>ERZ1106964.307-NODE-307-length-60811-cov-50.880144_pt1 | contig 60811 bp, 53 predicted proteins | sample MGYA00403682_ERZ1106964 | MGnify/ENA primary metagenome ERZ1106964 (study PRJEB35170, sample SAMEA104062451) | human gut metagenome | biome: human gut; feature: human-associated habitat; material: faeces | place: Denmark | collected 2013-04-10 ...
CGCACCTCGCTCGCCGTATCGGCACTTAGAATTATGCGGTATTGCCTAAAAACGGGAACGACATAAAAAGGAATGGTGCAACCATGTACCGCACAATTCAACATCAGATGAGCATTGATGACTACCTGCCGCCCTATGAAGGCGAGCTGGTACAGGAGAACCGCTGGGTGCGCCTGGCCCAGGCCATTGACTGGGATGCCATTGAACAGGAGTACAGCGGCCATTTTGCTGCTGGCGGCAAGGTGGCAATTCCGGCCCGCATGGCGTTCGGTGTGCTGGTGATTCGTGCAGCGTGCCGCACAACGGACAGCGAAACGGTGGAGATCGTGCGCGAAAGCCCCTACCTGCAATACTTTTTGGGCTTTGATTCCTTTACCTATGATGTGCCGTTTTCTTCCCGCAGCATGGAGCGGTTCCGTACCCGCATTTCCCCCGCCCGTGTGCGGGAAGCCGTAGCGCTGCTGCGCGGCTTTGAAACCAACAAAGGCAGTAAAAAATGAAAAAGGGCCGCATGGCTCCGGGCAGCTGCCCCGAACCGTGCGGCCATGTTATGCCCTGCAACCCCAACCTTTGCAACAGATAGGAGAATTATGGAAATTATTGTTGATGCTTTTTTGGATGCACTGATCGACGGCGTAAAAATGCTGCCGTTTTTGTATCTGGCATATCTGCTGATCGAATGGCTGGAACGCAACCATGGCGAGCGAATTGAAAAAGCGCTGGCTGGCGGCGGCCACTGGGGCTTTGTGCCCGGCGCACTGCTGGGCTGTGTACCACAGTGCGGGTTTTCGGCGGTAGCGGCCAACTTTTATGCCAGCCGGGTCATTACCCCCGGCACGCTGCTGGCCGTGTTCCTGGCAACATCGGATGAAGCCATCCCCCTGCTGGCGGCGGAGCCTACCCTGTGGAACAAGCTGGGCCTGCTGCTGGTGCTCAAAATCGTGTTTGGCATTGCAGCCGGTTTGGTGTTGGATGTTCCGCTGCGCCGCATCCTGCCCAAAGGGCTGTATGGCGGCTATGAGGGCCATGCGGATGAGGTGGACTGCCACGAAGAACACGAGGAACACAGTAGCATTTTCCTGGCGGCACTGCGTCACACGCTGGAAATTTTTGTGTTCATCTTGGTGTTCAGCTTTATCATTGGGCTGATCTTTGGCCTTGTCGGGGCAGATTCCGCCGCGGCATTTCTGGGCAGTCTGGGCATTTTCCAGCCCATGATGGCCGCGCTGATCGGTCTTGTACCCAACTGCGGTGCCAGCGTGCTGCTGGCTCAGCTGTATATGGGCGGGGCCATTACCTTTGGCAGTTTTTTTGCGGGGCTGTGCTCCGGCGCAGGTATCGGCCTGGCTGTGCTGTGGCGTGTCAACCCCAGCTGGAAACAGAACCTGTTCATGACAGGGCTGCTCTGGTTCTGCGGCACCTGCTGCGGTATTTTGCTGCAATGGGTGGTGTAAGAGCTGCCGGCGGCCATAACCCGTAAAATAATAAGTAGGGGACGATGCGGAAACATCGTCCCCTTTGATATGCTTTGTGGGATGTTGTAGCCAAGGCTTGCGATAAAATTCTATTGTGGCATCTACCGCATGGTTCCGGAACGGTCAAAACCGTTCCCTACGGAGCATTTTATAGTGGGTGATAGAAGATAAAACATTCGGTAGGGCGGGGTGCCCTCACCCTGCCGCGGAGAAACCTTGCCCTATTGCCGCGAACATTGCAAATGATTTGTAGGGGACGATGCTCGCATCGTCCCGCCCGCCGGGCCTTGCCACGCTGCTACCCCCAAAACGTGGGAAGAACCCTGCCGTGCACGCAAAGGCTCTCCCTCCAAATACAAATTTACCCCCAAAACAAAAAACAAACGCCGCAGGGAGCATCACGCACTCCCTGCGGCGTTGTCATTTATATCGTCTCGCCTTCAGCCTCTGCAGCCGGTTTCTTCTTCCCAGTCGCCGAAATCTTCGGCTTTGGCGATGGTGGTAGGGTCCACCTTGCCGTCCTCCGTCAGCTTAACGGGTTCGGTTTTGTCCTGTACCGGGTTCACGTTCGGCACATCGTTACCACTCTGGACGGGAATGGTAACGCCGTCATCTTCCTGCGCGGGTTCTTCCACCGGGGCAGCAGGCTCCTCAATCGGTGCGGGCTGTTCCTCGTCCGGGGCAGGCTCTGCCGCCGGTTCTTCTGCGGTGGGTTCCTCGTCGGCATTTTCTTCGGTTTCGTCCGCATCTTCGGTGCTTTCGGAAGCTTCGCTGTCGTCAAATGCGGAGTCATCCACAATCTGTTCGCTCTCTTCGTCCTGAGCCAGATACTTGCTGACAACATAAACGCCAACACCGATGGCTGCGCCCAGCACAATGGGAATCAGATGAAATTTTGCCATAGTAATTTCTCCTTTCGTGCGCGGGCAACTGGCCCGGCAGCTGTTTGGGGCGGTTGTGCCTGGAACGATTGGCACAACCTTAAATTAGTGTCAGTATAACACCCTGCAGGGCAGAAATACAAGTCAAATTTGTTAAAAGTTACACAAAATCCAAAAACGCGAACTCGCTGCCTTACATCTTGTGGTCAGCAAACAGCGGGTCATCCTGCCACAGTACGGTGTGCCCGGCGGCGCGGGTGGCGTTCAAGTCAATGATGCGCTGGTTGCCGGAGCCGCGGAACCGCAGCGAAATATCGTGCTGCGCGGGGATGAATTCGCCGTCCACCAGCACATCGATCAGGCTCAGCATCTCGTCCGTCACTTCGCAGCGGGCGTGGCTGGGCTGCAAAAGTTCGGTTTCGTATACATTGCCGGTGTAGCACCAGATGGTTTTGTGGGGGTACAACACCCGTACTTCGTGCAGGAACGGCACCAGCGCACGCTGGTTTTCCGGCTCAAAGGGTTCGCCGCCCAAAAGGGAAAGCCCATCAATATAATCCGGGGCAAGGCTGCCCAAAATTTCATTGCGCACGGCTTTATCAAAGGGCAGGCCATAACTAAAATCCCAGGCAACGGCGTTAAAACATTCCGGGCAGTGGCGGCGGCAGCCGGAAACAAACAGACTGGTACGCACGCCCGTGCCGTTGGCAATATCACAGTATTTTATGGTTGCGTAGTTCACGCGGGGAGCCTCCTTATAACATGCAACACTATATCTTGTATAGTGCTGCGGCAAATCATCACAATAGGCAGGTGCCTTGCACCAGTATACCAGCCGTGCCGGGCAAAAGCAAGCGGCCAGGGAATAATAAAATCACATATCATCGCAGCTTTGAAAAAAGTGCCTATTTTACCCAAAAAGGCAGCGCTTTTTTCGGCGTTTTGTTTTGCAATCTTTTTGAACGTCCCATCGCGCTATATGGCATATATGGATGCTATTATCAAATTACATACAATATATTGTGGTACATTGGCTTGACTTTGCCGGGTCGATGCGGTAAGATAAATACGCTCGCCAAAATCATGGAGCGGTTTTGGCGTGGGGTATCAACCCGGCAGCTTTTATTGAGGTAAGGAGATAACAGTTCATGAAGATCATCAAGCGCAACGGCAGCGAGGCCGTTTTCGATATATCCAAAATTATTGCAGCGGTGACCAAAGCCAACAACGTTGTTGCCTCCAACCAGCGCTTGACCAAGGAACAGATCACGGCCATTGCCGACGATGTGGCGCAGGAATGCCAGAGCCGCAACCACGCCATGAACGTGGAGGAGATCCAGGATCTGGTGGAAGACGCCATCATGCAGACCAAAGCGTATGAGGTGGCCCGCAAATATATCACCTACCGCTATGTGCAGAGCCTGCGCCGTACCCATAACACCACCGACGACCGCATTCTGTCCCTCATCGAGTGCAACAATGAGGAAGTCAAGCAGGAAAACGCCAATAAAAACCCGACCGTCAACAGCGTTCAGCGCGATTATATGGCCGGCGAGGTCAGCAAGGACCTGACCATGCGTATGCTGCTGCCTGCCGAGATTGTAAAGGCACATGAGGATGGCATCATTCATTTCCATGATGCTGACTATTACGCCCAACATATGCACAACTGCGACCTGGTCAACCTGGACGACATGCTGCAGAACGGCACGGTTATTTCTGGTACCCTCATCGAAAAACCGCATTCTTTCTCCACGGCCTGCAACATTGCCACCCAGATCATTGCGCAGGTGGCATCCAACCAGTACGGCGGCCAGAGCATCAGCCTGACCCACCTGGCACCGTTTGTGGATATCAGCCGCAAAAAGATCCGCCGCGATACCGAAGCAGAGATGAAGGAACTGGGCATTGATCCCGGTGAAGAAAAGCTCTCCCAGATCGTTGAAGCCCGTCTGCGCGAGGAAATCAAGCGTGGTGTGCAGACCATCCAGTACCAGGTCGTTACCCTGATGACCACCAACGGCCAGGCACCGTTCATCACGGTATTCATGTACCTGAACGAAGCGGGCGAAAACCAGCGCCTGAAATCTGACCTTGCCATTATCGTGGAAGAAATGCTCCGCCAGCGCTACCAGGGTGTTAAGAATGAAAAGGGCGTCTGGATCACCCCCGCATTCCCCAAGCTGATCTATGTGCTGGAAGACGATAATATCCGCGAAGGCACCCCCTATTTCTACCTGACCAAGCTGGCCGCCAAATGCACCGCAAAGCGCATGGTGCCGGACTATATCAGCGAAAAGAAGATGAAGGAATACAAGCTGTCTAAGGGTGAGACCGAGGGCAACGGCGATGTATTTACCTGCATGGGCTGCCGCAGCTTTTTGACCCCCGACCGTTCCGGCAATGGCTGGAACAATGTGGCCAACGCCCAGAACTATGTGCCGGGCAAGCCGAAGTACTATGGCCGCTTCAATCAGGGTGTTGTTACCATCAACCTGCCGGATGTGGCCCTGTCCTCCGGCGGTGAGCCGGATAAATTCTGGAAAATTTTTGATGAGCGCCTGGAACTGTGCCACCGCGCCTTGCAGTACCGCCATAACCGCCTTAAGGGCACCCTGTCCGATGCGGCACCCATTCTGTGGCAGTACGGCGCTCTGGCCCGCCTGAAAAAGGGCGAGCCTATTGATAAGCTGCTGTACGGCGGCTACTCCACCATCAGCCTGGGCTATGCGGGCCTGTATGAATGCTGCAAATATATGACCGGCAAGAGCCATACCGATCCCGCCGCAAAGCCCTTTGCCCTGAGTGTGATGCAACACATGAACGATAAGTGCAACGAGTGGAAAAACGCTGAAAATATTGATTACTCGCTGTACGGCACCCCGCTGGAATCCACCACCTACAAGTTTGCCAAGTGCCTGCAAAAGCGGTTTGGCATTGTGCCGGGCATTACGGACCGCAACTATATCACCAACAGCTACCATGTGCATGTGACCGAGCAGATCGATGCGTTCACCAAGCTGAAGTTTGAAAGCGAGTTTCAGCGCCTGTCTCCGGGCGGCGCCATCAGCTATGTGGAAGTGCCCAATATGCAGGATAACCTGGAAGCTGTCATCAAAGTGATGCAGTTCATCTATGATAACATCATGTACGCAGAGCTGAACACCAAGAGCGACTACTGCCAGGTGTGCGGCTATGACGGCGAGATCAAGATCGTGGAGGACGACGGCAAGCTGGTGTGGGAGTGCCCGCACTGCCATAACCGCGACCAGAGCAAGCTGAACGTTGCCCGCCGCACCTGCGGCTACATCGGTACCCAGTTCTGGAACCAGGGCCGCACCGCCGAAATCAAGGACCGCGTGCTGCATCTGTAAAACGTATAAAGATAATAGAATAAACAAAATGAGGCGTATCCACGATATATGGATACGCCTCATTTTGTTGCTAAGATAAATGAAACGGTTGAATTATAGAGGGGGTATTCTGATGTATTTGAGGGGAACTTATTTTGGTTGTAATTTATTTATTGTTTTTGGAAATAACTTTGTAATAATATGAATAAACGGAATAGCTCTAAGCGATTGAAAAAACTCGATTCTTGGGATATAATAAATTACACTTACAGTGAAATATATTTCAAACAGATAAGGCGGAAGTATGCTGAAAAATAATATAGAGATCGATGTAAAGGTAAAATGTATAGAAGCTGCGACCACGCAGGCAAAGCTGGCTGAAGAAGTTGGAACCACGCCGTCCTATGTAAATCGCCTGATAAAGAAGAAAGACGGAATTGTAAATAACACATTTTTGCAGATGTTAGAAAAGCTTGGTTATGATGTAGAACTGACCTATGTGAAAAGGGAAATATAAGGCGAGGAGGATACAGTGATGCGAGGCAAAAGTATAAATCTGTTTCTGATGGATGGTGAGGCCGGTGGCAGAATAAAATGTACACTGGCGAATTGGACAGGTATTGCATATAAAATTCCTCGGACAGAGCTTGACCGCTGCAAGGAACGAGAGGATTTAAAACAGAGTGGTGTTTATTTCCTCTTTGGTACTTCAGACACCACTGGAAAAGGTGTTGTTTATATTGGACAGGCTGGAGCAAGGAAAAACGGTGAAGGTATTCTGAATCGCCTGCAGGAGCATAAGAGAAATCCAGAAAAAGATTACTGGACAGAAGCCATCGTATTTACCACATCCAATAATTCATTTGGACCCACTGAGATAAGCTATCTTGAAAACCGTTTCTGTAATTTGGCACTGAAAGCGAATCGCTATGAGGTCAAAAATGGAAATGATCCTACGCCGGGTAATATTACAGAAGAAAAAGAATGCGAACTGGAGGAGTTCATTGATTATGCAAAAGTAATCATGGGAACCTTGGGACATAAGCTGTTTGAACCTATTACCAAGCCAGTTGAAGTAAAAACGGAAGTTGAAGAAAAACAGGCGGATGATATCGGAAAGTTGTATCTGAAAAGAACCATTAAAACAATCGGTACGGTCGAAGCCGTTGGAATGCAGACCGCAGAAGGCTTTGTGGTTTTGGCGGGAAGCCACATCTCTCCAGCGGACGATGATACGATTCCGGAAGTTATCAAAGAAAAAAGAAAAAAGACTACTTTTGATGCTGACGGGAAACTGATAGAGAATTTGCTGTTTACCAGTCCTTCCTATGCTGCAATGTTTGTGATTGGCAAGAGTGCGAATGGACTGACAAGCTGGAAGGATGCTGATGGACATACACTTAAGAGCTTGGAATCTGAAATTGATGAATAAATGTTGCGGATGAAGCAACGTTGAAGTTTATAATCCTAAGACTTGTATAAAGCGAATATAGAAAAGAAAAATCTATACCGTAAAGCAACCGCCCGGTACAAATCCTGTACCGGGCGGCTGCTTTATGATGAAATAGCAGAGAATGGCAGAAAGTTACAGCTGGTCGATGGTGGGGTAGCTGTCAATGGCACCGTAGCGCTGCACACTGTAACCGCAGAACCGGTTGGAAAAATCCAGCCACTGGTTCAGCTGGTCCGCCTGCAGAGCGGGCAGGGCGGCGCGGTCCACCCCGTTTTTGTGCAGCTGCCACAAGAACGAGCCGATGAACCCGTCCCCGGCGCCGGTGGTATCCACGGCCTTTACCGGCTTGCTGGCGGAAAAGCCGTGGGCGGTGCGGGTGTAAGCGTGGGCACCGGCGCTGCCGCAGGTGTAGAGCACCAGCTGTACATGGCCCACAAACAGGCTGGGCAGGGCGGCTTCAATATCACTGGTGCCGGTCAGAAATTCCAGCTCTTCGTCCGAGATTTTGACCACATCGGCCAGCGGCAGGAACTCCAGCACCGTGCGGCGCAAAGCATCACGGTCCGGCCACAGCGGAAAGCGCAGGTTGGGGTCAAAGTCAATGATAGTCCCGGCGCTGCGGGCTGCGGCAATGGCAGTTTTGTGGGCTTCCCGCATGGGGCTTTCCACCAGGGCAACGCTGCAAAAATGCAGGGCATAGGCGTTGGCAAACAGGCTGGTATCCACCTGCTCCGGGGCGTACAGCAAATCGGCTGAGGGCTTGCGGTAAAAACTGAACGTCCGGTTGCCGTCCGCTTCCAGCGAAACAAAGGCCAGGGCGGTGTTGGCTTTGTCCGTCAAACAGATGTGGCTGGTATCAATGCCGCAGGCAGCCAGTTCATCAATGATCTTGTGGCCGAACGGGTCATCTCCCAGCTGGGTCAGCAGGGCAGAATCCCCACCCAGGCGGGCATAAGCACCGCACACGTTGGCGGGCGCGCCGCCCACACGGGGGCTGAAAGAGGGAACCTCGGCAAAGGAACAGCCGGTTTTGGACGGAATCATATCGATCAGCGCTTCGCCGATCGCATACAAGGTATCATGTGCCATGGAATGTCCTCCGTTAAATCGAAAGGGAATACAGGGTGCTGCCTGCGCCGCAAAGCTGCACGGCAACCTTGCCCGCTGCCGGGTAATACCGGGTGGAAAGCACCGCGGCACCGTCGTTCAGGAATATTTCCAGCGAGGAAGCATCCCCCACAACACGCAGGCTGCGGCAGGGGGCATCCAGCACAGCCTTGCGCTCGGTGCGCCCGGCGGCAATCGCTGCATCGGTAAAGCGCAGGGTACAGGTGCGGTCCGCTTCGGTGTAAGTCAGGGTCAGGCCGTTGGCAATGGTCAGGACAAAATCCCCGGCGGGGGAGGCGGTCAGGTCAAAGCAGGGGTCAGTTTCAACCGTTTCGCCGTCTGCCGGCTGGCGGGCTTCGCCGCGCAGAGCGTTCAGCTCGGCGGCGGGGGCTTGCAGCAGGCAGCCATTGCCGTCCTGGGTCAACACGCGGGGCAGGGTCAGGCAGTGCTGCCAGCCATACTCCACAGTGGGGTTGGTGTAATCGGCATCCGGCATGCCCATCCAGCCAAACTGGATGCGGCGGCCATCCGCGGCGGCAAAGCTTTGGGGCGCGTAATAGTCAAAGCCATCGTCCAGGGCGTGGAATTCGCTCAATGTGCAATCGGTGCGCCAGTCACCCTGCAGGGCAAAGTAACCGCAGCCGTACACGTTCTGGCAGGCAATGCCCTGGGGCGATACCGCCAAAAACCACTGGCCGTCCAGCTCAAACAGGTCGGGGCATTCCCACATGTAGCCAAAGGCTTTGGGGGTAGTGATGGTGTTGATGTGGTTCCAGTGCAGCTTGTCGGCGCTTTCAAACACCAGCACTTCGCCATGGTCGTCCAGTGTTCGGGCACCCAGCATCATATAGTAGTGCCCATCCAGTGCAAACACTTTGGGATCGCGCACATGGCAGGTCAGCCCGGCGGGATAATCCTGGTTGTACATCAGGCAGCGCTTGTTGTCCAGATGGATGGCATCGCGGCTGGTGGCAAGGCAGACATTGTGCCCGCGCCCCTGCTTGATGTAGTCATATTCGCCGGGGTGCTTGACGTTGCCGGTATAGTACAGGTACAGCATGCCGTCCTCCACCAGAGCGGAGCCGGAATAAACGCCGTGGCAGTCAAACGGTTCGTCCGGGTACAGCATTACGGGCAGGCGTTCCCAGTGGAACAAATCGCGGCTGCGCACGTGCCCCCAGTGCTTGACCCCTCCCGTGGGGTCAAACGGGCCGTACTGATAAAATACATGGTATTCATCGCCGATCTGGCACAGCCCGTTGGGGTCGTTCAGCCAGCCAACCGGGGGCTGAACATGCAGCTTCTGCCGGTGGGGATCCGCCGCCGCGCGGGCGGCCCCGGCGGCTTCCACCATGGGGACAAGATGCTTCAAATCACGCTGCAAGGCATTCATAACAGGTAGCTCCTTATTGATTGAGAGGGGAAAACATCAGGCTTTGGCTTCCTCGGCTTCGGGGGTCCAGATCACCCAGGTCACAGCGAAGGAAACGCCGAAGGAAAGTGCCATCATGATGAGGTACTGCAGCGGCATGTGCAGATGCAGCAGGATGCCGAAGATGCCGGTCACGCCGGTGCCGGTGGCACCCAGGCCGGTTACGCTGGCATACAAAGCGCCGCAGGCGCCGCCGGCCAGGCCGCCGATAAAGGGCTTAAAGTAGCGCAGGTTGACGCCGAAGATGGCGGGCTCGGTAATGCCCATGCAGGCAGAAAGGGCGGAGGGCAGGGCCATAGACTTAACTTTGGCGTTCTTGCTCTTGAGGGCAACGGCAAAAGCGGCACCGCCCTGGGCAACGTTGGCGGCACTGGCCAGGGGCAGCCAGTAGGTGAAGCCAAACTTGGCCAGCTGGCCAAGGTCGATCAGGGTGTACATATGGTGGATACCGGCCACAACGGTGACGGCGTACAAACCGCCCATGATGAAGGAACCGATGCCGAACGGCAGCTGAATTAAAGCCTGAACGCCGTTGATGATGCCGTCCTCCAGCGTGGTGAAGATTGGGCCGATGACAGCGAGAGTGAGATAACCGGTAACAAAAACGGAGACCAGCGGGGTAACAAACAGGTCGATCATGGCAGGCACAACTTTGTGCAGCCGCTTTTCAATCTGGCACATCAGCCACACGGCAATGATAACGGGGATAACGTGGCCCTGATAGCCGACCAGCGGAATTTTGTACAGCCCGCCAAACACCGACTGGTAGGTCTGCACGCCCTCAGAAGCAACGGTCCAGGCGTTCTGCAGGTTGGGGTGAATCATGATCATGCCGATGACAGCACCCAGGAACTGGTTGCCACCAAACACCTTTGCGGCGGAGAACGCGATCAGGATAGGCAGGAAGGTGTACGCCGTGTTGGAGAACAGCTGGGCAAACACATAGATGGAACCGCTGGTATCAATGTTCAGGAAGCCGTTGTTGACCATAAAGTTCAGCGCTTCCATAATGCCCATCAAAAAGCCGGAAGCCACGATGGCCGGGATGATGGGAACAAAGATATCGCCCAGCGTCTTGATGGCCCGCTGGTACCATGGTGCTTTGGAAGCGGCAGCCTGTTTGACTTCCTCCTTGCTGGCACCGGTGATTCCGGCCAGGGCGGTGAACTCGTCATACACCTTGTTCACAATGCCGGTGCCGAAGATGATCTGCAGCTGGCCCTGGGCTTCAAATACGCCCTTGGCGCCCTCAGCATTTTCAAGCTCTTTTTTGTTCACCTTGGAATTATCCGCAATCACCAGGCGCAGGCGGGTTGCGCAGTGCGCGGCCGATACAATGTTGGAAGCACCGCCGATGTTGTCCAGTACCTGCTGGGCTGCTTTCTTGTAATCCATGTTGCACGCTCCTTCTTTTATCTGTTGGCCCGGTAGGAGGTTCCGGGGCCTGTTTCATTTGACAGCTTTATTATATACGAAGGTTAGTGCTTTTTCTATTGACCAAACGACCCAACTTGCAAAGATTCTGTTATCGATTTCACACAGTTTCACACCGTTCTTTGGTAAAATGCACAAAAAACAGGGGGCTGCATGGAAAGGGTGCACAAAACAAAAACTTCCCCGCAGTGATGCAGGGAAGTGTGGCGCAAGGATGCCTGTTATAGCGACCAGACATTTTCATCCGAGTTGTCATCCCCGGTGGAGGCCCGGCATTTTAACTCATAATCCAGCTTGATCATCTGCGGCTCGGCATGGGGGTCCGCCAGCATGTCCAGCAGCAGGCGGGCGGCTTTGTCCCCGGCGGTGCGGTAATGCAGATGGGCGCTGGTCAGCGGCACATAGGCAACGCGGCCAATGCGGTTGTCACCCACAGCGGCAATCATGATGTCATCCGGCACCCGCAGACTGTGGCTGCGGCAGTATTGCAGCGCACCCAGGGCGATGGAGTCGGTCGCGCAGAACAGGCAGTCCAGCCCCGGCGCACGGCCAAACAGCTGCTCCGCCTGGTGGTAGCCGGATTCCATATTGAACTTGGCAATACTCATCCGCTGCGGCTGGGGCACGAGACCTGCATCCCGCAGCGCACTGTCAAAGCCTTCGCGCCGGGCAAGGCCGACGGCTTTGTCCAGCAGGGTCACGCCCAGGTAGCCCGGCTTGCGCCGCCCCTTTTGCAGCATGTGGGCAGTGGCTGCCTGCGCCGCGCCGAAATCATCGTGGAACACACAGCTGAACCCGGGATACTGCTGCCCCACGATTACCACCGGCACATGCAGGCTTTGCAGCACCGCGTGGTGTTCCGGGGTAAACATGGTGGCAATCAGGATAATGCCGTCCACCGTATCATGCCGCAGGGTATCCAGCGCGCGCACTTCGCGGGTGTTGTCGTTGGCGGTGTTGATCAGCAGCAGCTGGTAGTTCTGGTCGTCCAGTACCCGGCTGATGCCCTCCACCATGCGGGCGCAGCTTTCGCTGCTCAGCCGCGGCATGATCACCCCAATCTGCCGCGTGCGGCGGGTGCGCAGCATCTGGGCCTGCATACTGGGGCGGTAGCCGGTGGCTTCCACCGCAGCGGCAATCTGGGCGCGCTTTTCGGCGCTTAAGTACCCACCATTAAAATAGCGGCTGACCGCTGCCTTGGATACCCCGGCATATTGGGCAAACGCGGTAATGTTCATAGGCCGCACTCCTGTCCGGCTGCCGGCGGGGGGAAACTTGCCGGCGCACTTTTTTATCAGTATAATGCAGAAACTGGTAGGGTGCAACGGGAAAGAACGGAGAAAAGAAAAATAAGAATGAATGGCATGAGGCAAAGAGTAAAATAGACAAAAAACGGGGATTGAATTTGTGCTTTTGACGGAGAAAAAAGAATGAAAGCTGAATACAAAAAAGCACACAGCTAAAAAGATTTACCAGAATGAATTTGGTGTAAAAGTTATCTTCCGCGCTGGCACAGGATGAAAAGGTATGCTATAATATAATATTAGTTGCACGATGAAAAAGTAAGATGCCCCTGATGCCAGTGCGGATGTGCGCGGGGCAATGATATGTGTTTAGTGAGGAAAAAGAATGGGACTGCTGCAAAAAATTCAGGCAAAAACCGAGGAAGCCCGCGCGAAGGAAAAGATCCGCCCGCTGCTGGAAAGCCGCATGATGCGGGACATCCTGCTGGAGATCGGCCAGCGCGGCAACGAAGCGCTGGACCCGCAGTCCGTTCCATTGGCTATGCGCCGCCGCGCCACCCAACTTGCCAGCGAAAGCGGCCTGAGCGGCCTGAAGCAGTGCGCTGTGGATGAACTGCATCTGGACGAAGCGGGAATCACGCTGGTCTGCAAGGGGGAGCACACGGCATTTTTGTACGCAGACTATAACTATGAAAACATTGAGGATACCGACTGCCTGCCCGCTGTGGCCGAATACCTGGTGCAGCACATGCGCGGCTATTATAACATTACCCGCAGCTTTTACAGTGTGCCCAAAGCCAACGGCCATGTGGAGGAAAAGACCCGTGAGGTGACCGTGGTGCGCCACCACGAGGATACCCCCTTTGCCCCCGGCCCGGTGCAGAAACAGCATTTGTTCTGATGCACATGAGATATCCCCCAGTATGCAGGAATTATGCCGCCCCGCATCTTGACGCGGGACGGCATTTTTGCTATACTAATTTAGTATCCGGCAGGAACCCAGAACATGGAGCATTCCCCAAGAGGTCGTAAGAGGGAGCACTCGAAATCATGCCTTGCGGGAAGCTCCTTGCAACAAAATCAAATAAGCAGATGTACTCAAGTGGTCGTAAGAGGGAGCACTCGAAATGCTTTAGGACAGGAGACTGTCGCGTGGGTTCGACTCCCACCATCTGCGCCATATCCGTCGTAGAATCGAAAGATTTTACGACGGATATTTTTGTTTACGGCTTTGAAATGTGATGCTGTAAGTTTACGCAATGACTATTACAAGCCAAAATCCACTTGCAACAATAATCTGTTGCAAAAAGCCATTTGTTGCCCGAATTGTTGCCCACAGTTCATGGTTTCCTGCGAGAAGGGATAATAACTTATAAAGAGTTATCTCCAGCAGCAGCGTTTTTCGGTGTTGCGAATACTGCTTGGTGGTATGCCGTCAGCACACTGAGTTTGCGCTGCTCCTGTACTTGTACATAGCGGGTCGTGACGGTGTTGATTTTCAGATTTACGCCCATTTGCTGGGAAAAATCGTCCACTGAATGTCCGAGAATTTGGCTAACTGCATAAAAATCACCTGTCAAATTGTACATATTGGTGCCCGCTGTGCCGCGCAGATCGTGAAATCGGATTTTCGGCATCCCGGTGCTACGCATAAATCCGTTAAACTTGGCCGAAATACGCTTTTGTAAGTATGGCGAACCGTCCGGCTTGCACACAACAAGGTCGTTATCGTAATACTTGACCCCGCCGAGCTTGCACAACCGCCGCTGGTCGGCTTGTTCCTGTTTGAGCCGCAAAAAGATAGGCATCGCTTCTTCTGTAATGGGAAATGAGCGTGTTTCGCCCTCGTCACGGTCCTTCAAGGGTTCCAGGTGTGGCACAATTTTAGCATCTTTTGGCAGGTCACAGGGGATTTGACCTCGCAAGGTAATTTGCCTGTGCGTCAAATCAACATCACGCCAGCGTAACCCCAGTGCTTCGCTGAGTCGCAGCCCAAACAGAACAGCGAGCAGCACCACGGTCTCAAGTACATTACCATGTACAAACGCCAAAAGCTGCTGCACCTGTTCCACGGTGTACTTTTCATATTTGCGCCCGGCGTTCTTACTAAACCGTGTCATGATGTTCTTGGCTGGGTTGTTTGGAATGTAGCCATACTTTACCGCCGAGGACAGCGCAGAGCTTAAAATCCGATGGCAATAACGCACTGAATTCTCCGCCAGTCCCTTCTCACGCAGTTGCGCAATCATATCGTCAATCATTTGGGGTGTCAGTTTATTCAGAGGTACTTCGCCCAGCATGGGAATTAGATGTATGCTTATGCCGCTCCAATAGCTGTATCGTGTACTTTTTGCAAGGTTATGGTGGTAGCTTTCGTACCACTTGGGCAGATACTCTTTTAGCTTTTGTTTGCTCTCTGGTCCATAGCCGACCATAGCGGCGCTGCCAGTCTGTAACTCCAGCTTGATCTGTGCCTCATACAATTCTGCTTCCCTGCGCGTTGCAAAACCACGTTTAGCAATGCTTTTCTGCCTGCCGTTCTCGTAGACTTTCACATTGACATCGTAGACGATGCCCGATCTGCCTGTTAAAATTCCTTGGCTGTTTCGCTTGTTTTTGACTTTTCTCTCGCGGATCGCCATATCAATACCCGCCGACGGCCTTTGCCGGGGTCTTGGCGCGGTTGTAGTAATCCCAAATCGCTTGGTCGGAAATCAGACGCCGATTGCCGTTCTGGATAAACTCCAGTTCACCGTCAGCCATCAGTTGACGCAGCTTGTTTTCTCCGATGCCGGAAATAAGCGCCATCTGCTCCACGGTTTTGAGCATAGGCACGAACGCTGGATGTTCATCCCTGTTCATACGAGATTTTTGCTTGCTGTATCTTGCCATAACTATCCCTCCTGCGGTATAATTTAATAAATAAGTGTTTATCTGTTCAGCGCTGTGCACAGGAACACAAACATTTGCAAAAATTGAAGACTTGGTATATTCAGTTTTCAAGGTGCATAACCAAGAAATACTTTTTGTATGTCTTGGTTATGCACTCATTATAGCACACACTTTTTGTATGTCAACCATTTGTGCTATTATTTCTTATTTTTTTCATATTTTGGGGGAAATATTATGGATACCCAAGGCAGACGAATAAAAAAGCTCCGTATGGAAAATGGCTTTTCTCAAAAAAAGCTGGCCGACATGGTGGGAATTGTGACGACCCACCTTCAGGCTTATGAATATGGCACACGTCACCCCAAAGAGGAGATTCTCGACCGTCTGGCGCTCGCGCTTGAGGTGGTTCCAAGTATGCTGCAGCCCTTGGATGTTGATACCGTAGAGGGTCTTTTGGGTATCATCTATGAAATGCATACCAGCTATCACGGACTGGAAATCGTAGAAGATGAAGATGGTCGTGTTTCGATCCGCCTGCCTGACACCCTGCAGGCTATGCCGGCCAAGAAATCTCTGCTTAGAATCAAGCATATTCTGGATCAAAGCACACGCAACCTGCCTGAACCGGAATATCAGTCGGAGGAGCAACTTGCCGAGGACGCGGAGATTTTGCCGGATACCGGTGTTACCGTAGGGCAGGAACGCAGATGGTATAAAGAACACGAAGGGCTGCTTATGCACGCCATCGATTTGTATAAGCCGGAAATCAATTACAACCAGCTTCGCGCAGATCAAGCATCGATCCAAGAAAGCGAAGCAAAAGCCAAAGATTTCAATAGCGAGGATATTCCCTTATGAACGCTCATCCAATCAACCTTTTTATGGACAATTATTCACTGAAAGAGAATCAGCATAAGATTGCCGAAGCCATCTTTAATGACTACAGTGTGCTGAAATTCGGCGAGTATGGCGAGAAGTATCTCTATGCTGTCTGTGACTATGATGTTCGGAAGTATCACAGTCTGCGCAGCCGCCCGGATTTTCGGCAGTTTATAGCCGACAAAGATACCCACTACCGCCGTCAAATGAGCATCCTGATGGCACGAGTCGGAAACCTTGACGATTCCTTTGTCGATCGCAAGACAAACGCCCCCGACCTATGGGATTTCGTTATCGATAGAACCCGCAGAAATTGTGCGCCCAAGATTGATGCACAAATATTATTTGATGTAAAAAAAGGACGATAATACGTTTTGGCAATATAGTGTGCGTTTGTGTTACTGAAGGCTCTGTTTTCATGGATGCAGAATGCCGCTTATAAGCCAAACCAAAAGACCGCAGTTGCGAGGCAATGTGCTTTGCAGCTTCGGTCTTTTTGATTTCTTGGTTGGAATGATACAGCAACAGTCTCAATGCCGAACATCAGTGTTTCGGAAAATGATACCGTGCAGCACCCGCAAACAGAACGAACCTTTTCATTTTACTGTCACTGCCGTGTTTCCTAACGACAGATGCAATTCTGCGATTTCAGCAGCTCTATAATCTCATAGTTCGTTTTGTATTTTTTCAAATCTCCCATACAAATTGTAATGTCGATTGCATACATTCAGCTCTGAATCTACATGAGCCTCACCGAGTAATGGATATTAATTGGGACTTTTTTGCAATGTCAGACAATGATTTGTAGACATTTTCACCTAAATGCGTTGCGCTTTTGTTTGAACGATTGTATAATATAATAGAATTGTTGTGTTATACAATCGAAAGACATCAAACGGAAGGCTTTATGACAGCAGAAAAGACCTCCGAGAGACGGTTTTCCCAGTCCGTCGGGTTCTAAATCACGGTAAAGGCGGACGCATCAAAGGGGCGTCAGAAACAGCACAAATTCTCGTTGATGCCTAAAGATGCCACAAAACCAATTTGTGTTATTATTTATGAAGCATATACGACGCAAAAGTAAAATGCGTCTTATCCTGCAATTAATGAACTGCTATTCCATCAGGCAGTCATAACGCTCTGTTTTCCATATACAGGGTGAATGGGAGATGTTGTCATGGATACGCATACTGCAGAGCAAAGACACAAAAATATGCAGGCAATAAGATGTAAGGATACCAAGATTGAGGTTCTTCTGAGAAAAGAACTTTGGTCACGTGGCATTCGTTACAGAAAGAATGCCAAAAGTGTATTTGGCAAGCCTGATATTGTGTTTAAAGGGAAAAAGGTTGCTGTTTTTTGTGACAGTGAATTCTGGCACGGGTACAATTGGAAAATAAAACAAGATGATATTAAAAGTCATCGTGATTTTTGGATTCCCAAGATAGAAAGAAATATAGAAAGAGACAAAGAGGTTAATGCTGCATTAGAGGCGGACGGATGGAAAGTCCTGCGTTTCTGGGGCGATGATATAAAGAAAAATGTAAAAGCCTGTGCGGATTTAATCGTCGATGCTCTCAAGGAGAGAGATAGATGAAGTTGAAAACAATCGACCTGTGTGCAGGCATAGGTGGTATACGGAGAGGATTCGAGTTAGCCGGAGGCTACAGAAATATTGCTTCAGCCGAAATCGACGAAATGGCTTGCAAAACATACGAGCACCTATTTCACGAAGATCCCCGCAATGATGTAACAAACGAAAAATTCAAGAAGCACCTTCAAACACTCCACTACGATGTTTTGATGGCCGGGTTTCCATGCCAGGCATTTAGCAGTGTTGGCTTGCAGCATGGTTTTGAGGATAAAACAAAAGGAACCATTTTTTTCGATATTGCAAAAATCATTAAAATGACGCGTCCCAAAGTTGTTTTTTTGGAAAATGTTCAAAATCTTCTTTCGCACGATAAGCAGGCAACTTTCAAAACAATTGTTGATACTCTTGATCGACAGCTTGATTATCATATAGTTGGTGTAACGCACGACAAGGACGGTATCCCGCAATATAAGCGCTCGGCTTTTTTGCGTAATTCCAGAGATTTCGGCGTTCCTCAAAACCGACCTCGCGTATACATTGTTGCTTTCAGCCGAGCCTATTTCGGTCAACATATAAGTCTTCTGCCGGAGGAAGCTCCGACTAAAAGATCAAGAACACCTGTTTTTAAAAGTCTTGCGGATGTATTGGACAAAAAAGTCGATTCGCGTTTTTTTCTTTCATCCGGATACCTTGATACATTAGAAAAGCATATAGTTACACAGCATAAAAAAGGATATGGCTTTGGATATTGCATTGTAAATGCGCCGGAGATTGAAACCCCGATTGCCAACACACTACTTGCAACCGGCGGTTCCGGACGAGAAAGAAATCTGATATATGATCCGATCAACGGCGCTTCGTGTGCAGGGACAAGCATAAAAGGCAAATACTCTCCGATAAATGATAAATTTATCCGAACAATGACGCCAAATGAATGGGGTCGGTTGCAAGGCTTTGTCGGATACGCCTTTGTAGATAAAAACGGCATCGACCAATTTTCATTTCCGGAAGGCATCCGTAACGTGCAGAGGTTTAAGCAATTCGGCAACTCGGTTACTATCCCCGTTATTGAGGAGTACGCTCTCTTCATTCAGCAGTGCTGCGATACAATGTACGATGCCTTTTCGCCCATTGAAAAGCGCCTATTCAGTATGTACGGAAATGAATTTTTGCTTTGCAGCCTGATAAGCCGAGAACTGGCTTATCATTTGAGAAAGGATACCCTAAATCGATATTTCAGCATTGTATATCACTACAAGTTGAACTGTTTTCGTACAAAAGAATTAGCGAGATACCTTGATGTGTCCGCGGCACGGGCATCTCAGATTATAACCCAACTGACTCAGATTGGATGCGTTCATCAAGAATCTGACGGCTCATACCAATTCGAAGACTTGCTATCCTTCAGCAAATGAAAGGAAGTGCATCAAAAAATGGATTCGATCCGGAACTCAATGAACAAAATCATTGAAAAATGTGATGTTTGCATTAACGGCAGTGTTGTTTCCAAGGAACTGCTCATTAAGACATTTTCAAGTTTTGTTTCCTCTACGATCGAGGACAAGCAGCATAATGTTGGGATTGTGTTGCACACGGGATCAGTTTGCTTTGATGCAATTCTTTTGTCATTTGCAGCAATATCAAATGTGCTGTATAACGAAACAAACGCCACCGATATTGTTCTCTCGCTTCAGGCTGATGACTTGGTATTATGTTATGACGGCAATACAGGAAACAGCAAGCCGTTAAAGTGGATTTTTAAGGGATTTGTAAACTCTGTCGGTGATACACCCCTAATGACTCCCGGAAAGTACATTGTGCTGGAAAGCGACAAAAACGGTCGAAAATATTTGCCCGAGTCACGCTGGACAAAAATTGTACCATACTTTGGATCGTCAAAATCCATGGACGGTCGAGGACTTCGCCGTGAAAGTAAAAAAAGATATGACTTTTTCAGGTCTGTTCTGGGGATGGAGGATGCAGAAATTCCCCGAACTGTTGATACATCAACGGTAATTGTCATGTCTCGAGAGGAGGCAAACGAGCTTGTCGGAAGCATATCATTCAGATTCGATGACACGGATATTAAGCTGACCGATTTGGTACCCGTATCCTATTACACAGAAAGCAATCGGGAGTACCAGTACGGCGTTAACCTATCAAAAAATGAGCCTGTAATCAAGATCACAGGGAAAGTTTCTGTGGCAAGAAAATTGTTGCTGAAAAAAGGTGGCAATAGGCACATCGGGCTTGTTGTTTGTGGTGAGGATTTGTACCATCACAGCGAGTCCGAATTGCCTGAGTTGCTTGACCGGAAATCTATTCAGTATGTTTATTTGTGTATGCATCTTGACTCTGAGGCTTCCTCCAACCTAATTGCCAATTATGAAGAAGCAAACCTATTTGCCTGCACAAAAGACTTCTTGCTGTCAAACAGTCGCCCTCCGATAGTGTGTAATCCGTATACGGAGCAAATGAATGCTCAAATCGGAGCGATCATCGATAAGGAAGTTACAGCAACGGTTATTCCCGGATTTATAAATTGGGAAACATACAGAGCGTTCAAACGAGCGATGTATTCTGTAAAATCCTCAGAGTACAATTCCGAACAAAAAGATGATTTCATTGTGCAATCCTATTCGTTGATGAATTTGTTTATGACTGCCGTTTTTTCGATAGGTCTGTTGGAAGAATTGATTGAATACGGGATTGTAGACAGTGTTGAAAAACCGGATCAACGCTTGCATCGGATTGAAGAAACCGCAAAGGGATTTCCTGACTTTCTGAAAGAGTCAGCAACATCCGTAGTAAGCATCCTTGAAGATGCCTACTTAGAGCTTCACGACAGCACATACAAAGAAACAGCTTTTTTGAAAGCTATTGAAACTCATCAGGGTAAAATTGCAGTTATTGTCCCCAAAGCCTATTTTGGCATTGTGATTAACAAGCTTCTGAGTCTGCATAACCTTGATAGCAGAGCAAATATATGCATAATGACAGCAAACCAGTTCGACAATACGCAATTGTACAGCGCAATTATTGTTGTCGGTAATATTTCGGGAAAACGATTTGACGCCCTTCGCTGCCGTTCGTCACAAGAAATCGACTTGTTGCTTTATGAATGTGAAAAATATCGATATAAGAAACAGGTGCGCGATGCAAAAGCCGCTGAGCACTTGCTGAACACGCGATCCACAATTCTAACCGATGACGAATACGAAGAAGACTCGATAGGGATTGATGAATATGACCTGAATGAAGTGGACAACATCAATACAGAGATTATGGACTATATCAGTTCATCTCCGATTAAAGCGATTCGGAACAGTTTCTCCGGCGGCGACGGAAAAAGTATGGCTGAGATTGTTGCAGTAGCAAAATTTGACTCGGATGAGATAGCTTTCTTTACCAAGAACTATAAGGCTTATGTTTTGGATGAGGCGGATAATTCGGTTAAAGAGGTCGTTGCATCGGATCTTTCAGAAGGTGATGTCATTGTATTTACACGGAGCACATCTAAAACGAGGGATATAGTTGAAGAAATCCTGCGGGATATGATTAACAACAAACTTGTTCCTCCCGAAATTGAAAAAGCCTATTACAAATCCCGCGAGTGGAAAAAAACACTTATTGACTATATGAAACAAACCGGAAGCAGCGCAAAGGCAATTGCGGACGAGATGATTTCAAACGGAGTAAGTGTTCAGGAAATTACAATTCGTGGATGGCTGGACGAAGAATCCCATACCGTGCGACCGCAAAAACTTGACTCAATTCAGCAGATTGCTTTAATTGCAGGAAATGATGAGCTGTTTGACAGCGCAGAAGTTTGCTTTGATGCCGGAGGACAAATTTATAAGATTCGTCGCCGGATATTGAAAGCAATCGGTCAGGCAATTTTGGGTGAAGTGACCGGAAACAGTAATGCTACAGACTCGATGACAGCAACCGTTGCAGATAGAATTAAAGATGCCGCAGTTACACTTCAAATAGAAACAATTACTTTTGTGGACGATGAAGTTCCGGTAAACACAATAAACCGTCCCATTACTATCGACCAATAGGAGGATGCTATATGAGCTCCATTCGTGAGTTTCTGTCGGCCCGGGATGAGTATATCACTCGGGTTAAGGAGGAATTGCTTGGTCCCGGGTCGGAAATTTCAATTCCCGATTCGGAGCATGAGCTGATAACAAATTCCCCGGATGTGCGTTACTCCATAGGGATACTTTTTCCCAAAAACAACAAATTAAATGCCGACAGTAACGATTCTTCACGAGTGGAGGAAGAATCCGGTGAGCTGCCGGAAGATCCTTCGGACGAAGATGAAGGAACTGAAGGTGACGGCAAGGAAAAACCAGATCCGGTTGCCCCTGCAGAGGAAGAAAATCTGGACGAGGAAATCAGCTTGGCCGCGCAGAATATGCCGTCTTCTCTGGGATTTACTTTTCTTGTATCATCTGATCCGCAGCTGCTGAAATGCGAGGTTATATTTGCAACTTACAGAAGAGCGACGATGCCTGATTGTCGGATACCCTTTTCTCCGGATTGCCCGGAGAAATACGCAGTGCCACCCCAACTGTCCTCGTATGTGGTTTACGACAACGAAGAAAAGTGTCTGAAACTTCGTACCGGCTTAAACAGGAAAACCGTTCGTGATTTACATGAGCAGGATTTTCTTGACGGCGATGAGTATGGTATTTTCCCTGCAATGTATAAACTTTGCGACCAATTGAAAGGCGGATATGTACGAGTCCCGCACAATGCAGATGTTGTTATTGATTTCTCATCGGGAGATTATGTAGACAACAATAAGCGACTCGATGAAACAAGTGCAAAAATCACTGCATTGAAAAGAAAAATCAATGAAAATTTATATTCGGTTACTGTCATGCTTGTAAACGATGATGAAGAAAAGTCGAACGGAACCCGCTGCCTTTTTCAGCCGACAGTCAAAATCAAATCTGATGTAAACGGGTTTAGATTCTGCGAGTATTCATCCCTGGTTGATTTCAATTTGTTAGATGCCGAAGAACAGTCATTGGAACTTCAATACAGAAATAAGCGCGTTTACGGAACAGGACTCGGCACATCCGTCAACTGGAATATTGATGCCGACGGAAACGGCGAAATATATAACGACTTTTTCCCTGAAACGGAAGTTCCTTCCATGGATTTCTCTATTCCTCAGGGCTTAGGTATACATAAAGAGGCTCTTTCCATGCGCCATTTGTCTGATTTGGATCAGACGGAAAAGTCTCAAAAACTGTCGGAACTCAAAAGCGTAGCAGACGCTTACAGCGGTTGGATAGATACGCTGAAGGAAAAACAGCAGGAGCTTTCAGCCTGCTACAAAGCAGCGGCTGAAAGCAATATCGCCGGTTGTCTTAAAGCAAGAAACAGAATGTTAGCAGGACTGAAGGTCTTAAATGATGATTCGGTTGCTTGGACTGCGTTTTCTCTTGCAAACAGGGCAATGTTTATGCAGCGAGTACATTTGAAATTACAATCCGACATGGCAGATATTGATCGCTATCCCGGAGATGAAGATTTAACAAAACTTCTTGAGACTTTAGACTATGGCGAACCCCGCAGTATAACCGGAGACAACTATGCCTGGCGACTGTTTCAGATTGCCTTTTTGTTAATGAGTATCGAGTCTGTTACAAATGACACTGCCTGCGACAGAGATGTTGTGGATTTGATTTGGTTTCCTACCGGCGGCGGAAAAACAGAGGCATACCTCGGATTGACCGCATTTACTATATTCTACAGGCGCCTTGCGCATCTTCCCGATTCGGATGGGACAACTGTTATTATGCGCTACACCTTGCGACTGCTGGCTGCACAGCAATTTACAAGGGCGTCTACTCTGATATGCGCCTGTGAATATATTCGCAGTGATGCAGTATCGCGCCATCCAAAATACGGAAAATATCCGTTGGGAAATACTGAAATCACAATTGGCTTGTGGATCGGGCGAGAGCATATTCCCAATACAAATGCAGATGCGAAAAAACACTTGAAAGAACTTACTGATGCGCGAACAGACACCCTTCAATATGCGAAGGAACAGCACAATAAATTTCAGGTATTGAAATGCCCGTGGTGCGGAACAAAATTAGTCAAAGATCGAATCGGCACAAAAATGGTTGGGACTTTCGGTTACCGCATGAGAAACAATCGGCATTTTGAACTGTTTTGCCCGCAGGAGAGTTGTTTTTTTAATCAACAAGGAAAACTGCCGATTCAGATTGTTGACGAAGAACTGTATGCCTGCCCGCCGACGCTTCTTTTTGGCACGGTGGATAAATTTGCAATGATTCCGTGGAAAAAAGAAATCGGCACATTCTTTGCCGCCGGGACCGGCAACCGCGCCCCTGACTTGGTTATTCAGGATGAGCTGCACCTGATCTCCGGTCCTCTGGGTACAATGGTCGGTTTATATGAGACAGCCATTGATGCATTATGCACCCGTAATGGCATTCGTCCCAAAATTGTTGCGTCTACGGCAACAATCCGCCGGGCTAAAGAGCAGTGCTCTGCTTTGTATAATCGAGAAGTCAGCCAGTTTCCGCATCCCGGATTGGATGCCGAAGATTCTTTCTTTGCAAGAGAGTCAATAATTAACTACGACCATAAAATCTATGGTCGAAAATATGTCGGGCTTATGCCGTCAGGGAAAACCAAAGCTATGATGGAAGTTCGATCAATAGCTGCTCTGATGCAGGAAATCAATACAATGGATTTGCCCGATGATATCAAAGACAAGTTTTGGACGCTCACGGTCTACTTTAACAGCCTGAAGGATTTAGGCAAGTGCTCAACCTTGGTAGACGATGATGTTAAGGACTTTATTAAAAGGACCGCATACAGACTTGGCAGCGCAAAAGATGCCAGAATGATTGCCCGTGCGGACGAACTGACAAGCCGAGTCAATACTACGCAGTTGAATGAAACACTGGATAAACTCGAGAAGCTTTGCTATTCGAAAGAAAACATCGAAAATAAGCGCTACCCCTCCAATATACTGTTGGCTACAAATATGATTTCCGTGGGTATAGATGTTGCACGGTTGAATGTCATGCTTTTGGTTGGGCAGCCTAAGCTAACCAGTGAATACATTCAGGCTTCGAGCCGAGTCGGGCGCTCGTTCCCAGGTGTTGCCTTTGCGTTGTATGACGGCTCAAAAAGCAGAGATCGTTCGCATTATGAGCAATTCAAGCCTTATCACGAATCATTTTATAAGCATGTCGAGCCGACAGGCGCAACGCCTTTTTCAAAACCTGCGAGAGATCGTGCCCTTCACGCCGTAATAATTGCGATGGTTCGTGTTCTTGAAGATGAGCTCAGCGCAGAAAAAGGCGCAGCCAAGTTCAACCGCAAAGACTATGCGGCACGGATTGCAGAGCTTAAGAAATACATAACTGAGCGTGCATCGGATATTTCTAAACGGATGAACACAGAAATGGTTGATGATTCTTCGGAAATTGCGCTTGAGATTGATTCGGTGTTTGAAAAGTGGGAACAACTTGCAGAGAACTTTGATGAAGAGCACTTTTATTACGGAGAAAAATTCCTGATTAAAGAACCTGACGACGGCGAAGGGCGCTTGATGAAACCTTTTAATACAAGCCGTAACGATCCTGCGTTCGATACAATGACATCTATGCGGAACGTTGATTCAACGGTTGCAGGAAATGTTCTGATATGGGAGGAGGTATAATCAATGGATTTGGAATCGGCTAAGAAAGTCCCATTGAACAGAATTACTCATTCTGTCCGTGCATCACAAGCGGTTCTGCAATACGGAGTGGGAGCAATGATTGATTTTCCCAACCAAACTTTGATGACTGCTGCTCCGGAATATTGGCAGGAGCAGGTTGTCCAAATACATGATGAGCGTCTTGAAAAAGTGCTTCGCGTTGATTATTTCGGACTTCCCGGTGGACAAGATGACCCTCATTGTCGCGAGGGTATCTCGTATGCCCGCTTCCCGGAATGGTATTTTTGCCCCAAATGCAGACGATTTCAGCCAATCAGCGATTGGGTTTCCGATTACAAAAAGTCAACAACACAGAAAAGACTCAATAGCGATCCGGATATGGTTAAGTTTATGCAATGCCCGAAGTGCAGACAAGATCTCGTGGTCACGCGTATTATCACTGCATGCGAATGTGGGCACATTGATGACTTCCCGTGGGTAAAATGGGTTCACTGCAAAAACATGTACGGCGGAGCAAAACCGATTTGTGCACATCCAACCCTGACATTTAAGACCAGCGCGTCCTCTACCGAAGGGCTTGAAGGACTTACTGTTTCTTGTGAGTCCTGTGGTGCTAAAGCTACACTCAAAGGGGCGTTTGACAAAGACGCTTTGCAGGAACTGGATCAAAAACATGAGGGTAAATACAATTTTCACTGCACAGGGCGACACCCATGGAAGCATACTAAAGATAGGTGCGGAGCATATCCGAAAGTGTTACAAAGGGGCAGTTCTTCCGTTTACTTTCCGATCACAGTCAGCTCACTTGTCATTCCGCCGTACTCAAGTCTGATTACAAAGAAAATTGAGGATAGTGCGGCTTTCGCGGATTGTAAAAATATTATTGCTGGTTACAAGCGGAATGTCCCTAAAGAATTGTTGCCGATGTTGATTCAGAGTACAATAAGAGACTACGCAAAGAAGATAGCAATAGAAAAAGGCATAACAACGGAAAAGGTACAGCCGATATTGGAAAGAAAATGGATTGTTCCGACTGGCGAAGATGAATACCTTACAACAAGTGTAAAATATCGGGCAGAAGAATACGAAGCACTCAGCGGTGAAGTGTCGATGTCAACCGATGATTACGGTGACTTTCTGCGCGAGGGAACGGAGATTTCAAATTATGCAATTCCGTTCATAAAAAGCATCTCTTTGATACACAAAGTCCGGGAAGTACAGGCTCTTGTTGGATTTTCAAGGCTTAAACCTGTAGACGCTAATATGGGTGAAAGCTCTTCGGAGTACGTTGTTCCTGTCAAGCAACAAGACACAAATTGGTATCCTGCTTATGAGGTTCGCGGTGAAGGCATTTTTATAGAATTTGATGAAAATGCAATTTCTGAATGGCAAAAGGACAACCCTGAAATTCAGCACAGAGTTGATGTTCTGAATGAGAATTATCGAAAATCATTTATAGGGCAATCCAAGCCGCGAAAAGTGACTGCAAAATTTCTTCTTCTGCACACAATTTCACATACCTTGATTAAACAGCTGAGTTTTGAGTGCGGGTACAGTATCGCCTCATTGAAAGAACGCCTGTATTGCAGCGAAATTTCGGAAGGGAAGCAGATGTCAGGAATCTTCATTTATACCGCAAGCGGAGATTCGGAAGGCACTATGGGAGGTTTGGTGCGACAAGGTTGTGCTGACACATTCCCGGGTATATTCAAAAAGGCAATGGAAGAAGCAATGACTTGTTCCAATGACCCCGTTTGCAGTCTCAGCATGGGTCAGGGACGCGATTCTCTCAACTTATCTGCCTGTTATTCGTGTTGCCTGATTCCGGAAACGAGTTGTGAAGAGTTCAACATTTTCTTGGACAGAGGAACCATTGTCGGCACTTATGAAAATCGTGAAATGGGGTTCTACAGCAGACAATTATATGGCACGGCATCCTGGAAGGATAACAGTATTTCCAAGGTCACCACTGATGTAAGCCTGAAAAGCAGCGTACATGTTATCGTTACAGATTATGGGACAGATTTAAGAGACTCTGTCTATGCCGAAATATGGAATAGCCTTAGGACTTGGGTTGTCGATACGAAAGAAAAAGTATTGCTTTCCGAGTTGGAAAGCAACAGCGATTTGTTTTCACAAAAGGAAAAGCCATACAGAGACTGCATGTTTCAAGTAGGCGGAAACGAAGAGATGCAAAAGTGTGACCTTTTTTGGAAGGAGTCACAAGTCGCACTCTTCACTTCGGACAATGAGGAATGTTATGCGGCAGCGAAAAACAGTGACATTCGATGCATTTACTGCGCCGACGATACGGTTACTGTCAGAAAAATACTTGATGTGTTAAAGGAACAATAATATGGCAATAATGATTCCGGAGAAGCCTCGGAACTTTGACCCGGCAAGTCAGGAAGGACTAATATTCAACGCATTAGCCCTTCTTCCTGAAGATTATTATGTCTTTCACTCTTTCCGGATCACTGATACAAGAGATGGCACTTTCCGCGAGAGCGAAACGGATTTTGTCATTTTTAATCGGACCAAAGGCGTAATTTGCTTAGAGGCCAAGGCAGGGCAAGTGCGGTATGAAAATGGCTGCTGGCTTTATGGCAGCGGTATTCCGATGCATAACGGCGGACCATTTAATCAGGCGAGCGCAAACAAATACAAGCTGATGAGATATATCTCTGACGGCAACATGGCATTTGTTTTGGAGAAATGCAAGTTTTTTCATGCCGTATGGTTTCCGTCTGTGACCAACGACCGCCTGAGAAACATGACCCTGCCATCGGAGGGGGATAAAACTCTTGTATTGACCAAAGAAGCGTTGGCTGACCCTAAAGAGTTTATTGATAGGATTTATGCGCTGCATTTGCCAAGTAGTGTTGAAACCAAGCTGAGCGAAATTGAATGCAAACGTCTGGTTCGGGAAATTTTCTGCCCACAGTTCAATGTGTTCCCATCAGCATCTTTTGAAGCCGACTTAAAGAAAATTGTTTTTCACCGACTTCTGGACGAACAGGCCGGCATTTTGGATTTTCTCGATGAACAGCTGACAGCCGCGGTTAACGGGGCTGCTGGAACAGGTAAAACTATGATTGCGGTTGAGAAAGCCCGCAGACATGCAGCCGCCGGAGAACGGGTGCTTTTCCTATGTTTTAATGCACAATTAAAAGATTTCTTGGAAGAAAACTATGCAAGAGACCTCGTTAGTTATTACACCATTGCCGGGTTTGCCTGCAAAATTTGCAATACGGTAAAACCAAACTATGACGAACTCCGAGAAAAGCTTGAAGATTACTATATATCGGACTCCTTCCCATATAAGCATGTTATTATTGATGAGGGGCAGGATTTCGGAATCGAAGCAATAGAAGAAACCGATATTATTCAACTTATCCATGACATAATTGTCGGCTTGGATCAGGGCGGAACGTTTTATGTCTTTTATGATCGGTTGCAATTGATACAAGCAAAGGAGATGCCCAAATTTATAGGCGATTTGGATTGCCGACTGACACTGTATCGAAATTGCCGGAATACGGAAAATATTGCCGTAACCTCCTTGCGCCCCATAACCGAGCGTAAACCGAAAGTGTTCGAGGGTACAGTAAAAGGTGCACCGGCAAGAATTCACTTTTGTGATTCAGTTCAGAACGAAAGAGAACGGATCGATTCAATAATTGATAATCTTGCAGCTGATGGGTATCGAGATGTTGTTCTTTTGACATGCAAAACAGAAGCGACGAGTATCTTGAGCGACTCCGTTAATAACGGAAGATATCGCAACAAATATTTGTTCACTACATGTCGGAAGTTCAAGGGGCTTGAAGCCGATGTCGTAATTTTGCTTGATGTTGATAAGGCAACTTTTGAACAAGAAAATGTTCTGATTTTCTATGTCGGTACTTCACGTGCTCGTATCAAACTTGAAATCACCGCTATATTAAGTGACGATGATTGCAAAGAAATTCTCACATCGGTTCTGAATTATCAAGGAAAAATCCGAAGAGCAAAAAAAGATTTTGCCGGTGCCCTCAATGCCATCGGATGTTTGGAAACTTGATGAATAAATAAGCCGTGGTTATTCCCATGTAAAATAATAGTTCACAAATTATTTGAGAAACCGTTGTCAATTCACTTCTGCTGATTGTGATTCGCTTTTACTCTTCTGAAGAAATGAACCCGACCGACAGACATATTTAAAAAAGAAGCACTTACCTTAGGCTTTTGCAGATTAAGGTAAGCGCTTCTTTTGATTAAGCAGGTGATATGATTTTCCGTCACGCTATCACTCAGCAAGTTACAGGCAAGTTAAAAGCAGCAAGCTTTTCTTTTTGGCAGTTCGCTTTTTGTCGTTGATACGATGATCTTTTGAAATCGTTTCGAAGGCCACAGTCATTCCTCTGATTTAAGCAAGTTGCCGGCAAGTTAAATCAAGCCCAAATAGGAATATACTTCATATAGCGAGGTGCTGTTGACGAATCAAGGGGTTTAATAAGTTTCATTGAAACGGCTTCTTTGATAAGTCTTGAAATGCTTCCCGCCGAGGAATTTTTTAACCCGAATCGCTCTCTTAAGGAACTGTTTGTAAGCTGCTCTCCCTCAACTTGTCGAATACAAGCATGAAGGTAGCACGCCCAAAGCTTATCCTCCATAGATATTGCTGAAAACGGGATTTCCGAGAATAACACCACGCGTGTGCTATCCTCGTACAGTTCAATTTTCGGAGCCGGCAACTGTGCGAATTCGCAGCTGCTGACAATTTTATCCCACCCGGAACCCAATTCCTCGCACATTCTCAAACGACGCATCAAAGAAGCCAGCTTTTCATTTCTTGATTTCGGGGGATTATCAATAATACGCCTTACATCAACAAGTGGTGTTCCCGAATTCGTAATCTCTATTCTTTTTTCAAAAATTTCGATAACAGGGCCTGTACCAGAAATTGAGAAATCCTGATGAATTAACGCATTGGCAACCGCCTCACGAATTGCTAAGATAGGATATGCAGATCTGTTTTCTCTCAGTGCGCCTACAATGGGTTCCTGTGTTGGAATTAAAGCTTCAACAAATTTCATTAAGCCCTCAAACCCAACTGCATATCCCTTGTTACCGATATTTTCCTTAAGCATCGAAAGCCGGTTGTTTCCCTCATACTGAACTATCCGAACGGCTTTTCTTGATAGTCTTGGGAACTCTGACAAGTGTTTTGCAAAAAGAATTGCGCCAAGATTTGTTATGGCATAAAGACCGTTGTCCTGCCTTACAACAATTTCATCTTGCTGCATATAGTGTGCTACGCCCGCAAAATCTGTCGGCTGAATGATTCCGCAGTTATCGAAATAGACAGAGTAGTCCAACATTCGCAGGGCATCTTCCAACCTTAAATCTTGCTTTGCATAGCGTTCTTCAAATCGAGAGTTTCGAATTTTGTCCCACAATTGAGCTTGCATTGCAGGATATTCACTCAATCGTTTTGTATAACTTCCAACGCGAATATAGTCAACTTTATCAAACATTACTGTTTGATTTGTTGCTTTATAGATAATCAATACACCTACACGCTTTTCCTCTGCCATTTGAACCGTGTGAAATTCAAAATCGGCATTCTTGCTCAAAAGAGAACGAAGCCAGTTTTCCAACTCCTGATTTCCTTTTTTCAGGGTCTGGAGGTCATAATCTGTTCCAACAATTTCGTGTGTTTCGTCATCAATTCCCCAAAGCATATAGGCGCAACTTTTTTCGTAAAGAGAAGCACTGTTGGCAAGGGCGCTTATATCCTTACCAATCATGTCCGGAGTATAATTATTGTGTTTAAACTCCAACCACTGTGTTTCTGTTGGAAGTTTGCGCAGTTCATTTACCAGTTTATCAAGATTTTCCATTGCCTAAACACTCCACAATTTCAGCTGAATATTGCTTTTTATAATTATAGCACAAAAAACCGGTAACCCCAAGAAAAATTTGGCGCTTTACAGTACATTCCCCTTTTCTCGTTAATGTTGGCTGCCGTATGCGCATACATGGTTGTAATGCGTGTTCTCTGCGACCCGTAATTCAGCTTTTTCCGGTTGCTTTGCCCTTTGCACCTTATCCTGCACCATCCCGCAGTCCATCTCAATGTCAGCACAGGTGGTAATCTCCCGCCGCAGCTCTCTGATGCGGGCTGTAAGCGTCTGTATTTGCTCCGAATAATCGGCAGGGGTAGTTTTACTCTTTCTGCGATAGAGCGCCTTACGCTGCGCTGTAAGAGTGTTATATTCAGCTTGCAGATTTTCTTTGTAAGTCAGCAGTTCGTCAAGCGTTGTGATTTGCCGTTCCCACAAAAGATCGCATTGCCGCCGATAGCGATTGTACTTCAAGAAATCATCGCGCAGCAGGTAATAGCACCGCTTGCCGACTTTGCCTTTATATGCTTTTCTCAGCAATGCACAGTAGCGATAATAGCAAGCCATAAACCCGGTAATTTTGCGGCAACTGCGGTTCCATCTGCCGCGACACCGTGCGCGGCGGCGAACAGGCATAGGCTGCTCTTTCGGCTTCCGGCGTGGTGGCTCCGGTGCTGTTTGCTGCTTATATTCCTGCTGCATTTCAGGCGGAAGTGTTTGCAGTTCCCGGAAGTACCTCCGCAGCGAATCTTCGCTGAAGTGGGGGCTGATTTTGTCCAACCGGATATTCTTCTGCGCTTCCTTGTGGCGCACGGTCATATGCGCAGCTTTGGATCCGTATTTCACCGCATACCCCTTTTTCTGCAACTCCGCAACAAATCCGGCAAAGCTGTCCGCGGCGGTCATTGCCATTTCCACATCGGTTTTCACCATGCCGCGCAGCGTGGGTGTGCCTTCTTTTTCGTGTTTCCACTCGCCGTAGGATTTCCCGTGTCCGTCTGTTTCCACAACAGACAGTCAATTTTCGCGGCACAGTTCATCGAAAACGGCTCGGATCCCCTTGTAGTAAGTAGTAAAATCATTGCGGAACATCCGTCCGTCCATAAACGAAACCGAGTTTACGACAATATGGTTGTGCAGATGTCCCTTGTCCAGATGGGTACTGACGGTGCACTCAAAACGGTCAGCCAGAAACCGCCGGGCGAATTCGCAGCCGATTTTGTGTACCTGATCGGGTGTTGCCTCGCCGGGCTTGAAGCTCTGAATAATATGGTAGCCCACATTGCCGCTGTCCAACGGCTTGCTCCAACGCCGCTTTGTTGCCTGCATAAGATAATAGGCGTTTTGCGGGTCGCAATTAAAGCCGGAAACATAGAGCTGATGCTCGGTTTTATCGCCGTTCGGCGTGTAGTTCATCAGCCGCTGCATATCTGCGGTGTTCAGATACTCCGTCTTTTGCGGATTGGCGGCGTAATCCAAGCAGCCTTTCAGCTGCCCGCGCACCGGCAAAATCTTTGTGATTGCCATTACTGCCCCTCCCGCATAAGCTGCCAGATGCGCTGCATCATCCGGTTCGCTTCGGCAATCTGGGCGTTCTCGATCTTGCCGGTGCTGTTAGCCAACCGCGTCAGCTGGTTCAAATTGTTTCCGATTGCCGCCACCTGCGACGCCAAGGCTTTATAACTGTCCGGCGGGCGTTCGCGCAGCGTACAGCCGCTTACCAGCGCACGGAGAAACGGCTCCATTTTCATGCCGGCGGCATCGCATTTGCTTTTCAGTTGGATGTATTCCTTTTCGGTAAATCGCACCGTCACCTGCTTTTGGCGTTTTAACATTTGCTTTCTCCTATCGGGGTCTTAGGGGTCTGCCCCTAACAAGGGCGTTATGCTGTCATGACAGCATAATGCCGTGCTTGCCGCACTGTCCGGAAGGTGGGTTATTTCCCCGAAAATTTCGGCGCTTCGGTCCCGTCTTTTTCTGCGTAAATCAACTCGGCACACACAATTTCTTCGGCCTGTGCCCGAAATTCCTGCATAGCTGCCGCCCATTTCAGCGGGTCGCGGCACTTCATTGCCTCGTTGATGGCCGCCTGTTCCGCCAGTGCCTGTGTCAGATCCTTGACTTGGCGGTGAACCTCGCGGTCTATGTCCGCAAGATGCTGCGCCAGTGTTCCGTCCAGCAACATCCGGTCGCGCTCCATTGGTCGATGCTCATCGAGGTATCGCGCCCGCATCATGCCATATTTTCCGATGGTTTCCGCAGCGGCAGCGCTGCTTTTCAGTTTGGGAATCAGATAGCCGTTTACATTCACATATTCTGTTTTCATCGTGCAGTCCCTTTCGTTCTTGTGAGCCTGCTGAAAAGGAGAGTCGGTTCGGTGCGCAGCAAACCGTCGGTGTAACCCTTCTCTTTTTTCAGATGGCTTATTTTATAGTCTTTGCTATAGTAATTACTAAGAGTATTTATAATTATAGTAATTATAATACTGCCTACATTACCGCTGCTGCGCTTACCACAGGTGTGGTTACCACCGGTGCGGTTTTGTGGGTAGTGGTCATACCGGTGGGTACATTTTGTAGGGTATGGTTGATTCTGGTTAAATTTGTACTGCTGACTCTGCCCTGCGCATCGTAATAAATCAGATACACACCGTTCCAACAGTTATTGGAATCGCGCAGTTCGTATTCATAGCAAAATCGACCGTGTTGGGCAGGGCGAACATGAGCGACCAGATAGCCGTTGTTTTTCAGCATATCCCACGCACGGTTAAAGGCATGTTCGCCCTCGGTGCAGTGGTTCATCAGCCATTGCTTTGTCAGCGGTACTGCGGTATAATCAATGCGGGCGGAAATCAACGCATACGAGCCTTTGGCGCTCATAGAAAGCCTGTCATTGAACAACGCCTCATTTTGCACAACAGAATACCCGCGCGCTCTGCGGATAAAAGCACCGCTTTCGGCGGCCGGATTTGTGTTTTTCATCGGAAAATCCTCCTGAAAAAGAAAAAAGATTTGGACTGAAATATAGCCAAATCTTCAATCTTTGTATAATTTTTGAATTTTCCTGTTTTGCGCCAAAAAGTGTTGCCCAAAAAACGAGTGTTGCCCAAATGTTGCCCAAACAGCCGCGGGCAACATTTAAGACGATATAATCCGAAGTATCAAAAACAAGTGTAAAGGAAGAAAACAAACGGTGTAACGCAAAGCAAAATGAAGAGAAATAAGGGCAAATCCATGTTATACCTGACTCGAAATCGTGGTCGCTACTCGGTAGCTCCCTGACCGGAATCCCTTGATTTTATGGGGTTTTTCGGGTATTCTTAACTTAATATTTTTGCTTGTTCTCCCCATCAGTTCTCCCCGTTTTCCGAGGTGCTGATGTTGAGATAAATACGGAGCGGTATCGAAGTGGTCATAACGGGACTGACTCGAAATCAATTTGACAGCAATGTCACGTGGGTTCGAATCCCACCGTCTGCGCCAAGTATCACTACTCAATTCTACATTGGGTAGTGATTTTTTGTTGCCGTTTTGCAAAACACCGCTGCTTTTCTTATAGGCATCTCCCCTTTATTATCAAGTAGTGATTTTCGGGTTCGGTACAAATCATACCAGCAATCGCGGGAAATAGCTATTCACGAAACTGCACAAAAATCCTTGTTTCCCTTTTGTGTAGCCCTTTATTTTGCTCACAAGAATACGAACCACTTGTGCCGTATGGGATCCCTTGACTTTTTATATCATATATGATATAATTCAATTGAGATATAGACCAGCATATATTTCAAAGGGGGTGTACACTTATTTTTAAGATTGAACTGTATAGCACCGAGGACGGCAAGGAAGTCCTCGCCGAGTTTATAAATGAGTTGCCCGCAAAGCATCAAGCCAAAGCATTTCGGGAAATTGATCTTCTTGCGGAGTTTGGCAACGCATTAAAAGAACCTTATGTCAAGCACATTGACGGTGAAATTTGGGAGCTGCGAATCAAATTTTCGAGTGACATATCTCGTATCTTCTATTTTATTTGGCAAGCAGACACGATAGTTTTACTGCATGGATTCATCAAGAAGACGCAAAAAACTCCTCGTTCAGAGATTGAAATTGCCCAAAAGAGACTACGCGATTATAAAAGGCGTCATTGAAAGGAAAGGTTCTTATAAAAAACACATATAATAGTCTTTGCTTTTTAAGGTAAGGTTTGTGCAAACTGAATGTGATAAAGATAGCATCCCTATACGAACATAATATAGAGTGGTTGCGTAAAAAGGTACACGTTTGCATGTGAATGAAAGGAGTAAAGTGAGACTATGAATTACACTGATTTCAAGAATAAAACTTTTTCTGAAAATCCCGCAGTCAAAGCCGAGTACGATCAGCTTGGTCCTCAGTATGAAGCCATCCGCGCTGCAATCGCAAGTCGGAAGTCTGCCGGGTTAACTCAAAAACAGCTGGCCGAAAAAATGGGAACTGCGCAGGCAAATATTTCACGTTTTGAAAACGGTAATGCAAATCCCTCGTTGGATTTTCTGCAAAAAATGGCTTCTTGCATGGGCAAGACACTTCATATTTCGTTTGAATAACACAACACCCCGGTATCCGTCCTCTTTCAGACAGATACCGGGGTGTGCCGTTTTACCTTACCATTCTTTTACGCTCGGCGCTTTCGGCAGTGTCAGCGTGTTTGCCATCGTCCGGGCGCTCAGGTTCTTGGATTGCGAATCCAGATGTGCGTAAATGTTGGCCGTGGTGGAAATATCGCTGTGGCCCAACCACTCTTGAATCTGCTTCATCGGCACGCCCTCTTTCAGCAATAGGCTGGCACAGGAGTGGCGCAAGTCGTGGAATCGGATCCTGCGCAGACCGTTCTCTTTCAACAACTGTGGAAAGCCTGTTGTCACGGAATCCGGCTGGATCAGGTTTCCCATTGCATCCACAAATACATAGCCAAGGTACTCTTGATTATAGCAGTTGCCGCAAATTTTCTGGTTGTATTCCTGCTGCTCTTTGACGGCTTTTAAGCGCTCGGCAATCGGGTCTACCAGCGGCAAGGTGCGCAGACTGGATTTTGTTTTGGCTCGGTCAGCTTCTACCAAAATCTTCTTGCCATCAATGCGGGTGCTGGTCACGATGTGGCGGATGGTCAGCGTCTTGGCTTCAAAGTCGATGGCCTCCCACCGCAGCCCCATCACCTCGGCACGGCGCAGTCCGTAAAAGGCTGCAAGCTGGATGATAAGTTCCAGCTTATGGCCTTGAGCGGCTTCAAAGAGCCTTTCCATTTCCTCGGCGCTGTAATAGCTTGCCATGAACGCCTGCGGCTTGGGGCGGTCCACCTTGTCCACCGGGTTGCTGGCTATCAGGTCGATGCGCACGGCGTATTTCAGCGCCTTGTGCAGATTGGCATGGAATCGCAGGATAGAGGTGTTTTTCAGCGTTTCCGCTTCGTGCAGATAAAAGCTTTGGATTTGTCGCGGCTGCAGCCCTGCCAGCGTTACGCCCAGCGGTTCAAAGTAGGGAATGATATGTTTCTCTACATTGAAGCAATAAGACGAGTAGGTCGTTTCTGTTACAGCGGTCCGCATCATTTTCAGCCAGTACCGCATATAGTCGCTGAATGCCATGTCGGGGCTGAGTTCGGACACCTGACCCTTGGGAATCGTGAAATCCTTTCGCGTATCCGCCAGCATTTTTTCGGCGCGTTTCTTGTTGCCCTTGACGGGCAGCCCTGTGCCGATCCACGGCTGACGGCGTTTGCCCGCCGAGTCCGTGTAACTCAGCACGATGTAATAAAATCCGTTTTTCTCCTGTAAGCGTCCTGCTACCATAGGCATCTCTCCTTTTTTTCAAGTTGCTGCATTTTGGGTTCGGTACAACGATACCAGCAATCCTGCCGGAAAGCTATTCACAGAATTGCACAAGAACCGTCCTGCACATTGGGTGCAAACTGACATCATTCGCGCTCCTGTTCCCGTCTGCGGCGGCGTGGTCTGGGATGCAACGGCATCCTGTTTTCCCGGTCAATACGGTTGGATTCGCGCGTGCGTTGAATACGCTTGATGGCTCCCTCTGCAATCTTGTCCTCTTTGCGGAGCTCTGCAATCTTGCAGGTCAGCGCCATGCGTTGGTCAGCCAACTCCGGCGGTGCATCTTTCCGGCGCATCTGCTTGACGATTTCCGCCCGCTGTGCGGCAAGGGCATCTATCTGCCGGGATAAGCCCTTGCGGTAGTCCACGATTGCCTGCAAAGAGGGAAACTTGTGATCGTGAACAAAGGCGTGTTCTGCAAGGATTTTCTCGGTATCTTTCCAGATGCGCTCTAATTCCGGGCGATTGATGCGGGACTGCTGTTTCTTGGGAAGGATGCCTAACTGATAACAGTAGTACAGATATAAGTGGTGCATCTGGGATTCCCCAAAGAATACCTCGAAGAAAATTTGGAGGATGCCTTTTCCTGTGTAATGGTTCTTAGGGCGATACCGTTTCGGCGTGTTTTGCCGGGGCGGGTGTTTCCGTTCATACAGCCTTGGTCCGTACAACAGGTAATTTCCGCGCAGGCGGTCATCTATGGCTGCAAGATCGTATTCTTCTCCCAGCCTATATAGGCGCACGGCTCGACCACCATCCCTCGCCCAAATCGTTGCATACTTTCGATTGGGATCACTGCCGAAAATATACCCTTGCCGATACAACGCCCTGTGGAAGTCCTCGGCGGTGCTGGCATCCTCACAGGCTTGGTCGATGGCTTCGCGCATCCGGGCGTACCGCGCCGGTTCCTTGGCTTTGGGCTGCTCCACCACCGACAAGCCGTACTCCCGGCACAGCTTGTCGGATGCTGCCCGGAACTCGGCATACTGACTGCGGCGCTGCTCATATTTCTTGCCGTCCACATAGGACACGGAATTTATCACAAAATGATTATGTAAGTTATCCGTGTTCATGTGTGTGGCGACCAGCACTTGGAAACGCTTGCCCCAGACCTTGCGGGCCAGTGCCACGCCGATTTCATGGCATTGCTCCGGGGTAACCTCTCCTTCGCGGAAACTCTGGTAGGCGTGGAGCGCCACCACGCCGTCTGTTTTACCAAAGCGTTCCTGTACGGTCCGCATATCCTCCCACGCATGATCTACCCTGCAATGGATGCCGGTGACAAGATGGGCGCTCTCGTTCAGCTTGGTCTTGGCATCATTTTCTGCATAGTGCAGCGTTTGGGCAAGAGCATCGTATTCGGTTTTGTCCGGGTTGGCCGCATAGTCAAGGACGCGCTGCAGGCTGTCCTTGATTGCCCAAATCTTAGTTACCGCCAATGAGCAGGTCCCTCATGCGGTCGGTCTGGGCGTTAATGGCTGCCCCTTCCCGTGCAGAACAGTTCTCTGCAATTTCATCCAGTTTGTCCAATACATTAAATACCTCCTTGGGCGGATGCCCGCCCGGTTCATATCCCAGCGCCCGCTGGCGCAAATATTCTGAAAGTGACAAACCACACTTCCGAGCCAACATCGTCACCTTTTTCTTCTCGGTGACGGTCACCCGGATGTTGATTCCGACAGTCCGATTTCTCATGCGCCAGCGGCCTCACAGGGGTTCGGGGCTGTCCCCGTAGGCTTTTCGGCGGGTTGCCCTGTGGCAACACTTTGCCCATGCTTGCTCTCCTTACGCGACCTTTGTGACGCTAATGACGCTGATGACGCTGTTTGTGAGATATCCCATTTGAAAAGCTGGGTTATGTCAATTTCAGCGTCATTAGCGTCATCTGCGTCATTTCCGTCATGGGAGAACTTCATCTGCCGCGCCTGCGAAGTGCGGTGGGTTTCATAGCGGATACCTCTTGACGTGAACACCGTATCGAAGTGTTCCACGATTTTTCGGGTCAGCTGGTGGGGCAAAACGCCCTCAATATCGGCTGCGGAAAGCAATTCGGTAGCCGTACCCTGCCATGTTCCGACACTATCGATGTAGTCAGCCACCTTCCAAATATATCCAGGAACTGCCTTAGCGACAATCTGTTCGGTGCTTTCTTCCTCGTCCAGCATCCAAACGCAGTTTTCTTCGTGCAGACGCAGTGTTTTGTTGTCCATATCGCGCCCGGTCACCAAAATGCTGGCGGTCTGGCTCATACGCTTGCGCTGCATGACCCAGCTGGTATCGGACGCACCCATCAGACCGTTGGAGCCTGCAATCTGCTGGAACGGATCGTCTGCGGCTTGTTTGCGCAGATGGTGGATCAGCAAAATGCAGACATTGTACTTATCAGCCAGTGCCTTCAATGCGCTGATTTCCTTGTAATCGCTGGCATACATACTGTTGTTTTGGTCGTTGGAACGAACCTTTTACAAGGTATCAATGACGATCAGTCCGGTATCCAGGTGCTGATAGAGGAAACTTGTGAGCTGTTCTTCCAGCCCCTGCCCGATGCTGCTGCATTCCGTCTGCATGACCAGCCGTTCGGGGGCTTCTTCACTGCCCACAAGCTGGAGAAGGCGCTTTTGCAGGCGGTTGAAGGTGTCCTCCAGCGATAGATAAAGCACGGTGTGCGGCTCTATTTCGCGCCCCCACATAGACTTTCCCTGCGCCACCTGCAAGCACAGCCACAGGGTCAGCCAGCTTTTGCCCGCTTTGCTGGGGCCGGCAAACAGTGCGAGACCAGCTGGGAGCAAATCGGGAATGATCCACTTGACCGGCGGCAGCGGCGTGGAGAGGAGTTCTTCGGCGGAGATCGTTTTCGGAAGTTTTTCATAATTCATTCGCATCGTCCTTTCTTGTTTGGTATATGTCTATTATCTCATAGTATCGTAATTTTGTGTGTAGTAAGTTTTATTCTCTAGTAGTAAGTTGTACGGCTCACGCCGCCCCACAGCCCCACAAACGTGCCAAACGGCGGGTGTTCTGGCTGTTTCGTATCCGTTGCTGCGTGTGGCATCTGCCCCACACAGGGCGTGTTAGGGCGTGGCGTGGGAGTGAATCAGATTTGATTCACTTTTACCCCTTGCCCCCTGAATAGTGAATCAAATCTGATTCACTTCCAATAAATTCCCCGAAAGTATACGGTTCTGATTCCCTACTCTTATTAGACTGGAAAACGTGAATCGGTTCCGCATACTGTCAGGATAACTTTTCGACTTACAGCTGCATTTGTCCACTTTGCCCCAGCTGCGAGGACGACTTGCAAGGCTGCCGTTCGGCTGCAACGGCATCATGGGTATTTTTACCCCAGCCAGGTTCTCTGCCTGCCGCCCTCATTGTGTGAACTGTGACTGGACGGAAGTATCTTTACGACCACATCTGTCATTGCGCTCCACTCCGCCACGGGGTGTTTACCAGAGACTGAATCGCTCGTGCCCGGTGGCAGTCATGGCGCGTACTCTGTCTGCGCTGCCGTACTCGTAAGTTGACGGCAATGCGGTGAATGTACCTTGCTTGTCGGATATGCAGTTTTCAAGGTGCCGAATCTATTTGAGACGGGGAGGTGCTCTTACCAGAATCAAGGCAGCTCCTACGCGCTCACGCGCTTCTGACCGCACGGACTTTTCAGAACATAATTGATCACATTGATTTTGGGGATTTTGTAGGCGTTTCCCAGCCGGATGCAGCTGATTTCGCCCTCCCCCAGCAGGTCATAGGCCGCGTGGCGGCTGATACCCAGCATGGCTTGCAGATCCTTGACCGTTACAATGTCCGGGTACTCCGCAAACATGAGCTTGTACATTTCTCTGATCTCTTTACAATCCATTCGATCACCATCCTTATATCAGTATTTTGCCTTCGCCCACAAGCGAAGTATACATATAAGATACTTCGCTCACGAGCGAATGTCAATAGAAGTCACAAAAAATTCATTTTTCGTTTTTTTACTTGCGCTTTCATGTTATGGTGTGCTACAATAGAGAAAATTTATGGGAGGGCTTTTTTATGGAAGTAGGTCAAAAAATCAAACTAGTACGACTTCATAGAGGTCTGACACAAAAACAACTGGGTGACCTTCTCAATCTTGGGGACGGCGGCGCAAATCGAATCGCACAATATGAAATAGGATACCGTATTCCCAAGCCATCTCTACTAAAAGAAATCGCAAAAGTTTTGGATGTCAAGGAAGAAACATTTTTCGTAAGCGACAAGTTTCTTCCGGATATTCTGCGGACAATTATGTGGTATGATTTTGAACATAGAAGATCTTTCAAACTGGCTGAAACCACGCTTGATGCTTCGATTGCGCCGATAGAAAGTAAAGCAATCGAACTGCGCGGCAACGCCTGCACCACATGGGGCGACTCAATCGCACCCGCAACCGTACTGTGGGTGAATGTACCACTCTTTAATGACCTCATGAAGGAGTGGCTTACCCGAAAGCAGGAACTTGCCTCCGGCACTATCACAAAATCCGAGTATCTCGAATGGTTGCTCCAATGGCCCGCTTCCTCCGATATGGCTGGAAAACGTGAGCCGAAAAGACAATGGAGAAAAGCCAAATAAAGCGTAACACCACTTTACTATAGTTATCCATAAATTTATAACAAGAAAAGCACACACGACCAAATCCGCTGAAAAAATCAGATGGATTAGTATCGCGTGTGCTTTCCTTGGTTTTAGATGATTTTGTGTGAGGATCCTATTTGCGGCTGTTATTCATTTTCCGTTTTATAATATGTCTGCTGTTCCAACAGAACATCCAACATTTTATTTACGCTTAGCAGTCATACATCAACTGGTGACAAATTGTCACCAGTCGATTATGAAGCGATAAAAACAGCGTCCCCAGTGAATTTAGGGGGACGCTGTTCCTATATATCCCATATGCACTACTTTTTTCAGATGGCTTTTCCTGCTGATTAAACTCTTTGTCAAGGGTGACCGTCTTTGGGAGGGTCTGTAACTATCTAGAACATGAGGACTATCAGCAATAGAAGCCGTAACTGTGGAGTTGCCCGCATTGATGGGAACACTTGCGGAATTGTAACTATACAAACAAAAGACCAGCTAGGTCTCTTAGTTTACATAGTGGTAAGAGGCTTATCGCATCATATTGAATTCATTATGTTCAGCAGGCTTTGGTAGCTGTCCACATCATGGTATACAACATGGCTGGTAGACATCTCGTTGAACAATTTCTTGGCGCAGGAGATTTTTGCTTGTTCAATGGGGCGCAATTCAAGGGTCTCCATCGTGCCTTTGGTTTCTGCCACAAAGAAAATGTGCTTGACGGTGCCTTCGTAGAATGCGATTGCCCAGTCCGGCGAATAGTTGCCTACCGGCGTGGGAATCTGGAAGGTTCGGGGCAGCTTAGCGTAGACACAAACTTCCTCCGCAGCATCCAAATCTTCGGCAAACTTACGCTCAATACTTTTTTCGGCCGAGCCATCAGTAAACACATAGTCTTGAATTGCCTTCTTGGCAAGAAACGCCTTATCAAAGCTTTGGGTAGCCTTTTCTGCCGTAAAGATAGAGCTGTCGTATTCTCCCTCAATGGTATTGTAGGAGATATGCTCCACAATCATAGTGGCCTTCTGCTCATTGATCAGCCGGATCACTTTAGAAATAAACTCTTCCGGGTTGTTCTTGAACATATAGAGCTTGTCGGCACGGATACCTTGCAGGATAGCAGATGCCGATTTGCGTGTCAGCTTTGCGCCATCGGCAATTTTGCCAATCAGGTCATATTTGATCTGGCTTGTTTCTGCGTGCTTGAGGGTTTGTGTCCGGGTCTTTTCGCCCGTAAAAGAATCGCCGCGGTCAATTTCGTACTCATTCATGTTCGCCTTTTGGCGTCCAATGGTAGTCGTGTACTGCAGCTCCGAAACAAACAGCTTTTCATCAATGTGGGCAATGGCCTTGCGAATCAGCTCGGCGCTGTCGAACTCCACCGTGTAGGCATACTTGTGGTTAATTTCACGCCACAAAGCCTGAAACTCTTTCTTGGCAAAATTCTCGTTCAGCGGATTTTCCTTCACCTTCGATTCGTGACCATCGGTGAACATATCCTTAAGAACACTGTCATCGTAAACTGCCTGAACAAGCGTATGAATCCCTTCGGACATAGGTTTCAGCTCATCGGGCAGCTCCGCAACCTGATTCATTGCGACATCTCGGCGATACTTGTCCGTGACCCTGCGCTTCATATCCACATAGCCGTTCTGAATCAGATAGAACTCTATAGCATCAGCCTTTTCACGGTCAATCAGGGTAGGCACGTCGTTTACCTTGACATACTTGCCCTTGAAGTACTCACTCGTAGCAACCGTAGGTCGGTCATAAAGCACCGTTTTAATATCAGATTGCAGGTCCGCAACAAAGGTCTTGTAGCTCTCGCTGGCAATAACGGTCAGGGTGTTGATTTCATGCACACTGTCCCCGCAGCTCTGCACATCCATACGGTTGCCGTTTTGGTTGACGCAAAGGCGCAGACCACGACCAACTTCCTGCCGCTTTGCGGTATTGCTGTCAGAATGCTTCAAAGTACAGATTTGGAACACATTCGGGTTGTCCCAGCCCTCGCGCAGAGCAGAGTGGGAGAAGATGAACCGCGTTGGCTCCTCAAAAGACAGCAGCCGTTCCTTATTTTTAAGAATCAGGTCATATGCTGAAACGTCTTTTTCATCAAAGCCCTCTTTGTTTGCCTTACTGTCAATGCTGCGCCCGGTTTTCTTATCAATACTGAAATATCCCTTGTGTACACGGCTGACATCGCTGCAGGTAGACTTCAAATACTTCTGGTACGGCGTATCGAGCAGGGTTGTATACTCGTTCAGAACATTGATGTACTCCTGCTCAAACATCTGGCCATACTCGCCCAGAACCTCATTGCCGTCAGCGTCATACTGGCGATACTTGGCGACCTCGTCAATAAAGAAAAGGGACAGGCACTTGATGCCCATGTTGTACAGCTTTTCTTCTTTTTCAAAATGCGACAAAATCGTTTCACGAATCTGAATGCGGGCTTATCCTTTTCGGAAACATCGCCCACCACATCGCCGGCCTTGATAACCTCACCGTTGGTGAAGGTCACGGTGCTGCGCAGCGGGTCAATTTCAGAAATCGTATAGCCTTTGTACTGCTCCATTTCCTGTGAAGCATAGTAGAGGTCATCGCCGACGCCAAGAATACGGGTTTCACGATTGATGGACTTGTTGTAGGCAATTTCCAGTTCAATTTTTGCCATCGGCGGCTTTTTGCTGGAAAGCACGATTTGCTCCAGATACAAATAGCTATCCGTGCCGCGGAAGTTCTTGACATCAATGCCTTTGACCTCAATTTTCTTGACCAGCCGTTTGTTGAAGGCATCCAACGCATCCAGCACATACACCAGATTGTGATGCTTTGCGTGGGTGGCAGAATAGTTGAGCGCGAACAACGGGTTGAAATTTTTCAACGCCTTTTGCGTTACATCGCCGCCCATTTTCTGCGGCTCGTCCAAGATGATGATAGGGCGGTTTGCTTTGATAACATCAATCGGGCGGCGGGAGCCAAATTCATCCCGTTTGGAGTAGATGATACGGGCTTCCTTGCTCTTGCTATCCTCTTTCAGAGAGGAGGCAAACGCCTGCGTGTTGATAATCATCACATTGATACCGGAGTTGGAAGAAAAGTTGTCGAGTTGGTTCAGGTTGGAGCTGTTATAAACGAAGAAACGCGCCTTTTTGCCGTAATACTCCATAAAATGGTCGGTGGTGATCTCAAAAGACTTTTTCACGCCCTCACGGATCGCAATGGAGGGAACGACCACAATAAACTTACTCCAGCCGTACTTCTTGTTCAGCTCGAACATCGTTTTGATGTAGACATAGGTTTTACCGGTGCCGGTTTCCATCTCAATGTCCAAGCTGCAGCGCCCCATGTCGTTTACCAACTCCGGAGAGAGCTTGATGTTGTTCTGGCTTTGCAGCGTGTGAATGTTTTGCAAAAGCTGATTATCAGACAGCGCCACAGCCTCGTTTTTATAACCTGAATCGCGCAGCAAATCTTCCAACTCTATTTTTTCTGGGTTGTCAGCAATCGCCAAAAAACTCAGCTGCTGCGGTTTTTGGTTCAAGCTTCCGGTGTCGCGGATATAAGACACGCCGCTGCTGTACGGCTGCCCTGCAAAGACATTGACTACGGCATCCACTGCATCGGTCTGGTATTGCTGTATCTTAAAATTAAACTTCATTTTCTCACCACCCGTTTAGTAAGTTTTTGCCCCAATTAAGTCCCGAGCATCGTCAAGAATATTATCGTAATGTAAAATCTTGATATTACGCTCTGCTTCACTTCTGCGCTGGAACAAGCGTGTTGTTTCATTGTAATCAGCCCTACGACCTGCAACAACTACATAATGCATTCTTGTAGAATCAAATCTTGTAAATTCTCTCGGCAGGTCCTGCACAGTATATTTTTCAAATTCGGCAGATAAAGTTGAATAACAACCTTCGATAAAAGGTTTCCACTCGTCAATTTGATTCAGTCCCTTTCTAATCACTTCACCAGGATTTCCATCTGCCAAGGTAATGCGCCCATACGGATTTTCAAATTCAACAAAAATGAACTGCCAACCACCAGATGCCCGTCCAACAAGAAGATAATCCGCAATATACTTTGTTCCTAATGGGAACTCCTTGAACAAAGCTGCTTCATGATGTCCAAAATCATAATGCTTAAAAATAGATGCCGGAATATGATAGAAGCCATTGTTCTGGATATATCGCTTAATATCCAGCTCTGTGATAGAAGTATGGTTTAACAGTGTTTCAAACCCATCACATTGATTTACCAATTCCGATTCATCTTTCAAAAGTTGGATGTCCATGTAATTGTTAGGGAACAGGCTCATATTATGCCGCACTGCCTTGGGGTACTTGTAAAAGAAATTCCTTCTACCGAATTTCGCGCCTATCACATGACCACCTTCGGCATCTACCTTTTCTTTTTCCTTTATTTCTTCTTGGGTCAATTCAGAATAGTCTCTTTCATACAATCCCAACATTTTACAGCACCTTCCTTACGGTGTCGGGGCTGTAGGTGGCGAAAATCTGGTCGAAATTGGTGGCTACGCTGTCGCTTGCCATGGAGCTGTCGCGCATGACAAAGTAGTAAGGCTTCTGTTTGGCAATGGCTTTGATGGTTTCCTCCGAAACATCGCTGTCGAAACAGGCAATCAGGTAGTTGTCCTCCACATTGAACACCTTCTTGCCGGCAATGGTGGTTTCCTCAATTTTGCTGGAAAGCAGCACGCCCAGATCGAGCATTACTTGGAACAGCAGATCCTCCGGCGTTCTGTCCTCTTTGATGTTATCCTCAAGGCGGGAGAACATATTGACCTCATACTCCGCAGGGTTATAGTAGACATCCTTCATGTTGGAGGTGTCGCACTTCAACACGCGAAAACCGGTGTCGAGATTCTGCGCAGCCAGCCCTGCTTCTTCCTTGATTTTTGCACCCGCACGGCGAATACGCTCCTTGCCGATTTCGCAGATGTTTTTATAACCGGCTTTATAGGCTTCACTCTTTTCGTCGCATTTTTCAGGAAGCTGCACCATGATAAACTTGCGGTGTCCGCCGTCCTCGGCGTTCAGTTGCATAACAGCGTGGGCGGTTGAAGCTGAACCCGAAAAAAAGTCAAGCACAATTGAATTATCTAACAAATTAGCAACTTTTAAGATTCGATGCATTAGACGTTGTGGTTTCGGGCTGTCAAAATAGCCTTTGTCATCAAAAAGTTTCTTTAACTCTTGCCTTCCCTCCTGATTATGCCCAACATCATCACATTTCCAGATTGTCGTGGGTGTCATGCCTTGTTGCACATCTGCCAAATACCGTTTCAATCGCGGAGTATTTCCTCCATCAGCTCCAAAATAGACTCTCCCATCTTCGATGAGCTTTTGCATTCTTTCCTTGCTCGTGAACCAGCATCTTCCGTTGGTTGGATTAACTACTGTTCCATTTGGCGTAGTAATTGGATAATCATATGCAGCACTATATGTTTTGACCGTCATATTGTCTGCTGCCCATGGTCCCCTTGGATCGTTGTCCGGATTTTTATAACGGGCATTAGCTTCTTGCGTTCTTGGTAGTTTTCCAATTTCAAAATCCTCAATATTCTTTGCGTACACTAGGACAAAATCGTGACTTGTCGAAAAGTACTTTGCATCATTCTTGGGTGCAAAAGCTCGCTCCCATATAACTGTTCCAACGTAGTTCTGACTTCCCAATACTTCATCACTTATTTTCTTAAGATTGTCAATTTCTCCATCATCAAGACTGATGAAAATCACTCCATCCTCACTCAGCAAATCCTTTGCCAGTTTCAGTCGTGGATACATCATATTCAACCAGTCGGTATGGAAACGGCCGTTGCTTTCGGTGTTCTGCACCATGCGGTTGCCCTCTTCATCGAACTGACCGCTGTTGGCAAGATACTCATCCGTACTCTGAGCAAAGTCATCCTCATACACAAAGTCGTTGCCGGTGTTGTACGGAGGATCAATGTAGATCATCTTGATTTTTCCGAGATAGGTTTCCTGCAACAGCTTCAACACTTCGAGGTTGTCGCCCTCAATATAGAGGTTTTCGGTGGTATCAAAGTCCACGCTGCCAGTGCTGCAATAAGGTTTTCCCTCACTGTCTGCCCCGGTGGGAACTGTTTCATCTTCACGAACAGGACGCAGCGTCTTGTTGATGGGTGCGTTGGCAAGCAGAACAGACTTTTTCTTGTCCGGCCAAGTGAACTGATAGCGTTCCTCGTTACCGTCCACCACCTTGCAGGAAATTTCCTGCATCAGCACATCCTTATCAATAGCCCGCACAACCTCGCCGTTTTCGTTAATCGTTTCCGTCACCGCATCGGGAAACATCGCCGCCAGCTTTCTGAAATTCTCATCAGCCTTGTTCGCTGTTTGCATTCTCAGTTTATCCATAATTTTCCTTCCTCATTCATATTTAGCATATCCAGATAGGCAAGACGCTGCTCGAAGCAACATATTCTTTGTATATGCTGTAAACTGATATTCGCCGATGTGAATTGCGTTATTCTGGTAATTATAGTGATTTCCAAAAATTGCCTCATAAACATCCATTATTTTTTGCTTGAGAGTAACACATTTCGTTCTCGAACCCGACGGCTGATTTGTGTCGTAATATTCATCTCGTGAAAGGAATTCACTATAAGACCAGTCATCACGCATTTGGATATTTTCTAACAAGTTTACCAATGGGGTTGCGTTTTTTCCTTCGACAAATTGATTGTAACTTTCATTGTTGGTCATTTTTAATACAACCAGCAGGGGTACCACATACATCAGCCCGAATAATTTGGCTTTCCCATCCGGAAAGGAAAAATCGTATTTATGACTTTCATGCGTTGGCTCATGCACCGCAAGATTAACAAACTGTATGAATCGAGAACTTTCTCTCAGGGAAAGAGCATACTGTTCAATCAATTCATAGCAAACTCTGTCAACAACATATTGCTTGACAAAGTTGATACTGCGAAGATAACTATCCATATCTACCGGAGGAAGGGCTATTCTTAGGTCAAAAAAACGATCAAAATATCTTACAGCATCAAACCCTTCTCCATAAAATCTAGCGATGGTATGTTGCAGTTCTTTTATATTTGTTGAAAATACAAAGGATATCCTGTCATCGGCAAAATAGTGCTTTACCCGTTCCAAAAGCCGCACTGCATATTCCGGTTTGCAGCGGTCTAATTCGTCGACAATAATAACAAGGCGGTTAGCACGTTCCGTTAGCAATTCGTCAAAGAAATTCTTTACTTCCGTCTGAATTTGCTTTTTCTTTCTCAAATCCGACAACGTATCCTTACTTTTTAACGAGTCCACGACAGCAGTTATGCTGCGTCCAGACAAACACTCTGCAATTGCAGCACCTTTATCAAATATTCCGGATTCCTTTTCAAAGGGAGATTCGGCATCTACATCTTGCAAAATCGAATACACAAGGGAGAGTACAGGATCCTCATCGTTATCATTCTCCCATGCATCATAATAAACACATAATTGTGACTGGAATTCCGGTTGCTTGCCGTCATGCATAGTAGTCCATTTGTGCCGCACGCTTTGCTTATCCGCATCTTCGCAGCTACGGCAACAGGCATCCAAAACCATTTTCACCTGCTGGACAAAGAATGTCTTTCCGCTGCCCCATACTCCATCAAGAGCAATCGCACAAGAATTTTCCAGAGTATTCAGAATGTCAATAAACGCATTAACATCTTTATTTCTTCCTATCGTATCATTCAGATATGTGTTTCGTATATTTTCCTCTGTTGGTCTCAATTCGCTTATTCTCACGCCTTTGTCTGCACTTCCTTTTCAAGTTGTCTTATCCGTTGCACCAGCTCAAACTTCTTCTTCGGCTGTTTCTCCGCCCGTGCCTGTTTTTCCAGTTTGGCGATTTCTTTCTCGATCTTCTGTCGGCGCTCATCGGCGGCAATCTGCTCATCAAGGGTATTACCGTCTGCAATGCTCACACCGCCGATGTCCACCACGATGTTTTCCCATACTTTATCGAGGTTCAAGCCCCGCAGCTCCAGGGTGCAGCTTTCGGTAGGCTTCCAGTCCGTCTGCATCAGTTTGGTGCGGTAGACAGCCAGCTTGCTTTTCCCTTCAAATTCCAGCACAAATAGAATATTCTGCGGAATCAGCTTCGATAAAGCGGCAATCGTTTTCTCATCAAAGTTCTTTTTCTTGAGCGCAACAAGCAGGACAAAGAAGCTGCCGACTTCTTCTCCGGCAGGAATGTTGATTCGGCTTGGAGAAATTTCGTTGACTATGGTAATTCTCGATATATCGGCATCGATTTTGTCTTTGACCGCTGTATTCATCTGAAATTTGGCATAGATTGCCTTTTTAGGCAGTTGCTTGCTCATTTCAGTTGACTTTGGAAGTCCGAGCATTTTGATTTTCACTCCGTTCAAATCAGTTAGGAATTAGGAGTTAGCAGTTAGGAGTTAGGAGTTTTCTTTTAGGCTTTTGGTGATACTTGATAAGAGTTTTTGAAGTTCGCCGCAATCGGCGTTTATGGAATCGTATTGCGTCTGAGTCAGATACTGCGCTTTGTATAAAAGCTCTAACCAGTATGCCGTTTCGGCGGATTCCTTAAAAGCAATGTGCATTTTAGCAAGAAAATCCTTTCGGCTGCAAGCACAATTTGCCTCCGCTATGTTTGCCCCTATACTCGTTCCGCTGCGCAATAGTTGTTTGGATAAAATGAATTCTCTCTTTTCGTCACAGAAGTATTTGTATAGGGCGATTATTCGCAAGGCAAAATTTTTGCTTTTTTCAAAAACAACACTTTCCATTCCTAACTCATCATTCCTCATTCCTAACTACCAAAAAGCATATCAGCTCAAAGTCGTCAAGTCCTTTGATTTCGTTCGTCAGGAAGCTGATCTGCCCGCCGCCCAAGAAGCTGTCAATATCGCTCTCGTCCTTTACCTCGATGATTGAGGCGATGGCGTCGCCAAGCAGTTTGGAAAGGCGGGACATATTTTTGCCGTCGCGGGTTTCTTTGTTAAACGGCTTATAGGCTGCGGGGATTGGCTCTGTCTGCCCTTTGCAGAGAAAACGCATTCTATCCAGCATCTGCTTCGGGGAAAGATGATTACAGACAACCTCGCCGTCATCCCCGATATAAACCATATAGAAGGGATGCAGCCGGTTTTGGTTGTCGATGTTTACGCTGTTGGAGCGATTCTTCAAAACGAAAATGACACCGGCAGGCGCGTCCTCACCGGCAGGTACAACCGAGTGCAGACCGAAGGGTGTTTTTTCGATGTCCGGGTGGTTCTTGACATATTCCAGCAAGTCCAGACGGAACTCGTTGAGCCCCAAATCCATAATGGAAATGCCGGTGGTCATATCCTCAATATCAACAACCTCGTCCTGCAGGCGCTTGAGCTGCGCCTTTCGGTACTCAAGGTCTGTCTTTTCCTCGTCACTGAGCAGATTATCATCGCCCGTAGCGGTCATATCCACGATTTTCATACGGGTTTCAACTCTGGCTTTCAGGTTGATATAATCGTCAAGGGTCACATCAGGCCAGAAATTCACAAGCTGAATAACCTTGTTGCGGCTTCCGATACGGTCAATACGCCCGAAACGCTGAATGATGCGAACCGGGTTCCAGTGAATGTCGTAGTTGATGAGATAATCGCAGTCCTGTAGGTTCTGACCTTCGGAAATGCAGTCGGTGGCAATCAAAATGTCGATTTTCGTATTGTCGCCGGGCATCAGCAGCTCTTTGTCCTTGGATATCGGAGAGAAACAGGTCAGAACCGTGTTTAAGTCAGACCGCAATCTCGGGCAGGTGGTGCGCCCCTCCACATTGCCGGTGATCATGGCGGTATTCAGACCAAACTTTTCTTTTACAAAGGGACCGACATTATTGTACAGGTATTCTGCCGTATCAGAAAACGCCGTGAAAATGATAATTTTCTCGTTTCCGGGATTGATAGGCGCAGTGATTTTATTGTTGATCACACGGAAAAGCTCGCGCAACTTCAAGTCGTGCTCCGGCGTGATGTCGCGCACCATATAAGTAAGCAACTCCAGAACTTCGGCGTCTTTTTGCAGTTCCTTGCGCCACGACTCATAGTCCATATCCGCAAGGTCGATTTTGACCTTTTTGCCAAACGCGAACAAATCATCGGTATCCTGATCGTCGCCGTCAAACTCGTTCACATTGGAAATGTCCGTCAAATTCAATGTGGTGCCCGTGTGGTGGTTAAAACGGTTGATGGTGTCGATTGTGCTGTCGATAAGTCCCTTGATTCGTTCCAGCGTCAAATTGAACGAATAGACAGAGCTTTCCATACGCTTCATCAGGTTGATGGCCATCAATCGCCGGATGCCTTGCTCGCGGCTGGCCTGCGTAAAGCCAACATTGACAGTGTTGTCGCCATAAAGCTCTGCGTATTTTTCCATTCTGCTCGGCAGAATAAAGTGGGAAGGCGTGTAAATCGTCAGATTCAGAAGCATCAGCTGCTCGAAAATCTCGTTGTAGTTGATGGCATCCTTCAAATCCGTCAGGTGCGGGCGCAGAGAGATAGGCTTCAGGCGCGTGGGGAAGGTGCCGATGTCGCTTGTGTCATAGTATTTCTGAATGTGCTTGCGGGAACGGGCAATCGTGACACTGTCCAGCAGCTCAAAAAAGTCGAAGTCCAACATTTTGAGCAGGTTTTCGGTTGTGCGGTCGCAAGGCTCCCACTTACTCCATGTATTAAATGCCCGCTGCGCATTTCTGAAAATTTCGTCAATCGAACGGCTGGTATTGAGTTTTTCGTCAATATAATCGGTGTGTCCTTCGTAAGCCAAGGCAAGCTGATTTTTCAGGTCATTGAAGCGGTTGTTGACCGGCGTGGCGGAGAGCATCAGCACCTTTGTTTTCACGCCTGCACGGATGACCTTTTTCATCAGGGTTACATAGCGATTGTCCTTGGTTTCTTCATCAGGGTTTTCAATCAGCTTGCCGCCGTTGCGGAAGTTGTGGGATTCATCAATCACAACAAGATCATAGTTGCCCCAATTCAATCTGCTAAGATCCAGACCATTTGAGTTGCCGTGGGTGCGGTTCAAGTCAGTGTGGTAAAGCACATCGTAGCGGAGTCTATCGGCAGCAATCGGGTTGTTGACATAGTTGTCCTTATAGGTGTTCCAGTTATTCGTCAGCTTCTTGGGGCAAAGCACCAGGACGGATTTGTTGCGGTTTTCGTAATATTTTATAACGGCAAGCGCAGTGAAGGTTTTACCGAGACCGACGCTGTCTGCAAGAATACAGCCGTTGTATTTTTCGAGTTTGTTTATGATGGCGAGAGCGGCATCCTTTTGGAAGTTGTAGAGCATCCCCCAAATTTTGCTTTCCTTGAAGCCGGTTGCCTCGTTTGGCAAAACATCCTCAGACACATCTTCCAAAAACTCGCTGAAAATATTGTAGAGAGTCACAAAGTAGATAAAGTCGGGCGAGTTCTCATTATAGGCAGCCGTGATGCTGTCGATCACCTCATCTGTGACGACCTGAAGCACCTTGCTATCGTTCCAGATTTCATTGAAGTCAGCAAGCAAAGTGCGGGCAAGGGACTCGTCCTTTACAATTGTGGTGCTGATTACATTGCCTTTTTCGCAACCAAGTTCAACCGTAGTAAAGTTGTTGATGGGGGTATAGCCTACGCCGTCAACTACAATTTGTCCCTGAATAGATTTGTCACTGACATTTGATTTGAAAGTGACCTTCTGCCTGATCCACTCTGCACATTCTCGTGCAATAGCCTTTTGGGTCAATTCATTGCGGAGCTTAATTTCAAATTCAGTACCGTAAAGATTTCGTTCACGGGTTAAGCGCGGAATGTAAAATTCACGGCGTTCTTTTTTGGCCTTTTCTGTCACGAAAGTCGGAGATGTAAAAATAAAGCGGAGTTCCTCAATCTGTGATAGCTGCTCCTTCAACTCTTGAAAGGCATAGATAGAGAAACAAGCCGCTGCAATGGATAGTTTGCTGCCTTGCTTGATTTCTACGGACAAATCGTCTTTTAGAGTCTTTGTAGTATTGTTTATAAGCTCCATTTTTCTACACCCATCCTAATTATGGCAAAGTTTGTGTCACATAAAGCATACTCTACTCAGCTTATGCGTCATAAAACTCCATGATTTCATCGGGCGTACAGTTAAGTGCCTTGCAAATGTTACCGATAATTTCGGTAGTTATATTTTCATCTCTTGCAAGTTTCATCATCTGATAATGCGTAATGTGTGCCGCTTCTTGCAAGTCTTTTTTCTTCATCTTCTTGTCGATTAAGATTTTCCAAAGTTTATTGTATCTGACAGCCATAGCGATTCTCCTTCGGCAATATACTATCATTCAAAGATAAAGGACAACCAATTTAACATATTATAGCATACTTTCCCTGAAAAATCATAAAAAAAGACGGAAATTCAAACTTATTTGCGGAAAACCAAGCCGCAGCGTTGAGCATTTATAGTTAAAAAGCAATTGAAACACATAAAAAAGGTCAAGATGTATTTTTATTGGTTGTTATGGGGCAAGATATGAAGAATTCAAAAGTCAGACGGTTTGATATCATTGCAAGGAAGATGAAAAGCCCACAGGCTAGATCTTATATCCAGCCTGTGGGCCTTGTGTATGATTTGTCCTTTATCTTGTCCTGCGGCTTGCCCCGAAGCTTATGCCCAAGTCTATTGAATAAGATACCCATAATGGCGCATCTGGCGGCGGATAAGGGCTTCACATCGGTCGCAAATTTCTTGGCTATAGGCGGTTCGATAGCTATCGATGAGCGCCTTTACATCGTTTGTGCTAAAGTTGAAGTGAAGCTGTATGCCGTATAATTCCTCAGCAGCATCTAACTGTTCGTCAAAATATCTCGAAAAAGGCTTGGCTTCAACAGTTTTTAGGCAATCCTCTAAGCTTCTTTCCAAGGGAAAATCCATATTGGTATCCGCCAAAAGCGACAAGCCATTATCAAATAATGGGCACAGTGCATAGGTATCGTCTGCGGCGTTGTATTGAACAGCAATATTGTTGGTATGTCGATCTTTGTTTAGGAAAAATGCATCAATCTCCAGCATCGAGGTCAGATATTGCCCAAAGTTTTGTAGCCCGGTTGTCTGCTCGACAAAGTTTACCAGAAATTTTATCTGGTTCTTGATTTCCCCTTGATGAGCTGTATCTACTGCAAGGCTCCCGCCGGTAAATTTTCGATACAACTTTTCCAATGGAATAAGGTCATAGCCGTCCGCGAGAAAATCAGCGCTTTTACAGCCACTGTAAACTCGGTCTTTGTATTTGATTTGCGAGTACTCATAAGCCACAAAGGGGTACTTAACGGTTGACTTGCCTAGCAGTGCGGAAACAATTGTTTCCGCCAGCCCCTCATCCCCCATATGGTCAGCCTTGTACCAGTATCCATCGCATTTCCATTTTAACTGATTTCCCTTGGAGGTATGGTTCAACGTTTCTTGTGGCTCAAACTTGCTTAAATCAATCATTTCCATAGAGCCCTCCTTACGCAACGATGTTACGGATCATCTGCACCCACTGGTGATCCCCAGCCATACGCCCATTGGTCTTTTCAATAATCAACAGCGGATCATAGAAAGGAACATCCATCTCTCGGAGGATGCCCTTCAAACCGGCTCGACTGGCGGGTAGGCATCTTTCTTTCAAGAACTCCTCGAAATCGGCCCAGGATGGATTTTCTACAACGCCAAACGCCCGCAAAGGGATTCGGTCGGTGTAGTTCTTCATGCGGACAACTTCGTGCTTGAAATCAATGTCGATGACCGTACACAGCTGCTGACCGTTCATAAAGTTCATCCGCATGGTGAAATCCGGATCCGTGCTGAAATGCTCGGCGTTATAGATATACTTATATATGGTCTGGCGCGACACACCGAACTGTTTTGCAATCTCAGTGTTGCCAATGCCTTTTCTATGCAGTTCCAAAACCTCTACGGTCTGGTCGGGGGTAAGCTGCGCCTTGCGGCCTGCATTGCGCGGATTTGGATGATTGATTTTTAGCATCTTTGCATGCTTTCGCAGTTCATCCAAGTCAGACGTGCCAAAAATCTCTTTTATTTGCTGTTGGTAATCAATCGGCATACAGTCTGGATATAAAATCAGGCCTGTGGACTTTGCTATATTTTCAAATTGATGCAGTTCAAATCTTGGAGTTTAAATACTCCACAAGTTCCCAAACGGTTGTTAGAGGATTGCTCTGCCGTGAAATCGGCTCGATGCCTTGGTTCTGAATTTGTTTGGCACGAGTTTTCGCTCTCTGAATTGCAACGGCCTGCAAAGGCTTCAAAACGTCAATGTAATCCTTGTTCTTCTCATAATCGGGGATTCTGTTTGGCTGTTTCAGCAAACGAATCAGCGCCTGACAATCTTCGACCTCCGCTTGCTGATTTACAAAGTGCAGCAGGAACCACAACTCGAAGGATGGATTGGAGTAGGCCAGATGATAGCCCTCCTTTTGGGCAGATTGTTTGGCGCGTAGAAGAACCTCGTTGGAATTATCGTCACGGTCAAATACGCACCAGATGGAATCGCCATCTTCCGGGTAATACGGATTATTGCCCATCGTTGCCTTTGCCTTCTGCACAAGCCTGTCAGCGGACTTATACTGCGAAGAAATCGGGATAATGTCAATATTGCATCCTCGGCTACGGAAACGCTTGAAATAGCGAATCTCGGTTTCGCTGCCTTCGCAGATGAGATACACCACCGGATTGCGCTTTCTGGTGTGGGCAGACTTGCGGCTAATCTCTTTTATTCTGCCCATGCTGCATTCCCTCCAATGAACGGAATCGCGCCGTAGCGGCCTTGCAGATACCCTTTGGAGATGTTCTCACCCTTCCGGGGAGAGAACTCGGTCAGAGCGTAAATATCGGTCTGCATGGTCTTTTCATCTTTCTCTGCAAACCAGATCTGATCACGCCGAAGCAAAGTCAAGTCGAGAAGCCCGGTGTCGTGTGTCGTGAAGATGAGTTGTGTATGGTTCGTATTGATGGCGGCATCCTGCATCATTTCGATCAAGTGCCGGGTCAGGAGTGGGTGCATACTGGATTCAATCTCGTCTACCACCAGAACAGACCCGGATTCCAGAGCGGCGAGCCACATACCGATGCGAGAGAAAAATCGCTGTGTTCCAACGGATTCCTGCCCCAACGGAAGCCAGAAGCCCTTGGATGTGCCATCTTCAGTGTCGAGAGTGTGCAGTGCAGAAATGATAGGTTCTTCCTTGGAACCAGTGATGCGGATGTCTTTGATGCCTAGATCGGCATACAGCATTTCATGCAGGATACGGCTCTTTTCGGAGCCGCCCTGCCGGATGGCAGACAGAGCGGCATCCAGCCGCATTTCTGTTCCCACGAAACCTGTCAGCTTTTCAAAGAACCACAGATACGCTTTTTCGGTTTGCGGACAGTTCCACTCGTTCGAACTGGACAGATACAGACGATTTTCGGCAGTTCGTCCAGCAAGCGTGAACTGCTCTTGAATGTTCTCGCGGAACTGATAGTCATTGTTTTCTCTGGAAAAAATCAGTGCTTCCCGGCCATTAGGCCAGTGATAGAGATATTCGGTCAAGATTCTGGACTTGTCAAACGAGAACCCATAGGCATACTTGATGCCGCCATAGAAATAGATAGCTTCAAAACTGGTCGGCTGTGTAGGTTGGTCTGTGAAAGCAAACGGTTCCTGCGGAAGCGGTTCGCCCTTCAGCAACTTGGCATACCGGCCACAGACCATTTCCCGCATGAGCAGGAGTGCATGGAGGACATTGCTCTTTCCCGCTGCATTTGCGCCGTACAGTGCCAGCACTGGAACAAGCTGTTTCTTCTCGTCCGGTGAAATCAGACAGTCGACCAGACTTTTATCAGTGGATGCTTTTAAGCTGATGATGGCTGTATCCTTGATGGAACGGTGGTTGGTGACTGAAAATTGTAGCAGCATCGCAATTCCTCCCAGATGGTTTTCTGAATCCAGTGTACTCTATTCTAGGCGGAAAGTCAAATCTTAAATTCAATATTTGCAGATATTTTTCAAAAATCGAGAATAAAATTTAAAATATCAGCTTTTTATACGGTTCTATCTCAGCTATTCAATTTTCCAGACAGTGTCTGGAAAATTGAATAGGTCGCACTACTGCGAGTTACTGTCCATCTCCGATAAGGAAAAGCGCAGCTTCTATGAAAAGGAAGCAGTCAACGCCGGATGGTCTGTCCGCGAGATGAAGCAGCAGATTGATAGTTCGCTGTTTGAGCGTCTACTCCTGTCCCGCAGTGATGCCAACAAGGAGCAGGTTTTGGCGCTGGCCGAAAAGGGTGTGGACTACACCAAGCCGGAGGACATCATCAAAGACCCGTATGTGTTTGAAATTTTAGGTCTACCGGAGGAGAAGCCGTTCCTTGAAAGCGACTTGGAAGCGGCACTGGTGCGGCAAATCGAAGATTTCCTGCTGGAACTTGGTCGGGGCTTTATGTTTGTCGGCACACAGCAGCGGGTCACTGTGAATAACACCCACTACTATGTGGACATGGTGTTCTACAACAAGATTTTGCACGCCTATGTGCTGATTGAGTTGAAAACCACCAAACTCATGCCCGATGCTGCCGGGCAAATCAATATGTATCTGAACTACTATGCCGCAGAGGTCAACGACCCGGAAGACAATCCGCCCATCGGCATCATCCTCTGCACCGATAAGGACAGTGTAGCGGCTGAATATGCCTTGGGCGGGTTATCAAACCAAATTTTTGCTTCTCGGTATGTCCTGTATATGCCGAATAAGGAGCAGCTTATCAAGCAGGTGGAAGAAGTCCTAAAGCGTTGGTACTCCCACGAGGGTGACTAAGCGCATCATCTGGCTTTGCGTAAGTTGCTAATTTCTCTGATTGCGGTGTAGTGTTTTCCACATTTTCGGCTGATCTCGTTGAAAAAATCGGACGTCACAAATTCCAGCAGCCATACTTTGGGAATCATATACTTGGGTGTCTGCAAGATGGTTTTCAGCAAGCCCTTGCTGCACCATTTCAGAATGGTGTGGCGTTGGTAGCCTGTCACCTCGCAGACTTGCGCAACGGTCAGTACATCCGGGTAATTTGCCAGCTGCTGCTCGTACCATTCCTTGGCCAGCAGCCGTTCTTCGCCCGTATAGTTCAGCTTGCGCTCTAACGATGCGGCAGGTTTCTTATGCTTGGGGTAGTTGTAATACCACCCGCTGGGCGGGGTGTAGCGCATCGGGTCGGACTCTCGGCGGTAGAGATACTCGGCAACATCCTTCTTGGCGATTTTATAGCAGCGTGTTTTCTTTCCGTTGTTTTTGCAGGGAACAAGCCCGCTTTGCAGGAGATAAAGCGAGGTTCGTGTTCCGATATGGCATACGATACGGAAATCGTTGCGACTCATCGGGTCCGGATAGGGCGTTAGGATTTCTTCGATTTTTTCTTTCAAAGAGTCGTTGCTTACAGTTTCTTTCTTCATTTCGGGTTCTCCTTGTTTCTAAAGTGGAACCCTAAAAACCACTACTTCATTTTTCTGTTTCCTGCATTTTTTCTCATTCGTGTCCGCAAGACCGCACTATTATCTGGCTTTTGGGGCAGGGCTTATCTTGCATCTTATCTTGCATTTCTCCCAAAAAGTCGCCATTTTTGCCCCAAAACGGGCGGTTTCGCTTATTTTCGTACCTACATTATTTTTCGCTGGTTTATCAGTGCTTTCTCCACAAACATCGCCCAAAATCAGCGGACAAACCAGCCTGTATCAGCCTTGGTTATCACCATATTACCTTTTCAAAGATTAACTCGAAATCAATTTGACAGCAATGTCGCGTGGGTTCGACTCCCACCATCTGCGCCAAAAGCAGCACCTTGCGGGGTGCTGTTTTCTGTTTTTATAGCAAGCTTTGCAAGGTGGGATTCGAACAGCCCCTGCCCGGCGCTTTGCGCCCCGCCGGGCTGCAAGAATCCTGTAGGCTGTTGCAAGGGCGCGGGAACTCCCATCATCTGCACTATATCAGACGTAGAATCGAAAGATTTTACGGCGGATGCTTTGGGTGGCTTTAGCGGAGCGACAACCCCCAGCTCTGTTGGGGAAAGTAAAAAAGATTATATAGTGAAAAGATCTTCTGGTATAATGAAAGTGCGGTCGGCCAACTGCACAAATAAAATACCAGGAGGTCTTTAAAAATGGAAAAAGATATCGCAAGTTTGCAGCACACAACATACACCCTGGATAGTTTGCTCCGCACAAGCCTGCGGCCAAAGCTTTTTTTGTTTTTCATAGATAAGACATCGCGTTATAAAAATTATAGCTGCCCTGTTGAGGACAGCTAAGAGGAGAGATAACAGGTTAAGCGCAGAATTTCAAAATGCCGAAAGCAGCGCCGATCAGCCCCAGCGGGACCAGCAGCAATAGGCCGCCCGCCACAAACAGGCAGACCAGCAGCACCGGCAGCGCTACCGCAAACAGCAGCGCGGCAATCACTTTGGCTGCGCACCAGGTCAGGTGCAGTGCCAGCCCGATGGAATGGAAAAACAGCCAGCCAAACAAAAACAATACAAACATGGTAAAAAGCACGGTGCTACCTCCTTTTTATCACACACATCGGCAGGCGTTTTGCCTACTTATTGAATATAACGAGCGGAAAATGCGGATTTGAGCAGACAAATAAAATGTTTTTGAAAAATTTAAGAGGCGAAACTATGAATTTTGATACCCCGCCCCAAGCCTTGACTATTTGCGGCGAGTGGAATAAAATTTTTGAAGATACCCGGCACAAGCGGCAGGCCGCTCAGGACTGCCTGTTTGCCCGCGCGTACCCTGCGCGGCCTGGGGGAGCAGCCCGCCGTGCAGGAAATGTACCCGCAGAAGGTTAAGGCAATACCGCACAATTCCCGGCTAACGGCTCAAGCACCGCTCCGGCGGCTGCGGCACGGCATCTGCGTTGCCAAAA
>ERZ1106964.363-NODE-363-length-53129-cov-62.102894_pt1 | contig 53129 bp, 67 predicted proteins | sample MGYA00403682_ERZ1106964 | MGnify/ENA primary metagenome ERZ1106964 (study PRJEB35170, sample SAMEA104062451) | human gut metagenome | biome: human gut; feature: human-associated habitat; material: faeces | place: Denmark | collected 2013-04-10 ...
TATGGTGGGACACTGCGCACAGCATCCGAACGCTCCTCCAGTCGATGCATCGTCAATTTCCTGCATCTTCACAATTACCTTTCCGTTTTCGGTGTAATTGAAAGCGATATCGAAATGGTCATCGTACAGATAGATAGCATTGACAAAGGTTTTAATTAGTCGTTTTTGACTGTCCCGATCCGAGATATCCATAGCGGCCATTTTTCGCAGAAAGTATAGGATCATATTCCGTGTGAGCTTAAAGCCCCTGGCCAGCCCCGCATCCGCGCGGGCAGCGCTGAGGGCTTGCTTTTGTTCGGTCAGTTCATCCATGCGGGCTTTTGTCATTTCATTGATAATGCCCATTTCGATGGCTTTCATCACATTGGAAAGCGCTTTATCTACATCCGCAATCTGTCTGTCCAGCGCCCTGATGGTATCGCCAGAAGTATCACTGCGTTCGTATTCAGCCCACACTCTATCTGCGATGTATTTCAGTGTAGCATCATCTTGTAATAAATTTCTGATAGACTTTAACACCAATGGCTCAAGAACATCCTGACGCACAGACTTTTTCGTACATGATTTTTTTCTTTTACGGTTTAGGCAGGTGTAATAGTTATGCTTTACTCCAGTATGCCCGTGACCACTTACCCCAGCCATTGGCGCTCCACAATGGCCACAGAATAATTTATCGGTCAGCAAGTATTCTGCTCTTGACCACACTCTTGATGGAGCACGGCGGTTGACCTTGAGCATCTCCTGTACCTTATCAAACGTAGCACGGTCAATCAATGCCGGCATACCGCCCTCATTACGGATATCGCGGAATATATACACGCCGGTATATTTTTCGTTTTTCAGCAGCCGATGAAGGCTATTAACGGTAAACATACCGCCCCGTGTTGCTCTAAGGCCCTGAGCATTGAGCCAGGCCGCGATTTCGGCCATTGTTTGGCCCCCCGCATACCGCCGGAAAACCTCAGTTATAAAGGGGGCCGTATCTGGGTCGATCTCATATCGTTTGGTATCGGGATTGACTTTGTAACCTATCATTCGTGTACCGCCGTTTGACTGCGACTTTTTAGCGCTCTCACGCTGGCCCCGGCGCACGTTCTGCGCTAGTTGGAGCGAGTAATATTCTGCCATGCCCTCAAGCACGGAATCCAGAATAACGCCCTCCGGGCCGTCCGGCACATCCTCTGCAACGCGCTCTACCCTAACCCCGTTCTTTTTGCAGCGGTAACGGTTAAAGGCGATTTCTTCACGGTTGCGCCCGAATCGGTCAATCTTCCACAGCAGGATTACCCCGAATTGATGCGTTGCGGTATCGGACAGCATCTTTTGAAATTGCTCTCGATCATCATTACGCCCGGTCATCGCCCGATCCGCATAGATGTGGATTATCGTGTAGCCTTTGCCCTCTGCATATTTTTGCGCCGCTGCAATCTGCCCGTCGATGGATTGCTCGGTCTGTCCATGGGACGAATACCGCGCATAAATTACGGCTGTTTTATCTACTGAGCTCAAAATACCACACCCCCATTTAACGAAAATAGGCTTACATTTGCAATTAAGGCTTTAATTTTGTGCTTAAAAAGCCAAGTCAGAATTGGAAAATGATTGCTATTTTAGGAAACCCAAAACCGCAATAAACAAAATGCCGAATATTACTGTTGCCGCTATAGACCCAATTTCTCCGTTATTGAACTTTTTATACTCTTCATCGAGGTCTTTTTGTGTCGTGAAGTCAAAAGTGTATCCGCAATCTTCGCAGTAAGCCATGTTTTTACGCTGAATTTTCTTTTCCCCCGATGCGAATCTGACATTAGCAACTCTTGTAGATCTGCCCGTACCAGTTGTTCCACTGCTCACATACTTAAATTTTATGCGCTGGCCGCCGCACATTGGGCATACTCGTTCTGATGGTCTGACTTTCGCAATTTTACGCTTTGCAAGGGCGCATCCTATGGCAAGGAAAAGAGAAAGCATAAATGCTACTGCTACCACCGCAATGCCGAGCATCATATACAGCGCTACCACAATAATTATTGAGATAATTGTAACCATGTTTTATACCTCCGCTTCGTTATTGGAGCATTAAACTTCCGTGTTATATTCTGGCAGGCCACGGCAGATGCCAACAGCCACGCCCTCAATACGCAAGTCGTTAATTTCTTCTTTTGTGTAGGTCATTGGTGTGAAGCGAGGGTTTTCCGGATGCAAGATTACTGTATCTCCATGACGATAGAACCGTTTTAGCGTTGCTTCGTCATCAATCAATACTGCCGTAATTTGTCCATTTGCCGCTGTCAACTGTGAGCGGATGCACACCAGATCACCATCACAAATAGTCGGAGACATTGAATCCCCTTTACACATGAGGGCAAAGTCTGCCCGCCACATAGATGGTACGCTGATGTACATTTCAACATTTTCTTCCGCGAGAATGGGAGTGCCACAAGCAATCGTGCCAATCAGCGGCACAGTGCTCATTGCAGGCATTGGTACGAAGCCTTTCGGGACAGCCTTATTTTTCGCCGCCTCTTGCGCGGCATCTTGTGCGGCATCCTGCTCCATCGCCTGCCAATCGCTCCAAACTGCAAAGCAATCGCCTTTATGCTTTTCCAGCAGTTCCTCTCGGATTGCATCCGGGATAGAATCCATACGATGCTCGATGTCCTTGTCCCAGTTGTATGAATCGTTTGTCCAACCCGCAATATACGCGGGAGTTGTATCGAGCGCTGCTGCCAACGGCTCAATTACACTCACCGGCATGTTTTCGATGTCGCCATTTTCGTACCGATAAACGGTTGCCCTACTTTTTCCAATTCGATCCGCAAGGTCATCTACAGTAAACCCAAGTTCCTGTCGGCGTATTTTAATTCTATCTCCTACTGACATATTTTATTTCCCTCCAGTGCGCTCTTTTTCTACGACTATTATAGTATAGTTTTCGCAAATTTGCAACTACGCATTGCCGTATTACAAGAATTTTCTTAAATTATGCGAAAAATACGTTGACATCTGTCGCATGCAGTGCTAATATGTAGGTATCGCAGATGTGCGACATTAAGAACCAAGGAGGTGTGAACATGGTAAATATCAATAAACTCAAAGGCGCAATCGTTGAGCACGGCATGAATATCGACATGTTAGCCGATAAAATCGGCATGGATAAAAGTACATTCTACCGTCGCATCCAGGCAAATGGCGACACATTCACGCTTAAAGAAGCTACCGACATTGTTGCAACGTTGGGGCTGACCCCTGATGAGGGAATGCGGATTTTTTTTGCTCACAAAGTCGCATAAATGAGACTATTGTAAAACAATATACGAAATCAAGATATGAGGTGAAACCCATGGACGAATTACAGATTTTTAGGAATCCCGAATTCGGAGAAATCCGAACAATCGAAGTCGACAACGAACCATGGTTTGTCGGTAAGGATGTGGCAGAACGGCTGGGGTACAGCAATTCAAGAAAGGCACTTGCAGACCATGTTGACCTGGATGATAAACGCTTTGGGGATGGGGTAACGATTCGTGACGCCATCGGCAGAGAACAGAATGTGACCATCATCAACGAATCTGGCCTGTACAGCTTAATCCTTAGCAGCAAGCTACCGAATGCCAAGCAGTTCAAGCATTGGATCACATCGGAGGTCATTCCCTCTATCCGTCGCCACGGTGCCTATATGACGCCGGAAACGCTGCAGGCTGCTATCATGAATCCCGACATCATGATTCAGCTGTGCCAACAGCTGAAAGCAGAGCAGGATAAGAACAAGGTGTTGCAAACCGAGAACAGCCAACTTGTGGTTGATAAGCAAATCATGCAGCCGAAAGCCGACTACTTCGATGAGCTGGTGGAGAGAAACACATTGACCAACTTCCGTGAGACAGCGCAGCAGCTTGGCATCGGGCAAAAAGATTTCATCAACTTCCTGCTTGATAAAAAGTACATCTACCGCGATAAGCGCGGCAACCTGAAAGCATACGCTGACAAGAGTGATGGCTTGTTCCAGGTCAAAGAGTGCTTTAACGAAAAGACCAAATGGGCGGGCACTCAGACCCTCGTAACTCCTAAGGGTCGCGAGACATTCCGGCTGTTGTACCTGCAGAGCAAGCAGTAAAAGCTGTCCAACATAAGCAGAGGTACAGTCATATGGAAAGCATCAAATTCAACTTCGACCAAATCCCTGAAAAGGAATCCCGCGTTTTGGGTCAAACACTTCTTGAAGCCTGCAAGAAATTCTACTCAGACCCTAAAAACCTTGCCGAGTATAAGGCTTGGGAAGCACAGCAGGAGGCTGAACATGAATAAAGCACTGAACATTGTGGGCCGTATCCTGATTTTCTGTGTTGGCGAGGTTTCTATGTACTTTGCCATGATGGATCCGGTCATTCACATCATGCTAGGCGATGACATCAACGCATCACGGCTCTTGATCAGCTGGGTCGCCTTGATCCTCACCACCATCATTGATGACAAAGTTCTCCCCGTTTTCAATTACGACAAGGGCAGCGCTGCCCACGTCAAATAAATTTTGGAGGTAACACCATGATTGAACTGAAAGTAACCGTTGATGCTCCCGATTTGAGCACCGCTATCAACCATCTGGCCGATGCCATTGAAAGCAAGGGCACTGATGCCCCCGCCGCTCCGGCAAAAAACTCCCGCAGCAAGAAAGCCACTGCCAAGACTGCCCCGGACGCACCTGCGGTTTCTGTTCCTGCCCATTCTGAACCCATCGGATCCCCGGTGCCCGTTGAACAGCCTGCCGTGGCCCCTCAGCCTGTACATGCGCCCGCGGTTGCCCCGGTGCAGCAGGCCATCCTCGCCACTCCTGTGACCGCACCTACGATGCAGCAGCCTGTTGCAACTGCCACTCCCGTGATGACCCCGCCTGCCGCTCCCGTGACCCAGCAGTTTATCCCCCAGCCCGCTGCTGCACCCGCCCCCGCTGCGCCGACACAGCCTCAGCAGGGCATCACTTGTGAGCAGATCATCAACGCCGCCATGCCACTGATGAACAGCAACCCTGCCTTTGCAATGCAGCTGCAGGGCATCCTTGCAAAGTATGGCGTTCAGGCGGTCACCCAGATTCCCGAAAATATGCTGCCCAATGTGGCCGCGGATCTCCGCGCCCTTGGCGCAAAGATTTAAGGGAGGGCCGTTTTATGGCAAGCCCTGAAATCCATGCCAAGTGTGGCGCATCCAATGCGTACCGCTATCTGGCCTGTACTGCGTCGCCCACGTTTGAGGCGCAATTCCCAGCCAGTACGAGCGTCTATGCCGAGGAGGGTACACTGGCGCATAGCATCTGCGAGTTGTTCGTCAAGACCCGTGGCGACATGGACGCGATGGCTGAGGATCTGCGTTCCCTACAGCGAAACAAGCTCTATCAGCCCGAAATGTTGACCTGTGCTAAGGTTTACTGCGACTGGATTACGGAAAAGGCACTGGGCTACACCAATCCTCCGGCGATTATGACGGAGCAGCAGGTAGACTTTTCCGATGTTGTGCCGGAGGGTTTTGGTACTTGTGATTGTGTAATGATTGGCGATGACGCGCTGAACATCTTTGACTACAAGCACGGCAAGGGTGTCCGTGTGGATGCTGTGGGCAATCCGCAGATGCGGCTTTATGCCCTCGGTGCCCTTGCAAAGTACCGCCCCCTGTACGGCGACAACATCAGAAAAGTGCGCATGACCATCATCCAGCCCCGCATCAGCGCAGATCCGTCCGAAGATGAGATGTCTGTAGATGCTCTGCTGGCATGGGGTGACCGCATCCATCCCCTCGCTGTGGAGGCGTTCAACGGTCCCGGCGTATTTGTTCCCGGTGAACACTGCAAATTTTGCCGGGGCAAGGCAAAATGCCGTGCCCGTGCCAACGTCAACACAGCTCTGGAAGATTTCGCCGCCTGTGTGCCTATGGGCCGCGTCCCCGCCGATGAGCCAAAAGACAACATCACGCGCCGCGCAATGGGACTGCAAAAAGCGCTGACTGATGAAGAAATCGGTCAACTGCTGACGCGTGGCCAGTTTTTGGTGAGTTGGTATGATGACCTTAAAGCCTATGCCCAGCAGACCATCCTTGACGGCGGTGAAATTCCTGGATGGAAAGTCGTTGCTGGTCGTAGCGTCCGCGCGTTCCACGATACCGATGCCGCGTTCCAGACGCTTATCAAGGCTGGGTATGATGAGGCTATGCTCTATGACCGCAAGCCTGTCTCCTTGTCCGAATTGGAAAAGCGGCTCGGCAAGAAAAAGTTTGCCGAACTGCTGGCTGATCAAATTGACCGCCCAATGGGCAAGCCGACACTGGTTGACGAATCTGATACGCGCGAGCCGTACAACAGCGCCGCCGCTGATTTTGGAGGATTGAACGCCAATGTATGACGATGATGACCATATCACCATCAGCTACTGCCATGAAGGTGAGAGCTGGTTCGAGATGGATCTTTACATACCTATGCTAGTTACTTGCTCCAAAAGCAAGATGCCTAAAATTCTCAATCAGTTCATCAAAGATGAAAAGTGCGAGGAAAAGGCCAAAAAGCTGCTGAACTTTTGGGAGCAACAGCGCGACAAGTACGAGTGTGACCGCAAGAGTGCAGCTCAGGAGTATGTAAACATCTCAACCGAGGTTTCAGAACTGCAAACCGTTGTCAACACCAAAAAGCACCCTGTCGGCACACGCCTGACGAAAGTCGAATTACAGGATGCAAAAAAGCGACTTGCAGACAAGAAAGCACTCAAAAAACGCACCTACGATACTTTGAAATACAGCTATAACCGTAAGACCCGGCTGGACTTCTTTATCGAGATGCTGAAATGTCACCCTAAATTGCAATGGATATTTTCTGAGGAGGTACAGAAATGAAAGTTGATAAAAACAGCCCTTTGGGCGAAATGCTCTTGAAAATGGCCGCCGAACATGACCCGAAACTGCGCAGGGCCATCCGCAACGATGAAGTTGGCGACCTGAACATCATCGCCCTCGGCGCACCCGATGATGAAATCAAAGATTTGCTGGAATCCTTGTTTATGGGCGAGGACAAATGCAAGAACTGCGGGGAAGTCAAGGCAGCTACACCCACTGATGCGGATGATGCATCCAATCTTGATGCCCTTCTGGACGAACTGCGCAATCTGGTTTGCGATGACGATACCCCGGAGGCCGTTGCCATGCCCTCCCGCATCGTGCTGTTGTCCAATGACATCATGCAAATTCTTAATCACCTGCCGCATCTCATTGCACCCAAAAAGGACGTGCCCTATACCGTGCGCCGCGCCGAGATGCTGGGTGCCATCAAAGACGCAATGCTCGATGCCCGTGCGGATATCGTAACCGTTCTGGCTCGCTATCCCGAATTTGCTGAAATCACGGATAAATACTTCGATGACGACGAAGAAGATACCGCCGAAACCGAATAAAGAAAGGAAATGTGTCATGTATAACAACGATGCACAGAGATGTTTGACTGGCGAGGTTCGCCTGTCCTATGTCAACCTCGACAAGCCCCGTCAGCCGCAGGGCGGCGTGGGCGATGCCAAGTACAGCGCCACCTTGCTAATTCCCAAGATCGACACCGCCACTATCGCCGATTTCCGTGCCGCTATTCAGGCGGCAGCGCAAATCGGCGCGGGGACGCTGTGGGGCGGTATCATCCCGCCGAATCTGGATTCCATCATCCACGACGGCGACGGTGTACGCCCCAGCGGCATCCCGTTTGGCGATGAGTGTCACGGATGCTGGGTCATCACCGCCAGCTCCAAAAACAAGCCGCAGGTCGTCGGACAGGACAACATCAATGTCGAACTGGCCCCGCAGGACATCTACAGCGGTATGTACGCCCGTGTGACCGTCCGCTTCTATCCCTTTAACACCGCTGGCAAGCGCGGTGTCGGCTGTGGGCTGGGCAACGTGATGAAAACCCGTGACGGTGAGCCGCTGTCTGGTGGCGCATCTGCTGCCGCTGACTTTGCCGGTATTGGCAACGCCGTGGTCCCGGCTCCTGGTGGTATGCCAGGCACTCCGATGCAGCAGAGCTGGCCGCAGGCAAACCCTGTGCCGACTGCCGCTCCGGCTGCGCCCGTGTACCAACCGCCCTACTCCGCGCCTGCCGCGAATCCGGCACCGTGGGATGGCGCTACACAGACATATGCCGCTGGCGGCGCTGTGAATCCGCTGACCGGGAAATCGATGTAATTGAATAGTCATCTACCTCTTTTTATACTGGGAGGGGCCACGGCCCCTCCTCTCATGTACTCGGGTAGCTCAATGGCAGAGCAAGCGCGCGATGTCGGTTCAAGTCCGGCTCCGGGGCAGAAATCAAGAGGAAATCCAAGCCCGTACATAAAGGAAAGGAATCTACAAATGAGCTTTGCAACTTTGCGTAAAACCGTGTGCACCGATGTTGACATCGGCACTGCCCTGAAAGAAATCACCTCTAATCCGCACATTGGCGATGTGCTGGCCTTTGACCTGCTGGATGGCCGTCGCATTGAGTGCGCCGTCACTGACATCGACGATAAGGCCATCCGCTTTGATTCCGTGGATTGCCTCGGTGACGACATGACCTATGGTAAGGTCGAAAAATGGCTTGACCGCATCGATCATCTGATGCCCGATGAACTGCGCAAGGCTATCGTCGATACCGAACGCAAGCATACTATCAACGGCAAGAAAATTAGTCGTCTTGAACGCCTGTTCCTGCCTGCCGCGTCTGAACTGTTCAGCGGTGACAGTGTTCTCGGTGATGAGGATCTGTATAAGCAGATGGATTGGTACAAAGACCGTCGGCATCGCATGAAAATGGATGAACACAACGGCGATTCTACTGCCTATTGGACATCTTCTCAGCGCTCCGGCAACTCTACCAGCTTCTGCAATGTGAGCTTCAACGGCGGTGCGGCCAGCAGCAGCGCCTCCAGCACGTGGCTGTCCGCGCCCGTCTGCTTCCGTATCCGTAAATCGTAACTATCCCCGCGCCCCTTGTGGGCGCGGTCTATGCGGATTCCCTTATAAATAAAGAAAGGAAATGCCCAGATGATTTACAAAGTCACCCTCTTAAAAGATACCCCCGACCTCAAGGCGGGCGCGATGTGGGTGTATTTCACCGAAAACGGAAAGCCGGATTTTGCAAACCAGATTGACCCCAAAACCTTTGAGGTGCTGTATGACGAGGAATTGATGCCGAACGGAATCCTCAATGACCCAGAATGGGCAAAAGTTGAGCCGTTTTATGAAAAGCTCGATGATTTGAGATGCCCTCTTTGTGGCGAAACTCGCGGTCATCTCATGGTATGGCCCTTTTCCTATACGGATTCTGACGGAGATAGATGCCTTGCCGCCAGTGCGAAGATGGAATACGCCTGCGGGCACATCCGAATGTTGCAGAAAGGGAGGTAAAGGTAGCCATGAATGAACAGCTACACCATCTGAGTATTGACCTTGAGACTTACAGCGAGGTCAGTATCGGCAAGGCAGGGTCATATCGGTACATTCTCGATCCGTCTTTTGAAATTCTGCTTTTCGCATACAGCCTCGACGGAATGCCCGTTGAGGTCATCGACGTGGCAAGCGGTCAGATCATCCCCCTTTGGTTGAAAAACGCCCTCAAGAACCCCCTGTACATCAAACATGCCTACAACGCGGCTTTCGAGTGGTTCGCCCTCAGTAAGTATCTAGGTTGGCTGCCACCCGATCAGTGGCGCGATACGATGCTCCACGCGCTCTACTGCGGCTACCCTGCATCTCTGGATGCGGCAGGCAAGGCGATGGGCCTGCCCGAAGATAAGAAAAAGCTGACGACGGGCAAGGCCCTTATCCGCTATTTCTGCGTCCCCTGCAAGCCCTCCAACGCCAACGGCAACCGCACCCGCAATCTGCCCAAGCATGATCCTGACAAATGGAAACTGTTCAAAGAGTACAACGGGCAAGATGTCGTCACCGAAATGGAGATTGACCGTCGCCTGTCGGCGTTCCCCGTGCCCGCATTTGTGCAAAAGCAATGGGAAACTGATTTACAGATGAACGCGCGAGGCGTGGCCGCTGACATGGAATTGGTGCGCGGCGCTCTCGTTATCGGCGCTATTGTTAAAAGTCGGTTGATGACTGAGGCCCGCCAGCTCTCCGGGCTGGATAACCCCAACTCCATCCGGCAGCTTGCTCAATGGCTGACGGATGCCACGGACAGCGATGCGGAAATTACCAGCGTTACTAAGGAAACCGTCGCCACGATGCTGAAACAGCCGCAACCCGCCAACGTGCAGCGGATGCTCGAAATCCGGCAGGAACTCGGCAAGACCAGCACCAAAAAATATGATGCGCTGGAAACCTGCATAGCGGATGATGGTCGTGTCCGTGGCCTGCTCCAATTCTACGGTGCCAACCGCACCGGGCGCTGGGCGGGCCGTCTGGTGCAGGTACAGAATCTCCCCCGCACATATACCCATCCCCTGCCCCCTGCGCGTCAGCTCGTAAAAGACCGCAATATAGACGGTCTGCGGATGATGTACGGCAGTATCAACGATACTCTGTCGCAGCTTATCCGCACAGCCTTTGTGGCGACCCCCGGCAATGTGCTGATCGATGCCGACTTTTCGGCCATTGAGGCCCGCGTCATCTCGTGGCTGGCTGGGCAGGAATGGCGGCTTGAAGTTTTTCGCACCCACGGCAAAATCTATGAGGCGTCGGCGTCCCAGATGTTCCATGTGCCCATTGAAAAAATCAAAAAGGGCAACCCGGAATATGCGCTGCGCCAGCGCGGCAAAGTTGCAGAACTGGCCCTCGGCTATCAGGGCGGTGTCAGTGCCATGCGCCGCATGGACGTGGGCCACAACCTTGATGATCTCTCCGATGATGAAGTCAAGGGCATTGTAGACAGATGGCGCGAGACAAACTCGATGATTCGTGATCTATGGAATATCGTTGATTCTGCCGCCATCACTGTCATCACCTATGGCGGCGCACAGACCATCCGCTCCGAAACTACCGATGCCATTATCACACTGGCCTGTGAGCTGGATGTCATTACCGGCACTCGGTATATGACGATTCTGCTGCCGTCTGGGCGCAAGCTGTACTACCCATCCCCAGAAATCGGCGTAAACCGCTGGGGCAATCCCTCGGTCAGCTATATGGGTCAGAACCAGACAACTAAGCGCTGGGAAAGGGTCGAAACCTACGGCGGTAAGCTCGTGGAGAACATCGTGCAGGCCATTGCCCGTGACTGTCTGGCAATCGCCATTGAGAACCTGGAAGCACAGGGCCTACACGTCGTATTCCACATCCATGATGAAGTCGTCATCGACACGCCTGCATGGGCTGACGAGGACACGATGCTGGAAACCGTCACCAAAATAATGACAAAGCCCATCCCGTGGGCGCAGGCGCTGCCCCTCAATGCGGATGGCTGGGTCGATAAATTCTTCAAAAAGGACTAATCACCATATGAAAGCGTTAATTCATCTCGATCAGAACGGCAAAAAGGTCATGGAACGGCGCGTCCATGATGCCGTAATGAAAGAACGTGCCGACATCAGCACCCGCGCTCAGTATGTTTGGGCGCTGTCCATGCTCCAATGCGGCCTGCCGCCGCGCACCGTGCAGCGCGTTTCAGATCACTTTGAGGCAGTGCTGGACAAGTACATGGAATACCAGACTGAGGACTTAGGCGACCTATTCATGCGCTCTATGCTCCACGATTCGGGCGTTGAGGTCAAAGCGACCAGCCGAGAAAGGAAGCGTAAAAGAAAATGAGCAAGGTACAAATCACCGCCTTTACTGGCGAATACTACTTTTTGAGCAACTACTGCACCTGCCCCATCACCATTGACGGGCTGACCTATCGGAGTGCCGAGGCCGCTTTTCAGGCGGCAAAATGCAGTGATCCCATCGATCGCGCGGCGTTCTGCACCGTCCCGCCCAACGTGGCAAAGGCCATCGGGCGCAAAATCAAGCTGCGTGATGGATGGGAAAAAGAGCGCGACGGCATCATGGCCGACGTCATCCACGCGAAATTTTCCCAGAATCCCGGTTTCGCACAGGCCCTTATCGACACCGACGATGCCGAGCTGATCGAGGGCAACACATGGAACGATAACTACTGGGGCATGTGCGGATGCACCCGTTGCCGCAGTGAGGGCACTAAGGGGCTGAACAAGCTGGGGCAGATTTTGATGGCCGAGCGGGCGCGGCTGCAGGCGGCTACACCCGCCGTAACCGAGGAGGGCTGACAATGGTACACCTCGGAGACATTACCAAAATGAGCGGGTACACCATCCCGCCTGTGGATGTCATTACTTTTGGTTCACCGTGCCAAGACCTCTCCATTGCCGGGAAAAGGGCCGGTATGGCCGGAGAACGCTCTGGGCTGTTCTCTGAGGCTGTCCGCATCATCCGTGAAATGAGATATGCCACATTCGGCGCGTACCCCAAATATGCCATTTGGGAGAACGTGCCGGGGGCCTTTAGTTCAAATAAAGGAGAAGATTTCCATGCCGTCCTGCAAAGCCTCTGCCGGGTCATCGACCCCACCGCTGTTATTCCTCGACCTACGGACGCACGGGGGGGGACCATTAAATGGCCCCGCGCCGGTGCAATTCTGGCGGACAACTACTCGCTGGCGTGGCGAACTATGGATGCCCAGCACTGGGGCGTTCCCCAACGTCGCCTGCGCATCTCGCTTGTCCTCGATCTTACAGGCGGGCGTGCCGGAGAAATACTATTTGAGCCGGAAAGCCTGCGAGGGCATTTTGCGCCGGGCATCACGCCGGGGCAAGCAGCTCCCCGAACTGCTGAAAATGGCGCTGACGATGCAGATAGAAGACATGCCGAAGTAAGCAATGTTTGTGCGTTTAAGCTAGGAAATAGTGAGCAAGCACGAAGTATTGGATATGCTGAAGAATTAGCGCCGACTCTCAATGCTGAATGCGGCGGAAACAAACCTGCATGTGCTTATACCCTTAAAATCCGTTCAGGATGTGAGGGCGGAGGCAAAGGCCCACTGGTGCAGACCGAAAAGAGCGCCACCCTCTCCACCTTACAAGATCAAACAGTATTTTGCATTTATGGCAACTTGATTGATAGAGAAACCAATCAAAATGGTAGTGGAGTCAAACAGGATTGTAGCTTTACTCTTAACACTGTAGATCGCCATGGCGTTGTTTATGCAGATGGCTGCTTCAACAACATCAAGCCTGTATGCTATGCCGCCACTACAGAACCAAACATGGTTATCTGCGATGATTGCTCCCCAGCGATCCGCACTCGGGATTACAAGGATCCGAATATTGTCTGCTATGACGCACGTGGCAACGGCGATGGTATGCTGTCCCCTACCATAACAGGCGACCACAACAGCCGAATTACGGATTATACTTCTGTCGTAATTGAAAAAATCATCCGCTGGATTGTGCGCCGCCTGACTCCTACCGAGTGTGAGCGCTTGCAAGGCTATCCCGATGGCTGGACAGACCTCGGAGAGTGGATAGACAGCAAGGGCAAGCCCCATAAGGACGCTGACACGCCTCGATATAAGGCGCTGGGCAACTCCATCGCCCTGCCGCAGTGGTACTACGTTCTCGGTGGTATCGCTGACCGCCTGCCGGATAATGCCACGCTCGGCAGCCTATTCGATGGCATCGGCGGTTTCCCGTATGTGTGGGCACAGTTACACGATGGACGCAAGGAGTTATGCGTTTGGGCCTCGGAGATTGAGGAGTTCCCCATCGCGGTCACAAAGAAATGGTTCCCGGAGGTAGAGAATGGAAAATTACACTGATTTCGTCGTTCACAAATCGGAGCGGGCTGTACATACCGACAGTATCGCCCTGACCGTGGACGACCTCAACAATAAGCTGTACGACTTCCAAAAGGACATCGTGCGGTGGGCGCTGGCAAAGGGCCGCGCCGCTATTTTTGCCGATTGCGGCCTCGGCAAGACCGCGATGCAACTTGAATGGGCGCATCGGGTGTGTGTGCATACGGGTGGAAACGCCCTCATTGTAGCGCCGCTAACCGTTTCCCCGCAGACCGTGGGCGAGGGCATGAAATTCGGAGTGCCCGTCGCCCTCTGCGAAACCGCCGATGACATCCAGCCCGGTGTGAACATCACCAACTATGAGAAGCTGGACAAGTTCGCCGGAGCGCATTTCTCGGCGGTGGTGCTGGATGAATCCAGCATCCTGAAATCCTTTACGGGAAAGGTGCGGAATCAGATCATCGACTTTTTCTCCGATACGCCGTTCCGGCTGGCCTGTACCGCCACCCCCGCGCCCAATGACTTCATGGAACTGGGCAATCATGCGGAGTTTTTGGGCATCATGTCCTACTCTGAGATGCTGTCCATGTTCTTTGTCCATGACGGCGGGCAGACCTCCAAATGGCGGCTCAAGGGCCACGCTGAGGATGTTTTCTGGCAATGGCTGGGTAGCTGGGCTGTGGTTATGAACAGTCCTGCAGACCTCGGCTATGACCTGCCGGGGTACGACCTGCCGCCGCTGAGGGTGCATGAGGTCATTGTTGATAGCGATGAACCGGTCACCGAAAGCATGACGCTGACGCAGCGCCGGGAGGCCAGACGGGCTACACTCGCGGAGAGATGCCAAGCGGCGGCCAATCTGGTGAATGACGACCCTGGCGAACAGTGGCTCGTGTGGTGTGACCTCAACTCGGAGAGTGAGGCGCTGGCCCACGGTATCCCCGATGCGGTAGAGGTCAAGGGCAGTGATAAGGCATCACTGAAAAGCTCTCGCCTGCTTAGCTTTTCAATGGGTTTTAGCCGGGCGCTCGTCACCAAGCCCTCTATCGCCGGATTCGGCATGAACTGGCAGAATTGCCACAAGATGATATTTGTCGGCCTGTCTGACAGCTATGAGCAATACTATCAGGCCGTGCGCCGCTGTTGGCGTTTTGGGCAGTCTGAGCCGGTGGATGTGTACATCGTTATCAGTGCCCGCGAGGGCGCGGTCAAGGCCAATATTGAGCGTAAGCAGGCCGATTGCGATAAGATGCGGGCTGCGATGGGCGAACAGACCCGCGAAATCGTCAAAAAGCAGTTGCAAAGCACCTGCCGCCTGACAACACCCTATGAACCGCAAACGACTATGGCACTGCCTGCATGGGAGGAGTTTAGACATGAATGTGCTTAACCAGTTAATTGACAGCGCACAGCGCTGGGCAATGTATCAAGGGGACTGCGTGGAAACCCTGCGCGGCATCCCCGATAACAGCATCCACTACTCCATCTTTTCCCCGCCGTTCGCAAGCCTGTACACCTACTCCAACAGTGACCGGGATATGGGCAACAGCAGCGATGGTGCGGAGTTTGTACAGCATTTCGGCTACCTTGTGGCCGAGCTGTATCGAGTCATCATGCCGGGGCGCCTGGTGTCCATCCACTGCATGAATTTGCCCGCCATGAAATCCCGTGACGGTTTTATCGGCATCAAGGATTTTCGCGGCGACATCATCCGCGAGATGACCGAGTACGGCTTTATTTTCCATTCGGAGGTCTGCATCTGGAAAAACCCGGTCACGGAGATGCAGCGCACGAAAGCCCTCGGCTTGCTACACAAGCAAATCCGTAAGGATTCTGCGATGTCACGTCAGGGACTTCCCGATTATGTCGTGACATTCCGCAAGCCCGGTGAGAATCCTGAGCCTATCCCCCACGACCATGAATCTTTTCCCGTAGATGTTTGGCAGAAATACGCCTCGCCGGTCTGGATGGATGTGCGGCAGTCTAACACCTTGCAACGCAAGAGTGCCCGCGATGAAAAGGACGAAAAACACATCTGCCCCTTGCAGTTGGACGTTATCGAGCGCTGTATCGATTTGTGGACGAATCCCGGCGACATCGTGCTTGACCCGTTCGCGGGCATCGGTTCTGTACCCTATCAGGCCGTACTCATGGGCCGTCGTGGGCTGGGCATTGAACTGAAAGACAGCTACTATGCACAGGCCGTGAAAAACCTTGAGGGCGCGGCCACCGAGGCCGACAGCCACGAAATCAACACCAATGTGCGCCTGCGTTGCCCTATGTGTGGTATCAAGGTGGACGGCAAAATCTGCCCGCTGTGCGGTAAAGATTTAACGGCAAAGGAGGAGTAAAAGCATGGAAAAAAGAACGACAAATTCTGTTGATGCCCGCCGCGCGGCGGCTTATCTGTCCAAATACTGTACTGAGTGTGTCGGATGCATTGAGTGTATTTTCGACATCGGCAACGAGGGGCAGGACTGCCGCATCAATAGTGGGCGGGCCCCTGTCAGGTGGGAACTTCCATCTATCTGGTCTGCGCAGGACATCACACTTGCAAAGGCTATGATGCCATTTGCAAAAACCATCGTCTGGCCCATCGAGGAAAAGCCCAATCCGAATCACCGTTATTTTAAGGGCGAGGGCCAGCGCACCATCCCGCTGCCGACAGGCGCATTTAATAATTTGCGCCCTGGCGAGATTATCAGTCTGGCCGACATTGTAGGAGGTGAAGCCGATGCCCGATGACGTTTTGGAAATGATCGGCACGGCGGCGCTGTTGGAGTAGCTTGCCGAAGAATCGGCTGAACTGGCGCAGGCCGCGCTCAAGATGGCCCGCAAGCTGCGCAATGAGAATCCCACGCCGAAAACCCACGCGGATTGTGTCTCCAATCTGCAAGAGGAAATCGCGGATGTGGAGCTGTGCATCAGTATTTTGCCCGCCGCGCTGCATGACCCCGCCGAGGTCGGCAAGACAATAACCGCCAAGCATCGGCGGTGGAATGAACGGCTACACGACGAAAAGCTCTGGGAGGTTGATAGCCATGAGGATTGACATTCGGGACAGCAAATACTCCACCATCTATAACGAAAAGATGGCCAATAGGCGGCATACGTGGAGGAGCAAAAACTGAAATGAGCCATCCAACCACATACGCCGTTGACTTTGACGGCACCCTCTGCGAAAACGCCTACCCTGAAATCGGTGCGCCCAATTTACCCCTGATTAACACGCTCATATCACGCCGCCGCCTCGGTGCAAGGGTTATCCTGTGGACGTGCCGGGAGGGCGAGCTGCTGACCCGCGCGGTGGAGTTTTGCCGCTGTTTCGGTCTGGAATTTGATACGGTGAACGACAACACCGAGGAATTGAAAAAGGTCTACGGCACCAACCCGCGCAAAATCGGTGCTGACTACTACATCGACGATAAGGCCATATCACCCGATATTTTCGTGCCATAGGAGGAAATTTGCCATGAATTTGAATGATTACCATGTTTCGGGAATGAGCCACCCCCGCGGAATGCGGTTCGATGCCGAAACCAGCCGGTGCATCCCTGCCGAACAGATGACGCCGGAAGAATTGCGCCAGCTGCACCGCCTTACCATTGTGTACCGCCCCAGAGCCTGCTCGGGCTGCGGGCTGGATCACGACTGCTCCGTGCATGGATGTGCCGTCATCCGCAAAGTATTGCGGCTGTTGGGAGGTGAGGCAGATGTCAGTGTTTGAGTTTAATTGCTTGTATGCGGCAAAAGCGCTATTTATGGTTTTTGTTGTCGCACCGATGCTTTTTATGCTGGGTGTTTCGCTGGTATATGCTGTATCGCAATTTCTGGGCAGCATCTGGAATGCGATCATTCTGCATCGTTTTCCGATTTTACGTTGCAAAAAGTGCCGCTACTGGGCCACCGTACAGTGCCCGCTGTATGGCCGCAACACGCCGGATGATTTTTGCAGCCGCGGAGAAAGGTGGTGGGATGACTGATGGATATTCTGCTCTCGATCATCGGTAGTGCCGTTTTGACCGTGCTTCTGTCTATTGCTTACACCGCCGGGGTCTGCGCAGGGAAAGCCGCCACCCACATGGAAGAAGATGACGAACTGAAAATTTATATGGATCACACCCATGGTGAGGATGAACAGTAGAAAGTAGGAGGATTTGATAATGTTTATTTTAATGCTCTTCATAAAGGTCATTCTAGGGCTATTTATCATCGCTTTGATCTTGGTTTTTATCACCTCCATTTTTCTGCTAATGACTGTCGGGAAAGCAGGTAAAGCGGCTACGCAGTCGTCATCGGGGAGCCATCAGGATGATGATGAGCCGGAGATGGTGAATCATCCTGACCATTATAACCGCCCCGGCCAGAAAGAGTGCATTGTCGAAATGGAGGAGAAATTCGGCCCCGCCGCCGTGCAGTATTTTTGCCTGTTGAGCCGTTACAAATACTTATATCGCTGCGGCATGAAAGACGATGCCACCCAGGACATATCTAAAGCCAACTGGTATTGCGATAAGTTTCGTGCGCTGGATGGCGATGATGAACTGCTGAACATTGTGCCCGATAACATAAAGGAGGCCATGCGCTATGAAAGTTGAACTGATTGCCTGTTCCCGCCCTCTGTCTGGCCAGTGCGGCACAGTCAAAGATCCGATGGACATCGCGCCCAATCCCATGCGCATTATCGAACAGGCTGCGAGTGTGTGCTACGACAGTGAGCCGGATTTTGCCGCCTTTAAGATTGCCGAAACCTGTGCCAAAACCGGGCATCTGAGCGTGTACGAGCATAGTTATTTCACGTTCCACGTCACCGGCGTCAGCCGTGCTTGCCTTGCTCAGTTGACCCGGCATCGTCATTTCAGCTTTTCCGTGCGCAGCCAGCGCTATTGCGATGAAAGTTTCTCTGATCCCGTGTTTCCCGCGGCCACCAATAGCGATCAGGACGGCATAATCGCCGATGCCTACGACTACGCATGGGATGCCTACGACCGCTTGATTAAGGATGGCGTGGCAAAAGAGGATGCGCGGATGGTTCTGCCCAATGGCGCACCCACTGAACTGTATGTGTCTATGAACGCGCGGGCGTTGATTGAGGCTAGTCATTTGCGGCTGTGCCGTAGGGCACAGTTTGAAATCCGCTCACTGTTTATGGCGATGCAGTGCTGTGTTGCCCCCATCGCCCCCGATATTGCAAACATGATGGTTCCGCAATGTGAAACCAACCCGCAATACCAGTTTTGCACCGAGGGCAAATCCTGCGGCAAACACCCTCGCCTGCAGGACGTGCTGGCAACAGCTACACAGAAACAAAGTGAGGATACGGGCGATGAAGCGTAAAAGCATCTATCGCGGATACATCGGCAAGGGATATTCCGATCAGTCCGAGTTCAGCCACCGATATGCCGCATGGGCGCAGAATCACCGAGGATGGGCAAAGATGAAAGCCTATAACCGCCGCATGGCAAAGCGCCGAGAAAAGCGCGACAGTAAGAAAAATATCAATGATGAAATGAGGTTTACCGAAAATGAAATGTCTGTATAAAGTCCCATTCAGCGGCTTTTTTGTAGTTTCCGCCGAATCCGCCGAGGATGCAAAGTCCATGAGCAAGGATGATCCGGAAGTTATCTACTCTGAGGAATCTAACGGCGATGTCGAGACTTGCCCCGACGGTGTATCCGTTCCGATTGATGATCGGCATTACCTTTTTATTGAGCCAACAGACGAGGAGGCCGATTATGCGACTGATTGATGCCGAAAATTTTGAAGCTTTTGACAGCACCTTACCGATTCAAATAGCCCCGAAAGGGATGCGCGCCAGAAAGATAGCATCATTTTTCTATGCTGAGGGCTGCAAAAGAGTGCTCGAATCTATTGATGCCGCATCGACCATCGATCCGGAATCCCTGCGGACTACGGCGAAACGGGAAAAGAGTTTCTACGAAAGCCGTGAGAAAGGAAAGTTTATCGTTTGCACGAGATGCAGACACGCATTTTCAAAGAAAGGACTTTGGTGCCGAAAATACCGCCCAGAGTGCGGCGCACGAATGGAGGATCCCGACCATGTCTAACATCCAAGAGGATTTGATTGCGTTCAATTCTCGCAACAATCCGTTTTATAACGATAAGGGCTATGCCGACCCTACCGCATATCAGGGCATTGAGGCGGCGGCAGCCAGTGAATACCGGGCGCGGTTCGATGCTATCGCCGCGCTTATCCACACGGTCAAGTATATTTGCGGGCTGGCGGGGTTCGAGGTCGTGGGCCGAATCACCCTGCGGCATAAGCAGAGCGGCGACATCTACAAGTGAGGAGGCGATTTGAGATATGGCTACACCGAACGAACAAAAAAAAGAAGATGCCGAGGTTTATCCCGTTATCGTCCTCGACCCGAACGGCAATGAGTACACAAAGGGCATCGCGGCATGGCTGACAGCCATTGCAAAACAGGATCCTAAAAACCTTGTGTGCATCGCTCGCAGCATCGACCCAGAAAAACCAGGGCAGTCCGTGTACACCCTTATGCGATGGGACACCAAAGGCGTTGAGCTTTCCGAAATTGCCGGATACCTGACGTCCGTTGCGTCTGAGCTGTTCACCCGTGAGCAACCCAACAGCGAGACTCCATTATAACGATAAAGCGAGGAAAACGGTCATGCAATTCGATAGACAAATTACCATTACCACCGGCGCATCTCGAAACGACCTCAACTGGAAACCTCAGTTGATGACCGTGGCAGAGCTGTATGACCGTCTGCGGAGTCCCGTCCGTTCGACGGAAACGCTCGACGCATATATGCACCTGCCGAAACCTCAGCAGGACGCATTAAAGGATGTCGGCGGATTCGTGGGCGGCTCCCTCAACGGCGGGCGGCGCAAGGCCAATGCCGTGACCGGGCGTGACCTTGTGACGCTTGACTTTGATAATATCCCCGGCTGGGGCACTGATGAGATCATCAGCCGTGTGGATGCCATCGGCTGCAGCTATGCAGTCTACTCCACGCGCAAGCACTGCCCCAATAAGCCACGCCTGCGTGTCGTAATCCCTCTTGACCGTACTGCTACCCCCGATGAGTACGAGCCGCTGGCGCGGCGGCTGGCGTGGCTGATCGGCATTGATAAGGCCGACCCTACCACATTTCAGGCAAGCCGCCTTATGTACTGGCCGAGTGCCTGCGTGGATTCGGATTATGTGTTCCGTTGCAAGGATGCGCCGCTGGCATCTGTGGCGTTCCTGCTGGGAACCTACACGGACTGGCGCAACATGGTCGAGTGGCCGCAGGTTCCCGGTGCTGCTCCGAACTACCAAAAGATGGCGCTCAAGCAGGGCGACCCGCTGACGAAGCCCGGCATCGTGGGCGCGTTCTGCCGCGCATACGACGTCCGCACAGCGATGGACAAGTTTCTGCCCGGCATCTATACCCCGTGCATTATGGGTAGCGAGGAGCGATACACCTATACCAGCGGCAGTACGGCGGGCGGCGCTATCATCTACGATAACGGCAAATTCCTGTACAGCCATCACGCCACCGACCCCTGCTCCATGCAGCTTGTGAACGCCTTTGACCTTGTTCGCCTGCACCTGTACGGCGATAAGGACGACAATGCCCCCGGCAATACCCCGGTCAGCAAGCTCCCATCTTATAAGGCGATGTGCGAAATGGCGATGCAGGATAGCGCGGTGCAGGCCATCTACAACAAAGAGCAGTTTGCCCAGTTGCAGGCTGACTTTGGCGCTATCGTCCCCATCCCCGGCAACGGGCCCCAGCAGACCCCCGGCGACAGTGACAGTGCCGAGCCTATGCAAGGCGAGGTCATCGGAGATGACGGTCAGCAGACCGACCCCAACGCATGGCTGGGCTATATCCAGCGCGATGAAAACGGCAAAATCAAGCAGACCATCGACAATGTTCTGCTGATTCTCAACAATGATCCCCGCCTATGCGGGCGATTCATGCTGAATGAGTTCAGCGGGCGCGGCGAGGTGCTGTACCCCCTGCCGTGGGACAAAGACCCCGACAAATTCAAGCGGCGGGCATGGGCTGATTCCGACATTTCGGCAATGTACTGGTACATGGAAAAGGGATACAAGATCACTAAGCGCAACGCCATCGACGCGGGACTGGACATCCATGCGGCTACACATACATTTAACGAGGTGCAGGATTTCCTCAAGGGGCTGGCGTGGGATGGAGTTCCCCGGCTGGACACCCTGTTCATCGACTACCTCGGCGCGGATGATTCCCCCTATACCCGCGCTGTCACCCGCAAGGCGTTTGTCGGTGCTGTGGCCCGCGCGATGGAACCGGGATGCAAGTTCGATAATATGCTGATTCTGTGCGGCCCGCAGGGCCTCGGCAAATCCACGCTGCTGGACAGGATGAGCAAGGGATGGTACAACGACAGCATCCGCACGTTTGAGGGCAAGGAGGCATCCGAGCTTTTGCAGGGCGTTTGGCTGGTCGAGGTGGCCGAACTTGACGCTTTCCGCAGAACTGATGTTTCCCGCATCAAGCAGTTTTTGAGCCTGCGTTATGACCGCTATCGCGCCGCCTATGGCCGCAACGTGAAAGAACTGCCCCGCTGCTGTGTCTTTTTCGGCACCTGCAACGTCAGCGATTTTCTGCAAGATACCACGGGCAACCGCCGTTTCTGGCCCGTGGATGTGGGCCAATGTGAGCTTGCGCACCGCGCATGGGATTTGACCGATGACGAAATCAATCAGATTTGGGCTGAGGCAAAGATGCGCTGGATGATGGGAGAGCCGCTGTTCCTGACCGGCGACCTGGCAGACGCGGCCCGCGCACGGCAGGAAGATCACCGCGAGGCATCCGTCCGTGAGGGTCTTATCCGTGATTTTGTGGAGCGCGATGTTCCCACGAACTGGCTTGAGTGGTCGCTGGACAAGCGCCGCGACTACTGGGCCGGAGCCTGCAAGGGGCAGGACATTCCGACAATGCCCCGTGACCGCATCTGCGCCGCCGAGGTTTGGTGCGAACTTTTCAACGGTGCCCCTCGTGACATCAAGCAGACCGACACCCGCGAAATCAACGCCGTACTGGCAAGCACCCCCGGCTGGGAGGCCAACCGGGGCATGAAGTTTGGGCCGTACAAGCAGCAGCGCGGTTATCGCAGATTCAACAGACAGACTTAATGTGTGCAAAAATCAACTGACACTTTGGGCCAAAAAGCTGACACTTCTCTATATGCCAAGTGTCAGAACTGTCAGAAGTGTCAGTTAAATATGAAAAAATTATGAACAAGCGTACTGACACAACTGACGCGCAAAATATAAGTGTCAGTTAAAGTGTCAGTCAAATTTTTAACGATATATCGTTGCAATATATCTATAACTGACACTTCTGACACTTAAAATAAATAAAAATAAAAATAAGTAAAATAACGCGCGTGAGAGCGCATATACCCCCGTATTTACGGGTCTATACGCGCGTGCGCGTGTGTCAGTCAGTTCGACAAGCGCGGCGGCGATGCCGCGAAAACGATGGGAGGATGTTAGGATGCCGGAATTGGAAAAGGTCATCGAGCGCAAGCTGCGCGACGGTGTGAAGAAATTGGGCGACGGGGCGCAATGCCTGAAATTTGAAAGCCCCGGCACGTCCGGGGTGCCCGACAGAATGATCCTGCTGCCGGGTGGCCGCGTTGTGTTCGTTGAGCTGAAACAGGTGGGCAAGCAGGAGCGGATGCGGCAGACGTATGTACAGAGCCAGATGCGGCGGCTGGGCTTTACCGTGTTCAGCACGGTATCGACCCCGGAGCAGGTGCAGACGATTCTCAGCCATTGCGAGGAGGTCATGCGGCATGGCGATGGAGTGTAAAGAGTTCCACCCCTACCCCTATCAGCAGTTTTGCATCCAGCACATCATCGACCATCCCGCCGCTGGGCTTTTTGTGGACATGGGCATGGGAAAAACCGTGATGACGCTGACCGCATTTAACTATCTCAAGTATTATGCGTGGCAAATTCAACGCTGTCTCGTCATTGCGCCGAAGAAAGTTGCCGAGGCAACATGGCGCACCGAAATTTCAGGGTGGCAGCATTTGCGGCATCTGCGCTGCTCCGAGGTGCTGGGAACAGCTACACAACGCCGCGCCGCGATGGCTGTTGATGCCGATGTCTACGTGACGAATCGGGACAACGTGCAATGGCTCGTCAAAGAGTACGGCAAGGCGTGGCCGTTTGATATGGTCGTGCTGGATGAATCGTCGAGCTTCAAAAACCATCAGGCCAAACGGTTTAAGGCGCTCCGGGCGATGCGACCCAAAATCAAGCGCATTGTAGAATTGACCGGCACTCCCTCGCCGCACGGCCTCATGGACTTGTGGGCGCAGGTCTACTTGCTGGACGGTGGGCAGCGGCTGGGCCGCACGATCTCCGTTTACCGCGATATGTACTTTGAGCCGGACAAGCGCAGCAGGTCGCAGATATTTACTTACAAGGCCCGCCGGGGCGCGGCAGATGCCATCTACGCCGCTATCAGCGATATTTGCATCAGCCTGTCCAGTGACGACTATCTGACCCTCCCTGACCGCATCTATGACGAGATTCCCGTCAAGCTGGACGGCCCTGCCGCCGCCGCGTATAAGCGATTGGAGCGGGATGCCCTGCTGCAAGTGGACGAATCGACCATCACGGCAGGCACGGCGGGAGTGCTGGCGGGCAAGCTGTTACAGCTCTGCAATGGGGCTGTGTACGATGAGGAGGGCAAGGTTATCCCCGTCCATGACTGCAAGCTGGCCGCGCTGGTGGAGCTGATCGAGGGTCTGCACGGTCAGCACGCTTTGCTGTTCTACTGGTTTCAACACGACCTCGCCCGCATCCTCGCCGCCCTTGATCCGCTGGGCTTGCGGGTGCGCGTGTACAGTGGCCCGGACGACGAACGGGCCTGGAACGCGGGCGAGGTGGACATTCTGCTGGCGCATCCCGTGTCCTGCTGCTACGGCCTGAATCTGCAACACGGTGGGCATCACATCATCTGGTTTGGGCTGACATATTCGGCGGAGGTTTACTTGCAGGCAAACAAGCGGCTACACCGACAGGGACAGACTCATCCTGTCATCATCCATTCGCTGGTCGTGCAGGGCGGGCAGGATGAAGATGCCATCGCAACGGTCATGGGCCGTGTCACCGAACAAAATCATCTGCTGGAATCCCTAAAAGCAAAAATTATCACGGCAAAGGAGGCCGTCTGACTATGACGATGAAGGAATTATCGCAACTCCACTGGCTGAATGTGGAGATTGACCGTGATAAACAGCGACTGGCAGAACTTGAGGCCCGCGCCACATCCCCCGGTGGGCCGAATATGTCCGGGATGCCTGGTGGCGGCGGTGCAGGGTCGAGCGTTGAAAGCGCGGCCCTTGAAATCGTCGAATTAAAGGCCAGTATCGAGGCAAAATTGATTCGTTGCTCCACCGAGCGGGCGCGGCTCATCGGCTATATTGATGCGGTGCCCGACAGCCGTATGCGTGAGATTATGTACTTGCGTTTCGTGGACGGTCTGCCGTGGGCGCAGGTGGGCGCGAGTATGGGGTACACGGGCGACGGTGTGCGCAAGGCTTGCAAGCGCTATATTGACGAGAGCGCGGCCTAAAATCACGAAAATAGCGGACAAAAGCGGATTTTTCAATAAACTGTCCGTTTTTGTCCGCTGTGTCGGTTGTATTCTATTCGCTATTATTATAATATTACATTGCGGGTTTAGGGCGAGGGAGTACCCAGAACTCCCTCGCCCTAAACCCGCTGTCACCTCCATGCGCCGCCACGTGAATAAGCGCGGCGGCGTTCGTGTTTGTGCCGAGGTGGCAAAAGTCCTATACGCTGGGTGCGCCTCTCACGCCCGGCGCTGTGCAGGCCCTTGACCCCTGCACTAAATTTTACCCCGGTAACCTACGGGGCCGGGGCATTTTACCGCATAGCTGCTCAATCGGCAATTAGAGCGAAAAGGGCGCTGTGTTATCTCCCTATAGCACGGCAAGGGTGCAAGACCCTTATGCGGCCCCATTAGGCCATTGCCGTCGTCCGGCCATTACGGCGGCACAAGTGATCTGCACCTTCCCAGCGATGGTAAATTGCGGCTTGTGACCTCATTCACGCAGTTCCACCGCTGGCGATCTCGATCAGCGGCCTATAATATCGCACAGTAGGGCATTGGCAGCCCGGCAGGTCTATGAACCTGCAGGCAGCTGGTTCGATTCCAGCCTGTGCAACCATGCGAGGCTTGAGGGCATTTCATCCTCGCGGCGCGTCCACGGCAAACGGGCTTTTTACTCCTTTCTCCCGTATGACGCGCCTCATTTTGGTTATCATCGCGGTTTCGCTGCCGCGAGGGCTGACGACGGTACTGCCGCCGTTGGCCTTTCCCATAACACGCGCCACAGTGTAACAACTGCGGCGCATTTTTATTGCTTTCCCGGAGGTCTACGGTGTACCGCACAGAGCGTAACTACGAAAATCTGAACAAGGGTATTTTCCCCGGCGCTGGGCGGTATGACATTCCCATCCTGCGGCCCGAATTGACTACGGCTGAAAACTGGATAAGTTTCAACTACGCCAAAGGATGCGAGGAGCCGTCAGAGCATGGCGTTCACTTTTTCGTTGACGATTATCAGTTCAACCGCATCTGGGCGCATCCTGACAACTACCTCAGCATGATGGCGCGGTTCGATACCGTATGCACCCCCGATTTCAGCACATATACAGACTTTCCCCGCATCATTCAGATTTACAACCATTACCGCAAGCACTGGCTGGGTGCCTATTGGCAGGCCCACGGCATCAAGGTCATTCCGACCATCTCATGGAGTACGCCGGATAGCTTTGCATGGTGCTTTGACGGTGAGCCGATAGGCGGCGCGGTGGCCGTGTCGAGCGTCGGTACACAGGCAATCCCCGAATCGGCAGACCTGTTCATGGCCGGGTACAATGAGATGCTGCGGCGCTTACAGCCCGCGCAGATCATCTTCTACGGCAAGGTGCCCGCCGGGTGCGAGGGAAACATTTTTCACGTTACAGCGTTTCAAGAAAAACTCAAGGCGCGAATCCGCGCCGGAAAGGACGATACCGATGGGCGGTAGAGGAAGTAACAGCGGTTTGGCATCCAGCGGTTCGATGACCCCGCAACCTCAGATTAACCCGGCACCGCAAGCAATGCCCGCGCCCGCTGTGGCAGTTCAGAGCGCTCCGCCCTCGACTGCGCCGCAGGCAATGGGTGGTGGGTCGTTGCTGAGCGGTGGCCCGATCAGCTACACACCGCTGAATCAGAAAGATGAGGCCGATCTCGGTAAGGTCTGGAACGGTTACGACATCAATACCAAGCTCGCTATTAACCAGTACATCCGTCAAGACCAAACCAATACCGGCTACGGTGTGGGTCAGAACCTTAACCATAAGCTGGAAAATGGGCAGGCGCTTAACGCAAACGAGCAGTACATGGTGAACATGATGGATGCGGCCATGCACCCGCTCGGTAAAAATACCACGCTTATCCGTGCTGCGCATCAGGACTTTTTGGAGGCGCTGGGTGTTAAAAATTATCAGCGCATGACCGATGCTCAGCTCAATGCCGCCGTGCAGGGTGTTGAGTATACCGAGAAAAAGTTTGTTTCTACGGCCTATGATGCCAAAAAGAATCCCTTTATCGGCGGTTCTCAGTCTGGTGGTCGTGAGGTGTTCATCAACATTTCGACCCCGGCAAGCACCAACTGCATTATGGGCAATTTGAAGCAGGCTGAAATTATTCTCTCCCGCGATACTAAGTACCGTGTCAAAGGTGCCCATTTTGATGGCACCTTTGCAAATCCGCGCGTTGGTGGTACACTGCCGCGCGTAATCGTGGATGTCGAGATTTACGAGTAAGGAGGCTTGAAATGGCAAGCAAGCAGAAAAAGAGCACTGAATCCGGTAGCCGTTTTATGGCAACGGGTAAAAGCGTGACGATCATCAAAAAGCCCGCCAAGAAGGCCTCGGCCAAGAAAGGCGGTAAATAATATGGGCGGCAGAGGAAGTAACAGTGGCTTGAGCGCGTCATCGCTCGGCGGGTCTGGCGGTGGTGCCAATTTGCCTCCGTTAGTAGTACCGCTAGCGAGTGTTCAGCCTCAGCAGTCGCCCGTGGCCCTGCAGAATCAGCCCGCGCCGCCTACTCCGGCCAGCCTTGCGCCTAATGCTCCCCCGATGGGTGTTACACTTTCGGATGTTCAGCAAATGGATGATACGAGTATGCACGATTTCTTGATTAACGTACAAAGCGTCGATATGCCGCAGTTCCTATGTGATTCGCATTTGCAGCGCATGATTTACGGTTTAGGCATGAATGATAAACCGCAGATTGTTTCTGATAAGCAGCTCAATGCGATGGTTAAACAGGGCGCCGTTCCCATTTATCGTACTGTCAATGACAGTGACGATGCTGTTCAGGGAATTTCGATGACATCTGACGATATTTGTGATATGATGACAGATGGTAGTCTGAGTTATGTGGGCCGTGGCGTCCACGGTGATGGCCTGTATTTCTCCGACAGTAAGCGCGGTTCTAAGCTCTACGGAAACCCCGGCCAGAATCCTAAGACCTTGCGGGCTGTTTTGAATCCGGCCAAGGCCCGCGCGATCAGTGAATCCAGTTTGCAGAGCGCCTATGATGCTTTTGTTAAAAGCCATCCTCGCACGCGCCGCGCGTTGGGATTTGCCAAAGCGCACAGCACAAGCGACAGTATGAGTCAGTTTGCGCTGCTTATGGGCTATAATGTCATCACTACCAAAGTCGGCTACAACGAAACATATTACACGGTCATTGATCGTAGCGCCCTTATTATGTCGAAAACCCGCGTATAAGCGGTATTTTAGGAGGTACGCATAATGTCCAATATTGATGAAAAGCTGTCTAAGATGACCCGTGCGCAGGCAAACGCCCTTGCAGATCATCTCAACGCGGGTTATAACAAACCCGCGTACAAGCCTACCGCCAAGATCAAAAAGAAAACCACCGCCCCGAAAAAGGCCACGGCTAAGAAGCCCGCCGCCAAAAAGGGCAAGTAACTGAATATTTCCTTTAGCACTCGACGCTGAAATGCGCCGGGTGCCTTTTTTTATTTTTACCGATAGGAGGTGGCAGCAGATGCCCGAAAATACCGAGGCTGTGCCGGAGATCAGCGCAAGCCCCGCGCCGCAAGACGCGAAGCCCGCCGACGCCGGCGAGAAAAAGCAGAAAAAGCCTCGCAATACATCCGGGATGAAACCGCCACTGAATCAACTGCCCCCGGAGGAGGCGTTCGCCATCCGCTCTAAGGGCGGCAAGGCGGCGGCAAAAAAGCGCCGGGAGGAGAAGCTGGTAAAGGATGCCCTGCTGAACCTGCTGACGAAACCTCAGCACAAGAAAAAGGGCGGCAAGGCCCACTACAAGGCCAGCGCCGAGTTGACGAGCTATGATGACGCGTTCTCTGAGAATACGACCCTCATGGTGCAGATGCTCATTCCCCTTATCCAATCTGCCATCAACGGCAATATCGAATCCCTGTTCGCCATTCTGCGCGTTCTGGGGCAGGAGCCGGGCACCCCCGGCCAGTTTGGTGTTGACGAGTTTACCCCGCCAGAGCCGCCCACAGAGGGCGCAGGCGGCCCCGGCAAGTCCGCGTCTGCCAACGATCCTAATGCGGTGCGCATCCACCTGATACGCGGCGAGAAGCCCGCCTCCATGGCTGAGGGCGATGCCCCAGCAGCAGAGCAGGCCGGTGCCGATCAGGCAGGCACGGCTACACCCACCAGCACCCCTGCCGATGGGGAGGCGGTGCCCAATGCCTGATGTCTATATCGAAGATGTCATCGCCCCCAACTATGACAAGCTGCTGGATGATGTTCTCGATCATCGGCACTCGCAGTACATCCTCAAGGGCGGGCGTGGTTCGCTGAAATCCTCTTTCATCGGCTTTGTTATCCCGATGATTATGGTTCAGCCGGGAAACGAGGCTTGCAACGCCGTTATTTTCCGTAAGACCGCCAACACCCTGCGAGATTCGGTCTACGGCCAGATGGTGTTTGCCCTTGATAAACTGGGCCTTGACAGCGAATTTGTCTGTCATGTCTCCCCCATGAGCATCACCCGGAAAAGCACCGGGCAGACGATTCTTTTTCGCGGCCTTGACGACCCGATGAAGCTGAAATCGTTGAAATTTCCCAAAGGGTACTGCGCCATCACATGGTTTGAAGAAGCTGACACATTCGATGGCATGAAAGAAATCCGAAATGTGTTGCAGTCAACCAACCGTGGCGGCTCTCGGTTCTGGAATTTTCTGTCGTTCAACCCGCCCATCACCCTGAACAACTTTATGAATCAGGAGGCGCTCGTACAGCGTCCTGATCGGCTGGTACATTCCAGCACCTATCTGACCGTGCCGCCTGAATGGCTCGGTCAGATGTTCTTTGATGACGCGGAACTGCTGCGGCAGACCAATCCCCGCGCCTATGAGCATGAGTATCTGGGCATCCCCACGGGCACGGGCGGCGAGGTGTTCAACAACCTTGAGCTGCGCGAAATCACCGATGCCGAGATTGCGTCGTTTGATTATATCTACGAGGGCATCGACTGGGGCTGGTATCCCGACCCCAACCATTGGAGCAAGATGTGCTACCGCCCATCGAAAATGACGCTCTATATTTTCGACGAACTGCGTTGCAACAAAACCCCGAATGAGGTTTTCTGGCAGCGCTTGCAGAAAGAAAAGAGCGTCACATCGCAAGACCTCATTATTGCAGATAGTGCCGAGCCGAAATCTATTGCGGACTTGAAAGCCTACGGCGCATCCATCCGGCCCACCGAAAAGGGGCCGGATTCCGTGCGGTACAGCATGAAATGGCTGCAATCGCTCGTGAAAATCGTTGTTGACCCGAACCGCTGCCCGGAGACAGCGCGAGAGTTTGCCGAGTATGAGTACGAGCGCACCAAAGACGATGAACTGACCGGGCAATACCCTGATAAGGATAACCACAGCATTGATAGTGTGCGATACGCGCTCAATCCAATCTGGAAACGACGCGGCCTGTGAGGTACAGCCCATGTCTATTTTTTCAAATATCTATACCATGATAAGGCAGGTGTTAGGCAGAGTGATTCCGTATCAGAATATCCAGCAGGTGGAGAACATCGACACACCGCTGTCGCAGGAGATGCAGATTGCCCTCGAAGCATGGCACCGAGCCTATCTGGACAGACCCATCTACAAAAATGAGCAGGTCAAAACCCTCAACATTCCCGCGTTCATCGCATCCGAGATTTCCCGACAGGTCACACTTGAATTTAAGTGGAGCATTACGGCGGGCAAGGACGACAGCACCGGCGAGGACATCACCAACCCGCGCTCGGAGTTTCTAAGCAAAGAGTTTGAAAAACTGGCTACACAGCTGCGGAGCAAGACCGAGATCGGATGCGCGGCGGGTGGTATGACGATAAAGCCGTATGTCCGTGACGGGCATATCTATTTCGACTATACCCCCGACTGGGATTTATACCCCATCGCTTTCGGCGATGACAGCGACCTGTCCGATGTCGTTTTCCGTGATATGTTCTCGGAGGGCAAGACCTACTATTCCCGCCTTGAGCGGCACACCGTCGAGGGCGATAGAATCAAAATCACGCAGCGGGCCTTTAAGTCCAGTTCCCGCGATGCTCTCGGCAAGGAAATCCCCTTGACGGAAGTACCACAGTGGAAAGACCTCAAGCCCGTGGTCTACGTCAACAACGTAGACGGGCAGCTTTTTGGCTGGTTCCGCGTGGCATCAGCAAATACCGTTGACCCGATCTCTCCTATGGGCGTGGCCGTGTTCGCTAAGAGCATGGACACCATCAAGGAGGCTGACACACAGTACAGCCGCCTGCTGTGGGAGTTTGAGGGCGGCGAAATGGCTATCGACGTTGACCCGATGGCCTTGCGGCCCATTGACGGCGTTATGCGTAACGGCGCAAAGGCTATGGAAACTCCCAAGCTGAACGAGCGCCTGTTCCGCGCGGTCGATCTGGGCACTGATGAAACATATCATGTTTTCGCCCCGACCCTGCGCGATAGCTCCCTTGTGGCCGGTCTGAACCAAATCTTGATGAAGATTGAAGATCAGTCTGGGCTGGCCCGTGGCACCCTCTCCGATGCCAACACAGAGGCCCGCACGGCCACTGAGCTGACTATCCTGCGTAATCGTACCTATACCACCATTGCCGACAACCAGCAGGCCCTTGAGCGGGCACTGCGAGAAGTCGTGCGGGCGATGGATAAGTACGCTGACCTGTACAACCTCGCCCCTGCTGGCGAATATGAGGTGTCGTTCGATTGGGATGATTCCGTCATCGCCGACACCGAAACCCAGTTGCAGCAGCGGATCCTCATGCTCAACAACGGCATGATGAGCAAAATCGAGATGCGTATGTGGTTCTTTGGTGAAACCCGCGCACAAGCCGAAAAAGCCTTGCAGGAAGTCCAGCAGGAAAAGGTCAGCGAGATGCAGGCCGCAATGGCTATCCAGCAGCCCAATCCCGATCAGAGCGATGTCACCGTTCCCCCGGATGATGGCGGCGGCGCCGATCAGGACGGGAGCAACCCGGCTACACCGTTTGGGAGTGGCCCTGGCGAGGAGTGATGACCTGTGCTGACCCAGAAAGAGCTTGAGGCCGCTGTCCGCAAGATGATTGCGAATCTGGATGAAGTCAACCTGTATTTCATCCAGAAAATAGCGACCCAGATAAAGAAAATCGGCGAGATGAATCCTACCAGCATACACCGTTACGCGATCATGTTGGAAATGGGTGCAGATGTCGCCGATATTTCCGGCAAGCTCCAAGCCGCAACCCGGCTGACACAACAGCAGATGGCTGTTGTGTACAACACCGCCTTGCAGGATAACTTCACCGACCCGCGATTCAAAGCCGCGCTGGCGGCGCATCCGCTGCCCCGTGAGGAGAATCAGCGGCTCATACAGTACATGCGCAACATCGCCGCGCAGACCTCCGGGGCGCTGCAAAACCTGTCCAACACTACGGCCATATCCGTGCCCTACCAACAGGCCATTGATAAGGCCATTTTGAGCGTGTCCACCGGCATGACCGACTACAAATCGGCTATGCGGCAGACCATAAAGGACATCGGATGGGCCGGGATGCAAGTGCAGTATGCAAGCGGCTATCACCGCCGCCTTGATACCGCCGCCCGTCAGAACATTATTGACGGGGCCTGCCAAATAGCCCAGCACAGCGCCGACGAAATCGGCAAGGTGCTGGGCTATGATGCCGTGGAGCTGTCCGCGCATCTCAACAGCGCCCCCGACCATGAGCTGGTGCAGGGCCACGTTTTCCTGCTGGCCGAATACGCCAAAATGCAGGCGGGCATGGCCTGCGTGGATGTGGACGGCCATCACTTTGCGGGATTCAAGCGCCCTATCGGCGAGTGGAACTGCGGGCACTTTGCCGCGCCGTTCAGCACCGAATATTCGGTGCGCAAATACTCCGACCATCAACTGGCAGCATGGATAACGTCAAACCATGCAGGCGTGAATATCGGCAACAAAGAGGGTCTGACCCTCTATCAATGTTCGCAGATGATGCGCAAAATTGAAACCGATACCCGCCGCTGGAAAGATGTCGCCATTGCGGCAAGGGCCGCAGACGATGATGACCTGCGCCGTGAGGCACAGCAACACATCAATGCTTTAAGCGCCCGATATAATCTCATCGCCAATCAATCCGGGCTGTCACAGCGCCGTGACCGTATGGCGGTGGATGGCTTTAAGGCCATAAAAGTAAGCGCCTGAAACGGCGCTTTTTCTGTGTTATCACGCCATTTTGGCTTGATATATAATACTCGGCATTGCAGAGACATAAATGCGATGGCGCGACGTGCGCGGAGTGGCCGCGCGATTATAAGCTAAATCAATCGCGGCGAAAGGACAATCTTATGGAATTGCTCAAAAATCTGTTTTCTGAGGGCGAGGCGCTGACCTACGACCAGCTGACCGAAAAGATCAACGCAGCAGGCATGAAACTTGCCAACATCGCGGATGGTTCCTACGTCAGCCGCGATAAGATGGATTCTAAGGTTAAGGGCTTGCAGGGCCAGATTACCGACTTGCAGGCGCAGGTCAAGCAGCGTGATACCGACATGGCCGACTTGCAGACCAAGCTGACCGCTGCGCAAACCGACGCCGACAAGCTGGCATCTGTTCAGTCTGATCTTGCCGCCCTGCGCAAGCAGCGCGAGGATGATGGCAAGGCATGGGCGCAGAAAATCGCCGCGCAGGCGTATGAATTTGCTGTCCGCGAAAAGGCGGGCGAGGTCAAATTCAGCTCTAACGCTGCGAAAAAGCAGTTTATTGCGGATGCCATCGCCAAGCAGTTTAAGCAGGACGAGAACGGCAAGATGCAGGGCTATGACGAGTTTTTGACCCAGTACAAGGCCGATGACCCCGGTAGCTTTGTCTCCGATGACCCGGCCCCCGCTCCTGCACCGAAGCCTAACGCTCCGTCTATCACGGTTCCCGCAAAGCCCAACGGAAATGCGCACAAAATGAGCTTGTCCGAACAGATGGCGGCAGCAAATGCCGATCCTAACTTCGTGCCCGATTTCAGCTAATCGGGCTACACCAACTGAAACCTAAAAAATCAATAGGAGGCATCCCCACATGGCAATCTTTGATTCCAAAAACTTCAATGGTAACGTGTTCAAGCAGTATGTTGACCGCGTTCCCAACCTGAACCGCAACGAGCTGATTAAGTCCCGCGCCATCAAAAAGCGTCAGGACATCGCGCAGTCCATGAGCGATCAGGTCGGTGGCAACTACGTCACCATCCCCCTGCGCGGCATCATCAGCGGCACCGTTCCTCAGAACTACGACGGTTCTACCAACATCACCGCAACCAACACCAAGACTTTCTCCCACTCCCGCGTTGTCGTGGGCCGCGCACAGGCATGGACTGAGCGTGACTTCTCCTATGACATCACCGGTGGTGAGGATTTCCTCGCCGATGTCGCCGCGCAGATTGGCGAATACTGGGATGAAGTCGATCAGGCCACCATCATCAAGATTCTGACTGGTGTTTTCGCCATGAAAGATGCTGAGGGCGTGAAGTTCGTCCGTGAACACACCTACGATGTCACCGGCAAGACCAACTCCGAGGGCGCTCTGGGCCTGATGGATGGCACCTCCCTGAACACCGCCATGCAGCGTGCTTGCGGCGATAACAAGGGCGCTTTCAGCCTTGCCATCATGCACTCCGCTGTTGCTACCGGCCTTGAGAACCTCAAGCTGTTGGCGTACATGAAGTACACCGACAAGGACGGTATCGAGCGCGAGCTGCATATCGGCACCCTGAATGGCCGCACTGTTCTGGTCGATGACTCCATGCCCGCCGTGGAAACCGTCACCACCCCGGAGGTGCAGGGCGTTTACACCATCACCGTCAGCACTGCTGGCACCGATGGCAACACCATCACCGTGGACGGCCAGACCTATACCTTTGCCGCATCCACCTCCACCGCCAATAAGACCCTCAAGACCGGCGATGCTGCTACCGAGGCTCAGGCGCTGAAAACCGTGCTGTCTGCTCAGTATGAGGGCAAGTTCATCGTCACCGTTTCCGGCGCTGTCGTTACCCTCAAGCAGATTTTCGGCGGCGAGGGCAAGCTGCCTGTCGTGACCGTTTCCGGCGCTGTCAAGGCCGTTGCTGCCCAGACCACCGCAGGCGTGGCTAAGGTATCTCAGACCCGTTACACTACCTACGTTCTGGGCGACGGCGCTATCGAGTACACCGACTGCGGCGCTAAGGTGCCCTACGAGATGGATCGTGATCCTCACACCAACGGCGGCGAGGACACCCTCTATGGCCGTCAGCGCAAGTGCTTTGCCCCCTACGGCATCAACTTCACCAAGGCCAAGATGAAGAGCTTGTCTCCCACCGATGACGAGCTGGAGAACGGCGAAAACTGGGAACTGGTGAACTCCAACGAGGCCGAGGGCAAGCAGTACATTGCCCGCAAGGCTATCCCCATCGCCCGTATCCTCTCTCTGGCCTGATTTCGGATTGCTGAGGGGGTTACGCATGGCGCACGATATGTATCTCACCTATGAGGAGTATTTGGCCCTGGGCGGCGCCATTGATGCCGCTGCGTGGCCTCCGCTGGAATGTGCCTGTAGAAAGCGCATTGATCGCATAACGGATTGCCGTGTCCAGAACATGGCTGAGGTTCCGAAGGCGGTCAAGCTCTGCATTTTTGCGCTGGCACAGATGGAGAGTGCCGTCGGCTCCGTGGCACAGGTTATATCGCCCACGGTTACATCGTTCAGTACGGATGGCTACACTGAAAACCACGGGAATGTGCCGAACGCCGAGAAGGCAGCCAAGCAGATGAACGCCATTGCGGCGGATATGCTGTACGGTGAGCTGGACGATTACGGCGTTCCCCTGCTGTATAGAGGAGTAACGTAAAATGCAGCTTTGCAATGACACCATCACCCTATACAACCGGCGATTCGACCCGGATGAGGATTGCGATGTTTATGAGCGCACCGTCATTCGGGGCGTTCACTGGTTCAACTCTGAGGCAACCACCGTTGACAGCACTGGGCTGAAAGCTGCAAACAAGGTCACAATCCGCATCCCCACGGATGCGGATTTCGGCGGCAAGGTGTATCTGCCCCCTAAGCAGTATGCCGTCACCAATGACCAAGCATCCGCTTTCACACTGGCCGCTGGCGATCTCGTGGTTTTGGGCATCGGCGCAGAGGATCTGCGCCCCGCCGCCATCCATGACACCTACTCCGAGGCTGCAACCATCCTGCAGGTCACAGACAACCGCCGTGCTCCACGAGGGCGGCATTGGAAAGTGATAGGTTCATAATGCAATTATCTGTTAATGCACAATTTGATTTTGACGGCATCAGTGCTATTTTGGATCGTCACGGCTTTGGCAATCATGGCATTGTGCAAAAGACTATCGACAACGCCGTGATACGTTGGTGTATGGATTATACACCGGCTGACACATTTATGCTGGCAAAGAGCCCATACGCGGCATCTGACATCGGTTCTGGTATTATCGTTTATCCCGGCCCTTATGCGCATTATATGTATATGGGTGAGGTCTACGGTCCTAACATCCCAGTTTTTGACGATAACAGCGGCACTCCTACGCGGTTTTTTTCGCGTCCCGGCGAAAAGAAAAAGCCCACAGGCCGGGCCATCCAGTATAAAACTGATAAGAATGCTCTGGCTGGGCCATTTTGGGCAGAACGAATGAAAGCAGACCACATTGACGACATCATAAAGGAGGCCAAAAATGTCGCAGGTATCAAATAGTATCGATAGCTTGCGGCAGTGGTTTCGTCAATGCCCGCTCTTGTCGAAAAGTAATCGCTTTGGCGCCGACTATCTGGGCGAGAACCCTACCGAGTATGCCATCTATGCATCGCCATCTACGCTGAAATACCGGGAAAATATTCTGGGCGAAAGTGTTTTAGAGGATAAGCAGACGCAAAACTACATTTTTGCCACGCGCGAAAATTATGGTTCTGATGTCAAACAGAATTCTAACAATCTCGCCTTTTTCACGGGGCTTATTGCCTGGATGATCGAACAGAACAATGCCCGAAACTTCCCCCACATGGAGGAGGGTCGGGTTACTGCCATCGTACCGACGCTGACCGCCTATCCGGCACAGGTCGGTTCGGACAGCGCAAAATATCAGATTCAGATACAAATTACATATAGGAGAAACTGATAAACATGAAAATTGAACGCAAATATATGGCGCATTTCCTCAACGCCACCTTTGGCGGCGATACGGGCACCGCTAGCTACGTCCGCCTAGGCAAAGACTTGGAGGAATACAGTCCCGAGCTCTCTGCTAACGTGGAAAAGAAGCAGAATATTCTGGGCCAGACCTCCGTCACCATTGACAGCTACCAGAAACAGGGCGAGGTCAGCCCTTACTACGCCGAGAAGGGTGACGCCCTGTTTGAAAAGCTGCAGGCCATTATTGACGGCGATTTGGTTCTGGACAATCTGAAAACTGACATCGTAGAGGTCAAACTTTGGGAGAACGGGACAGCCGACGCATTCCCTGCCGTAAAAGAGGAGTGCTACATTGAGGTGTCCAGTTACGGTGGCGACACTACCGGCTACCAGATTCCGTTCAATGTACACTACACCGGTATCAAAACCAAGGGTACGTTTAACCCCACCACTAAAGCATTCACTGCATCGGAATAACACATCATAACATAATGGAGGTACATTATGAAGCTGACATTGGATCGTGGATTGAAAATTTATGAGGTCGAAGATATTGACGGCACGCCGCTTGGCACCATCAAAATCAATCCTGCTGACTTGGGCATTGTAGGCCGCTTGGCACAGACCCGCGATAACCTCGCCGCCATGGCCGAAAAAATCAATGACAACATCGATCCCAAAATGCTGAACGAGATTGATGCAAACGTCAAGGCTGAAATCAACAACATTTTCAACAGTGATGTTGCACCGATCTTTTTCGGTAGTGTTTCAGCGTTGGCGCTGTGCGATGATGGCACTATGGTGTTTGAAAAAGTCCTTAACGCCATTGCTCCCATCATTGAAGATGCTGTGGGCGATGCCATGAAGGCCAGCCAGAAACGGATGGAAAAGTACACTGCCACCTATAGCAATACCGATAAGGGCCTTGCCCCTGGCCAACAGGCATGAGTGCTTGGGAATTACCCACTACCGTAGAAGTCGCCGGGCAGAAATTTGCAATACGATCAGATTTTCGCGCCGTACTAGACGCTTTGGCGGCCTTGGCTGACCCCGAGCTAACTCAGCAAGAGCAATACATGGCCTGTTTGCAAATCCTTTACCCGCGCTGGCGGGATCTGCCTGACCTTAATGACGCATTGCAGGCAGCTTTTATCTTTATCAATAATGGTAAAGACGAGGAATCCCGCAGCCCGTTGCCCCGCCTGGTAGATTGGGGGCAAGATGCTCCCATCATCGCACCTGCCGTGGATAAGGTACTGGGGTACAGCTGCCGCCGGTGCAACTACCTACACTGGTGGGAGTTTCTAGGTGCCTTTTACGGTATTGGCGATGGGCTGTTTGCGCAGGTGGTCAACATCCGCAGTAAGCAGGCCAAGGGCAAAAAGCTGGAAAAATCCGAATTGGAGTTTGCCAGAGAAAATGCCCGCCTTATCAAGATTCGTGCTCCTGAAAGCGCCGAAGATAAGGCAGAAAAAGAACGACTACTGGAAATGCTAGGGTCGTAAAAGTCATTTGAAACCCAATTTAGATGAAATATCCCACACGATAGCAGTTTAGCCACTGCAAAGCCCTATCCGTTTTCGGATAGGGCTTTCTTATGCCTAATAGGAGGTGGAACCTTGGCAGACGGCTCTATTATCATTGATGCCCGCCTCAATAAGAAAGGCGCAGAATCCGATCTGAAAGCATTGCAGGCCAAGGCCAAAAGCACTGCGCAGCAAATTGCAGCAGTAGATAAACAATTAGGCGGTGCTCAAACAAAACGGAATACGCTGGCTGACAGCCTTGAAAGCGCTCGCCAAAAAGCGCGCGAAACTGCCGATGCCCTAAGCGATGTAAACCGTCAGATCGATGCCGCTGAACAAGCGCACCTGCAAAACATCAAAAATGAATACCCCAGTATGAGTGATACAGGGGTACAGAAGGTTTTGAATTCCCGTATGCAGGGCGAAACCAAGCTAATGGAACAGCAATCCAAACTTCTCGCCTTGTCGAGCAAGCAAGAATCCGTTCTGAATGAAACCGTTTCCGCTTATCAAGATCAGGACAGCGCTGTCCAAGCGTTGCAGCAACGGCATGATACCTTAACCGATCAGCTGGCGCAAGAAAATCAGGCCGTTGAGCGGCAGCAAGACTTGATTCAGCATCTTTCAGGCGATAAATCCGTGCAAGACTACTTCGACAAGCAAGTTAATGCCATCGAAGCAGCATTTGCTAAAGTCGAATCTCGCATAAATAAGACCTACGGATCTACAGAGGAAACCGCTACACAACATGCAGAGCGCATTGTAGCAGAAACCAAAAAGGCTCTCGCATCGCAAAACCAAGCCACAACAAAGCAGCCTGTAATTGCATCGCAAGGTAGCGATGACTCTAAAGATGATTCTAAAGCTGACCGAATTCGGGCGATTGCCGAAGAAGTCAGCAAGCTCACTAAGGATCTGACCCATGCCGCATTAAGCAGTAAGGTATTGAAAAATGCACTGCGCATGGCAGGAGGCATCGGGCAGAAAGCCTTTGCCTGGGTGGGCAGCAAGCTGAAAGCTGTCCAAAACCGATTGGCCCAAGCATCTCAAAGCGTCGCTCAATTCCGTAATCGGATCGCACGGCTCGTATCTGGTGCGTTGGTATTCAATGTGTTGTCATCTGGATTGCGCACACTGACAAACTGTATGGGCGCTGCCCTGCTTTCCAGCACGTCCCTGCGGCAGGCCCTTGGCAACCTGCAAGGTGCCGCGGCTACTGCTGCTGCACCGTTAATTCAAGTTCTGGCCCCTGCTCTGACTACGCTGGCCAACGCAGCGGCAACCGTATTTGCCTACCTTGCAAAGCTGGTGGCGTTCCTGACCGGCAAGACGGTATCCTCCGCCAAGGCCGCGGCCAAGGGCCTGAGTGGAACCTCGAAAGCCGCGAAAGAAGCCGCCCAGAGCCTAGCCGGGTTTGATGAGATCGAACGGTTAGATAAGAAGGACAGCTCCTCCGGCGGTTCGGGCGCCAGCAGCATCACCCCCAACTATAACTTTGACGCAAAAAGCCCGTTCCTGGATTCCGTGCTGGCCGCCATCGAGGCAGGCGAATGGAACCAAGTCGGGCAGCTCATTGCCCAAAAGCTCAACGAAACACTTGCCGCTATCCCCTGGCCAGATATCCAGGACAAGGCCCAGACCTGGGCCGCAAACATTGCGGATACCCTCAACGGCTTTATTGCCCGGCTGGACTGGCGGCTGGTTGGTTCTACCTTGGCACAGGGGCTTAACACGGCACTGATCTTTGCAGACACCCTGGTACAAAGTATCCACTGGGATACCTTGGGTAATGGCATCGGCAATGGGATGAACCAGTGCGTGGAAGAACTGGACTGGGAAGCCCTTGGCCGCGTGATGATTGCCAAGTGGAAGATCGTCTTCGAGACACTGCACGGGTTCATCCAAACCTTTGATTTTAGTGCGCTGGGGGACGCATTCGCCCGCGCGACCATGGCCGCCATCAATAACATTGACTGGCCCCAGGCTGCTGCAGACCTTGTATCCGGTGCGGCGGGGCTGCTGGAAGCTCTGGCACACTGGATCGATGGGCTGGATTGGCAGCAGATTGGCAGCACGATTGCCGAATGCATTACCAATATCGACTACGCCGAACTTGCGCAGGCAATTCTGGATTTGCTGTCCGCCGCCGTCACTGGGCTGGCAGATGGACTTTCTGCCCTTGCCGGGCAGCTTGTCGGTGATTTTATCCAGGGTGTAAAGCAATGGTTTGATGACGTCCAAACCCAGGCAGCGGTTGCCGGATACGGTGACAACGTTGCCCGGTACCTGTTCGATGGTTTTATTAACGGCCTGGAAGCGCTCTGGAACGGCATCGGGCAGTGGATCTATGATCACATTTTCACGCCGTTCAAAAATGGTATTTGCGAAGCATTTGGAATCCACTCTCCCAGTACCGAAGCCAAATCCTGGGGGTCCTACATCTCGCAGGGACTTCTGGATGGTCTGGCCAGCAAGTGGGAGAACATCACCGGCTGGCTGCGTGACCTCAAGCAGAATTTTGTAGACGCATGGGATAACATCCGCGCTAAAACTACTGAGACATTCAATTCCCTTGGGCAGACGATTTCTGACATCTGGAACGGCATCTCCAGTACCATCAAAAACGCCGTCAATGGCATCATCGGCTTCATCAACCGGATGATCTCCGCCGTTGTCACCGGCATCAATGCGGTCATCAACGCGCTGAACGGGTTGTCGTTCGACCTGCCGGACATATTCGGCGGCGGGCATGTCGGGTTTAATATCAGCACCCTGACCGCCCCGCAGATCCCCTACCTGGCGCAGGGCGCGGTTATTCCGGCGAACCGGGAGTTTCTGGCCGTGCTGGGCGATCAGAGCCACGGCACCAACGTAGAAGCTCCGCTGGACACCATCAAGCAGGCCGTGGCCGAAGTCATGGAAGATTTGCAGGCAGGCCAGATGGCGGGCTTTGAAGCCGTGGTTTCCGTGCTGCGGGAGATCCTCTCCGCCGTGTACGGCATTGAGCTGACCGACGAGGACGTAGGCCATGCCGTGCAGCGCTGGCAGCGCAAACAGGCCATTGCCACAGGAGGTGTGTGACGTGACCCTGACCAATCTGTTCCAGATCGATGGCAAATCCCTGTACGCACCGGACTGCGACATTGAACCGAGCTATTCCGACCTGGATTCCAGCGATTCCGGGCGCGACGAAGCCGGGTACATGCACCGCGAAGTGGTGCGGGAAAAGGTTGCTACCTGGCCCATTGCCTACAGCTGCCTGACGGATGACGAATACAAGTACACCATCGGGCTGTTTGCAGGCAAATCCACATTCCAGTTCACCCATCCCAAGGCCGGCTCTTCCACCGAGACCGAAACCACCACCTGCTACTGCAGCAAATACGGCATCGCCTGGCATAACGCCAAGACGAAACAGTGGAAGAATTTGAAGTTTAACATTATTGAATGCTGATTGGAGGTGAAGCATGTACTACCCCGTTTTGCTGCTGCCAAACGGCACCGAGTTAAAGGGCGGCTCCCCCGGCAGTGCGGTCAAAAACCTGACGCTGCACACTGCGGTAAACGCCGGGAAGGAATTCGCCATCGGCTCTGCTTATTCGGATTACATCGAGGCCGAAATTTGGGCAGACCCGGGCGGCAGCCTGCAAATTACTGCCGGGGACGCCCTGACCTACTACCGGCAGGACGATGCCGGGAACCGAACCAAGGTGGGCGTTTTCTATGCTGAAAAGCCCACCCGCACCAAGCGCAACAGCTACAAGGTCACGGCCTATGACACCATGTCCAAGCTGGATGCAGACTTTTCCGGCTGGCTGCACGCCAATCAGGCACAGTTCCCCAAAACTATCTGGCAGCTGGTACAGCTGGCCTGCCAGCGGGCAGGGGTTACGCTGGCCAGCAGCAGCCTGCCCATCAATGGCAGCTACAGCGTGCAGGCGTTCTACGCGGACGACCTGACCTGCCGCCAGATCATCTCCTGGGCGGCGGAAGCGGCAGGCTGCTACGCCCACATGAATGCAGACGGCAAGCTGCAATTCTTGACCTACACAGACAAGCGCAGCACTGTTAAAATCACCCCGGACGGAGCCAGCAACAGCACCGCCTATTATGCTGACAGCCTGAGCTACGAGGACTACACGGTCAAGGCCATTGAAAAAGTCCAGATCCGGCAGTCGGACAGTGACGTGGGGGTCATCTACCCCGACAGCACCACTGCCACCAACACCTATGCAGTGCAGGGCAACCTGCTGCTGACAACCGGCACCGAAGCCAACCTGAAAACCGTTGCCCAGAACCTGTACAACGTGCTAAAAAACGTGACCTACACCCCCTGCAAAGTATCGGTGCCCAGCAGCTCCGGCCTTGCCTGCGGGCAGATCGTGCACGTTAAGGACGCACGCGGGCGGGAGTTCGACACCTACCTGATGAGCGCCACAATCTCCTCCGGCAAGGCAAGCTTTGAAGGCGTGGGCAGCGCCAGCCGGGAAAGCTCCAGCGCCGTGAACAGCCAGAGCTACAAGAACCTGACCGGCAAAATGCTGGAGATCAAGACCAGCGTGGACGGCCTGGAAGTAAAGGCCAGCGACCTGACCGGAAAGTATACCAACCTGAAAGCAACGGTGGACGGGCTTTCCTCTGAGGTGAAAAAAGACACCAAAATCACCGGCGGCGGCAACCTGATCCTGGGCAGTGAGAGCTTCAAGAACGCCCTCTCTGGCGGCCCTGGCAGCAGCGTTGTGTATGGCGATGATGGCAGCGCAACAATAACCAATGCGAACACCAACGGGTATTTTATGTTCAACACTGCGGGCGCTCGCATTATAAAAGGCGTCACATTATGCCTGTCCGTTATGTACAAACTCATTTCCGGCACCGATGCGCTGCGGCTGGGCATTACGTTTACGGGCGATAATGGCAAATATTACATTGCCTACATAAAAACCGCTGACCAGCTCGAAATTAAGCAGACAGACGGCTGGGTGCTGCGGTATGGTACATGGACCCCCGGCCAAAACGGTGTTTTGAAAAAAGCCGATTTCGACAGCAATGGCAACTGCACCAATAAGTTTGAGCTGCTTCACCCCATGCTGCAATACGGCAACGCGCCGACCGCGTGGAACGCCAGCTCCGGTGACTATCTGACCCAGGAAAGCGCAAAAAGCCTGTTTTCCCAGACCGCTGACGAGATCAAGACCGAAGTCACCAAGTCCGTGACTGAAACGGTAACGGCCAACGTGAAGGATACCGCCACCAGTGCTGCCAATGACGCTGTTGACAGCAAGCTGCAGGATTATGCCACTACCGCAACGGTGGAAAGCCTGAAAGAGGATGTCTCCAGCATCAGCCAAAAGGCGGACAGCATCAGCACCAAAGTCAGCAGCCTGGAAGAAACCACCACGACCATTTCGGATGACCTTGACAGCACGAAGCAAGAGTTCAAGACCGTTAAAGAATCCGTTTCTGCGATTGATCAGAAAGCCGACAGCATTACCCAGACGGTAACGCAGCGGATCACCGGCGGCAACAATATTATCGCGGGCACCGACGACTGGAACAATGCGACCCTGGATGCGGGCGGCAATGACCTGAGCAAAAAGGGCAGCTACACCATTGCTGGTGAATCTGTTCGCGTGACCAATAAGGCGCAGAACACCCGCTTCCACTTTGGTGCGGACAAAACGCTGGTGATTGCCAAGGGCATGACCTATTGCGCCAGCGTACTGTACAAGCAAAATTCCGGCACGGACAGCCTGTTTTTGCAGTTCGAGACCAAGAGCAGCAGCGGCACAAAAAGTTATTACGGCAATGCATTCAAGCAGGCCCAGCAGGACATTGAGCTGGACAACGGCTGGAAGCTGCGCTGGGCGGCGTTCACGGCGACCGCGGACGGCTATGCAGACGGTCTGTTTATAAGTACCGCGGACGACAACGCCACCGTTACCAACGATCTGACCATCATGCACCCCATGGTGCAGATGGGCAATACCCCTACCGCCTGGACGGCCAGCACCGGCGACTATCTGACCGCCAACGAAACCAAAACCGAGATCAAGCAGACGGTGAGCGAAATTAAGCTGACGGCCAGCACAAGCGGAACCAGCAGCACCATCAAGCTGACGACGGGCGGAACAGAGATCACCAGCGCACAGATCAACCTATCCGGCGTGGTGACATTTTCGGATTTGAGTACCTGGAACCAGAACAAGACAATCATCAACGGCGGCAACATTACGACCGGACAACTACATAACCTCAACTACACCACCGTGTACGACCTGGACAACGCTTGGATTCGCATGGGCACCGAGGCCGGTGAGCGCGTGTTTCTGGACAACCGGCACATTGCCTGGTATGCAACCATCAACACCGGCAGCATCGGCCTGACCGGCGTGCTGTACTCTGAGGCTGGCAGTTCCTACATTGGGGCGTGCAGCAAGTACGCCAAGTACGGCTGGGTTGACGGCCTTAACCCGACATCATATGTCGGCATGCAGATCACCTACAACCGCAGCGATGACAGCGACGCCGATTTTAACACGACCCGGGTGGGTGTCTCCGGCAAGCTGAATGTACACAATCTGGACGTTTGGGGCAGCAAATCCCGCGTGGTGCCTACCAGCTTCGGCGCACTGAAAATGGCCGCGTTTGAAACGCCGCTGCCGACCTTTGCGGACTGGGGACGCGGCGAATGCGGGCCGGACGGCTGGTGCCTGATCGCCCTTGACCCGCGCTATGCGGAGACCATCGCCCAGCACGGGCAGCCCGCCTGGCTGCTGACGGATTGCGACGGAACCGGCCACCTGTGGGCCGAAAACTGCGGCCAGTATGCCATTATACACGGTGCACCGAGGCAGCAGTTTGTGTGGCTCTGCATGGCCGCCCAGCGCGGCTATGAGGGCGGCTATGCCGACCGCAGCGACAGCAGCTACCCCGCGGGCGACCCGGCAGGCATTGATCTGGCCGCCAGCACCGCCGCCCGCGCCCAGGACGAAAGCACCACCGCCGCAGATGACCTGTTGGCTATGGACACCGGCGCGAACGAAACCGCAGACATTCTATTGGAGGGATGGACATGAAGAAATTATCTGGCGTGGCAGTTGTGACGACTGCCGAGGGCGAGCGAGTGAGCTACACCTACATGGAACTGGACGACAGCGGCAACATCACCAGCCAGAACAACCGGGGGTCTTTTGTGGCCCTTGATGAAGAGGTTCTGGCGGCCATTGCCACGCTGAAAAATGCCGTGAACGCGCGGCTTTAAGGAGGAAACACCATGACCGATACCAAACGCATTAAAGAGTGCAAACGCAAGATTATTGCCGCGATCAATGAGGCAAAAATCCCCTTTGCGGTATCTGAGCTGGTTCTGGAAAACGTGCTTGCCGCCGTGCGAGAGAACATGGCAGCCGAAGAAGCCGCGGCGGCAAACATCGAAACTCCGAAAACCGAGGAAGAAAAACTGCCGTATTAAGGCACTGAGAGGTAACGCTATGACAACACATACCATTACCCTTGCCCGCCACACTGCGCAGGTGGTGGGGCTGGTGGGGCTGGTTGGCGTTCTGGTGCTGGGCACCTGGGACAGTTATGGCACGGAGCAGCTGCTCCTGCGCCCCGGCCCGGAGTGGGAGGGCCTTGCGATTGATGCAACTTTCCACAACACGCCCAACGATAAGGGCGTGACCATGCTGGTAGACGCAGACGGCCTTGTCCCCGTCCCTCCGGAAGCCTGTATGCGAGCATCCAAGTACGCAACCATCACGTTCCGGGGCGTGCAGGACGGTGTACAGCGCATCAGCTGCAATCTGCCCTACGTAGTGCTGGATCACGCGCAGGTGCCCGGTGCCAACAGCACCGCCACACCATCTGAAAACACTCAGGCCCTTGCACAGATGCAGACCCTGCGGGATGGCGCTGTAGATGCCAAAAAACATGCAGAAGCCGCCCGCGACGCCGCCGCCAACAGCGCAACCGCTGCTGCCGCGAGTGAAAAGGCCGCTGCATCGAGTGCTGTTGCCGCTGCAGGCAGTGCCGCACAGGCGGAAGCGCAGAAAACGGCGGCGGAAACCGCTGCCAGTGATGCACAAGGCTATATGCAGACAGCAAGCAACGCGGCAACTGCTGCCAATGCAAGCGCGGAAAACGCGGAGGGGTCAAAAGCTGCGGCGGCAAGCTCTGCAACCGCTGCTGCCGGGAGTGCAACGGCTGCTGCCGGTGACGCTAAGACCGCCAGTGATGCTGCTGCAGGGGCGAAAGATGCAAAAGCGGCTGCGGTGGCTGCACAGAAAGATGCTGCGGCCAGCAAGGCTGCTGCCGCAAACAGTTCCGCAGCTGCAAAGACCAGTGAAGATGCAGCTGCAAAGAGCGCGGCAGATGCCGACAACACTGCCAACAGCATCAAGGATTCTATGACGCAGATTGCCGCGCTGCAGAAACGACAGAATGTGCTTGCTGGCAGTGAGACAGGAAACCCTATCGACGTTGACGACGCTTTTGCCGCCCCGCTGTGCGGCCTGACCGTGTACGGCAGAAGTACGCAGGACGGCACACCAACGCCGGATGCGCCTGTGCCTATCGTGAGCGCTGGTGACAGCGGGAGCGTGGCGGTGAAGGTGACAGGGAAGAATCGGATGCCACTCAACCTGAACAGAGGTAGCTTTGTCGAGTGCTTTGTCAAGAAAAACACGCTGATAACTTTAGTATTCAAAGGCGGTTTTGTTTCGCAAGGCGGAAACATCTTATTCATTGGCGAAAACAATGAAAACCTTTGGTTTGGTATTGACGCTGGTAAGGCTGAACATCATATAACGCTTAAAGCAAACGCAACAAAGTTTCAGTATTTGTTAAACAATACGGCCAGTGAAAACGTGTGCCTGACATGGAACGCATCATCTCCCGATTATGAACCCTACCGTGAACAGCTCCTTACGCTTCCCACTCCCAATGGCTTACCCGGCATCCCTGTCACCTCTGGCGGCAACTACACTGACCAAAATGGGCAGCAATGGATTTGCGACGAGGTGGACTTGGAGAGAGGGGTGAAGGTGCAGAGGATAACAACAATAGTTTTTTCCGACAAAAAGAAGTTTTCTCTGAGAACAACCAATACCAGTACCAAGTTTCGCTTTAGTGCTGCAGCCGATGGATTAAAAACCACAAATTTAACGGCTGCTGATTCAAGTGCGTTTTGCTCGGCTTTAGCGCTTGGTACCAAAGATAGTACATGGACTACACCTAATACTTTTACAATCGGTTCCGATGTAGAGTTAGCTGTAAATTTATACGTTAGATTTGAAAACATCAACTCTCTGGACGAGTTACAGCAATATTTGCAACGAACACCTATGTCACTAACCGCAATTCTCGCCACTCCCATCGAAACTCCGCTCACCCCTGCTGAAATTGCTGCTTACAAAGCCCTAACCGCTTACGCGCCAGACACCGTGGTGCAGGCCAGCGATGGCGCTGGCATCAAGCTGGACTACCAGCGGGACGTAAATCTCGTCGTCAAAAATCTTGAGGATGCCATTGCATCCATGACTACCACTTAAAGGAGGTATACATTATGGCTATCAAAAGTAAAGCCCGGCACGACCTGACCCTGCGCTCTATCAAGCGGGAAATCTCCGCCGGACGTGACGTGGCATACTGGTTGGACAAGGCGTACACCCATCTGGACAGTGGCCTGCTGACGGAAGACGACATCACAGAAGTGGAGACTCTGGCACAGGCGTATTATGACGCGCTGGACGCCGAGGACAAGGCGAACGCTGAGGAAATCACGCAGTAAGGAGAATATCAAACAGAAAGGACAACAAATCATGAGACTTTCAAACGAAGACGTTCTGCTGCACTGGCCCCTGGCCCAGCACATCATCACCGCAGGCTGGCTCTACAATGATGGCAGCCTGCACCGGGCGCTGGATTTCCGCGCGGCGGTGGGCACGCCGGTATACGCCGCAGAGGGTGGCACAGTGGAGACGGCTTACCGCTGGAACGGCAAGCGCACCCAGGGAGATACCAACAGTTACGGCAACATGATCAAGCTGCGCCATGCGGATTACCGCGGCGGCCGGCTGGAGACGCTGTACGCCCATTTGAGCAAACTCTGCGTGGCCCAGGGAGAGACGGTATACGAGGGCCAGCTGATCGGCTACAGCGGCGATACCGGCAACTGCTATGGAGCACACCCACATTTTGAAGTGCGGTGGAAGGGCAACCGCACCAACCCGCTGAACTGGCTGGACAACGATTTTAGCACGGCCAGCAGTGCGGTCAAGCTGGGCAGTTACAGCAGCGTAGCGCACGATATGAAGGAAGTGGAATACATGAATTATGCAATCGACGTATCGAAACATCAGGGCAAATTTGACTGGCAGGCAGCGTATAACAAGGGCATCCGCCATGCCATGCTGCGCGCCGGGTATGGCCGTTACAGCAGCCAGGTTGACCCGCAGTTTGAGCGCAACGCAGCGGAGTGTGCCCGGCTGGGCATCCAGTACGGCGTGTACTGGTACAGCTACGCCAGTACCCCGGCGGAAGCCCGCCAGGAGGCCCGCTGCTGCCTGGCCGCGATCAAGGGCAAGCACCTGTGCCTGCCGGTGGCCTATGACATTGAGTATGAGCCGTGCATTTTGCGGCTGACCAACGCTCAGCGCACGGCACTGGTGGAGGCGTTCCTGGGCGAGGTCGAGGCGGCGGGGTATTACGGCATCCTGTATGCCAGCTGCGATTTTATTCGCAACCGGCTGGACTACAAGGCGCTGTCCAAATACGATATCTGGGTTGCCCAGTACAGCAGCGCCTGCACCTGCCCCCTGCCGTATGGCATCTGGCAGTACAGCAGCCGCAACGCCCTGGGCATCCCCGGCTACGGCACCAGCCTGGACTGCAACCGGGTCTATAAGGACTATGAGCAGCTGATGATCCAGGCGGGCCTGCAGGGCCACACCGCGCCCACCCCGGAGGATACCACCCCCAACAAGCTGGACAAGCAGCGGATCACCATTGGCCGTATCTCCAGCGGCGACCGCGCAACCATTCGCGCCCTGTGCGAGGGGCTGGGGCTGATCGCGGCGGGCCTGTACCGCGAAACCTGTGCGGATGGCAACCAGTGGATGCTGGACGTTGGGCCGGTATCCAGCGGCGATGCCTGGTACATTATGCGCAAGTGCGCAGAACTGCAGCTGATTGAAGCAGGGCTGTACAAGGCCGAATATGTGGAGTAATGCCTTGGAGTCAAAACAGATTAGCGTAGGAGGATATTTTTATGCGTTGTGTCAACACCAAACCCGTAGGCACTGACCCCAAGACCGGCAAGCAGTTGGTCGAGGCGATGATTATTGCCGACACGGATCCTGAAACCCTACCTACCACCGGTGAGGGCATTATCGGCATGAGCGAGAGCGAGATTTTCGCTCCGTTCAGCCTGATTTATGTGCTGGCTGAGGATACCAAGCACAAAATCTACATTGCCGGTGAAACGGGTCAGTTCATCGGCCAGTAAGGAGGCAGCATCATGCAACTTTCTGATGTAGTGCGCATCGCCCTCATTTTCAGTGAGGACGCTAAACGCTATGCAAAAAAGCTAGCCGGGAGCATCGACCTGAGCGGCAAGGCCGACAAGAAAAAGCCCGCTGCGGCAGGCAACCTTGCGGCGCTGGATGCGGGCGGCAATCTCGCGGACAGCGGCAAGGCCGGTGCCAATGTGGCAGTTAAGGCCAAACCCAGCAAGGCGGGAAACCTCGCCGCGCTGACGGCTGACGGTTCCCTGTCTGATTCCGGGATTGACCCGGCAACCAAAGCCGACCTGCAGGACGGCAAGACCAAAAGCGTCCAGATGGCAAAGTCGTTCACGTTCGATAAAACGACTGTCAAATTCAACTACTAATCGGAGGTGCAACACCTATGGCAAACAAAGTTTTTATCGACAACCTCCTTGACCCCGACACTGGCGATCAGGGCTTTTTCCTCGGCATGAACACCGACCAGTGCTACCCCGGCATGGATTTGAGCCTGAAGTTTGCGGAGGAAATCAAGGGCTACACCAGTGTGTGGAAGTGGATTCAGGCCCGCATCAAGGCTGGGAACTTCTACGGCATCCATGTGGGCGATTATATCCCGTTCAACTGCACGAACAGCGCCAAGACCCGCATCGTGGCTGTCGTGGCGGGCATCGACACCTACTACAAGTACGGCGATCAGCAGGTCGGGCACCACATCGACTTTATCTCCAAAGACCTGTGGCCGACGTACATTCAGTACAACCTCGCCAACTTCAACAATGGTCTGATTCCCGTGGAAAAGCTGTCCGGCGATGGCAGCAAGACCGAGTTTGCGCTGACGAAACAGATGGACAGCATCGACAACATCATCGTAGGCAGCGATCAGGTCACCGGCTATACCTACGACGCATCCACCTTTACCGTCACGTTCGATGAGGCCCCCGCCGCTGGCACGAACAACATCACCGTGACCGGCAAGGGTGACAAGCATCCGTGGCTGTGTTCTCATCTGTATGCGTTCCTGAACTCCCTCAAGATGCAGGTGCCCAACGGCACGGGCAAAGACCCCGCCGTTAAACAGGTGGACTACAGTCAGGGCGGCGTGTACTACTTCCTGCCCGCCGAACTCAAGGCCGTTATCGCCAACAAACGCGCCATACTGGGTGAGCGCTACTCGGCCAGCGGTGTGCTGAACAGCGACAACGGCTGGTCGTGGACGAACCTTGGCAATCTGTGGGTGCCTACCGAGATGGAGGTCTGCGGTAGCGGCGTTTGGGGCGGCATCGGCTTTGCCAACGGCGGCTATGTGCAGTACCCCATCTTTGCCCACAATATGAACCGTGTTAAGGGCCGCGGTGATGGTGGTAGCCGTACCAACTGGTGGGAGCTGGCCCCGACCTCCGGCAGCTCGCCCAACTTCTGCCTTGTGAACTACTACGGCCTTGCGGACAGCAACAGCGCCTCCAGCACGTGGCTGTCCGCGCCCGTCTGCTTCCGAATCTCGTAAATCTCCTACTAATATCCCCGCGCCCCTTGTGGGCGCGGCATCAGGTGAACCATGAGTAACGTATTATCCCGATTCCGCAGCATCTCCGAAATGGAGTTTTACAAAAACGCCACTGAATTGCGCTGCGCCCTTTCCGGCTTTGTGATGCAGGAAAAGTACATCCCCAAAAAGTGGCGACCCATTTTCGCCTATCCTACCGTGAACCTGCTTAACACGATGATGGAACACATCATCGCCGCAAACGGCATCTATCCATACAGCGGCGGCAAACTCGACCATGAGCTTTTACACCGCCGCAAGGAATTACAGGCGCAGGCCGTGGCCGATTGCGAGGCCCTGTTTGACCGTCTGCAATTCATCATGGACGAGTTTCACTTTTCGCGCATGGGAACAGGGCTTGACATGGGCATTGCGCCACAAAAGGAACTGCCCGCACAGTTGGTTTACATCGGCACCCTGTTAGAGCGCGAGGAGACGCTGCTGAAAGATTGGCGGCATAATACGAAATTCCCGGACACCGCAAAATTCAAGCCGAAAGCATCCTTGCCGAATGGGGATGCCCGGTATCAGGCACCGCAGCAGGCACCCTACACGCTCAATACGCCGCTCGCCGCGATGCCTGCCGCGAATGATTCCAGCGCGATGGCCGCACAGGCAATGGTGGTAAACCATCATCATTACCCCCATTGACCGCCATCGGGTCGATAGCTGTATAAAAGAGCCGTACCAACTGGTGGGAGCTGACCCCGAACTCCGGCAACTCTACCAACTTCTGCAATGTGAACAACAACGGCAATGCGAACAACAACAACGCCTCCAACACGTGGCTGTCCGCGCCCGTCTGATTCCAACACGAATCCTCGGCCAGTATTAAAGTAGGTTTGCTGGGCTAATCAATAGGCAGACTGAAATCCGAGCCTTATCAAATTGGAAGGAGTTATCGACCCTCCCGCAGTGGCGGGTAAATAAGTATCTTGACGCGATCAGCCGGACGCTTCTTGCATGGCCCGCGACGGCGACAACAGGCTAAACTACCGTGCGCCACACGGCA
>ERZ1106964.376-NODE-376-length-51771-cov-67.062476_pt1 | contig 51771 bp, 41 predicted proteins | sample MGYA00403682_ERZ1106964 | MGnify/ENA primary metagenome ERZ1106964 (study PRJEB35170, sample SAMEA104062451) | human gut metagenome | biome: human gut; feature: human-associated habitat; material: faeces | place: Denmark | collected 2013-04-10 ...
TGCCGCACCTCGCTCGCCGTATCGGCACTTAGAATTATGCGGTATTGCCTAAAATGAGCGCCCCCGCCCAACAAAGTCTTGTTTGGGCGGGGGCGTTTGTGCAATCTTTTGACAATGTATTGTCGCCGACTTGTGTTGCAGACCAGATATCAAAAAATATAAGCCCACCAAAAGTGCCAGCACAACCGCCGTCATGCCCGACGCCTTGATGACTGAGTTGACGCCGATGGAACATAGCCAGAACATCGTGGGCAGCTGTTCTTTCAGCGTTTTGGGCAGGACTTTACCCAGCAGCGTGCCCGGCAAACTACCTGGCAGTACCGCGCAAGACGGCTCTCCCCACAAAAAAAGGCACTGCCGTTTCCCGGCAGCGCCCCAGTGATTATTGTAATTAGCGTTTACATCGTAAACTGGATTGCACAGAAAGCTGCGTAAATGGCCAGCAAAATAATACCCTGTGCGCGGTTCATCTTACCTTTGACGAGGGCAGGTACTGTCATGATCAGCATGACGGCCAGCATGACCGGCAGGTCTAACACCAGGCTGGAGTTTACTCCGAACAGCGTCGAGCTCTGCGGAATGGTGAACGGAGCCAGCGTAACGGAAACACCGCTGACCAGCACGAGGTTGAAGACGTTTGCGCCGACGACGTTGCCAACGGACAAATCACTGTGACCTTTAATTAGCGAAGTAATGGCCGTGACCAGCTCCGGCAAAGAAGTACCCAGCGCGACAAAGGTCAGGGCGATGACGCTTTCGGGCACGCCCAGTGCTTGGGCGATCAGCGTACCATTATCAACGAGCAGATTTGCGCCAACGGCGATGACCGCCGCACCGGCGACCAGCAGGATCAGCGTCTTGGACAAGGGGATCAACTCTTCCTCTTCGGCGTGTTCCTCAGCGGGGGCGTTCTTCATCTGCCGGACGTTGGCGACCATGTAGGCCACGAACATTGCCAGCATGATAAAGCCCATCGGGCGGGTAAATTCACCGAAGCCGTAGGCAGCCACGCAGTAGATGGCGGCGGCGATAAAGAAGAAGATAACCGGCGTTTTCAGCGTCTTGGGGTCAACCTTGCCAGGGCGCACGGCAATCGTGATGGCTGCGATCAGCGCCGAGTTGCAGATGACCGAGCCGATGGCATTGCCGTAGGCAATCTCGCCGTGGCCGGAAACCGCCGACATCGTGGAAACCATGACCTCCGGCAGCGTTGTGCCGATGGAAACGACCGTCGCGCCAATCAGCAGCTCCGGCAGGTGGAAGCGCCGCGCCAGCGCAGATGCGCCGTCGACGAACCAGTCGCCGCCCTTAATCAGGAACAGCAAACCGACGATAAAAAGTAAAACAGGTACTAACATACTTTTCCTCCATGTTTCTATTCTTCGCGTAAAGTGTGCGCCGGTGTCGGCGCATCACTGCGAAACGTCTTCAGCACGGACAGCCCCATAGGCAGCGCCAGCGCAAAGGCCAGCAGATCCGCGGCGGGCTGGGCGTACTCCACGCCTGCAAGCCCTAAAAGATTTGGCAGGATAAAGACGACCGGGATCAAAAACAATCCCTGCCGCGCGGCGGCCACCACCGACGCTTGCCACGCCATCGGCCATATTGTAAAAGCTTGTCACCAGCATACTGATAACCGTGGGCGCAGATATTTCCAAAATCAGGCGGCGCACCGGTGCTTGTGTCATATAGTGCACGCGCTCTTCCGCCGTCATAGCTGTTGTTTTCATCGTTGTACTTCCTTGCCGCAGCACTGCTATTGTACCGCAGCCGGGCAGGCAATGCAACGAAAATCGCTGCTGTTTACGCATAAAACCGGGGGCTTTGCGGCGGCCTCCGGTTTTATGGTTTTCGTTTACTTCTGCATGATGTGAATTCCGGCATACGGTTGTTTCTTTGCTGTTGCATAACGGGGTTGATAAAATTTCCGTGGCGGACTTTGTTGGTGATGACCCTGCAACCCTTGACCGTTACTATGCCCATCTTATCAATGATGGGAGGGTACAGGCAGCAAACGCAATGAATTCCATCATTGGCTTTGCCGCCACGGAAATACCGGCCGAATAAAAACTGAATAAAAAATTGACTTGTTACCACGAAAAAAGAAAAAGAACGGTAAAACCTGACGTTCTACCGTTCTTCATATGTCTGAGTGTGACAAAAAAGATACCCGGTTTTGAAGGAGAAAAATTAACGATAGTAGAGAAATTTCAATTATTTTCTTTCACTGTGGGCCATTGCAGCATCCATTCCAGATACTTTGCCCTTGTGATTTTCCTTGCTTTTAATTTTTTCTTTTGCTTACACCACTCTTTCAAAAAATCACCCACTTCATCAAAATCGTCAAAGAGCAAAACTATATCAATCGGAACGCTCCCGCCGCAGCCATGTTCCCAGTCATACCAAATCATCAAGCGAATAATGTCCTCCTGCGTTTCTGCGCTTGTAAAGAAATTTTCCTCGCGGACATTCAACGCTTTGGCTATGTCTTTGGTTCTGCTCTCTTTGGGCGTTCGGAATCCCGACTCATATTGAGCAATACGGTTTGCCGCATTGCCATCCAAGTGCAGTCGTTCTCCTAGTTCCCGCTGTGTCAGCCCTCTGTGCTTACGAACCAGCTTGATTTTCTCTCCCAGCTTCATAACTACCTCTTTCCGATAAAAGTGAAAAAGGGCATACCCAATCGAAGATGCCTTATCTCCGATTGGGTATGCCCTCTTTATTTTTATATCAGTTGCATTGTCTTTTTATAGCCGCCGATGAACCGTATTTCAATTTCATTACGCGACCTCACCGTGATTTTCTCAATGATTCGCGCGGTCAGAGCATCGTCATATTCTTGGATTTGCAGGACCTTGGCTGACAGCAGCATCTCCGGCTGGCTGGCTTTTTCCTGTTGTGCAGCGCTATCGTCAATGGCTTTCTTCAGACGCTTGATTTTGCTGTTCAGCTTTTTCAGCCTGTTATCCAGAAACGGAGTATCCTCATCGAAGTCCAAGGACATTTCCAGCAGGCGGTCAAATTCCTGCTGGGTCTGTTCCAGCTGCTCCTGCAAATTGGGCTTTGCGCTTTCGCCGGTCTGTATGTCATGCAGGATGCCATTGATCTGGGCAGCAACTTCATCGGTAAAGTTTGCAGCCAAATCTTGCACCGCTTTCAAAATGGCACGGTGCAGTTCTTCTTCCGGGATGGACGGTGAGCTGCCGCAGAATTTCGTGCCATACTCGATGCGATTCACGCACCGCCAGACGATTTGCTTTCTGCCGTGAATATTCCAAGTCACCCGCTTGTAAGGGCTGCCGCAGTTACCGCAGACCAGCCGTTCGGACAAGGCGTACTTGCTGTTATAGCGGCCACGGCGGCGCTTGCGTTGATTGGCAGCCGACTTACTGTTTCGGCGGGCGATCTCGGTTTGCACCTCTCGGAACATCTGTTTGCTGACAATGCCCTCGTGATAATTTTCAATGTAGTATTGCGGAAGCTGCCCGGTGTTTTTCTTATGTACACCCGTCAGCACATCCTCGGTAAAGGTCTTTTGCAGCAGCACATCACCGCAGTATTTTTCGTTTTGCAGGATGCGCTGGATGCTCTGTGCTGACCATTCGGTATTACCGCGAGCTGTGAGTGCACCCGCCGTTTCCAGCTTTGCCTTGATACTTTGCAGACTGTCCCCTTGCAGGTAGCTGTTGAAAATCAGCCGAATGATTTCAGCCTGCTCCGGGATGATCTCCGGCTTGCCATCTGCCCCTTTTCGGTAGCCGATAATCCTTCCGTAAGGGAAGGCAAATTTACCGTGCTTATATCCCATGCGCTTACCGCGAGCTACATTCTGGGAAATCGACTCGCTTTCGGCCTGAGCAAAGGCGCTCAGTACGGTGAGGATCATCTCAGAGTTCATGGTGGCGGTGTTGATGTTCTCTTTTTCAAATACCACCGCGATTCCCATCTGTTTCAGCATTCGGACGTATTGAATACTGTCCAGTGTGTTGCGGGCGAAGCGGGAAATGGATTTTGTCAATATAAGGTCGATTTTGCGCTTCTTGCAGTCTTGAATCATCTGGTTAAAACCGTCACGCTTCTTGGTATGTACGCCGGAGATACCGTCATCCGCGTAAATGCCCGCAACTTCCCACTCCGGGGTGGAATTGATTTTCTCGGTGTAGTACAGTTTCTGGATTTCAAAACTGCCCTGCTGTTCTTCTTCCTCGGTGCTGACGCGGCAGTAGGCCGCCACCCGCAGCTTGCGCACCGTGTTTTTCCGTCCGGCGCTTTCCCTCATAGAAGCAGGAATCTCAATGATTCTCATGTTGCTCATGGCTTTTCCCCTTACACAATTTGTCCGTTCTGCAGTTTGAATTCAATGTGGGTGTCTCGGTACAGGATGACCTTGCTGACAACTTCTTTATAAAAGGTTTCCGGAAATCCCTCTGTCGGCTTATACTCGGTACACGCCTTTTGTATCAGCAAGGTTGCCGGGTCGGCATCTCCTGCTGAGCAGAATTTATATTCCAGTTCCGCCCGGTGCAGGATTTTAGTGATTAGAGCATCCGCATCAGGTTCAGCATCCATCAGTGCTTGCCTAATTTCACGATCCAGCAGGGTAGTTCCCATTGATTGCACATTCGCCTTGCCCGCTGGCGGGTGGATGAGTTCGAGGTTCTGCCGGAGCCATCGCAGTTTTTCCACAATGCTATTGAAAGTTTCCTCGGCTTGTGTCGGTTTCGACCACATTCCGCATTCGCGGCAAAACCATTGATTGCTTTTAGGATGCCAGTAAAGCCTTGCGCCGCAGCAGCCACACTGCATATCTTTGCGGAACGGTTTCAGCGTTTCCGAGTAGGTGACGGACTTGCTTTTCCGGATTTGTTCTGCCATTTCAAGCTGTTCTGCGGTGATGATTTGTGGGTATTCCGCCGTACCGCAGTAGTCTGCATTGGCAAGGATACGGCTTACCATGTTTTTGTTCCAGCGAGGTGCATCCGAACGGTAGTGGATGCCTTGGGCAGACAGCACATCGGCAATCTGTTGAAATGTTTGCCCTGCGGTGTAGGCATCGAATATCCGGCGTACAGCTTCGACCTGTTCGGAATCTGCCACGATTTTACCATCTGCAATTTCATAACCGAAGGGGAGATAGCGATTTTTCATGGTTCTGTTCTCCCCTCTGTCAGCTTCATTCCATTGATTAGTCCAAATGTTATCGCTGTACTGCTGATTTTCACTCTGCTTACCAGAGCCGTAAAAGCCTCCTCATCAAAGTCTGTCAGCAGCGGTCCGGCTGCCAGCCGCGTGCTGATCCCCTTTGTCTGCCGCAGCACCTTCTCAACATTCTTGTTGAAAAACCTGCGCATCAATAATGCCTTCTTTTCAATAAGCTGCTGTTCGATTACCGCACGACGCTCCCAGTATTGGGCACTATCGATACAGCCTGTGGTGCGGAGACGCTCCAGGTTATGGTTTTGTTTGCCCAATCGTTGAATTTCTTTCGTTATCGTTACACGCTCGGCATTTCTTTGCTCTTGCAGATATCGAAGACTGGCAAGGTCATCCATTGCCGGGCGCAGGATTTTCTCGCGGTTTGCTTGCAGTTTGTTGTACATGGATAAGAATACCCGGCAAAGGTCTGCTTCGTACACAGGCTTTACCGGGCATAATTCAGATTTATCCAGATGCTTTCTGCAGCCCCATACAACGACACCGTTGGCTCTGACTTTTCGGGAAAAGACAGAACCGCACTCGGCACAGTATAGCTTATTGCTGAAAGCGCAGGTATTCTGATGTTTTCGTTCCGTGCCTTTTCTTTTTAATAAGGTCTGCACCTTTTCAAATTCCTGTCGTGAGACCAACGCCTTGTGATGGTTCTGCACATAATACTGAGGAAGCTGACCGCTGTTTTTCTGGCACAGCAGGGGAAGATCATCGGGGGTAAAGTTCTTTTGATGGTGGACATCCCCGATGTACTTTTCATTCATAAGGATGCGCCGCACAGCAGATACATACCATGTGCCGTTCTCTTTCGGATACCGGCGATTCAGTTCCTCTGTAATTTGCACAGTACCTGCTCCGACCAGAAAACTGTTGTAAATGTAGCGGACGATTTCCGCTTCGCGCTCAATGGGAATCAGCTGACTTTCCTGCTTTTCGTAGCCGAAAGGTGACATACCATTCAGGTATGTGCCGTCCCGCATCCGCTTGCGGATACTCCATTTTAGATTCTTGGAGATTGACAGCGATTCCTCCTGTGCCACAGCGCAGATCATACTCAGAATCATTTCACCGTTGGCAGTTTCGGTGTCAAAGCCCTCTTTTTCAAAAACAACCGTTACTCCAAGGCTTTTCATTTCGCGCACCGATGCCAGCGCATCCGCCGTGTTGCGGGCGAATCGGGATGCCGATTTGACCAGCACACGGTCAATCAGCCCGGCGCGGCAGTCGTCCATCAAACGGTTGAACTGCTCACGGTGTTTGGTGCTGGTGCCGGTAATGCCTTCATCGGCATAGATCCCGGCAAAATCCCAGTTTGGATTTTCCTGTATCAGATGAGTGTAGTAATCCACCTGCACAGACAGCGAGTTCAGCTGATCCTCGGAATCACTGCTGACACGGGCATAGGCCGCCACGCGCAGACGCTTCGGCTGTTGCTGTATCGGCTGGATAACTTGGACTTGCGGCATACTATTTCCTCCGAGTTTGACGCTGTGACATTCTTTTTATCACACACAACATACACGAAAGGCAGGTCAAAAGCTATTCACGAGAACCACTAAACTTCTCGGCGCAAAACGCCGCATTTCCGGGCATAACCAACATTTGCGCGCTGACAGATGTCCCTAGGCAATCTTCCGTTTGCGGCAGCGGATACCAGCGCGGCATAGGCCAGTGCATATTTCAGCTCCTGTTCCAGCCTTACGGGAAACGGGTCAATCTGCATCGACAGCCACCTCCCACGGCACTCTTTTTCGGGTTCGCGCGGCACGAGCCAGAATCCGACTCTCCAACCCTGTCAGATAGAGTTCATATTGTAGATTGGTTTCGGTCGTAATCAGCACTGCACCGTAATTTTGCAGAAAGCGCAGGATGCGGTACAAGGTTGTAATGTCGTGACTCAAACGGTCAAGGCTCTGCACCATGACGGCGTTGACACGCCCCTGCTGCACGGCGGTAAGCATTGCGAACAAGGCCGGACGCCAAAATTCGGTGCCGTATTTCTGCTCCATGCAGGAATTCACAATGATGTAGCCGCGCCGGTCTGCTTCGCGCATGACTTCTGCAAGCTGTTCTTCCAATGCGGGCAGGTTCTGTGCGGCACTGCGGGCGAACGCCCAAACTTTATACTCTGTCATGGCTACACCTCAGAATTGATCCATCAACGGGAGCCGAACATCAAATCGCGGCTTGCCAAAGGATGCCCGCGTGAAGCGGTCACCGACAAAGCGTTCCAGCCCGCTGTTGATGAGCTCGGTGTTTAAGTCACATTCAGTGGTAATAAGGTAGACATCATTCTGCCGAAGAATTTCAATGACACCCACCAGTATGTAACTGTTGCGGCTGATTTGCTCCAAATCGCGCACCATCACGGCTTCAATCCGACCGTTTTCTACTGCGTCCAGCATGGTTCGCAGACCGATGCGGTCTTTCAAGGTGTTTCCGCTGCAATGGTCAAAAGATGTGCCGCGCACAAGAAAACCGTGTCCGGCGGCTTCGTCGATAAGGTCATACAGCCGGTCAAAGGCAATGCGCGGATCGCTGTTGGCGCAGCGCACATAAATCCAGACATCGTGGTTTCGCATAAGGTACATCTCAGGTTCCTCTTTTCACAAAAAGTAATCCGGGCGCTTCTGCTCCCGGATGAATTGCTGAACATCTTCGATTTTCTCGGTGATTGGGCAAGTCGGCAGTGCTGCCAGCGCGGCGTCATGATACCTGCCGCCAATGCCCGCACGTTCCTCCAGAATAGCGACCACACAAGAGTCCTGCTCCGTGCGGATGGCACGTCCAAAGCCTTGTCGCAGTTTCTTCTGCATTTCGGGGATTATCTCGGCGGCTATGTACTTCTGCAAAGTGGGATATTTCTGCCGTTCGTAGTCGCTGACCGGGTCAGGAATCGGGAACGGCAGCTTTGCAATAATCAGTAAAGACACCATATTGCCGGGAAAGTCGATGCCCTCCCAGCAGGAACCCGCAGCGAACAGAACGCCGTTACCGGATTGCTTGAACTTCTGGATGATTTTGCCGCCGTTGCGCCATGCCTGATAGGTCGGGTATGTCCACTGACCGTCCGTCAGCGCGCGGACTTCTGCCATCTGGCGGTAGGACGTAAACAGCACCAGCGCGTGACCGTGGCAGGCACCAACCAGCCGAACGATTTCTTCTGCCATTCGGCGGTTGTCCATTCGCGTTTTTACGCGCGGCGGAAAGTATAACAGACATTTTTTCTTGTAGTTAAACGGAGAATCTGCACGGAAATGACGCAAGGGGCGATAGGTTGTCAGCCCCAAAAGCTGTTCAGTATGGCTGAAATCTCCGGCAGCTGCCAGCGTGCCGGAGGTCAGAATCGCTGGTTCGCGTGTGTTCCACAGGGCGCTGCGGAGCAACTGCGGCACACGGTTGCTGGCTGCGCAGAATGTAGGCTGAGCGTCGGCATCGTAATCGATGTAGAGGATGCGTGTTGGCACTTGCAAGAGAAAAAGGCGCAGGAGGCTTTCTGCTTCTCCCAGCCTGTTCAGCAGGTATCGCGGCACATCCAGCAATCCGCCAGCATTTTGCAACAGTGCTATACAGTCGATGAGCGCAGCGCGGCGGAACGGCGTAAGCACGAACGGTTCACCCGCTTTTCTTCGCAGCTTGGAAAGCCCCTGCGTGCAGGAGAACGACAGCGTAAGGAACGCCGTCCGCAGATGTCTGGCAAAATCCTTGTAGTGCGCCTGTTGTAATAAAAGGCACAATTCATCCATGTTGTGCGGGGATAATGTTTCTGTGTACATCTGGCGGGCGGCATCGGGTAATTTGTGCGCCTCGTCCACTACCAGTGCCTGATAGCTGCGCAGGAGCAACGGTCTATCTTCAAGTCGGTGCGATGCGTCTGCCAGCAAATAATTGTGATTGCAAATTTGGATGTCGGGTTTCATGGAATCGCGCAGATACTGCTGGTAGCGGCAATCCTCGCGCAGAAAGCAATCACGCGGGCAGGACTGCGGCACACAGATCCGGCAACGGTCATACCGGGAAAGCTCCGGGATATGATCCATGTCCAGAATATTTTCCGCAATGTGCAGGCTGTTCTTCTGCCGTTTTCTGCTTGGCTGCACCAGCGATGCTCTCTCGGCAAGGCGGGCATCGCAGACAAAACGCTCTTTGCCCTTGCGGACAACGGCTGTGATGGGTGCGGTGATGATGCCCTCGTCCAGCAAAATAGCGGACAGGTCGGGCAGATACTCTGTAAGGATAGCGTCCTGCAAGGCAACGCTGGAAGTGGAAATAACGATGGGCAGTTTCATTTGTTCTGGACGATTCATCTGCCAAAGAATACAAGCCACGAGATAGGCCAGCGTTTTGCCGGTTCCTACACCTGCTTCGCACAGGGAAATTTCCTTATTATACAAGGTATCTAAAACTTCATGGCAAAGCGCGATTTGTTCCTCGCGCACCGCCATACCGCGCCGGGGCAGAATGTCCCGGAAAATCTGTTCGGCTATGTGGTGGGATTCCGCATAGCCCGTTGGATAGGTTTGCATTTTACACCCCTGTTTTCCATCCCGTTTAAAGCAAAATGATGGGCAGCAGGCGCTTGGGGTCCTGCTGCCCACGATTTGCCCTAAACGGCAAAAGTAGATAGTTAAGAAACTGTGCCACATTTGCCGCCCGCACCCCTGACACCGGGAACACAACAGGCAGGGTGTTGGCACATCCGTTCACTGACTCTGCCGGAGTCTTACTGCTTACAACTCCGGCTCGGTCACCCCCTCTGACGCGGGAGGCTGCTGGCGTATCATTATAGCCTTTTCCTTGGCAGCTTATTGTTTTGCCAAACTCGCCCGCCGGGTCTGCCGGAAAAGGAACGTACCTGTTATGCTGGGTATTCGGTTGTCAAGGTGCAGAGAACGGACTATATCCGTCAAAGAGAAAAACGTCGGAGAATGGAGTGTGCCGCCATACGATCTTCTTCTGTTTCTGCCTCATTGTACTTCCTGCGAAGCCACTCAATTTCTATCGGTTTTAAGTATGCTGTATGAGAATTGGGTCTGCGGTCTATAAGAGAAATTCCTCCATGCGGACCGGGCTTCGTGTCAATTTCGTAAAAGTCCATAAGGTAAACAATATCATAATTGATTGTGCGGCGAGAGACGCCGAACCGTTTCGCAAAATCATCGATGCTATATTTTTTATATGTATATAAAAGCTCAATAATTTCATTGCGGCGTATTTCGACGTCAGACACTCCATCACCTCCTCTCATTTCTCTAAACCTCATCTTAAATGTAATTAGTGCAAAAACCTTGCACTAATTATTTGAACTTTTTGTGAATTTTTGAAGTTAAAAAAACACCGCCGATTTCAGTAAAGGAATCAGCGGTGTTTTGTATTAGAAGTTTTTTATTCCGACTATATACCAATAGCGGCAAAGTTCCTGTCTCAAACAGAAAGATTCAGTGTAAGTTCTTCAATGAAATATCTCTGTGCTAGTTTTTCTGCTGTTTGCAATGTATCAGGTACAGCATAAAATTTATAGCAATACCGCACAATTCCCGCCTGACGGCTTAAGCACTGTTCCGGCGGCTGCCGCACCTTGCTCGCCGTATCGGCACTTAGAACTATGCGGTATTGCCTTATATTACTTCACCTATTATTATGTGTATCTTTACCAGCTTGCTTTTATAAACTCTTTCATCCGTTTTGCTTGCGTATCCAGCACAGATTGATTTCTAAGTTGCGGTGTTTTTCTATCCCGATGTTCGCTGCCAAGCGAATAGTCTTACTTCACACCCTTGTCACCAAGGTCTGACAGGTACCGCGCACGGCATAGCTGCCGCTGCCTGCGGGCAGGAAGAAGCTGTCGCCTTTCTTGACGACCACGGTCTCACCACCGCAGGTCAGCTCACCCTCGCCGTCTGTGACGAGCAGCGAAACAAAGCTCTTCTCGTCCGCTGTGTCCTCAAACGCGCCGTTCTTGGCATCCACGGTGAAATATTCACCCTGCGCCAGATGGTTGCCGAAGTCATGCTTGACAGGCGGGGTGCGCAGGGTCACGTCCAACGCCTTCTCCACGTGCAGGGCGCGTGGCTTGCCGTCCGCCCCCACACGGCCGTAATCGTACACACGGTAGGTCACGTTGGAGTTCTGCTGTACCTCGGCAATGACAATGCCCTTGCAAATGGCGTGCAGCGTGCCGGCCGGAATAAAGAAGCAGTCACCCTTGTGCACCGGCACGGCGTTCAACACCTCGGTCAGGGTGTTATTCTTGATGCGCTCCTCAAACTCCGCCTTGGAGATTTCATGGTCAAAGCCATAGTACAGGAAGGCACCCGGCTCACAGTCCAGCACATACCACATTTCGGTCTTGCCGTACTGATGCTCGTTTTTCAGCGCGTACTCGTTGGAGGGGTGTACCTGAATGGACAGATTGTTCTTTGCGTCAATGAACTTTGTCAGGATTGGGAACTGTTCAAACTTCTCGCAGTCGGTGCCAAGGCAGCCCGGGTGGGCGGTCACATAGTCCGCCAGCGTTGTGCCGTCCGCCAGATAGCTGGGACCGTCCGGGTGGCAGGAAAGCACCCACGCCTCGGCCAGCGGGTTCAGATCGCTCTTGATGCCAAAGTCACTGCGCAGGCGGCTGCCGCCCCACAGATAATCCTTGCAGCTGGGAGTCAATTTCAGTATATTCATATGGATCTCCTTTACCTCAAAATCTCATTTTTTACTCAGGCATCTTCTGTTTCCTGTTCTCGCAAAAAATAGCACACAATAAACGCTGACTGTGTCATGCCCAGCCAGAGTACAAACACCGCATTCCAGCCTCGGTTATGCCGCCGATGCCCCGTGCGGTCGCAGCCGCACCAAAATAGGTTATGGCGCTCAGCATAGGGCGCTAAAATTTCCACTTTAAGCAAACCAATTCTCGGCGTCTTTCACAATTTCACATTCGACCTTTTCAGCAGCTTCTCTGTTTTCGGCACAGACAGAAATGTAAATTTTCAGTTTCGGCTCCGTGCCGGAGGGACGCACGACAATGGAGCAGTTATCTTCCAGCAGGAACTTTAGCACATCGGACTTGGGCAGCCCGTCCAGACCATAAGCATAATCCAGCAGCTTTACAACCTTCTTACCGCCAAACGCTTTGATATTGCCGCGGAATGCCTGCATAATGCTCTGCATCTTGGCAAAACCGGCGCTGCCGTCGAACTCGTAGCTGTGCAGGGTGTTCAGGCAGTAGCCATAGGTCTTGTACAGCTCGTCCAGCTTATCCAGCAGGCTGATGCCCTTGGTGGCGTAGTAGCTGAACATCTCGCAGATCATATAGGCACCGTCCACACCGTCCTTATCGCGGACGTAGGAGCCGGTCAGGTAGCCGTAGCTTTCCTCAAAGCCGAACACATAGCTTTCTGCCCTGCCCTGCTTTTCCAGCTTGCCAATCTGCTCACCGATAAACTTGAATCCCGTCAGCACATTGATTGTCCGCAAGCCATAATGGGTGGCAATCTGTTCCCCCATATCCATCGTCACGATGGTCTTAACCATGACCGGGTCGGCGGGCATCTTGCCGTGCTTGACACGCTGGTTGCAAATGTAATCCAGCAACAGCATACCTGTCTGGTTGCCCGTCAGCAACTCGTACTCCCCTGCCTTGTTCTTGACGGCGATGCCCACACGGTCACAGTCGGGGTCGGTGGCAAGCAGTAAATCCGCATTGCACTTTTTGGCATACTCCATGCCCAGTGCCATAGCTTCTTTAATCTCCGGATTCGGGTACGGGCAGGTCGGAAAGTTTCCGTCCGGCCGCTCCTGCGCCTTGACCACCGTGATATTGGTGTAGCCCATCTCCTTCAGGGTGCGGGTCACAGGCTTCAGACCGGTGCCGTTCAGTGGGCTGTAAACAATAGCCACATTCTTGTTGACTTCTTCGCCAAACAGGACAGACTGATTCTTGACCTCATTTACAAAGGCAGCGTAGACCTCATCCGGAATATACTTGACATTGCCATTTGCAAGACCAGCCTCAAAATCGCTGTACTTTACATCCGCAAAGATATCCAGCTTTTCGATTTCAGCCAGAATTTCGGCAGCTGCCTCGGTCGTAATCTGGCAGCCATCTGCGCCGTAAACCTTGTAGCCGTTGTATTTGCTGGGGTTATGGGAAGCGGTGACCATGACACCCGCAGAGGTATGCAGATAACGGGTCGCAAAGGACACGGTAGGCACCGGCATCAGAACAGGCCAGATACTCACCTTGACCCCATTGGCTGCAAAAACACCAGCAGCGACTTTTGCGAACACGTCGCTCTTGATGCGGCTGTCATAGCCGATTGCCACAGAAGGTTCTGCAAAGTTTTTCTTCAGATAGTCAGCCAATCCCTGCGACGCTTTTGCTACCGTGTAAATGTTCATGCGGTTGGTGCCCGCACCAATCACGCCGCGCAGACCACCCGTGCCAAAGGCAAGGTCACGGTAGAAGGCATCCTCGATTTTGGCATCGTCCAGCGTTTTCAGTTCGGCGGCAACATCGGCATCTGCCGTTGCATTAGCAAGCCATCGCTCATATTCTTTTTTGATGTCCATCTTAATTTTCCTCATTCCATGCGGCTTTTGGCCAGCAGGGCTGCACCGATGACCCCTGCGCGGTAGCCCAGTGTGCAGGTCGTAATGCGGGTATGTTTTTTTGCAAAATCGTGTCCGAACACCATGGGTTCCACGGCGGCACGCAGCGGCTTCAGCAGGTTTTCACCCTGGTTGGCCACACCGCCGGACAGCCCGATAACTTCCGGGAAGAAGATGTTGATCAGGTTGGCAATGCCCACCGCAAGATAATGAATGTAGGTATCCACAACCTGCTGTGCGGCGGCATCCCCCTGCGCAGCGGCATCAAATGCCGTGCGACCGTTCACGTCTTCCGGCTTTGCGGCCAGCACGTTCAGCGCACTTTCCGGGTGGGCAAGCCGTGCTTCTTTTGTCATGCGGATCAGTGCGGTGGCACTGGCCAGTGCCTCAAGGCATCCATGACGTCCGCAGGTGCAGCGCGGGGCGTCTGCTGTATCAAGAATCACCATATGTCCGGCTTCGGAGGCGGCGCCGGTGTAGCCTGTCAGCAGTTTTCCATCCAGCACAACGCCTGCACCAACGCCGGTTCCCAAAGTAACGACAACACTGCTCTGTGCGCCTTTAGCGCAGCCCGCAAGAGCCTCGCCCAATGCGGCAACATTTGCATCATTACCAACGGCAATCGGCAGACCTGTCTTTTGCGCCAGATACTCCTCCATTGCAAAATCATGCCAATCCAGATTGTTGGAGTACAACACAGTTCCGCCGTCCACAGTTCCCGGACACCCGATACCAACACCTGCAACGTCCTTTCCCTCCGCCAGCTGCAGGCACAGCGCTGCAATGTCATCGCAGACAGCTTTCGCCGGGCGCGGCAGGTTTGTGGGGGTGTTGGCTTCACATAGAATATCGCCCTCGCTGTTCACAAGTGCGGCCTTGATGTTTGTGCCGCCAAGATCAACGCCCAGATACAACATATGCCGTTTCTCCTTCCTTGTTTTACTCTACGGTCAGGTCGGCTCGCAGCAGAATATTTTCTGCATTGTCACCAAGCTGCAGTTCAAATTTTCCGGGTTCTACCCGCCATACATAATCAGAGCCAAGGGTACGCAGCTGCTTTGGTCCGACGGTCAGCTCCACCCGACGGCTTTCACCGGGCGCAAGCGTCAGGCGGCGGAAAGCTTCCAGCTGGCGTTCCGGCTTTACGACGGAGCTGAACATATCCCGCACATACAGCTGCGGCACGGCATCGCCGGTGTACTTGCCGGTATTGGTGACCGTGACACTGACAGTGACCGTGTCCTGCGGGTCGATCACGCTGCGGCTCAGGGCCATATCGCGGTAAGCAAATGTTGTGTAGGTCAGACCGTAGCCAAACGGATACAGCGGCAGCCAGTCCATCTCCACATAGCGTTTTCCGCCGCCGGGTCGCCGGCTGTAATGGCAGGGAATCTGCCCGACACTGCGCGGGAATGTGATGGGAAGCCGTCCACCCGGGGCTGCATCGCCAAACAGTGTTTTTGCAATAGCGGTGCCGCCCTGCTCACCGGGGAACCACGCCTCCAGAATGGCAGGCAGATGATCGTTTTCCCAATTCGCCGTAACGGGGCGTCCGCTTTGCAGCACCAGCACCACAGGGGTTCCGGTTGCATAAACAGCCTGTACCAGCTCAAGCTGTCTGCCGGGCAGGTTCAGGTCGGTGCGGTCAAAGTTCTCGCCGCTGGTCTCCTCGTTGTCGCCCATGCAAAGGATGGCGACATCCGCTTTGCGTGCGGCTTCCACTGCTGCGGGGAAATTTTCCCACCCGGCGCTGTACCCGAAAATCACGCGGGCGCCCCGCCGGTCATTGACAAACTCAATGCGGATTTTATAAGTGCGTCCGGCCTCAAAGTGGAAATCCAGTGCCTGGTCAGCGCTTTTATCTTTGCCCCAGCCATCAATCAGCAGTTTGTCATCCACGTACAGGCGCATACTGTCCTGCGTGCTCAGACCGATACAACCATCCATAGTTTTCGGCATGATGACCGAACCTGTCCATGCTACGCTGAAGCAGTTGGCATCAAGCTCCGGATGGGGCAGTGCAAAAATCCAGTTGAAGTTGACGGTGCGATCCGTGCGAACCTGCACCGGTTCGCCCTGCGGCACAGGTCCGTTATAATAGCGACCTGTCAGACCGGCTTCGCCGTTTTCATCGCGCAGCATGGACGGATCAAACGGGTGCAGCGCCTGCCCCAGAAAGTTGCAGCCGCGCTCATACAGCACCTCGGTTTCGGGGCTGACTGCAGCACGGATTCCGTCCAGCACAGAAACCCCGCCTTTACGACCGCGTGTTTCGGTATAGTCGCCGTAAGAAACCGTATCAGCCGCCGGACCGATGACTGCCACGCTGCGCAGGTCTTTTCTGAGCGGCAGCAAGCCGTCATTTTTGAGCAGTACGATGGATTTCTCTGCTATTTTTTCCGCGGTAGCCAGATGTTCCGGGCAGCGCAGGATTGTATCGGCGCGTTTTTCGTCCGTATAAGGATTTTCAAACAACCCCAGTGCAAATTTCATACGCAGCACACGCCGACACGCCGTATCCAGCACCGACATCTTCATGGAACCGCTTTCAATCAGGTGGGCAATCGCTTTCTGCCAGACATCATGCGGAAAGTCGTAAAGCTGCAAGTCCACACCGGCTTCCAGCCCAAGGCGGATGGCCTCCTCCGGCGTTTCGGCAATAAAGTGCCAGTCATACAAGCGGGAAACCGCCGTCAGATCACTGCGGACAAACCCCGGCATACCAAACTGCCCGCGCAGCACATCCGTTAACAGCTCATGGTCCATGGATACCGGAATACTGTCGATGGAGTTGTAGCTGCACATAGCGTCGCACGCTTTGCCGTCCGCAAAAGCCGCTTCAAAGACAGGCAGACAGTCGCTGAATACATCGTGCCGACCCATGGTGCAGGGGGCGCAGTTCAGTCCCCCCACAGGGTTGCCGTAGCCGACGTAGTGCTTGGGTTCGGCAGCCACGGTGTCCGGTGTCGTCAGGTCTGTCCCCTGCATACCCAATACGGTTTCGCGTGCAAACTCAGCACAAAGGTATGTGTCCTCACCATAGGATTCTTCCGCGCGACCATACCGTGGATCACGAATCAGATCCATGACGGGGCTGTATGTTTCGTGAATCCCGCAAGCCCGGGACTCTGCCGCAATGGCGTGTCCCATCTCGCGCCCGAGTTCAGGCTCAAAGCTTGCCGCCAGACCAATTTGCTGCGGAAAACTGGTTGCGTTGTTTGTCATCAGCCCATGCAGTGCTTCCTCGCTAAAAAGGTATGGGATGCCAAGACGTGTGTTTTCTATGGCATACCGCTGCACAACATTGGCTTGGGCAGCAGTCATACCGCGCAGTTGCACACTGCCGACACTATTGTGCTGCATCAGTGCATCAAACCGCTGCATATCCACGGCGGTAACCTTGCCGTTTTCGTCCTGCGTTGTAAAATCGCCGGAATAATACTGATCTGTCTGCAGGATCTTTTCTTCAAGGGTCATCCGGCTCATCAGGTCGCTAATGCGCTCTTCTGTCGAAAGATCCGGGTTCTGGTATGGGTACATCTTTTTTCTCCCTTTATGTTACAGAGGGCAATTTTCGCCCATTTATAATCAGGTTGGCAAAACCGCCGATGCCTGCCACAAAAAACAGCAGCGAAATTGAGCTGTCCCCCATAGATTTTTCCAGCATGGGCTGGATGGCGGTTCCCACTGCGGCCGATGTGCAGGTGGCAATGCTGCTCATGGCAGCCGTTACGCCAAAGTAAGCGGTTTTGCCGCTTTCAGGACTCAATGCAAATTGCAGGTTTGTGCTTGCCAGTGATGCGCCGCCTGCACAGCCCGCCGCAACGACAATCAGAACCGGCGCAACCAAATGTGCAAAGGAAGGGCGCACAAAGGACCAGCCCAGCGTGCAGGAAAGATTCAGGAATGCAGTAAGCCAAATAACGCAGTTCCACGCAGTGCGGTCGGCCAGCCGCCCCCACACCCAGCTGCCTGCCATGCCCACAACAGCGGACACGACACCCACCGATGTGATGAAGGTGTGGCTGAGCCCCAGCACCCGCAGCTCATACACGGAAAGGAACGGAGAAGCAAAGCCGCCAGTCAGCCCGCCGATGATGCAGTAAAAAAGCAATGGACGGTAAGCAGGGTCGCGCACTGGGCGCAGAATATCCGCCGGGCGCATTTTGGAGGTGAATTTTACCGGGTTCTCTCTTACCGAAGCAAGCAGAACGGCATCCACCACAGTAAGCGACAGGCTGACAATACCGATGATAAGAAAGCCGGTATAGCCCTGCCCCTGTTCCAGATAATAATCCAGTACGCGACCAAGTGCAAGTGTTGCCGCGCTGGAAACGCAGGTTCCGATAATGCTCTTGACGGCGTAGAACTGACCGCGCCCGCCTTGGGGGGCGATGGCCAAAACCATGTGTTCCAGCCCCGGCGTAACAAGCCCCGCAGAGAAAAAGCCGATGGTATAAAGCACCAGCACCACAGCGCGGGCATGACCGGGGTCCGGCAGAGCCAGCGGTATCAGCAGGATGCTGCTGACCGAAAGCCGGAACACCACGCACATAAGCCATATAGCCAGTTTGCGGTGGTGCATCCGTTCAAACACAAAGGGCGAGATAAACTGCAGTACGCACCCGAAAGACGGTATCATGGCCGCTGCGGCGCATAAGGATACGGACGCCCCAAGGCTGCTCAGATACCCGGCCAGAAAGTTGCCGGTGGCAACGGTATAAATCACGCCGGCCACTGCGCCTTCGGCAATAATCCGGTAGCGCCCCATTTCCAGTTCATTTTCGGTCGGTGTATGCGCAGGAAAAAACAGCTGATAAAGCTAGCCCATGGCTTACCTCCCGGCAGGCGCCTCCACGGTTCCGTAAGCGCGTCCGCGGAGAAGATCCGCGTAACGGCAGATTAGGTTTGTCAGAACCGACAGGCTGCTTTCTTTGCTGACCTGACGCCACTGCGCACGGTAGCGCTGCAGCCAGTGTTCCAGCGCAGCTGCCATGGCATCTGCTTCGGGGCCGTGCGGGCAGCCTGCATTGAGCCATGCGCCAATACGGTTCCACAGCACAATGATGTCTGCCGTCTGGCAGAGTACCTGTACAATCTGCTTTTTGCCGGCAGGAAGGTTTACCGCGGCTGCAAGGATATCTGCCTTTGCCTTTTCTACGGCGCGGTTGGCATCGTCAATCCTTGTAAAGTCCACCTCGGAAAGGATCTCGGCGCGGGTTTTCTCATCACATTCTATCCAGTTGACGGTATTCCGCCAGTCAAAAACTTCATAATCCTGCAGCTTTGCCATCAGACCGGCAAATTGCCCGGTGGTATCGCCGTAATACAGGCGGGAAACCGCTTCGTTCAGCTCGTCAAATTCCACAGGCTCTGCATTCCAACCGAACGCTGCACCGTACAGGACGCCCGGAATCGTCAGGCGCGGGTCATTGACATGACCATAATCGCCCCAGTCAGTGTTCAAAAGGCCAATAGCGTTGTACTTGTGTGCATGGTGGCACATGGTACGGATATTCAGGTAAGAATTGTACATCAGAGGCATCCAACGGTTCCAGCCACAAACGCCGGGGCAGGCATACTGTGTAATCCCGCTGGCGGCAATATCCCGAATCTCATTTTCCCGCTGATGCGGCAGATAGCCCCAGTTCAGGCAGATGGTTTCCTTGGGCAGCTCGGCACAGCTTTCCGGGAAGCGCCACATGATGTCCCCCCAGAACTGCGGTGTTACCCCCTGCGCAACAAGATATTCGCACAGCGCCTTCACATGGCTGAGATACAGGCTGCGCTCGCTCTGCTCCTCGGCGAGTGCCTTGCTGCGCCCCTTGCCCAAATCGAACGTTTCGTCATCACAGATATTGAATTTGCTGCTGCGGAAAAGCGGGCGGTATTCGTCAATCAGCCCTTTTACAAACCCCAGCGCATCGGGATTGGATACGTTCAGGGTATGGTGATTCCCTGCATAGGTATAACTGAACGGAATCTTTTCCGAGTCAGGCAGCTCGCAGAGGTCGCAACAGGTTTTTGTGCTGAGAATACGGTACATATGCCCGAAGGTAGACAAGGAAGGAACGAGTTCAATGTGCCGGGCTGCGCAGTAATCATCCAGCTCCATGATCTCCTGCGCGGTCAGCGGCGTATCCTCACGCCATGCTTCGCTCAGGTCACGGAAAAGATAGGTGTGCTCAATATAAAGCTGCCATTGGTTGATCTTGTAGCGGCAGAGAATATCTGCCACCTGTTTCAGGTAGTCCAGCTTCGGGACACGTCCGCGGGAGCAGTCCTGATAATAGCCTCTGTTGGCAAGATCGGGCCAGTCCTCAATTTCCAGTGCGGGCAGTACGGCTCCGTGCTGTTCAATATACTGGCACAGTGTCTGCACACCGTTGCAGAGTGCTTCATCGCTGCCGGCTTTCAGCGTGATGCATTCCGGCATAATGCTCAGCGTGTAACGGTTTTGCGGCAGGGCGGTATCCACCGTAAGTACGGCGTCACCTGCCCGGGGCTTACCGCGGGTGAACGGCACTTCCAGCCCGGCGTACTCCCGCAGGCAGCCCTGCAGCATCTGTGCATAAAGCAACGCGGCGGGTTCGGTCTGCCACAGGGTGATTCGGCTCTGATTGTCCAGCATATGAACCCCTGCAGGGTGTTCGATCTTATGTGGATTCGGAATAAACTCCATCATCATTTCCTCCAAAAAAAGGCACGGGCGGCGGGCGCATTGCCAACCGCCCGTGCAGAATGTTCGGACTTTGTTATTTAACGGATACGAATTGTCTTGATTTCATACGGCTTTACCGTAAAGGTAATCTTGCCGTCTTTGACTTCAACCGGCTCGCCGTCGGGCTGTTCCAGACAGTTGCAGCTTTCTGCCGCATGGAAGGGAAGGTTCCAGTCCAGGGTGACATTTGTCAGGCTGTTCTCGCACTCATACATACGCACAATGGCACCATCGCCATCCTCGGCGCGTTTGATGGTTTCCAGCACCACATTGGGTGCATCCAGTCCGGCAAGGCTGAAGCTTTCGCCCGGCTTTCCGCCCTGCACAGCCAACGCGGGCTGGTTCAGGAAGAACGCCTGCGGCACCGTGCCGGCTGCCTGCCATTTTTCGGCGTGCGGATAAATGGCGTATGTGAAATGGTGAACTTCCTGATCCGTGGTAGGATTCGGCTCAATGCCGGACTTGATCAGGGTCAGCCCAATCACAGAATCCTTGACGGAATGACCGTACTTGCAGTCGTTCAGCATACTGACGCCGTAATGTCCTTCGCTCAGGTCCATCCACTTCTGACCGCAGCTTTCAAAGCGTGCGCGATCCCAGCTGGTGTTGGCGTGCGTCTTGCGGGTCAGGTTGCCGTACTGGATTTCAAACGTAGCTTCGTCAGTATGGACATTTACCGGGAAGTGAACCTTCAGCAGGCTCTGGTGTTCGTGCCAGTCCACGGTTGTAACAAACTCAATCCGGCGCTGCTTTGCATAGAAATGGATATCCTGCACCAGGGTGGAGTTGCTGTAATTGCGTTCGATGTGCAGTGTGGCGCGCACGGGACCGTTCTCCGTCCATGTGAAGTCCTGCAGGTCGGTGACATCCCAGAACTTTTCGGTATAGAAAATATCGATATCCCAGTTGTCATAATAGATGGGCTTATCCTCATATACGCGGAAGAGGTTGCCTGCCTGACCGGGCTTGAGCACTTCGCGGCGGTTCTCTTTGTCAAAGATGCCGGTCATCTGACCGTGTTCATCAAAGGTGACAGTATAGAACGGGGTGTCAATCTTATGTCCATCGGTCGCAATTTCAAAAGGCGCAGCCGAAACCTGTGCCGGTACGACCGCAAACGTTTTGCTGCCCTTGGCAGGCAGGTTGTTCAGGAACGCCACGGCACCATCGGCTGTTTTTTGTACGGGATAGATATTGCCGGCTTCGTCCTGCAAAGCCTCTGCCTTGCAATCACCCAGTTCAACCACATCGCTGCGGACAAAGCCGGTAGTGTTGTACACGGTAACGCCTTCCCCGGCGGGGGTCAGTGCATCCAGGCGCTCCTCGCGCAGTGCCGTGATTTCGGCTTCCATCTCGGCATACTCTTTTTTGGTGACTTCGTATACTTCGTGGATGGAGGAACCGGGCAGAATATCATGGAACTGATTGATGAGGATTCCATGCCACAGCTTGTCGATTTCTGCCTCTGGGTATGCGACCTTGGCTTGTGCCAGCAGGCTGAGCAGTTCCAAGTCCATCATGTGCAGCTCAATCTTACGGTTGGAACGCTTGTTGCGCGCCATGGAGGTGTATGTGCCGCGGTGATACTCAAAGTAGAGTTCACCTTCCCATGTGGGCAGGCGGCGGTTGTCCTTCACACGCTCAGCCAGCTCATCAAAGTAGGTGCGTGCAAATGCCTGACGCACTTTGGGCAGTCCCTCGATGCCCTTTTCCATACGGGTGGAGGTTTCCAGCATGGCGCGGGTCGGACCGCCGCCGCCGTCACCGTAACCGTAGGAAATCAGGATATCATTGTTGATGTCCTTCTGCTGGTAGCGGTGCCAGCCGCCGATCAGCGCATCGGGATGCAGGATGCCGTTGTAAGTCGTGAAGAAGTCATTCTCGCTCTGACCGACCCCCAGCGTTGTGACAAGGTGGGTCAGGATTTCGGTGCCGTCAATGCCGCGCCACTTGAAGGTGTCGTAAGGCATTTTGTTGAACTGGTTCCACGCCAGTTTTGTGGTCATGAAATAATCAATGCCGCACTTTGCCATAATCTGCGGCAGTGCGCCCGAATAGCCGAATACGTCCGGCAGCCAGAGGATGCGGTTGTCCACACCGAACTCTTCCTTGAAGAAACGCTTGCCGTACAGGAACTGACGCACCAGGCTTTCGCCGCTGGTCAGGTTGCAGTCCGCCTCAACCCACATACCGCCTTCGGGTTCCCAGCGTCCCTCCGCCACGCGCTGTTTGATCTGCTCATACAGCTCGGGGTAGCGCTGCTTCAGGAAGTAATACAGCTGCGGCTGGCTGGACATAAACTTGTAGTTGGGGTATTCGTCCATCAGTTTCAGCACAGTTGCAAAACTGCGGCACACTTTTTCCCGGGTCTGTGCAACAGTCCACCACCATGCCACGTCAATGTGCGTGTGACCAATGCAGCTTGCAATGACTTCCTCATGACCGGCAAGGTCGGTATAAAGTGCTTTTGCCAGATACCGGCGGGCAGCAGCAATGCTTTGATAGAAGCTCTCGTTATAAGGTGTGCGCAGGTCGATCAGATTGACAGCCTCGTTCAGCACGTTTTCCAGATCGCGGCGGGCTTTGCCGTCCTCTTCCAACCGGGGAAAAGCCTCCAGCGGCACAACCATATCGTAGTAAAGACCCTCAATTTCGGGGTCGATTTCCCGCAGGTCTACAATCAGGTTGAATTCGGTATGCAGGATTCCGGTGTAGGACTGCAATTCCAGACGGTACTTTTGACCGCCCTTGGCGCAGCGGTCCAGCAGGATGTCGCGGTGGTTCATATCCACGCCCTGTGTCACCTTGCCGTCCACAAACAGCAGGAACTGCGGGTTTTTGGCATCGTCCCACTCATCAATCTGGGTGCAGACGTGCATCCACAGCGGTTTTCCGTCCATTTCCTGCGGCACAGCCACATCCGCGCGGAACCAGTAATGCTTGTCCGGTCCGTACCAATGCATGGTGCGGCTGTCAAAGGGTTCAAACGGTGCAGGGTCTGCATCGGCATCTTCCGGGCGCAGGAAGTTGCCCGGCTTTATGAGCCAGTCGCTCGTTTCAAACTTCTGTTTTACAGAAAGCTTTTTCAGCTCATTGCAGATACCTGTGACGCGCTTGTCAAGAAAATCAATGGTGCGCATAGGTCTTTCCTTTCCCTCATAACGAGGCTTCCAGCAATTCAAAGCTGGCTGTTTTTTGCATTTTTGTTTGCGTTAGTGGAACGTATCTACACCGAAATCGTGGTATCAGCAAAATGTTATCCTGTGGCATCTCTTTGCCCCTTTAACATCAGAAAGAGTTCTTCTTGATATAGTCCAATACACGATCCACCGTGGTGAACGCCAGACCGGTCACGGTATCGGCACAGCCGTAGTACATCGCAATACGACCGGTCGCGGCATCCGTCAAGGTGGCGCAGGGGAAGGTCACGTTCGGCACGTCGCCTACACACTCATACAGCTCATGAGGAGCCAGCAGGTAATCCTTGCCGCGGTATTTTACCTTCCACGGCTCGTCAATATCCAGCAGAGCAGCACCAATGCGGTATACATAGCCGTTGCAGGTGTTGATAACACCATGGTAAATCAGCAGCCAGCCCTCATCGGTTTCAATGGGGATGGGGCCGGGGCCAATTTTCATGCTCTGCCATGCAGATTCATCGCCTTTTACAGCACCCATCATAAAGCGGTGGCGTCCCCAGTAAATCATATCTTCGCTCTGGCTGACAAAAATATCGCCGAAGGGGGTATGCCCGGTATCGCTCGGGCGGCTCATCATCATGTAGCGCCCCTGAATCTTGCGCGGGAAAAGGACACCGTTACGGTTGTACGGCAGGAAGGCATTTTCCAACTGGTGGAATGTCTTGAAGTCATCCGTCCATGCAATGCCGATGGTGGGTCCGTGGTAGCCGTTGCACCAGGTCACATAGTATTTGCCGTCCATATAGCATACACGGGGGTCATAGCGGTATTCACGGGTTGTGACCTCCGGGTCGTCCCCTACCAGATGAATCGGGGTATCCTCAATATCCCAGTGCAGACCGTCCTTGCTGAAGCCTGCGAAAATATCCATGCTGATGGACAGGCTGTCGCAGCGGAATACGCCGGCAAAGCCATCCTTGAAAGGTACAACGGCGCTGTTGAACACGCTGTTGGAACGGGCGTTGCCGTCACGACCGATGATGGGGTTTGCATCATAGCGCCAGAAAGGGGTGCGGGTGTTTGCAGGCGGTTCCTGCCACGGAATATTGGGCAGTGCGCTGCCGATGATTTTAGCCATACTTGATTCTCCTTGTGTACTTAAAATAAATCGGGAGCGGGAACTCAGCGTCCCGCTCCCGAAGGTTTCCCTGCCTGCAGGGATAGTATTTGGATTTTTAAAGATTACTTATTGGTAGCCATGAAAGCGTCAACCTGGCTCTGTGCCTCAGCAACGATCTTGTCAAAGCCGGCAGCGCGCAGTTCTTGCATCATCTGGGGAACCATAACTTCGGGATCAGCCGTACCGGTCAGCAGCTCGCCCTTGTAACGCTCTGCAATCTGGATGCAGTTTGCCAGTTCATCAGCGATGGGGGTGGTGTCGAGAGTGAAACCAAGCAGGACAGAAGGCTCAGCCTTTTCGTTCAGCTCTTTAACTTCGTCGAACTGGTTGAAATCGAAATCGTCGGTCGGGGTGATAGCGAAGAAGCTGCCCTGGGTGTAACCTGCCATAGACCAATCCGCGTTGTTCTTATGGACGAAGGTTTTGCTGTCATCGGTGTAATCCCAGTTGTCGCCCTGAACGCCGTAGTAGAACAGGTCACGGACGTAGGTGTCGGTGTTTACCAGCTGCAGGAATTGCAGTGCTTTTTCGGGGTTGGCGCAGTTAGCGGAGATGCAGTTCAGAGAGCCGCGGACAGTTTCATTGGAAACGATGGTCGGACCCCACTTCTGGGCAACGCACTCAACGCCGAGCTGCGGACCCCAGGAAGTGATTGCCGCACCGGACCAGCCCTGTGCAATGGAGCAAGCCTTGTAGTTTGCATCTTCGGGACGGGTTGCAGCGTCAGAGTTGATGATACCTTCGTTGTACCACTCATGGAAGGTTTTCAGAATCTGCTTGACGTCATCCTGCTCAACAGTAGCAACAACCTTACCCTCGCTGTCATCATAGCGCACACCCAGGGGATACAGACCGGCGCCAAGCTGGTCATACATATAGGACTGGTAGCCGCCGCCGTTTTTGTTCAGAGGGAAGGAAGCCTCGCCGTCAGTGTCCTTGATAGCCTTCAGGGGCGCAGTCAGTTCATCCAGGTCGGTGATGCCCAACTCCTTGGTATAGTCATAGCCGGCAGCCTCGATCTTTGCCTTATCCCAGACAACGTACTCGCTCTGAGAAGAATCCTTGTAGGTAGGCACACCATAAACACGTCCGCCCACTTCGCAGGCTTTCCAATAATCTTCCGGAACGGAAGCGTACAGTTCAGGAGCCGCTTCCTTGACCATATCGGTGATATCCAGGAAAGCACCGGTATTGACGTCGTTGTTATAGGTGTTGACGTTGGTGAACAGGATGTCGTATTCACCGCTGGTGTTCACAATAACATTGCGGCGGGTGTCCCAGTCGCCCCAGGAGATAACCTCCATGTCGATGTTGACGCCGATCTTATCTTCCAGATACGGGTTAATCTGTGCCAGCCATGCATCGTAGTTAGAAGGCATGCCAGAACCAACGGCCACCCATTTCAGGGTGACGACGTCCTTGGAGGGAGCAGCCGTAGGAGCAGCCGTAGAGGTGCTGCTGCCATCGGTGCCGGTGGAGGCAGAAGAGGAACTGCCGCCGCAGGCTGCCATGCTGAGGGCCATGGAACCGGCCATGCCCAGCGCAAGCACTTTGTTGAACTTTTTCATCTGTTTTTCTCCTTTGCTTGTGTAAAGTTGTGTATCTTCATTCCCCTTATAGGGGAACAGAACCAAATGTGGTGGGAAAATTGAATGGGTTTATTTGTTAGCATCGATGTTCTTATACAGTGTTTTTCTTTTTCAGAGTCTTTCTCTTAGCCCTTAACCGCACCAACCGTCAGACCGGAAATAAAGTACTTCTGGAAGAACGGATACGCGCACGCAATGGGAATGACGATAATGATTGCGATTGCCATACGAACGGATTCGGACGGCATCGAGTTACGGTACTGCTGCAGACTCAGACCTGCGCTGGGGTTATTGGCGATGTACTCCAGGTTCTTCATCATGTTGTTCAGCAGTGCCTGCAAGGATACCAGCTTGGAATCCGAAATATACAGGGCGGACTGGAACCAGTCATTCCAGTAGCCGAAGGTCAAAAACAGCGCAATTGTGGCAAAAACAGGCTTGGAGATGGGCACCACGATACGCCAGAAAATTTTCATCTGGGATGCGCCGTCAATCTTTGCCGACTCAATGATGGAATCCGGTACCGTTGTTCGGAAGAAGGTCTTGCAGATAATAACATTGAAGCTGCTCATCGCCAGCGGCAGAATCAGACACCAGATGGTGTTGTTCAAACGCAGCATATTGGCAACAACCACATAGTTTGCAACCATGCCGCCATTGAAAATCATCGGGATGAACACCATCCAAGTGAAGAAGCCTTTGAGTTTATAGTTCGGGCGGGAAAGCACATAGCCAATCATTGTGGTCAGCAGCACACCCAGCACCGTACCCATAACCGTGACCACCACGGAAATTATGAGTGAATTAAAAATCGTTCCGCGTTCATTCCAAAGGAACGTGTACGCCGCCGTGGAATATGTATCCGGGAAAAGCCTGTACCCGTACTTTGTGATAGAATCCGTGGAGGAAACGGAAATCATAAAGACGTAGAACACCGGAAACAGACAGACGAAGGAAAGCAGTACAAACAGAATGTTAAAGCAGGCATTCGTTGTCGGCTTAATCTGGTTTAAGCGGAACGCCGCACGAGCTTCCTCTTTTTCCAGCTTTTTTTCTTCGGCCTTTATCTTATGCTTTTCTGCCAGAGTCATTTGTGTGTTCTCCCTTCATCAAATAATCGCGCTTTCTTCATCAATCTTGGAAACGATGAAGTTGGCAACCAGAACGGTCGCGCAGCAGCATGCAGCCTGGAACAAACCTGCGGCAGCAGTTCTGCCGATTGTCACATTGCTCTGCAAAGCCTGGTAGACATAGGTGTCAAATGTGCTGGCAACGTTGTACAGTGAGTTGGGAACACCCTGCGTAACCTGATAGAACAAGCCGAAATCGGAATAGAAGATGTGGCCGACATTCAGAATGAACATCATAACGATGATGGGTTTCAGTGCCGGCAGTGTAATATATTTGGTCTGCTGCCACTTGGTCGCGCCGTCCAGCGTTGCCGCCTCGTACAGCGTACTGTCAATGCCGGTAATACTTGCAAGGTAGACAACCATATTATAGCCCATGGATTTCCAGACCTGCATGAAAGTCAAAATCAGCGGCCACCATTTTGGCTGAGAATACCACATGATTTTATCGCCGCCGAAAAACTGTATGATAGTGTTCATCAAGCCCTTGTCGGGGTTCAGGAAGGCGTAGACAAAGTAGCTGACAACAACCCACGAAAGGAAGTACGGGAAGAACATCATGGTCTGGTATGCTTTAGAAGCGATTCGGCTGTAAATCTGGTTAATCAGCACAGCCAATGTAACCGGAATTACAATGTTCAATACGATAAATAAGATGTTATATAACAGCGTATTGCGCAGCAGCATGGTAAAGGTGTTGCTGGTAAGAAAGAATTTGAAGTTATCAAATCCTGCCCAGTCACTGTGAAATAAGCTGTAAAGGAAACCCCTTCCCGGAGTGATCTTGAAATTCTTGAACGCAATAATCAGACCGAACATAGGCAGGTAGCAAAAGACCGCATACCAGATGGCTGCCGGAAGCCCCAGCAGTGTCAGCTCCGTGTCATCACTCGTCCAACGTTTGCGGCGTGGCTTCGTTGAAGTTGAAACTGCCGGCTTATCCTTTTTCATAGAATGTGCCCCTTTCTTTTGGCGAGCCAAGTGTTAACAGCCGCCAGCATTTCGTGCTAACTAAGCGTTAACTCCATAGTTAGCATTCGTTGCCATTTGTTAGTCAAATATTAACATTTACTTTTGTACCTGTCAATCGTCATTTTGCACAAATCGCGCACCGTTTCATTGTATTCGTGCATATCAACGGTTTTCGCATTGTTTTTTTGTGCAAGATGGCCAACATTTTCAACATCAAACATTAGCAAAAGTTAACTTTTCGTGTTGCTTTTCTCTTATGATTTTGCTATACTTACTATAAACTCAAAAAACGGAGGCTTTCTTTCATGAGCAAACCAACCATGCAGGATATTGCTGATGCTCTTTCTGTTTCCAGAATCACCGTATGGAAAGCGCTAAGCAACCGTCCCGGCGTTTCGGATTCTATGCGTGCCCAAATCCATCAAAAAGCCACCGAGATGGGCTATTTCCACACTCCCTCTCAGGATACCACTGCGACCGTCTCTGCTCAACTGCCTCCCCACACACGCACCGTAGCGGTAGCCGTGTGCCGACCGGAGTCCTCTCTTTTCTGGATGCAGATTATCCATCAGATTGCCAAAGATCTTTCCGAGCATAATGTCAACCTCATGTACACATATCTTCCCACAAATTACAAAGCGGGCTATGTGTTGCCGGAGCCTTTGACAAACGGTACAGTAGATGGTGTCATTGTACTGAACACGTACTCTGCGCCCTTGCTGCGGCTGTTATCCTCTTTACCTATACCAAAGGTTTTTCTGGACACGGTTCCTTCTGTCCCCTATAACCAGTTACATGGGGATCTGCTCATTATTGAGGGTCGCGACCTTATCCGGCAGATTACAAGCAATCTGCTCCGTCATGGATGCCGAAAGCTCAGTTTCATAGGCGATGTAGAATATGCCCAGACAAACAAAGAACGCTACGAGGGATTTCTGGATGCGCTGCATGAGCATGGGATCATTCCAAACCCCAGTCTTTACCTTACCGGGTCATTGGGTCTTCGTACCCATTATGAGGAAATCAGTCACTTTCTGGACTTTTTGCCAACCATGCCGGACGGTATCGTCTGTGCCAGCGACTATATTGCTCATTTCATCCAGCGTTATCTTGAAGAAAAAGGGATAGACCCTGAAGGACGTATCGTACTGACGGGCTTTGACAACAACAGCGAATATTTGAACGTTGCCGACCGTATTACAACAGTCGATGTAAAGCCGAAAACCATCGGTTCTCGCTTGGCCGCCAAGATTCTTTTTGTGATAGAACACCCGAAAGCGGCGCCCGAAGTCAGTTACGTTTCTTCCGAAGTGCTTTACCGCGGCGTGCTGGCATCCGATCCAAAAGCTTCAAATCCTGACGAGTCTATTCTATAAAGCAATCAGCTACATGGTTTTTTCACCAAATAAATAGCAGGACATCCGCGGTTTTGAGGTGATCCCAAAAAGTCAGGGCCATATTTTGAAGTAAAAATTGTTCAAGTAGCCGAAAGGGCTTGTTGTCTGTGAATTGCAGGCGGCAAGCCCTTTCGTTTTGCTCTGATTCTGCGGTTGTTGTAGTAATCCAGATATTCGACGAGTTCCTATTTGAAGTGCTCCATGGACTGAAATTTTTCCAGATATATAAGCAGATTGATATATGCCTACCGGCTGGCAGCTCTTGTCAGCCCCTGCATAGTCCGCAGAGAAGTATCCTGTGTAATATATAAAGTAATCTTCTTGTTTGTACAAAGTTTTTCCAACGGGTGCAGAAATAATGCCGCGCTTGCCATAATCTGTCCCCCCATGCAGAGCGTGTCCGGACAGAATGCTTCGATCTGCGGCTGCAATGCATCGCACAGCTGTTCACCAAAGCACCGGAAACAGGCTTTGGCCCGTTCGTCCCCGGCGGCGATGCGTTCAGCAAGCGCACGACCATCCAGCGGCACCCCCAGCATCTCGCCGGACAGCTTTTCCAGCCCCCGCCGGGAAATATAGTCGTCTACGCAGCTGTCCCGAAACGGTGCATTATAAAAATATCCGTTTGGCGGCACACCGGGTGTACCTTCTTCAGCCAGAAATCCGTTCACCCCAAATGCACTGCCGCAGCCGGTTCCCACTGCTACAAACAGAGCTCGCCCGGCTTGCGTCGCCTGACCAAAGGCCATTTCCCCCAACGCAAAGGCCGCTGCATCATTGATGAATTGAATTTTTTGCTCCAGCAAGCCGCTGATTTCGGAGAATGCTCGGCGCAGATTGCAGCCGTACAGTGCATCGTATTTGTCCAGCCCTTGTAAAAGGCAGATGCCGTTTTTATAGTCAAACGGTCCGGGAAACGCAAGATCAATTTCAATGGGAACAGCATTTTCCGGGCAGATACTGCTAAAAATCCAACCAAAGTTTTCAAGCAACGTTTGCCTGTCCGCGCCGGCCATTGCCGGGAAATGGCGGACAGGTGCCAGAAAATTTCCTCTTTTATCCAGAGGTGCAGCCTTGATTTCCGTACCGCCCACATCCAGACACAGATACACTTCCTGCATTTTATCTCCCCCGGTTGATTTCAATATTAAAACTGCTCCGGCTTGCCGGATAATAACTTTCGCTGTATTCCACCGCAATACCGTTCTGGCTATAGCCGGTCGAGACAATATAGACTGTCGGTTCAAAAGGCGACAGTTTAAGCTCTGCCGCGACCTCTGCCGGGGGCATACGCACATCCAGTCGCTGAGAGGTTCGCATGACGGTCAGCCCACGGCTGTCCAGCATTTCGTAAAAGGATGCATCCGTAAAGTTTTGTTCATCCATTTCCGGGAAAAGGCGTACCGGTACATACACCGTTGTGTACACAATGGGGCAGCCGTTATACATGCCTTCCAGCCAGCGCAGCCGAACCATCCGAGTCACGCGTTCCCCCTCGGCAAGACCCAGTGCCTTGGCGGCAAGCTTGCCCGGTTTTTCTTTTTGCAGCGCCAGCACGCTGGTGTGCAGGTGGTTGTGCCGTTCCCGGCTTTCTTCCTGATAGCCGATCACGAACCGCGTGGATTCGTGCTGTATTTTTGGTTCTGTCACATAGGTGCCGCTTCCCTTGACCCTTGTCAGGCGTCCTTCCTGTTCAAGCAGGTTCAGCGCCTGACGAACCGTGGGGCGGCTTACCCCCATAGAAACAGACAGCTCGTTTTCTGTGGGAATGCGGGTGTTCGGCGGGTATTCCCCGTTCTGTATCCGATCCCTCAACTGCTGTACAATCTGAAGATATCGCGGCTGCGGCATACTATATCCAACCTCCCTGCTGATGTGCCGTGTCCGGTGTTCTCCGCACAAAAACATTGTCACAGCGCAGATTTATACCGCACACCACTTCTGAATCAAGTATACCATGCAGGCGGCAATTTGTAAAGATGTAATTACTAATTTAATTTTATTCAGAAATGTATTGACATTTATCCCGCTTCCGTGTATGTTGATTATATCGTACAAAATATCCGAAAGCAGGTGCCTTTTATGCCGAATCCCTCTACTTACCCTTACCGGCGCTTCCCCACCATACAGGCCGGCGCCGCCGACCATGCTGCACGGGGAACCGATGCCGTAAAACAGGAACTGCACGCCCTGTGTGCAGGCAGCAGCAAAACCGTTGTGACGGTTGAATGCTACCCCGGTACCGATCAAGCGGAGATCCTTGCGCTGTTCCCGCACGCTGAACTTATCATTCATGCAGATGATCTGGCAATCCAACCCGCTGAGCTGGATGCAAAAATCGAACACGAACTGACGGACGACCCTGTGTTCGGCATCATGACCACCTGGCAGATGAAAAATTTTTACCCGGAAGAAGCACTGTGTGCCGCCCGGGGAAAAATTGATGCCGTAACGGATGGTCTGGTACTGGTTTACGGTGTCGGTGCCTCTCTTGTGGAACGTGCAGACATCACCATCTATGCGGACATTACGCGGTGGAAAATTCAGCTCCGTTTCCGCAAAGGGCAGGACAACTGGCATACAGCCATGCATGACCTGCCGCAGCGCGCGAAATATAAGCGCGGCTATTTTGCCGAATGGCGCTGGGGCGACCGGATCAAAGACAAACTGCTGCCGGTTTTTGACTATTATCTCGATACCACATCAGCCGGTGACCCTGCCATTGTGCCGGGCGCTGCTTACCGCGAAGCACTGTCCAAAGCTGCGGCGCAGCCGTTCCGCATGGTGCCTTACTTTGACCCGGGCGTCTGGGGCGGCGACTGGATGAAAACGCATTTTGACCTGCCCGAAAACGGCAGCAACTATGCATGGAGCTTTGACGGTGTTCCGGAAGAAAACAGCCTGCTGTTGGATTTCGGTTCCTGTGTTGTGGAAACACCGGCGCTCAACCTTGTCTATGCGCACCCGCGTGAGCTTCTGGGCGACCGTGTTCATGCGCGCTTCGGCAAGGAATTTCCCATTCGTTTTGATATGCTGGACACCATGCACGGTCAGAACCTTTCGCTTCAGGTTCATCCCCTGACCGAATACATCCAGAGCCATTTCCATATGCACTATACACAGGATGAGAGCTACTATCTTCTGGATGCTGCCGGCGAAGCCCCTTGCGTCTATCTGGGCATTAAAACCGGTACAAAGCCGGAAGAAATGGTCAGCGCCCTGCAGGAAGCCCAGAACGGCGGCAAGCCTTTCCCTGCAGAAAAATTTGTCAACAAGATTCCTGTCAAGAAGCATGACCATGTGCTGATTCCGGCCGGCACTGTACATTGCTCCGGCGCAGATACCATGGTGCTGGAAATCAGCGCTACGCCGTATATTTTCACATTCAAGCTCTGGGACTGGGGTCGCGTTGACCTTGACGGCAAGCCGCGTCCCATCCACCTTGAACACGGTGCGGCCAACATCCAGTGGTATCGCAATACCGAATGGGTTCATAAAAATCTAATCAATGCCGTCGCAGAAGTTTATTCCGACGAAAACGGAACCGTTGTGCGCACCGGCTTGCATGAACGGGAGTTTCTGGACACATTCCGCTTTACAACATCTTCTGCCCTGCCGGTACATCGCAACGGCAGTGTGCATATGCTGAACCTGGTTGATGGTACGCGGGCGGTTCTGCGCAGCAAAAGCGATGCGTTCCCTCCTCTGGAGCTGCACTATGCCGAAACCTGCATTGTTCCTCAGGCAGCCGGCGATTATGAAATTTACAGCCCGGACGGCAGCGAGGTCAAGGTCATTCTTGCCTGTGTTCGCAACTGAGTTATCCTATATGCTGCTGGCTGCCAATCAGGACAGCGGCTGCATCACCTGCTTCCGCAGGGATGAAAAGGCGGGACGTCTGGAACCGGAAAAAGCGGGAATCTCCTGCCCTGTACCGGTATGCATTGTGGCACATCCGGTGTAGAATCGCCGACATTTTATCAATCTCAAAAGTCTGTGGCTTTCCCCCGAAAACCGCAAATCAAATATTAGGAGGTATTTTATCATGGCACATTCCATCAAGACGGTCTATGTTGTCCACCATTCCCACACGGACATAGGCTACACAGATCTGCAGGAACGCGTTATTGCAATTCAGGTCAACTATATCAAAACCGTGCTGTCCATGATGCGTCAGCCGGAATATGCTGACTTCCGCTGGAACTGCGAAACGCTGTACTGCGTAGAGGAGTTCTGGAAACAGGCCAGCGAGGAGGATCGCGCCGACTTTGCCCGTTTTGTCAAGGAAGGCAAAATCGGTATTTCGGCCAACTATCTGAACTTCAACGATCTTGTCAATGCGGATGTATTCGGCAAGCGTCTGGCCAAATGGCAGGACAAGCTGCAACCGTTTGGCACAAAAATTCACACAGCCATGGCAGCCGATGTCAATGGATTCTCCATGGGCTACCGTGACGCCATGATTGAAAACGGTGTGGAGTTCTTCTTCACGAATGTTCACTGCCACCACGGTATGTATCCGCTGTACCAGAACCAGAATGCTTTCTTCTGGGAAAACGCTTCCGGACAGCGGCTGCTGGTCTGGAACGGCGAACATTATAATCTGGGCAATGTGCTGGGGCTTCAGCCCAACCACGCTGTCAACTGGATGATGCGCAACCGTCTGGGTGAAGATGCCGACGCCGGCACTTTCTTCTCGGATCAGCTGCATACAAATCTTGACAAGTATCTGACCGAATGTGAAACCGAGGGTTATCCATACGATTTCATTGTAACCGCAGTGTCCGGTGTTTTCAGCGATAATGCGCCGCCGTCTGCCGAGATTATGGAAACCATCCGTGCTTACAACGAAAAGTACGGTCAGGAAGTACGCGTTGAGATGGTTTCTCTGCAGGAGTTGTACGCTGCCATCGCACCGAAACTTACGGATGCACCTGTTTACCGCGGTGACTGGACGGACTGGTGGGCCAATGGTGTCGGCAGTACCCCCTATGCGGTCAAGCACTACAAGGATGCCGACCACCGTTGGCAGCTTGCAAACCGTCTGGACCCGGATGCAGAAACACACTATCCGGCGCTGGCAGAAGCCGTGCAGGACAACTTGATGCTGTATGCAGAGCATACATGGGGACATTCTTCTACTATTACCAACCCATAAGACTGTGATGAAAAAGATGTCACAGTCTTTTTTCTTTGTTGTAGCGTCGAAAATCAGTGATTTCGCCAACCAATTTTTGGACACGGTTTTACAGTGTTGTCCAACCATTTTGGGGCGGTTTGCCCACCTTGATTCCCACTTTTCTGCCGATTTCTGGAATTTGGCAGGGGAGGGGGCAATTTTTTTGAGAAAAAACAGAATAAATCCTGCTGTTTTCAGAATGTTTTCAATTTCCCCGTAGCCATACCAGAACCCGGATCTTTCGACAGAAGAGCGCATCAGCGACCTGATGAGCCGGATGACCCTTGAAGAAAAGATCCTGCAGACAGATCAGTATTATTCCGGCGATTTTACAACGCAGGACGAAAACGGCAAGGTTACCGCCGTGGATATGCAGCGGTTTGATGCACTGATGCAGCACAATAGTGTCGGCAGTGTGCAACTGCGCGGTATGACTGCTGCCCAAGCCAATGTTGTGCAGCGGTAAGAAGGTTGTAAAGCTGCTGGATTATGCTTAGCAAAACAGAACTGTTCATTTAGAATATAAGCCGCTTGTTCTTTGCGGCATAATAAAAGGTACAAATTATATACCAGTAAGGAGGATCTGCATGAAAACTTCATCTATTCTTGACACCTATCAGACCTGGCTGACCCACCGGGAGTACAGCCCCGCCACCATCCAGAAGTACACCAAAGCCCTGGCCCGCTTTTTTGCCGATACTGGGGCAGGGGACATCCCGACCCGCGAGACCGTTGCAGCCTGGCGGGATAGCCTGACCGAAAAGGGCTATACCCCTGCCACCGTGAACGCGATGCTGGCTGCCGTCAATGATTGCCAAGAGAGCATCGACAACGTGGCTGGCAAAGCTAAGCCGCTCAAGCGCCAGCGCAGGATCTTCGCCGACCCTGGCCGGGAACTGACCCGCGCCGAGTATTTCCGCCTGCTGAACGCCGCCCGCGCCGCCGGCAACAAGCGCACCCAGCTGCTGCTGGAAGCGCTTTGCTCCACCGGCATCCGCGTCTCGGGACTGCAGTTTATCACGGCAGAAGCCGTCCGCCGGCACAAGGCGTCTATCCGCTGCAAAGGCAAATGCCGGGAGATCCTGCTGCCCGCTGAGCTCTGCCACCGCCTGACCCGTTGGTGCCAGAAACACCGCATTCATGCCGGTCCGGTGTTTCTTTCCCGTGTTGGCAAGCCTCTGAGCCGCGTAACGGTCTGGAAACTGCTCAAAGCCCTGTGCGAGCGCGCCAATGTGGCCGGGAAGAAAGTTTTCCCCCACAACCTGCGGCACCTGTTTGCGCGGACATTTTACAACCTCGAAAAAAATATCTCGAAACTGGCGGACCTGCTCGGTCATTCCAGCATCGAGACGACAAGAATTTATATCATGGAATCCGGCGCAGAACATGAGCGTCTACTCAATAAAATGCACCTTCTATTGTAATTTTAACGAAAGCCGAATTCCGTTCCTACTATTAACAAGGTTTGATCCCTGTTGTGCGTCCGGCCGCGTTTTTTGACAAGCAAGGCACAAAAATGGACAGGCAAAAGTCGTTGGGTAAGCGGTCAAAATCCCTGCAAAAATCGGCTGCAGTGAGCCATCTGCACGCACTTTTTGAGCCACCCTGCCGGAGCTTTTGAGCCACCTCGTCGGTCACAGTGAGCTACCCTTCGCTATAATGAAGATGGCGCAGGCGACAGTCTGCGACTATTTTCAAAGCGGAGGTACCGCAAATGACTGATTATCGAGAAATATTGAGGCTGCGTGGCTTGCAATACAGCCAACGTGCCATTGCGCGATCTGTGAGGTGTTCACGAAATACCGTAGAAAAGGTCTTAGCGGCGAGCGCTCAATTACATCTTGCTTGGCCCCTCTTCGACGACGTCACCAACGCCGACCTGGAACGGTTTCTCTTTCCAGACAAGCACAAAGCATCCAGTCAATATGCCGAGCCCGACTACCCGTACAGCCATCGCGAACTGGCCCGGTCGGGTGTGACCCTGACGCTGCTGTGGGAAGAATACTGTGCGAAGTGCCATGAGACCAGTCAGAAGCCGTACATGAGCACCCAGTTTGGCGAACGGTACGTGTTACAACGGCAACTATGCGCATCCAGCACAAGCCGGGAGATGCCATGCAGGTAGATTGGGCTGGAGAAACCATTCTCCTCCAGGACCCGGTCACGGGCGAACAAAGCGCTGCCTATTTGTTTGTTGCCGTTCTGCCATGCAGTTGCTACACCTACGCAGAAGCCTGCGATGACATGAAAACTGAGAACTGGCTGAATTGTCATGTCCATGCATTCGACTACTTCGGCGGCGTCGCACGGCTGCTGATTCCTGACAACTGCAAAACGGCCACGCTGTCCAACACCCGGTACGATGTGATTCTGAACCGCAGCTACCAGGGACTGGCCGAGCATTACGGCACCGCAATCGTACCGGCACGTGTCCGCAAGCCGCGGGACAAGAGTTCGGCGGAGGCATCTGTCCGCTTTGCCGAAACGTGGATTGTGGCGGCCCTGCGCGACCGCAAGTTCTTTTCCTTGCGGGAATTGAACGAGGCGGTCGCCGAAAAGCTGGCTGAGTTGAACAGCCGCCCGTTCAAGCAGATGGCTGGCTGCCGCCGCAGCGCCTATCTGGAAGAAGAAAAGCCCTACATGCTGCCGCTGCCTGCCAGTGCATATGAATCGGCTGTCTGGTCGGTTGCCAAAGTCGCCAACGACTATTTTGTTGCGGATGGCAGGAACAAGTATTCTGTTCCCTACAACTTGATTGGCGAACGCGTGGACATCCGCGTGACCAAGGAGGTGTTCTACCTCGGCAGCCGCGTAGCCAGCCACCGCCGGCTGCAGACCCGGCAGCGTGATCCGCTGGTGAAGCGCGAACATATGCCGCCGGAACACCAGAAATATCTCACCTACAACGCCGACGAGTTCAGCCGCTGGGCAATGTCGGTTGGCCCCATGACCGAGAAGGTGGCCGACCACTTTCTGAAGTCCGGTAAGGCAGCCGAGCAAGGTTACAAGGCGTGTGCAGACTTGAGCAAACTGGAACAGCGGTACGGCAAGCAGCGGTTGGAGGCAGCCTGCGGCAAGGCTCTTGTGTACAGCACCGCACCCGCGCTGCGCACCATTGCCAGCATTCTGAAAAACGGCTTGGACAAGCCGGACAAGGCCGAGAGCCAACTGCCGCAGTCCAAAGCCAATAGCTACGGCATTACCCGCGGTGCGGCCTACTTCCGGAAGGGAGGCGACCGCGGATGCTGAACCAGGCAACGATGGACATGCTCACGTCGATGAAGATGACCGCTATGGCAGCGGAGTTCGCCAACCAGTTGAAAGATCCCACGTTCAATGAACTGGGCTTTAAGGAGCGCTTGGGCTTGCTGGTAAGTGCGGAATGGAACCGACGCCAGAGCAACAAACTGAACCGGTTTATCCGCAACGCACGCTTCGCCGTGCCGTCTGCCACCGTGGAAGGCATTGAATACCACGAGGACCGCAAACTGGACAAGGCACAGATGCTGCGGTTTGCCACCTGCCAGTACATTGACGAAGGCCACCACATTATCCTCAAGGGAGCCTCTGGTAACAGCAAGACTTACATTGCCTGTGCCCTGGGCAATGCCGCCTGCCGCCGTTTTAGGAAGGTGCAGTACATCCGTATGCCGGAAGTGCTGGACGAGCTGAGCATTGCCCGCAGCGGTGGCACGCTGAAAAAGGTGCTTGAATCGTACAAGAAGAAAGACCTGCTCATTCTGGACGAGTGGCTGATTCGTCCGCTGTCCCCGCAAGAATCCTATGATATGCTGGAGATTGTAGAGGCGCAGTGCCACAAGTCTACGATCTTTTGCACGCAGTACGAATCTGAGGGTTGGTACACCAGGATTGATCCCAATCCGGAATCCGACAGCCCCGTTTCAGAAGCTATTATGGACCGCATTATCCACAACGCTTACGAGGTTCTGGTGGATGGCCGAGTCTCGATGCGGGAACGCAAGGGCTTGAAAGCCGCTCGGGAAGGCGGTGGCCAGGATGTGTGAACGCCCATATCTTTGCGATGAGGATAACTGCGCGGCTTTAGAACTGGAACGGACCTGCTACAAGAAGTTGGAGCGCGAGTCGATGGAATACTTTTACGCAGCTGAGAAAGAACTCCAGCGACAGCGCGAGCGGATTCGCCAGTTAGAGAACATCTTGACAGAAAACGGCATCTCGATCCCTGAAGAAGATTAATCTTGGCTCTGCTGGCTGGTTTGGCTGACAGAGCTTTTGAAATATGGGGGAGTGTCGCTTTAGTGCGGTGAGGTGTCGCTGACGTTCCGGCAGAGTGTCGCTAAAACTCCGTGTAGGTGTCGCTCAGCAGCCGATTTTTGCAAATAGCAAATACCGGCTCTCACAAAGAAACATATATCGACTTTCTTGGCCATTCTCTCCCCAAATTTTCCACTCTTCAACGTTAATATGATATATGGGTGTTCCGATGCGATGGGGTATGAGCTGACAAACTCTGAAATTGCCTTAACCATTGCAAGGAAACAATGCGGGCTGAGTCAGAAGGGGCCTGAATCATACAAGGGAAGATTGTCACCGTGATATGACGTATGGCTCCCGGAGGAAGATGGACGGTGCAGACGGCTGGTGAAAGGAAAATCAAATGTAGAGTGCAGGTATCAGTACGGCCAAAAATGTGCCCCTGCACTACTGTGTTTTGGGTGCTTGCTAGCTATCGGTTGAAGATGCCAGTAAAACAAATCATGGTTTTCCCGGACGAAACAGGTTATGCGGTTTGTCCCAAATGCCATGTGACAATGGAACGTGAATATGTGGATTTTTGTGACAGGTGCGGTCAACGCTTGGGCTGGAATAATTACATGAATGCCAAACTGGTTTATCCAGATGAGTATGGCGCGGCAAATAGCTGAATCAACCGGATGGCAAAGAATAAGGCGACATATTTCTGCAAAGGATAATTGCATGAGTGCTGTTCGACGATTGTCGCTAACTCTTTACGCTTTGTGGATGAGACAAATAGATCGCCGCCTGACTGGGCTCCGTAAGGAATTTGAAATGCAAAATGCTTCGTTCAAGCTGAGAAATATCTAAATGTAATATGGACTTGGGTGTCTCTGGCAGAGAACAGGACCTGCGATTTGCCGATGTAAAATAGATGCTTTGACTGTATAGAGCAAAAAAATGTCGAAAATTGATATTATAGATACCATGTGTATGCGTGTTGCCAGGAGGTGCCGGATGCGGTAGAAAGTGCTGCAATGGTTCGAATGCTGCAAGCAGCCATACTAAGCAGTACCTTAAATATAGAACTGTTGAACCAGTGCGTGAAAAAAAATCCTGATGCAGCCGGATGGAAACATTCAGTTTCAGGTATGTAATGGAACCATTATCTAAGGGAGAACAGACATGGCAGGCAATGAGGAACGAACCATTATACGGATCCCGCGAAAAGAATCATCGCAACAGAACGGGCGAAAACGTCTCCTGCGGGTTGCGGCCTATTGCCGTGTCAGTACAGAGCAGGAGGAGCAGGAGAACAGCTTTGAAAATCAGGTGGATTATTACACCCGGTTAATCAACGGCAATCCAGAATGGAAGATGGCGGGAATTTACGCAGACCACGGTATCAGCGGTGTGCGGGGTACGATATGGCCAGGCTTTATGAATATGATCGAGGATTGCAAAAAGCATAAAATCGACCTGATCATGACGAAATCCCTGAGCCGATTTTCACGAAATACCTTGGATTGCATCAAGTATATCCGCTTGCTGAAAGGTCTGGGGGGCCATAGAATTTGAAAAAGAGGGGCTGAACACTGGCGAACTGAGCAGCGAAATATTCTTGACCTGGTTCTCGGCCTTTGCGCAAGCGCAAAGCGAATCACTGAGCCAGAATATAACGATGGGAAAGCGACGTTTGATCCAGGCGGGAAAGGCTGCATTTCCGTATCATTCATTCCTTGGATATCGCCCCGGCCCGGATGGCCGACCAGAGATTGATCCCGAACAGGCAAAAACTGTAAAACGGATTTTTTATGGATACTTGGCTGGTAAAACCCAATCACAGCTGAAAGCCGAGTTGGAGCAGGATCACGTTCCATCGCCAGCGGGCAAAACGGAGTGGTCACGCGCAACGATTCAGAATATGCTTCACAACGAAAAGTATGTAGGCGATCTCTTGCTGCAAAAGACATACACGGCAGATTTTCTGACCAAAAAGGTCAAGAAGAATCGCGGAGAAGTGGAGCAGTGTTATGTTCGAAATAACCATCCGGCCATCATTCCGCGTGACATTTTCCAGGCGGTTCAGCTTGAAATGGCAAGACGCGGAAGCAAAACCAAAATTGACCCGAACAAAGGGATTTCGGGGCGCAGTAAATATTCCGGCAAGTTTGCTTTGACAGAACGATTGATTTGTGGTGAATGCGGCTGTATGTATCGCCGCGTTCTGTATACAAATCGGGACGGCAGCAAAACAAGAGTGTGGCGCTGCAGCAACCGCTTGGAAAATGGGAAAAAATTTTGCAAGAATTCGCCGACCTTGAAAGAACCGGCATTGCGGAAAGCCCTTATGTGGTGTATTGCCACACTGCTGGACAACAAAGAGAGCGTTAAAGAAGAGGTGATGCGGGCAGAAGAAAATATCCTGCGCTATGAAGGGGCAACACAAGACCCGCACCAGTTGATAGACCGTATCCAGGAGATCGATCGCCAGACCAGTAACTTGCTGCTCCTGGTTGCGCACAGTGGGGATGCCAGCATCTATGAAGGAAAGTTCAAGGCACTGAAAGAAGAAAAGCAGGCGCTGCAAACCGAATTGGAAAGTTTGCAGCGCACATCCCAGATGGATGCCGAAGCACAAAACAGGATACAGAAAGTATGGGATTGTATTCAAAACGCACCCACCGATTTCACCCAATACGATGATGACCTGGTCCGACGAATCGTGGAACAGGTCATCGTATACTCGCAAGAGAAGGTTGTAGTGAAGTTTGTGGGTGGGTATAGTGTAGAAATGGTGACTGGAAATTGAGAACATAAAAATCGGCAAGCACGACTTGTGACTATAAAAGATCTAAGGGAGAACTAAATTGCAGCGGAACAACTGATTGACTGCCTGCTGTACTCTCCGACATTCAATGCCGTAATAGCTTAACTGCATGGCATATACAATTCTTTGCAAATACACTAAATCAAGAAGAGAATTGCCGATGAATTCTTTGTCTAAGTTGCCATGTGCATAATTGTTTCGTTGATCAGCTAGTCGTTTGCCCATTTCTGAATAGTTTAGGACTTCGCCATTTAGAGAGTATAGCTGTTGACCAAATATATCGATTGTATCGGACAAATCATGACCTACTTTTTCTACTTTGCTTTGAAGAGTCTCCTGCCAACTGACAGCTCGCCGTACAAACTTGAGTATCCTTTTTGTGTCTCCACTACAATTTTCAATTAGTTCGTTTAGCTTTTCTTCGGCTTTATGCTCTGCCTCCAGTCGTTTCGTGCTTTTAGGAATGCCATCTGGATATAGCCGCCGAAATTCCCATTCAAAGGCCGCAGTGATCATGACAAAACGAGCCGCGTTAATATGGAGAGCTACTTTATATGAATCAGGAATATGGCGTAAATACAGCCTGTCTTCTGCTATATCGCCTAGAATCTTGCCCTCTAAACCAGCAATATCTTTTTGTCGAATATATCGCTCGGCTTTAATTGAGGCTTCATCGGTTTCATGACTTTCATTCCGAATATGGAGTGATCCGATGTTAGAATATTTGTCATCATCTGTTAGTTCATACAAATTAGTGGTGCTAATGTTTATATCTGCGCGATAACAAAGAAACTGAATAAATCGTTTTGCTATGTTGTATAGACGAAGCAAAAACATATAATTGTCGGATGGGTCAAATTCGAAAGTAAGAGCCGAATTTAAATGCACAGGAGCATCTGATATTTTAGAACTAAAGTCGCGCCTTATGTCGAAGCTGACAGTTACATTGTTACCGTCTACAAGAAATTGTTGCTTTGAGGTAGTAGTGAATTCATGAGATCTCGTTGCAAGAGAAAATGTTCCATCGTTGAAAAAATGGTCAGCATCAAGTGTATAGCAAAGAGCTTGATTTACTGGATGAATATGATTTAGTTCGGGCCCATAGAAACATATGCGGCTTATAAAAGGTTTGGAATTGTGACACATAAAGTGTGCAATTAACGGGACAATCAAAACATCGTTTTGACAGCCGAGTTGAGCATTCTTTCTTACAAGAAAAAAGATATACTTGTTGTTTTCTCTGCATCTTCCAACGAGCACACTCTCCTTCATACGGAGAGGATCACCAGACGTGTATACGCCTGGTGCAATTTCTTTCCGTTCATAGCCCCAGAGTATATTTTCGGCCACTTCAGGAGGAGGAATCAGATGCAGTTCATCATCATGAAAAACAAACTGGTATTCTGCATTTTGATAATTTAAGGAGCCGGTGTAGACATTGATACTCATTCTATATTCACCATACGCTTTCTTTAGACTCTGCGGTAGAAGCTGCGTATTTTGAAACTATTATACTACTCAAATCAAAGGCGAAGCAAATCGAGAAAAGATAATGCAGGCTTAATGGCAGAAAGCAATGAGGATGAAAATAATGACGTACAAATGAAGGAAATTTGAGTTATCCCAATTGACCAACCCGGACATATGACACGATGGTTCTGAACCTGGATATGCGTAAGAACAGCTACGCATCCAAGGCGCATGAAGCCGCCTCCCTTATGCTTTGCTCCATTGCCGAGAAGAAAGGCGATATGCTGCGCTACTACAACACCACCGGTACTGTGCGTGCGGTAGGCGTCAGCTACACGAGCCAACCCCAGCTGATCGAGTTTTATATTGAAACCCTTGCACTTGAAGATGTTGAGGTGCGTGATTTGGCAGGAAACCTGTACACCTGCCAGGTATCCCCTCACCCGCGCGGACGCAAAATCAGCTTTATTGATACGCTGTCTTACGGCGAAGAAAAAGAATACACCTACGCTGCCCGTCACAAAGCTCCGGAAACGCTGAATACACGTCACTGCTATATGGGCGCTGAAGAAGTACGGGATATTGTGAATGACTACGACCCGGTGACGTACCGCCTGCCGTATGAAGTGGAAAACAAATTCTTCCGCATCTGCTATAAGCCGGGCGATGGCATCACTTCGTTTGTGGATAAGCGCACCGGAACCGAAATGGCCGGTACTGCCATTCCATTCTTCACGCCGGTGTACCAGCGCACGCCGCTGCACCAGGAGGTACCATTCTCTTCTTACGAAGAGCGCCGTGCACTGGGTCGCAATATTCGCGGCAAACACGCAGAAACGCACATCGGAAAACTGATGGAAATCACCTGCATGGAACATGGTCCTGTGTTCACCCAGTTGCGTCTGCATTACAGCCTTGCCGGTACAGTAAAAGCTGATGTTCTGCTAAAGCTGTATGAAGCCATTCCCCGTATTGACTTTACCCTGGAACTTGGCAAGACAATTTCGGACGAAGTGGAGAGTGTTTTCCTGTCGCTTGATCTGAACCGTCTCGGCAACGAAACCGTGCTTCGCAAGGGTGCGCGTGAGGCTTTCCGCCCCGGCATTGACCAGCTGCCCGGCACCTGCATGGAATTCTATATGTCGGATGACGGCGCGGCACGCCTTTCCCCCGAAGGCAGCGTGTTGATTGCAGCCAGAGATGTTCCCATGTTCTATACCGGCGAGATGCAGCATCACCCCATCCGCCTGTGCGACGGCGCAGCAGAAAACAATGCCCGCCCGTTGTATTCTTGGGTTATGAACAACAACTGGGAAACAAACTTCAAGATGGATCTGTCCGGCTTCTGTCAGTATGACTATTCGCTCTGGTTGACCAATATTTCCGACCCCGAACAGGCCATGGACGAACTGCATGAGCAGCTGTTTGATCCCTATGTCCTGATTGTGCGCTGAGCAGACCGTGACCGGCTGCAATTTGTAAATCTGTTCTCAATATTGCATCCCGAAATAACTCATTGCGTCCTTCCTAATTTTATTTATGTGTATCTCGAAATGCAAATGTGAGCCTGTTGCCCTTCCTGTATGCCCGACATAGCCAATGACCTGCCCGGCCTGCACCTGCTGACCGGTAGTTACACAGATGGACGAACAGTGTGCATACAAAGTTTCCAGCCCTCCGCCGTGATCGATTTGGATGTAATAGCCGTAGCTGCCGCCCCAACTGTCAAGACCGTTGGCAACAGTGACCACGCCATCTGCGGCGGCGAGGATTGGCGTGCCCTCGGCGCAGGCAATGTCGGTGCCGGTGTGGGAGCTTACCTCGCCGGTGATGGGGTCCACGCGGTGACCAAATTGAGAAGTAATCGTACCCGCGACAGGCAGCGGCCATTGCAGGGTGCCTGTCGGGATGCGGGTGCTGTCCGGGTTCATAAGTTCTCCACCGCCCTGTGCAAAACCGCCGAGCAATCCTGCCCACAGTTCCTCATACTGTGGGTCTTGCAGGAGTTGCAGATAGGTGTTCTGGCGGGTGGTGAAATGATAATCTGCCGCCATCTCGTCGGGTGTTTTGTGGGTCAGTTCGATTACGAGGACAGTTTCGGTGATTTCTGTGGTAGTCGGGTTGCCGTCCTCATCGGTAGTTTCTATTGTGGTAGTCTCCGGGTGGGTGGAACAATCCACCGCATTCATCGCCCACATAGTTTCCCGCAGTTTATCTACCTGCTCCTCTGTCAGTGCCGCAACGGGTGCGCCTTGTTCATTTCCTGAAACATACGAAGAAAAGACCGCCAGGACATCTTGCCAACGAATGTAGTACACGTCATCGTTGGCTGTAATGTCTTGGCGGTCATGCTGTACGGTGTCGGAGATTTCTTCCAGCCTGTCGCGGTATTCTGCTGTCAGTGTTTCTACTGCCTGTTGCACGGTAATTGTGTCGGCGTTGGGGGCATTGGCGGCAAAAAAGATGCCATAGGCCGAGCCGGACACAAAGGCCACAAGGCTGATGACAATAATAATACTGAGTGCCACGCTAATCCCTGCAGCAATGGCCGCGACAAGACTGTGCAGGCCGACAAGAAAATGCCGTATTGCCGAGCGCACCGCCACAGCCGTCTTGCAGGTGCTGCTGGCGGCTTTCTGGATAGCAAGCTGCACTTGACGGGTACGAGTCTGCATTTGTGCTTGGGTTGTTATGCTCCACACAGTTTCATTTGCGGCGGTTCGCAGTTGGCGCTGACTTTGGGTCACACCGCGAATATCGCGCGGCACGGTCTTGGCGGTGACGGCTTTTTCTTTTGCTCGCTGGCGGGGCAAATCCGCCCCACGGCGCGAGCGCTGCTCTGCATCGGTCAGCGTGTCGTGCCCAGCCTGTTTCGGGCTGACAACGCGCTCATTGGCGGCATGGGCGCGGGCGGTCTCGACCTGTTCAGCGGCGTGTCGTTCCCGGTATTTTTCTGCCTGTTTGCGCGCAATCTTGCGCCCCTGCTGCACGGTGAAATCTGTGTTTTGCTTGATGACCGAATAGGATGTATCGGTTACCACCGAGCTGGTATCTTGCGCAGCTGTATAATCACCGTCTCCCTGTGTAGAAGTGCTTTCCCGCAGCATGGTTCGGCTTTTCTCCTTGGCCTCCGTCCACGCCTTTTTCAGCGCAGCTTTCGGGATTTCCCCGGTTGCATTGCTTCTCGGCATATGCGCGGTTGGCTTTTCTTTAATATCTTTCATGGCATCACCCCACGTCATAAATTATTCAAATTGAATTTCAAAATCGTTCAAACAGCTTTTAAATTCTACACACAAGTCGCCGCTATAATAAGTCTCGTAATCAAAACAAACGCGGAAAGCATCCCGCACACCACTGCGCCTTAGACCATGCCAGAGCAATCGCTCGGTTAAGGCCAGACAACAAATTGGGCTAAAGGGCCATTACATATAAAAAAACAATGCTGTCTCTTCCGATTCTGGACGATACAGCATTTTCTTTGCAATTATGAAAAGATGTTGCTATAATAGAATCATCTCTCTGAAACGCGAGGTTTCTCCCATGAATTTATATATCAGTGCCGCCGAGTATGACTACCACACCCTGCTGAAAGTGGCCGAGATGGCAGGGCTTGCGGGAATCATTGGTTTTCATGAGGCCGGGGACGGCTATCTGGTGACCTTCCCGCAGGGGGAAAATGTTCAGGCTCTGATAGATGACTATAAGGGACGGCTGCGGGATTTGGAAAACAATATTTGGCAGCATTAAAATAGGTCTATAAATTTGCAAAACGAAAGGGGCGAACAAGCTCCGTAATGAAAAAATATCCATGTCCTTGTTGTGGATTTCTTACCTACAATGTCCCGGCAGATGAAGATTGTGGGTATATTTGTCCCGTTTGCTTTTGGGAGAATGACCCGTTCATCACTTCTGATAACGAGCCAAGCGACTCCAATCATGGAATAACACTAAAAGAAGCAAAATCCAATTTCTTGCAATTCGGTGCTTGTGTAAAAGAAATGCTACGCTATGTTCGACCACCGAGAGATGACGAAAAGGAAATCTCATAGCATCGAATTCCTGTTTGTAGCCCCCTGAGGACCGCTGCGGCGGTCCTTTATTTTTATATGTCATTGCTTTACTCCTTTTTCTCGGACGGGTTAGTCGACATCAATTTATATAGCTTAGTGTTTCGGGGGAAAGAATTTGTGAAAGGCACGATGTTGCCCGCGCACCGAATCAGCCCGCAGCCTGCAGGGACATTGGTGACGTAGCCAAGCTGGTTGTCCGAGATGTTCAACAGCTTCGCCAGTTCCGCGCGGTCGGTGGCGCTCTGGTTCAGCATCACGAGAAACTCTGAGTTAGCCAGCATCAGGCGGGCGGTGTCGGAGCGCAGCAGTTCGTCCACATTCTGCGTCAGCCCGGTCACAAGTCCATTGTATTTGCGGATGCGCTTCCACAGCTTGTAGAAGAAATTGGCGCTGTACTCGTAGCGGAACAAAATGTAAAACTCATCGCAGAAAATCCACGTTCTGCGCCCCTTTTTCCAGTTCTGAATCACGCGGTTGTAAATGGCATCCAGCGTCACCAGCATCCCCAGCGGCATAAGCTGCTCGCCCAGTTCGCGGATGTCGTAGGCGATGATCCGCGCCTGTGTGTTCACATTGGTGTACTGGGCAAAGGTGTTCAGCGTGCCGGTAATGAACAATTCGGACGACAGCGCCAGCCCCTGCGCTTCGGGTTCCGGCTGCATTTGGAGCAGACGGTAAAAGTCCTGCAGCGTGGGCGGCGTGCCTTTATAGCCGTTGCGAATGTAGGGCAGATACACCTGTTCGGTGCAGCGACCGAGGATGGACTTTTCTTTCGCAGTCACCATGCCGTCACCGATGAGCTGCTCGAACAGCGACAGCACAAACTCCGACTTGCTGACGATGGGGTTGCGCTCATCACCGTAGGCGCGATCCATGTCCAGCGCGTTGATGTGGGTGTCGGACGTGGCCGAAATGCGGATAACCTCGCCGCCAAGGGCTTCGGTCAAATAGCCGAACTCACTTTCCGGGTCGAGGATGAGGATGTCATCCTCGGTGGAAAGCGCGATCTGCACGATCTCTTCCTTGGCGCTCATGCTCTTGCCGGAACCGGACACACCCAACCGGAAACTGTTGCCGTTGAGCAGCAAGCGGCGATCCGCTACGATCATGTTCTTGCTGACGGCGTTCTGCCCATAATACAGACCGTTCGGCTGCATGATTTCCTGCGCACAGAACGGGATCAGCACGGCGGTGCTTTCGGTGGTAAGGGTTCGCAGGGCTTGGATTTTCCGCAGCCCATAGGGTAGTACCGTATCCAGCCCGTCCTTCTGCTGCCAGCGCAGCGTCGAAAGCTGGCACAGGTGCTTGCGCGCCGTGGAGTAGAGCGTTTCGGTGTCGCTGTCGAGCTGCTCTTTGCTGTCAGCCAGATGCACCAGTGTCACCAGCCCGAACATCATCCGCTGGTCACGGGTGGTCAGGTCGTCCAGCATTTCTTTGGTTTCCTTGCGCTGCAATTCCATATCGTATGGAATCGTGGCAGTAAAATTGTTGTTGGCGTTCTGGCGGCGCTGCCAGTTGGCGACATTCGTTTCCACGCCCAGCAGCGTACTTTGCAGCTGGCGGGCAGCTTCGTCCGTAGGCACCGGCAGGATGTCGATGGACAGCATCAAGTCGCGGTCGAGGTCGCAGAGTTCCGACACAAAGCTGTCCTTGATGTAGCTGGCATAGTCCTGCAAATACAGCACCTTGCCATATCGTGCGTCCAGCTTGAAATGGTCGGCGGCGAACTCCATGCTGTCGGGGCAGAACCAGTCCTTGAAATGCTGCCCGCGCTTGGCGTGTTCGTGGATGTTGAACTCCGCCGCAGCCTGTTCCCCGCCCTTGAAAAAGTCGCGGAAAATATGCAGTCGTTCGTTCAGTGTCAGTTCGGTTGCCACCGAGGAAAGCTGCGCAAGGTGCGTCACCAGATCCGTGCCGACGCGGGCAAAGTAGCTGCGTGCCTCGTCTGCATTGCGCTTTACCACGCTGACGGTCAGATAGCGCTCCCGCACAATGCTGTTGCTGGTACCGGTGACCTGTGCGGTCAGCATCTGGTTGAACTCGTGGCGGTATTCGTCCAGACCATCATCCTTGTCGGGCAGCAGGACGCTGCGCTCGAACTCGGCCTTGTTGATGCGGCGGTTGTATATTGTGATTTTCGCGGATGCGCCGGAATCGAGGGCGTTCAGCAGTTCCGAATAGTCGAGAAACATGGATGTTTTGTCCTCTTTGCTGGCGATGGCGTAGTTGATGTCGGTAAACGACCATGTTTTGGAATACTGGTTGCCGACTTGGAAAATCCCATCCGCAAAGATACGGCGGATGGGGATGGCGTCCTGTACACTGCGCGGAATCCGGAACTTTTCGCGTTCCATCTTCTGCGCTTTCGTCAGGGTTTTAATCAAGCGGTCTCCTCGCTGTCATGGGTGTTTTTCTTCATAGGCTTGCCTCTCTTTCGTTTCATGCCCGCGCGGATGGCGGGCTGCATAGCTTCGTAATAGTAGCTGTCGGACTTGAACTCAAGGCGCTTCGGGCAGAGGATTTCAGACTTGAACCACGCCCAAAGCACCTGTTCGGCGGTCATGCCGTGGTAGGTGAAAAAACCGCAGGCGGCAAAGGGCGCGGCACCCAGAATGCACATCCAGCCGATTTCTTCGGTGCCGACATACGGCTGCAAGGCAAAGTAGATACCCACCGCCACGCCGACCGCCAGCACCGAGCAAATAAACTGCCGCGTGTTCAGCCCGAAAAAGATGTTTTCGTGATAGTCGCGGACTTCTTTCGGTATTTTGATTTCTATAAAGCATTCCCTCTTTCTTTATTAAATAGGTTGAATTTCTCCTACAATTCATGTATACTATACTTAAAGGAGGCGTTGCATTATGGTTATTAACACAGACAATCTTGTATCCATCACGGAGGCCAACCAGAATTTTTCCCGTGTAGCGCGAATGGTTGATGAGAACGGCGCGGCGGTCATCTTAAAAAATAATGTTCCGCGTTATGTCCTTATGGAGTTCAGTCAAGTCGAGGACGAACAACAGGCTAAAGACGAGGACATTCTCGAAATCTCCAAGCGCCTGATTGCCAAGAACAAGCAAGCCTATGAGGTACTTGCCAAATGAAAACGCTGAGCAAGGAACAGGTTTTAAGGCTGCATAATGCTCTGCTCGAGACATTTGGCGGCACTGCCGGTGTCCGTGACGATGGTTTATTGGAGTCTGCTTTGAATGCGCCTTTTGCCACATTCGGCGGGCAGTATCTATATCCATCCATACAGGCAAAGGCAGCACAGCTTGGATTTGGCTTAGTCTGCAATCACCCATTCGTGGATGGTAACAAGCGCATCGGCGCCCACGTTATGCTGGTTTTTCTGGCAATTAACGGAATAGAACTTGACTACACGCAGGAAGAACTGATTGACATTATTTTGCAAATTGCAAGTGGGCATTCAAAGGCTAATGACCTGCTGGAATGGATTCTCTATCATCAGGCATAATATTTGCTGCGCACCATAATGGTGCGCAACTTTTGCTTTACAACCCCATAATCTCTTTGACAATGCGGTCACAGCCCTTAATTGCCCCAACCAGTACCAGCAGGTTAAATGCCAACTCGCCAACATACGTCCACACTGCCGTCACCACAGATGCACCGGTATCCACTGCTGGAGGGCTGGACGAGATGGCGGAGAAAATAATACAGGACAGTGCAATCACCACGCCCTGCAGGCACACCCCCGCATAACTGCGGATGAAGTTTTTGCCGACGCTGCTGGTGGGTTCACCCGCAAAGGTAGACAGCGGTATCGGTGCAATGGCGGCATACATCCACAGGCTGAACATTCTGCCGTAGACGGTCAGAATCATCGTGAACGACAGCACTGTAATCAGCAGCCCGCCGATCAATGTGACCGCCCACAGCGGGATGCTATCCCAGAACCCCACGTTGTTTACGGCGTCGATCAACTCCTGTGGTAGTGTCACGCTGCTCATCCCGGAGCTGCCCGATTGGGTAATAATCGTAGACACCATGCCCTGCACGATGGAGAACACCGCCAGCATCAATTCCAACCCGTAGG
>ERZ1106964.385-NODE-385-length-50822-cov-26.358205_pt1 | contig 50822 bp, 48 predicted proteins | sample MGYA00403682_ERZ1106964 | MGnify/ENA primary metagenome ERZ1106964 (study PRJEB35170, sample SAMEA104062451) | human gut metagenome | biome: human gut; feature: human-associated habitat; material: faeces | place: Denmark | collected 2013-04-10 ...
CAAAATCAGGGTATTAACGAGTGAAAACAGTACAGATACCTTTTCGGACAAGATTCGTTGAAAAATAAGGAATGGTACGTGGATGGCAAGGCTCCCTTGAACCTTGGCTATGATGCCATACGTTTGCGAGTAGACCTAGTAATACCAAGGGTTTCAGCGTTTGGAGACATAGCGTTGACACAAGTTTGACACAACATTTGACCAACGATTCAGAAGATGGATCGTTGGTCTTTTTTTATTTGTATAGGTAGTGAAGAATCCGGCACTTTGCCTATTGAACCCCAGACCCCGAGCGTTATAATCTCCCTGCTAATTAAGATATGGAGGTTAGGACGCTATGAGATATGAGGAATACTTGGAAAAGTTGAAAAATGCAGTGGAAAAGAAATTAGGTTGCCCGATAGAGATAAAAGAGATTAAAAAGAATAATGGATATACTTATCGGGGTCTGGTGGTACATGATGGGGCTTCAATAAAACCAGTGATTGCGGTACAGGGAAGGCGTGGATGACATGTTGATATTGACAAATATCTTTAGAATAAATGGTGCAGGTGTGATCTGTTATGATGGACTTCTCAAAATTATTGCAGACATGGCAGGTGAAAATCATATCATTATACCGTGTAGTATACATGAAACAATTGTCATGTCAGAAAAGACATGGCTGGATGAACAGGTGCTACAGGAAATGGTTTATAGTGTCAATCGGGAAGAAGTTCCAGCAGATGAAATTCTGTCGGATCATCCGTTTCGGTATGAGAGAGAAATGAACAGGCTTTGTATGATTTGAAACTGCATGGAAGGGTGTACAGACTGCACCCTTCCTTATTTTTCGTACATGATCTTGTAAGCGCATACACAAAAACGGACAGTATGAAATTGGTTGTGCACATGCAACAGTATCACTAAAATAAAGAGTATATCTCTGTTTATTAACACCACAGTAATTCTAAAGAATCAGCGTTATGATTGGTTCAGTAAAGAACAGGAGGACAGAGTGATGTTAAAGAATATGCAGGAAGAGAATGAAGGAACTGATGAAGGCGCAGCGGGAGGCAGCACGAAAAAAGGCACAGATGCAGGAAAGTGTCGCAGATGTGTATGATACGAATATTCGTACATTCAGTAAGAGTATAACAGGAGGGAAAACATGGCAGTAAAAGTTGGAAACAGTTGGGTGTCGGAAGCAGCTCTAAGTTATGCAAAAGTGAAAGCGGACAGTGGAGAATCCGCGACATTAAATGGACTCTTGGATCGCTACCCGGGCGTGAACTTCTCGACAAACACGCAGGCTTTTTCGCAGAAAGGTACGAATAATATTCAGATCGCACCGATTATTCTGGCACAGATGCAGAATAATCCGGACAAGCGGATCGAGTATGAGGCTTTGATCTATGATTGTGCAAAATTGATCTCAAGCGGCGCCATGGACTGGGCGCCTGCCGGTTCCCATGTGAAAGCGGCAGGAACGATCATCAATGCGGATGGCAGTGTGAGCGGCTGGGCGATCACGGAAGACGATAACGGGGATGAGTCGCGCGAAAAAACGAAGCTGGACAAGGACAAGAGAGATACGTGGGAGAAAAAGATCTTAGAGATGCATAAGCAAAAACGCATCAAAGAGAAGAAAGAAGCCCAGAAGCGTCTCGAAAAGAAAAGTATTGACTTGGACCCTACTTTAAGTTGTAATATAAACGTAACAGCTTAAAGTAGGGAGGCAATATGAAACAGACCGTAATTTTAAAGAATAAGTTATTTTTGTATCTGACGGAGTTTTTTGCGGGAATGTCCGTTATGGCAGTAGAGTTGGGAGCGAGCCGTCTGTTGGCACCGTATTTCAGTTCGTCGCAGATCGTCTGGACGATCATTATCGGAACCATCATGATCGCGATGGCGCTCGGCAATATTTACGGAGGAAGAAGTGCGGACAAGTCGCCGAATCCGGACCGCTTGTACACGAGAATCCTGATCGCTGCGATCTGGATCGCTCTGATTCCGGTGGTGGGCAAATATATCGTGCTCGGAATCTCGGCACTTTTGATTTTTACGGTGAGCAATAATTTTTTGATCATTGCAGCGTTTGCAGCATGTATGGTCATCTTTGTATTTCCTCTTTTCTTACTGGGAACCGTGACACCGTCGCTTGTAAAATATGCGGTGGACAGTCTGGATGATAACGGTAAGACAGTCGGTACACTCGGGGCATTCAACACGATCGGAAGTATCATCGGTACGTTTGTGCCGACCTTCGTGACGATTCCGGCGGTCGGAACGTCTATCACGTTTCTGATCTTCTCGGGAATTCTACTGGTTCTGGCAATCGTGTATTTTGTCAATGTCCGCGCAGGCAAAAAGAAAGTGATCGTATCGGTGGTAATCTTTGCACTGTGCTGCGGTCTTGGTTACTCGGATTCGTTTGCATTCTGGGAGAAGAATCTCACCTATGAGGGTGAATCGGTCTACAATTATCTGCAGGTATCGGAAGATGACACGTCGGTAAGACTGTCGACCAACGTGCTTTTTGGTGTGCAGTCGGTCTATATGAAGCAGGACAGGCTGACAGGCATGTATTATGATTACGCGATGGCGGCACCGCTCATGCTGGCGGATAAGAATCCATCGGATATGGATGTGCTGATCCTTGGAATGGGAACGGGAACGTATGCGACACAGTGCCGGAAGTATCTCGGGGATATGAACGTGGAAGGTGTGGAGATCGATGAGAAGATCACGCAGCTTTCGCGCAAGTATTTCTCACTCTCCGAGGATGTGCCGGTCACGACCTATGACGGCAGAGCTTATCTGAATGCGATGGATAAGAAATACGATGTGATCATGGTGGATGCCTATCAGGATATCACGATTCCTTTCCAGATGTCATCCGTTGAATTTTTTACACTGGTTAAGGATCATCTGAACGAGGACGGCGTGATGGTCGTAAATATGAACATGCGCGGCAGCGGAGATGGCAACATCAATCAGTATCTCTCCGATACGATCGGTCAGGTGTTTGACGCGGAGTATACGGTTGATGTGGCGAATACGACGAACCGCGAGCTTTTTGCATCGAACAATCCGTCGATCATGGAGAATCTGCAGGCAAATACAAAGCAGATCACAAATGCTGATTTAAGAAACATGATGGAGACGGTATACGCGGATAGCACTCCATACGGAAAAGGCGATTATATTTTGACGGATGATAAAGCTCCGGTGGAACTTCTCGGCATGCAGGTGATCGATCAGCTGATCGAGGAGGAAGTTGCCTATTATAAGGGAATCTACGAGCGTGACGGAATCCAGGGAGTGTTAAATTCATTGTAGGAGGAAACGGACATGATGTATAATCCGCAGTTGGATACGTTTTTGTGCGTTGTTGAGGCGGGAAGTTTCAGCAAGGCAGCGGAACAGTTGTATATATCGGCTCCGGCGGTCATCAAACAGATCAATTCGCTTGAGGCAAGTCTTGGTATGAAGCTTTTTGACAGGACGCACAGAGGGCTTGTGGTAACGGAAGCCGGACAGTCGATCTACAATGACGCAAAATATATCATCGGGTATTGCAAGGAGTCGGTGCAGCGGGCGAAAGAGGCAATGCAGGTATCGGACGATGTGATACGCGTCGGAATCTCGCCGATGACGCCGCCACAGGTATTTGTGGATCTGTGGCCACAGATCCAGAATCTATATCCAGATATAAAGTTTAAGCTGATCACATTTGAAAACACCTTGGAGAATGCAAGAGAGATATTGGCAAATCTGGGGCAGAATATCGATGTTGTAGCCGGAATATTTGATGAAACAATGTTAAAACTCAGAGGATGCGACGGCACTGAGATCTCAAGAGAACCGTTTTGTGTAGCGGTATCGATTCATCATAGGCTGGCGGAAAAGAAAAAGATTACATTGGATGATCTGGCGGGAGAAAATTTCATGCTCATGCAAAGAGGCTGGAGTTATTACGGAGATCGGTTAAGAGATGATATGATCAGGAATCATCCGGAAATCAACATCGTAGATTTTGATCTGTATAATGTGGAAGCGTTTAACTGGTGTGAGAATGAGAATAAGAATGAGGTTCTTCTTGCGTTCAAAAGCTGGGAAAGTGTTCATCCGTTGATCAAAATTATTCCGGTGGAATGGGATTACACCATGCCGTTTGGAATACTTCACTCGAAAACCCCGTCGGATAAGGTCAAGCGATTGATAAAGGCTATCCGGCAGATCAAATAAGGATGTGTGTATAAGCGCAAACCTAAAGGTTTATACTGCATAACAAAACGAGACTTCTTATCAGGTCTCGTTTTCTTTATAATAAGGACAGATAAAATGAAATGGGCTGATGTTTCAAGAAGGAGGAATTGCAAATGGAATACGTTACATTGAACAATGGAGTTAAGATGCCGATCCTCGGATACGGCGTATATCAGGTTACAAAGGAAGAATGTGAAAGATGCGTACTCGATGCGCTTAAAGTTGGATACCGTGCAATTGATACGGCGCAGAGTTATTTTAATGAGCGTGGTGTCGGGGAAGGGGTCCGCACCTGTGGAATCCCGAGAGAAGACTTATTTGTTGTGTCTAAAGTTGCAGCAGAGCACAAGACATATGAGCAGGCAATGGCGGGAATCGATGAAACCTTAAAGAAGATGGGACTGTATTATCAGGATTTTTGCCGTGTTTTTTGCATTTTAAACTTTCAGTTAAAAATACATATTTGAATATAAAATACACACAATTTGAATACAGATAAATAATAAAAAGAAAAAAATAAAAATATTTCGCAAAATAGTTGACAATATAAAACGCATATGGTAATATACAGTCAACAAAACAAACAAGACCTAATTACACAAGACTTCCAATCGAACCAAGCGGTTGGGAAGCCAATTGGAAATAAAGAGAAGCTTGGAGTAAGCAGGAATTGAATGAGAAGAGGAGGTACAGTTCAATGGGACGATGATCAAAACAAAAACTTCATGGTAAGCGTGGTAGTGTCTGAAAATTTCAGCGGGAAAAGCCTTTTGGAATAGAAAATAATAATTGAGGGTATTTAGGATAAGATACCAAGAGTGAGAAAGGCAATGAATATGTACAGACATTTTACTGATGAAGATGCTGCGGAAAGATACCACAGAAGGTAATTTGAGGGTAAGATGTGCGGAAGAAGTTCATTTTATAAAAAGCGAGAGAGCAGACTTCAGATTATTATTCAATATAGAGATTACATATCACTAATTTTCTAAACAGATGGAAGTATCTGTGAGCTGAAGAAAATAAATTACAAAAGAAAGGAACAAAAAATTGAATAACGAAACCGAGTAGAACGGTCACTGTATTTTTAGATTTGAAAGTATGGTGGCCGTTTCTTATTGTTGTGATATATAATGAAAGTAAAATGTATGGGAGAAATGATATGGAATATATAGCACATAAAGATGGGGATAGAATTCAGACGGTTTTGGAACATTTAACCGGAACGGCTCAATTGGCTGGAGCATTTGCAGATGCATTTGGAAAACAGGAATGGGGGTATTGCTGTGGAATGCTCCATGACATAGGAAAATATTCCGAAGAATTCCAAAAGAAAATAAAATATGATACGAATGAACAGGTAGATCATTCTACAGCAGGAACGAAATTGTGTATGGAAAAAGGTGGGTATTATTCTTTACTGGCATATTGTATTGCCGGACATCATGCCGGACTTCCGGATTATGGAAATACAGAAATTCCATCCAGTTTATGCGGCAGATTAAAGAAAAAAATATGTGATTATCAGGCATATCAATATGAAGTAAAGATTCCGAAGATAGAGACGGACCCATTTGTAAGAAAACCAAATAAAAATTTTGATTTTTCACTCAGTGTTTTTATGCGGATGATTTATTCCTGCCTTGTGGATGCGGATTTTTTAGATACAGAAAAATTCATGAAAAATGGTCAGACAGGGAGAAATTCCGGACAGAATATGGAAATATTGTTGGAAAAACTGGAAAATCATGTGCAGCCCTGGCTTGAAAATCAGGACCTAAATTCGATCAATGGAAGAAGAACAGAAATTTTAAAAGCATGTATGGAAGCTGGAAAAGAAGAAAGAGGTCTGTTTCATCTGACGGTTCCTACCGGTGGTGGAAAGACGATTGCATCGTTAGCATTTGCGTTAAGACATGCAGTTTTTCATCATATGGATCACATTATTTATGTCATTCCATACACCAGTATTATTGAACAGAATGCTGAGGTGTTTCGGAACATCCTGGGGGAAGAAAATGTGTTGGAACATCACTGTAATGTTGATTATGACAGCTCGGAAGATCTAAAACCCATGCAGCTTGCCAGTGAGAATTGGGATAAACCGGTGATCGTGACAACCAGCGTTCAGTTTTTTGAATCGCTTTTTGCTAATACATCGTCCAAGTGCAGAAAGCTTCATAATATTGCAAATTCGGTTGTGATTTTTGATGAGGCACAAATGCTCCCTGTAGATTATTTAAAACCGTGTATTGCAATGATGGAAACACTTATGGAGGATTATCGGTCAAGTATGGTATTGTGTACGGCTACACAACCGGCGCTGGATAAAATATTTATCGGAGAGCGTACATTTGTAGAATTGTGTCCGAATGTGAAGGAACAGTTTGAATTTTTCAGAAGGGTAACGTATCAAAATCTCGGATATGTTCCTATTGATCAGTTAGCGGGCCAACTGCAGAAAGAAAAACAGGCATTGTGTATCGTAAATACAAAAAAATGTGCACAGGAACTTTATCGCAAATTAAAGGGAGAGGGAGTTTATCATCTGTCAACAAGTATGTATCAAAAACACCGAAAGCGGATTCTGGCACAGATCAGGGAAAGATTAAAGCAGAAGAAAAAGTGTATCTTAATTTCTACTAGCTTGGTGGAAGCCGGGGTAGATCTGGATTTTTGCCATGTGTATCGACAGATTGCAGGTGTGGATTCTATCATACAGGCGGCAGGACGCTGCAACCGGGAGGGGCAGGAAAAAGCAGAGGACAGTATCGTTTTTGTGTTTGATGTAACAGACAGCAAAATAGCTCCAAGTCAAAGGCTGCCGGTGGATATTGCAAAAGCAATTTTGCAGGAAACAGATGATATTTCTGATCTGGACAGCATAACAGAGTATTTTAAACGGTTATACCGTTTTCGGGAGCAAAGTCTGGATAAAAAGAATATTATGGGAAAATTTCAAGAACATAAATATAATTTTGAAACTGCAGCAAAAAAATTTCGTCTGATTGAAGAAGATACAAGAACCATTTTGGTGCCGGTGGAGCAGGAGGCAGAAGAACTGCTGGTGGAATTGAAACATCAGGGATTTTCAAAGGAACGGATGCGAAAGGCATCACAATATTGTATTCAGGTATATGATAACCTTTTTAAAATTTTGTGGGATGCCGGGATGATACAGGAGATTTCTTCGGATGCTACAGAGTTTTATGAGCTTGTGAAGCTGGATCAGTATACGGAGGATATGGGATTAGATTTGTCTGTGGATTCGGGAATGGATTTGTATTTGTAAAGAGGAGTGGCGATGTAAAGAAGATTACATCGCCACTCGTTTGCGTTACTAAAAAGACTATTATTTCAATCCACAGGTGGAACCTGACAATAGTAAGTATAAACAATTTTATTTTTATATTCAAGAATAAATTTAAAGTTCAATAGTAATTTAAGTAAAAAGTCAAAAAGAATTGATTAATGATAGATAAAGTAGTATGATAAATAAAAGATAGAATGTTGTAAAATGATGACAATAGAAAGAGGAAAGAATGATCTTATATCACGGCAGTAAAGAAGTTGTAAAATATCCGGAAATTCGAAAGGCACGTTTTCATAAAGATTTTTATTTCGGATTTTATTGTACACAGTTTCCGGAACAGGCGAGGCGATGGGCAGGCAGGTATGGAACGAAAGGGTATCTGAATCAATACGAGTATACACCAAATGAAAAGTTAAAATATTTGCGTTTTGATGAGATGACGGAAGAATGGCTGGATTTTATCGTGCAGTGCAGAAAGGGCATTGCACATACTTATGATATTGTGGAAGGTCCGATGGCAGATGATACGATTTATAATTATATCCAGAATTTCATTGACGGAAAAATATCCAGAGCCGCATTCTGGGAATTGGCGAAATTTAACCATCCTACCCATCAGATCAGCTTTCATACGATTTCGGCGCTGGATACGTTAGAATATATCGGAAGTGAGGCTGTGTATGGGAACAAAAAATAATAATGATTTATTTTATACATGTAGTCTGATTGAATATATTGGAAGACAGATGAAACGAACAAGAAAAGAAGTCGTGGATTGTCTTACAAAAGAACGCATTCAGCGGATTTACGAATTCGCGGATGTTTTTCACTGTGAGCCGATCGAAAAAGTGGCGGATGAGTTTATACAGGAATGTCACATGAACTCTGGAACTTTTGATAATGTGCAGGCATGCCGGTATAAAATACCGGATTATTGGGATATCGGGGAAGTTTATGAACGGTTGATAGAAGACTGTTATGATGATCATAAAATTGTAGATGGAATCTGGGAAGTATATCATTCGTGGATAGATGCACAGCTCTCCAATTATAATTCTGATTTTTACTATCAGCCGAGAGACTATATTGCAGCGTGCTATGAGGAAGGAGTGGTACTTTAAATGGGAGTAGGAGTAAAGGTACAGGTATGGGGGGAATATGCATTATTTTCCAGACCGGAGATGAAAGTGGAACGGTGTTCCTATGATGTCATGACACCATCAGCGGCAAGGGGGATTTTGGAAGCAATCTATTGGCATCCGGGGCTGCGTTGGGTGATTGACAAAATATATGTAAAAAATCCAATCCGCTTTACAAGCGTCCGGAGAAATGAAGTAAAAAGCAAAGTTTCCGCCAGCAATGTGTTACAGGCATATAATGGAGCAGACAAGCCTCTTTATATCAGCACAAAAGAGGACATTGTCCAGCGGGCTTCATTGATTTTAAGGGATGTATCATATGTGATAGAAGCACATTTTGAAATGACGGATCAGGCAAATGAGACAGATAATCCGGGAAAGTTTAAAGATATCATGATGCGGAGACTAAAACGTGGGGAATGTTATCATATGCCATATTTTGGCTGCCGGGAATTTCCAGCACATTTTTGTCTCTGTGAGGAGGAAGTGATCCATACCATTTATGATGAGATTCCGGAAAAAGACCTGGGGTTTATGTTGTATGATATGGATTATAGTAACAAGGAAGATATTCAGCCGATGTTTTTTCGGGCGGTTATGAAACGTGGTGTCATCGATTTGCGGGATTGTGAGGTGATACGATGATTTTGCAGGCATTGGTAAAGGAATATGAAAATCTTGCACAAAAGGGTCTGGTTTCCAAGCCGGGATGGAGTCAGGCAAAAGTTTCTTATGCCATTGATCTGAATGCAGATGGAAGTATAAAAGTCATTTATTCTTTGCAGACAGAAGACCAGCGAGGGAAAAAAATAGTTATGGTTCCAGCGCTGTTATATGTGCCGGAAATGGTTACACGATCTTCCGGGGTTGCAGCAAATTTTCTGTGTGATAATGCCAAATATATGCTTGGAATTGATACAGATGGAACAAATGATCGTGTGAAAGACTGTTTTCAGGCGGCAAAGGAAAAACATATCGCACTATTAAAAGATGTAGATAATCCTATGGCAAAAGCAATCTGTTCTTTTTTTGAAACGTGGAATCCGGAAAATGCAAAAGACAATGGCTGCGTTCAGGACAAATGGGAGGAACTAAATGAGGGTGGAAATCTTATCTTTTGCATGGGAATGGATTATGCACAGGATGATTCAGATATAAAAGCAGCTTGGGAAAATTCGATTGAAGCAAACGGGGAAGAACAAACGGGAATATGCCTTGTAACAGGGGAAAGAACGGAGATTGCAAGAATCCACCGGGGAATCAAAGGGGTTCCTGGGGCGCAGTCCAGCGGGGCGGCGCTTGTTTCGTTTAATGCCCCGGCGTTTGAATCCTATGGAAAGGAGCAAAGCTACAATGCACCGGTGGGAAAATATGCAGAGTTTGCGTATACGACAGCATTGAATTATCTTTTAAGCAAAAGGGAAAACACATTTTCATTGGGAGATTCCATGATTGTATTCTGGGCAGAAACCGGAGAAAAAAGGTGTGAGGATCTTTTTTGTATTTCGATCAACCCGCAAGAAGATAATCAGGAACAGTTACAGAAAGTTTTTGATAATTTAAAAGCAATGCGTCCGATCGATCTGGACGATATAACGATTGATCTGACACAGCAGTTTTATATATTATGTCTGGCGCCAAATGCAGCGAGACTATCGGTTCGGTTTTTCTATCAGAATTCATTTGGAACCATTTTAAAAAATATAGAAGCACATTATAAACGCATGGATGTTGTAAGGCCTTCCTGGGCAAACGATAGAAAATTTCTTGGAATCTATCGTATGCTGCAGGAAACCGTGAATATGAAATCCAAAGAGAAAAAACCGGTTGCGAATATGGCGGCTTCTGTATTACAGGCGGTTTTGTCGGGGAATCGGTATCCAGCAAGTTTATATACAGATACCCTGATTCGCATTCGTTCGGAACAGGGAAATGTTACTTATGGAAGGGCAGCAATTATCAAAGCTTTTTTGATAAAAAATTATCAATGGAAAGAAGGAGAAGAATGTATGGGATTAAATGAATCAAGTAATGAGACTCCATATATATTGGGAAGATTATTTTCAGTATTGGAGTCTATTCAAAAGGATGCAAATCCGGGAGTTAATACAACGATAAGAGATCGCTATTTTAATTCCGCATGTGCAACACCTGCGTCAGTATTTCCAGTTTTAATCAAATTAAAAAACAGCCACATTAAAAAATTGGAACGTGAAATTGGGGGTGGATCAAAAATTTATTACGAAAAACTGTTGACAGAACTCATGGAAAAAATTAACGCTTTTCCACAACGATTGAGTTTGGAAGAACAGGGAAAATTTATGTTGGGATATTATCATCAGACACAGAAAAAGTATGAAAAAAGGGAGGACAAGTAAATGGGAGAAGCAATTAAAAACAGATATGAATTTGTTGTATTATTTGATGTGGAAAACGGAAATCCAAATGGAGATCCGGATGCGGGAAATATGCCACGCATTGATCCGGAGAGCGGATTAGGTCTGGTAACAGATGTATGTTTAAAACGTAAGATTCGTAATTATATCGAGATGGTGAAAGAAGACGAAGCTGGATACAAGATTTATATTAAGGAAAATGTGCCATTAAACAGAAGTGACCGGGAGGCCTGTGAGAGCTTAGGAGTGACGGAAACGGAAGATAAAAAGGTAACGGATGCCCTGAAAAAGTTAAAGAAATCAGATCCGGATGCAGATCTGAAACTGCGGGATTATATGTGCAAAAATTTTTATGATATTCGGACATTTGGTGCAGTTATGACAACTTTTGTGAAAGCTTCCCTAAATTGTGGACAGGTGCGGGGACCGGTGCAGCTTGGGTTTGCCAGAAGTATTGATCCAATTATTAGTCAGGAAGTAACCATTACAAGAGTTGCAATTACAACCGAAAAAGATGCAGAAAATAAAAGCACAGAAATGGGAAGAAAGAGTATTGTTCCATATGGACTGTACCGCGTGGAAGGATACGTTTCGGCAAATTTGGCAAGAAAGGTAACCGGATTTTCAGAGGAGGATCTGGATTTATTATGGGATGCAATTATCAATATGTTTGAAAATGATCATTCTGCGGCAAGGGGAAAAATGGCAGTCCGGGAATTGATTGTGTTTAAGCACAGTAAGGAATTGGGAGATTGTCCGGCATATAAATTATTTGACGCAGTGGAAGTTAAGAAAAATGAAACTGTGGAATATCCGAGAAAGTATCAGGATTATAAAGTTACCATTCATGAAGAAGAAATACCAGATTCGGTAGAAGTGAAAAGGATGATTTAATGGAATACGCGCAGGATGATTATTTGATGATCTCCGGAATCCAGCATTTTAAATTTTGCAGAAGACAGTGGGCATTGATCCATATTGAGCAGCAGTGGGCAGAAAATGTCCATACGGTTGTTGGAGAACTGATGCATAAAAAAGCACATGATCCATATCTTACAGAAAAAAGAAAGGACATCCTTATTGTTCGGGCACTTCCGGTATCTTCAAAAAGTATGGGAGTAAGCGGAGAATGCGATATCGTTGAATTTCATAAATGCGAAGATGGAATAACATTATTTGGTCATAGGGGATTGTATTCAGTATATCCAATTGAATATAAAAAAGGAAAACCAAAGGAATCAGATGAAGACAAGCTGCAGCTTGCTGCACAGGCAATGTGCCTGGAAGAAATGTTTTCGACAGAGATTACGGAGGGAGCAATCTTTTATGGGGAAACGAGAAGGCGAGAGCCGGTGGAATTTACGGAAGAACTTCGCTGTGAAGTAAGAAAAATATTCGAGGAAATGCATGAATATTATAAGAAAAATTATACGCCGAAAGTAAAGCCGACAAAAGCATGTTCGTCTTGTTCGCTAAAAGAAATCTGTATGCCAAAGCTGGAAAAGGCAGGTTCTGTTAAAGCGTATGTTCAAAAGGTTCTGGAGGATGCAGAATGAGAAAATTATTAAACACATTATATGTAACTTCCGAGAATAGCTATCTGGGATTGGATGGAGAAAACGTTGTTGTTTACGATGACAAAAAAGAAATCGGACGTGTCCCGCTTCACAATCTGGAAGGAATTGTTTCGTTTGGATATCGTGGAACAAGTCCGGCACTTATGGGAGCTTGTGCAGACAAAAATATTTCCCTTTGTTATTTGACACCTCAGGGAAAGTTTCTGGCAAGGATTACCGGAAAAATAAAAGGAAATGTCATATTAAGGGAACAACAGTTTTTAAGTTGTAAGGATGAAACCATCCGTTTGAGAATCGCAAAAAATTGTATTTTAGGAAAAGTATATAATGCAAGATGGGTGTTGGAACGTGCAGTTCGGGATCATTCCATGCAGATTGATGCAGAAACTGTAAAAACGGCATCCTTGCAATTAAAATCTTTTCTGGATTATATCCAGAATGCAAAATCGATCGATCAGCTCCGGGGATATGAAGGAGAAGCTGCAAGCATTTATTTTGGAGTATTTGATGAGTTAATTTTGCAACAGAAAAAAGATTTTATATTTCAGGGAAGAAATAAAAGACCACCGTTAGATAATGTCAACGCAATGTTATCCTTTGTCTATACATTACTGACCAATCAGATTACATCAGCATTGGAGACGGTTGGCCTTGATCCGTATGTTGGATATATGCACACGGATCGACCGGGAAGGGCTTCTCTTTCTTTGGATTTGATAGAAGAATTGCGTGCAGTTATGGCAGACCGGTTTGTCTTATCTTTGATCAATAAGAAAATTGTGAATGGAAAAGACTTTACAAGAAAAGAAAATGGTGCGGTTTTGATGGATACAGAGTCACGGAAAAAGTTGTTGTCGGAATGGCAGAACAAGAAAAAAGAAATGATTACCCATCCTTACCTCAAAGAAAAAATGGAATGGGGAATGGTTCCCTATGTTCAGGCTATGTTACTTGCGCGGTTCCTAAGAGGTGATCTAGATGGATATCCGGTATTTTTATGGAAATGAGGAATCCAAATGCTTGTTTTAATTACTTATGATGTAAATACGGAGACGGCTGCAGGAAAAGGCCGCTTGCGAAAAGTGGCAAAACAGTGTGTAAATTATGGAAGACGCGTTCAGAATTCGGTGTTTGAATGTATTCTGGATAATGCACAATGTGTGCTGTTAAAGTCGATATTAACGGATATTATTGATGAAAGTGTGGATAGTTTGCGATTTTACTATCTGGGAAATAATTATCACACAAAAATTGAACACATAGGTGTTGATCGGGGAATTGCTGCGGATCAGACGCTTATATTGTAAGGACTATGGTGCGAACGGAAAGTACACATAAAATACTGGAGGGATTCGCACTTGAAATATTAAATAAAAGGCATTGAAATGACATTTCTATGAATAGATAGAGATGGTTATTTTATGTTATTGCTGACAAAATATACAGTATTATACAAAGAAAATGAAATTTGTTGTATAATATTGCTGTCGCTCCCTTCGCGGGAGCGTGGATTGAAATCTGCCGAAAGGGTTGATGAACTGAACCCGTCACGTCGCTCCCTTCGCGGGAGCGTGGATTGAAATTTATAAAAAGTCTGTTGTGCGCGGTGGGGCACTGGTCGCTCCCTTCGCGGGAGCGTGGATTGAAATCCATCCTAAGTTACAACTAGAGGGTTTCCGGTGCGTCGCTCCCTTCGCGGGAGCGTGGATTGAAATATTGTATGGGCGAAAGATAACATATTTAAAAAAGGTCGCTCCCTTCGCGGGAGCGTGGATTGAAATATTGTATGGGCGAAAGATAACATATTTAAAAAAGTCGCTCCCTTCGCGGGAGCGTGGATTGAAATCACCGGATAACCGTCAACATAGTTGAGCATTTCCGTCGCTCCCTTCGCGGGAGCGTGGATTGAAATAAGTGCGCTGCTGGTCGTGTCGTCGTCCATGCAGTCGCTCCCTTCGCGGGAGCGTGGATTGAAATAACACTGGTTTTAGGTGGCAAGAAATACGGCTCGTCGCTCCCTTCGCGGGAGCGTGGATTGAAATCCCAAGTGATTTACCGCTTGCCATCAATTCTGCGTCGCTCCCTTCGCGGGAGCGTGGATTGAAATAAAGGTCTGCAATAAGAATGTGTCAAGGTCTTGCCGTCGCTCCCTTCGCGGGAGCGTGGATTGAAATCGGGTTGTTTTTGCGCAAATAATTTATGTACTGGTCGCTCCCTTCGCGGGAGCGTGGATTGAAATAATAGACTGTTTTAAGTCCTGCACGTCTTCTACGGTCGCTCCCTTCGCGGGAGCGTGGATTGAAATATACTCTTTGACCGTTGAAACTTCCCAGCCATAGTCGCTCCCTTCGCGGGAGCGTGGATTGAAATTGAAATTGCCATTGCCCAACTGTACCAGATAGCGTTGTCGCTCCCTTCGCGGGAGCGTGGATTGAAATGTCCTCTCCGTCTTCGATAACATCATAGCGTCTGGGTCGCTCCCTTCGCGGGAGCGTGGATTGAAATTGTGTCCTGCAATGATACGGCGCTTGCCGTCTTCGTCGCTCCCTTCGCGGGAGCGTGGATTGAAATGTTGTGTGCGTGGCTGTGGTAGGCGCAGCAGTAAAGTCGCTCCCTTCGCGGGAGCGTGGATTGAAATATATATGCCCAGCATAACTTCTTTGTCGTCCTTGGTCGCTCCCTTCGCGGGAGCGTGGATTGAAATCGTAAGATTGTATAAAATGTATACTTCCGTAAGGTCGCTCCCTTCGCGGGAGCGTGGATTGAAATAATTATAAAGGTCTGGCAGGCTTGCAACTACTGGTCGCTCCCTTCGCGGGAGCGTGGATTGAAATGATAACATCATAGCGTCTGGCAGGAATAACAATCGTCGCTCCCTTCGCGGGAGCGTGGATTGAAATACCGTGTCCCAGTGGCAGGCTGTTTGTATATCCGTGTCGCTCCCTTCGCGGGAGCGTGGATTGAAATAATCTACGTTTCAGCTTCTTTGCCGTCTTCTTGGTCGCTCCCTTCGCGGGAGCGTGGATTGAAATCATTCCTGCCACCTCCTATGCCGTCTGTGGCTGCGTCGCTCCCTTCGCGGGAGCGTGGATTGAAATTGAATGGAGGTATTGAAAATGTCTAAAACAATTTAGTCGCTCCCTTCGCGGGAGCGTGGATTGAAATGTGAAAGAAACGCCGCAGGCTATGGCAGAACTTGCGTCGCTCCCTTCGCGGGAGCGTGGATTGAAATAAAATACGGGTTCAGCTGACTATATATAGCGTGCTGTCGCTCCCTTCGCGGGAGCGTGGATTGAAATTGCTTTCCGTGTAGCGGTCTTCAAACTCTGTTACGTCGCTCCCTTCGCGGGAGCGTGGATTGAAATTCTCTGCTTTTGGTATACACTATTTTTGGGTTTAAGTCGCTCCCTTCGCGGGAGCGTGGATTGAAATCAAATAAATATTAGTAATCCTGCCGTAGCCTTTGTCGCTCCCTTCGCGGGAGCGTGGATTGAAATAAATTCTATAGTATCGGTTATGTTTTTAGTAACCGTCGCTCCCTTCGCGGGAGCGTGGATTGAAATACAGACATACATTGATGTACCTTGTGGCTGTTGCAGTCGCTCCCTTCGCGGGAGCGTGGATTGAAATCACCTACATCGTTAGGTGTGGCTGTTGCAGTTCCGTCGCTCCCTTCGCGGGAGCGTGGATTGAAATAGAAATTGTTCTTTTATTGCTATCAACAGAGTTCTGGTCGCTCCCTTCGCGGGAGCGTGGATTGAAATAGATTCAGTCGAAAGATTTTGACGGAATCAAGACGTCGCTCCCTTCGCGGGAGCGTGGATTGAAATTCTAATAAGACAAGTATTAAAGGACAGAATGCAGTCGCTCCCTTCGCGGGAGCGTGGATTGAAATAACTCAATCATGTCTGCTATGCAGTATTACTTAGTCGCTCCCTTCGCGGGAGCGTGGATTGAAATTGCACTCACTCCATCTATTTCTCGAATAGCCTAACGTCGCTCCCTTCGCGGGAGCGTGGATTGAAATATCCGACATGCACCAGTATAAGCAACCCTTATATGTCGCTCCCTTCGCGGGAGCGTGGATTGAAATTGCGGACAAAGAACCAAAAGAGACAGGGAAAGGGGTCGCTCCCTTCGCGGGAGCGTGGATTGAAATCCTTTCTGGTCTGCCATCATCAGAGCCGGGCGACCAGTCGCTCCCTTCGCGGGAGCGTGGATTGAAATTTTAATGTATCAGCACAAGCCTACGTTGATGTGCCGTCGCTCCCTTCGCGGGAGCGTGGATTGAAATTTCCGAATGTTACAAAAGGCATGGAGTGGGTGCTGTCGCTCCCTTCGCGGGAGCGTGGATTGAAATTTAGCAAAGTTACGTCTTGTCTCGATAAGATCAGTCGCTCCCTTCGCGGGAGCGTGGATTGAAATAGTTACCTGTGACTGCTGTAAACGAATACCGCGTCGCTCCCTTCGCGGGAGCGTGGATTGAAATTATCAAAGACCTAACACAGCTAGCCTTGTTTATAAAAGTCGCTCCCTTCGCGGGAGCGTGGATTGAAATTGGATGGAAAGAAATTGTCTGACAAGGAACTGTATGTCGCTCCCTTCGCGGGAGCGTGGATTGAAATCTTAGATGGAAAAGAGTTGTCCGATAAGGAGTTGTCGCTCCCTTCGCGGGAGCGTGGATTGAAATCGACTGCCCGCACAACCAAAATTTTTCGGATTGGGTCGCTCCCTTCGCGGGAGCGTGGATTGAAATCTCCATTCATTGTGCGCCCTGTCTCATCGGTGCAGGTCGCTCCCTTCGCGGGAGCGTGGATTGAAATGATTCCGGGGACGCGGACTACATGGAAACTGATGTCGCTCCCTTCGCGGGAGCGTGGATTGAAATATCTTTGTATGTAGATGGAATGAAATAATCACTCGGTCGCTCCCTTCGCGGGAGCGTGGATTGAAATTCGAAAAATTATGAACAGTATATTGGTCGCAGAGTCGCTCCCTTCGCGGGAGCGTGGATTGAAATGCAAAACCTGTCGTAGTTTAGCGAAAGCGGAGGTCGTCGCTCCCTTCGCGGGAGCGTGGATTGAAATTGCTTGTGATCGATGAAGCGCAGCTTTTATTTAGTCGCTCCCTTCGCGGGAGCGTGGATTGAAATTGGTAGGGTAGTAGATCATGGAAAGTCAAGAAGTCGCTCCCTTCGCGGGAGCGTGGATTGAAATAGAGGAAGAAAAGGCAGTAAAAATTGAATGGGTTAGTCGCTCCCTTCGCGGGAGCGTGGATTGAAATGTGGGAAATAATGAATTCGGCATGAATCAGCCGGGAGTCGCTCCCTTCGCGGGAGCGTGGATTGAAATTGCAAAAATGGGAGAAAAGGTACTGATACCAATAGTCGCTCCCTTCGCGGGAGCGTGGATTGAAATGGTAGTACAGAAGAGAGCGAAGCTCACTATCGTACTGTCGCTCCCTTCGCGGGAGCGTGGATTGAAATACAGATAAGCAGAATTGACCATGCGATTGCAAATGTCGCTCCCTTCGCGGGAGCGTGGATTGAAATCAGGTAATATTCCGGATCTCTTAATATGGTGTTCTGGTCGCTCCCTTCGCGGGAGCGTGGATTGAAATTTTATAGTAGCCAGAAATTTAAACTGACAGACGCGGTCGCTCCCTTCGCGGGAGCGTGGATTGAAATCTGGAATAAATATTGAGATACAAATGAAGATCGGCGTCGCTCCCTTCGCGGGAGCGTGGATTGAAATCTATGAATCCATTCATATTCGATTAAAGATCGTGTCGCTCCCTTCGCGGGAGCGTGGATTGAAATATCTGTGAAAGCTGTAAATGACTATATAGGGTCGTCGCTCCCTTCGCGGGAGCGTGGATTGAAATCGTGTTATGTGTAATGAATCTGCGTCCGGTACTGGTCGCTCCCTTCGCGGGAGCGTGGATTGAAATGTGCGTGCGCACTTGCCCCAGTGGCTACACATGGTCGCTCCCTTCGCGGGAGCGTGGATTGAAATTCTTGACAACGGTAGAGTTTTAAAAGCTGATTACGTCGCTCCCTTCGCGGGAGCGTGGATTGAAATTATTGGGTTATTACAAATTAAAGAAAAGTTATCGTCGCTCCCTTCGCGGGAGCGTGGATTGAAATCGTAAAAGTTTTAGTGGTTTTGTTATCATCATAGTCGCTCCCTTCGCGGGAGCGTGGATTGAAATAGTACACACAAATGTGGAACTTGACAACGTTTATAGTGTCGCTCCCTTCGCGGGAGCGTGGATTGAAATAATATTAGTTATTTGTTGTGCAATATTTCCCCTGAGTCGCTCCCTTCGCGGGAGCGTGGATTGAAATGAAGAGGACAGATGGAGAAAAGAATTGCTTAATGGTCGCTCCCTTCGCGGGAGCGTGGATTGAAATCAAAAAAATGTAAACGGATTGTTACAGATGATTTTGTCGCTCCCTTCGCGGGAGCGTGGATTGAAATAAATTCTGATTTTGCACAAAATGGATATGAACCGTTGTCGCTCCCTTCGCGGGAGCGTGGATTGAAATAGTATTTGAAAAAACATAATGTTCCAATCAAGTCCGGTCGCTCCCTTCGCGGGAGCGTGGATTGAAATAATTACTTCTTTTCGCACTTCTCCGGTCTGTGTAGTCGCTCCCTTCGCGGGAGCGTGGATTGAAATTACTAATCTATGTTATTTTAATTTAGATATCTTTGTCGCTCCCTTCGCGGGAGCGTGGATTGAAATCTATTTAGAATCGGACACTTACCACAATGAAATGGTCGCTCCCTTCGCGGGAGCGTGGATTGAAATACAGAAAACCCCTATTCTTTAGAGGACATTTTTTCGTCGCTCCCTTCGCGGGAGCGTGGATTGAAATTAAAAAACCAATATCCCCATACATGTGACCATTTTTGTCGCTCCCTTCGCGGGAGCGTGGATTGAAATAAATTCTGATTTTGCACAAAATGGATATGAACCGTTGTCGCTCCCTTCGCGGGAGCGTGGATTGAAATTGTAGTAGTGTTATCGTTTTTTTGTGCACCATCTAGTCGCTCCCTTCGCGGGAGCGTGGATTGAAATAAAAATACTTGTCACTCCTCTCTTATTTTGCACCGTCGCTCCCTTCGCGGGAGCGTGGATTGAAATAAGAACCCAATATCTCGAAGACAACTTGCCACAGGTCGCTCCCTTCGCGGGAGCGTGGATTGAAATCCTACCGCAGACGGAATCTGCTCGGAAGTTGCAAGTCGCTCCCTTCGCGGGAGCGTGGATTGAAATAACACAAACTACGCACAAATTAACAACGCTGTAGTCGCTCCCTTCGCGGGAGCGTGGATTGAAATTATTGGAGTTAATTCCAAATTTTACGGCAACTAGTCGCTCCCTTCGCGGGAGCGTGGATTGAAATTTGTCGAATAATTAAACAACTCAACCCTTTTATGTCGCTCCCTTCGCGGGAGCGTGGATTGAAATGCCATTATCAGAGATAGACTTTCAAAGTCATTATGTCGCTCCCTTCGCGGGAGCGTGGATTGAAATTGCGATATAGAACACAATGCCGTTTTCAGACATGGTCGCTCCCTTCGCGGGAGCGTGGATTGAAATTCCCGATGATAGAAAGGAAATTGCTAAAGCTAATAGTCGCTCCCTTCGCGGGAGCGTGGATTGAAATATCACAAACCAAGGCTATATAGGGCATGAAGTAGGTCGCTCCCTTCGCGGGAGCGTGGATTGAAATCACAGTCCGACGTGGTAAAGTTTCTCGACGATTACATGTCGCTCCCTTCGCGGGAGCGTGGATTGAAATACAGCCATGGACAACATGATGGTACTTGCCCTCGGTCGCTCCCTTCGCGGGAGCGTGGATTGAAATGTGAAAAAAAGAATATAGGCACTGTAGGAGGTGCTGTCGCTCCCTTCGCGGGAGCGTGGATTGAAATACGCAAAACGAGTTTGACGCGCTTGTATCTTTTTGGTCGCTCCCTTCGCGGGAGCGTGGATTGAAATTTCTAAGTGTAAAGAAATAAAGAATTATAAATTGTCGCTCCCTTCGCGGGAGCGTGGATTGAAATTACTTGTGCACGATTGCTTGCTGTGATAGAAATATGTCGCTCCCTTCGCGGGAGCGTGGATTGAAATCAGTTCATCAGCAGAATATTCATTTTGCACCATAAGTCGCTCCCTTCGCGGGAGCGTGGATTGAAATTCATATGGTTGTGGCTATAATGGCAAGGCTTTTGTCGCTCCCTTCGCGGGAGCGTGGATTGAAATTCATTGTATCACATGGATTCGAGCCCGATCACAAGTCGCTCCCTTCGCGGGAGCGTGGATTGAAATCTTACACTCATTTACAAGTTTTTTAAGATCAGACCAGTCGCTCCCTTCGCGGGAGCGTGGATTGAAATAGCAATATAGAAAACAATACCGTTTTCACTCATGTCGCTCCCTTCGCGGGAGCGTGGATTGAAATAGCAATATAGAAAACAATACCGTTTTCACTCATGTCGCTCCCTTCGCGGGAGCGTGGATTGAAATTCCGGTATCTTCCGTTGGGTATACAAAGACCGAAATGTCGCTCCCTTCGCGGGAGCGTGGATTGAAATTTAAGCAACAAAAGAAAAGTAGGGATGCGAACAGCGTCGCTCCCTTCGCGGGAGCGTGGATTTGATGCTAGAATATAAATAGTACAAGCCAAAATGAGAAATTCCAAATACATATTAACATGGTACAATAGAGACATGCTGAAGGAGGATCTCATATGGCAATGCAACATGACAAACAATTTAAACTTGATGCAATCCGGTATTATCAAGATCATAAAGATCTCGGTGTACGTGGATGTGCAGAAAATCTTGGCATCGGATACAGCACACTAACAAAGTGGCTGAAAGACTTCCGTGAATCCGGTGATATTCCTGTTCGGGGTTCTGGTAATTACGCATCCGATGAACAGAAGGAAATCGCCCGTCTCAGACGTGAATTACGTGATGCCCAAGATGCACTTGATGTATTAAAAAAAGCAATCAACATTCTGGGAAAATGACGGAAGCCATTTATCTCGAAGTGTCTGAGAAGACGGAAGCTGCCCAAAAGGCTGGACGCCGGTTTTCCGTCTCCGGAATGTTGAAATTTTTAGGTGTCTCACGTTCAGGATATCGTGCATGGCTCCACCGCGTGCCTTCTGATACAGAAAAACGTCGTGAATCTGTAAAAGCAAAAATACAGGATATATATGATGATTCCAAGCAGAACTACGGTGCTCCGAAAATCACTGTAGAATTGCGGAAAACCGGTGAAGTCATTTCGGAAAGAACTGTTGGTACATACATGCGTCAAATGGGAATCCGTGCCCAGTGGAGCAAGCCATGGACAATTACCACAAAAGATTCTGATTTCAGCGCTGAATTACAAAATATCCTTGATGAGCAGTTTAATCCTGACCGCCCGAATGCCGTCTGGTGTTCGGATATCACCTACATCTGGACAATAGACGGATTTGTCTATCTGACCAGTATTATGGATTTATTTTCCAGAAAAATCATAGCATGGACACTTTCAAAAACACTGGAAGTATCCTGCGTGATTGATACGATAAACAAAGCCAAAGCTCGCCGAAATATCGACCAGCCATTGATCATTCACTCTGATCGTGGCAGTCAGTACGTTGCGACGGAATATAAAAAAGTAACAGAAAATATGCAGCGTAGTTACTCAAAGAAAGCATTTCCGTGGGATAATGCCTGCATTGAATCCTTCCATTCGATTATCAAACGTGAATGGCTCAACCGCTTTAAAATTCACGATTACAAGCAGGCATACTGCTTGATTTTCGAATATCTGGAAGCTTTCTACAATACGAAACGAATTCATAGCCATTGTAACTATATGTCACCAAATGAATTCGAACGAGTGTATGAAAGAACACACACTGAGGCTGAGCTTCTGGCGGGTTAAAATCGGAAAAGTTTCTCATTTTAACTTGTACTAAATCTTGACATAGAACCAACGATCGATTTGAAACGGAAGCGCACATACGAAATTGAAAACGATCATCTGAAAGATTTTTTTGATTCGGATGTTGTGGCAAACGATGAACTTTTGACAAAGTATCTGGCGAAAAACAAAAAAGCAGTGCTTGGGGAGATCGTTGCGACGATCCAGAAAGAGCAAAACCAGATCATCCGGCGTTCTCCCAAGACCAATATCATTGTGCAGGGAGTAGCCGGTTCCGGAAAGACAACAGTTGCCATGCACCGGATTTCCTATATTCTATACAATTACAGAGACGATTTCCGACCGGAAGACTTCTATATTATAGGAAGCAACCGGATTTTGCTGAATTATATCACAGGCGTGCTTCCGGAACTGGATGTGTATGGTATTCGGCAGATGACCATGGAACAGTTGTTTATCCGTCTGTTGTACGAGGATTGGGATGAACAAAATTACAGCGTGCATCCTCTGGAAAAAGACGATGCCCAAAATGCCCAGAAAGGAAACAGAGAATGGTTTCATGATCTGGAATTATACTGTGCAGCCTATGAGCAGAGGGAGATTTCACATGAGAAAATCTATCTGGAAGACACAGAAACACTTCTGGCCGGGCCGGTACTGATCAATACCTACTTGCGGGAGCATCCGGAGCTGTCGATGCAGAGTAAAATCCTTATGCTCAATGAAATCCTGTACGCCAGATATGAAAATGAAGTATTGGGAAAACAGATCTCTTATCCGGCAAAGGTGAAAAAGGCATTGGATAAGAAATACACTTCTTATTTTGGCGATGGAAAATGGAAGACATCCATTTATGATTTTTACCGGGAATTTTTACAGGTGCAGGCTGTTGCGGGAAAAGAGGTGGATATACCGGAAAACTCTTTTGATGTGTATGATCTGGCAGCACTTGCATATATTTATAAGAGGATGAAAGAGACGGACCCGGTGCGGGAGGCCAGCCATGTCGTCATCGACGAGGCACAGGATTTTGGAATGATGGCGTATTGCTGTCTGCATTATTGTCTGCGGGGGTGCACTTATACGATCATGGGAGATACGTCCCAGAACATTCACTTTCAATACGGATTAAATGATTGGGAAGAATTGAAAAAACTGGTGTTGACCGGCACCTATGACGCATTTGGTCTGTTGCAGAAAAGTTATCGGAACACCGTCGAGATTTCGGAATATGCAAATGATATCTTACGGCACGGAGATTTTGCCGTGTATCCGGTGGAGCCGATTATCCGCCATGGGGCGAAGGTGCGTGTAGAAAAAAAGCAGGATCTGCAGGAGTTACTGGCACAAGTAGTACATACGATCCGTCAGTGGCAGCAGGATGGATATGAAACCATTGCCGTAATCTGCCGTGACGCGATAGAAGCGGCCAAGATTGCTGCACAGCTGAAACAGTATATTGCGGTGACAGACTGCGATCTGGAGACAACCGAATTTGGAGAAGGCGTTATGGTGCTTCCGGTTGCTTATACCAAAGGCCTTGAGTTTGATGCCGTCCTTTTATATGATCCATCGGAGAAAAATTATCCGCTGGACAATGGGCATGTAAAGCTTTTGTATGTCGCAGCAACGCGCGCATTGCATGAACTGGCGGTAGTTTATCAGGAATCCCTGAGTAAAATTCTGGCGGATCCGGTTCCGGAAAACAAAAAAATGCAGGAATTTTCTTCGGAGACACTGACGAAAGCAAAAGAGTACGACAGGAAACTATTTACACAGAAAGAGATCGAGCAGGAGCGCCGTGCAAAAGGAGATAAAGAGCACAACATCCGGGGATATATCGGGCCGAAAAAAATAGAAGCATGTGTGCCAGAGGAGAAGACTGTGCACACGCATGCCATTCCTCCCGCTTCTAAAATATCAAAAATATCAAAAAAGCCGGCAATCGAACAAATGAATATGTCTCCCTATGCCTTTGGAGAACTGCCGGATAACCGGAGTCTTCCGGTGCGCAGCCACGCAAAAATCAGTGGCGCCGTGAAATCGGTCAAAAAGACAAAGGAACATATTGATATTGCAAGCGCGGCAGGACTTCTTCGACTGACACCGATCACACCGGAAATCATCCGTGTCAGCTATGTCAAAGGAGTAACAACAAAGATAAAAAATACTTACTGGAAGCCAAAAGCAGAGGAAACGGTTCTCTGGAGTGCCAAAGAGTCAAAGTCCGCGTTAAGAGTTGCCACAGAAAAAGTAGTGGTTATCATCGACAAAAAGACGGGAGCCATGCGCTTTGAAACAGCAGACGGAACCTTGCTTTTAAAGGAGCGCACAACAGAACCGCGCCTGATTATGGGAAATCAGACCTGGGAATTTTTCGACTGGGAGTTTTCCGAAAAAATCAATGCAAAAGGAGTGCTTTCCACAGATCTTCTGGTGTTGCGCTCCAAGGCGAAGTATATTTCCTTTGGCGGAAAACCGATGCGGATGCCACTTGTTTTATCGGGGAAAGGATACGGAATCGGTGTCGCTGCGACACAATCCGTTCTTCTTTGTAATATCAAAACCTATGGTCCCTATATCAGCACGCAGGGGGACGGATAGATTGATTACTATTTTATTTATGGTGGAAATAACGAAAAAACCATAGCTTTGTATAAAAAATTAAATTCATAATTTACAAAATGGCAGGTTTTTGCTGATTTCTTTCTTGAAAAACTTTCTCTTTTATATCGGACAGTGTATAATTGAAAATAAATATCAATAAGTACAGAAAAAACGAAGGACAAAAGAGAATGACGTTAAAAGATTTGGAAATCGGTAAAAATGCCGTTATAAAAACGGTTGGCGGCGAGGGTGCGCTACGCCAGCATTTCCTGGATATGGGAGTGATTCCGGGAGCGGAAGTGACGGTGATTAAGTTTGCTCCAATGGGCGACCCGATGGAACTGCAGATCCATGGGTATGAGCTGACTCTTCGGCTGGCAGATGCAGATCAGATTACAATTGAGCAGATTTCTTCCCGTACCAGAAAGCATGAAGGAGCCAGAAACATTAATCAGTCGGTTCATCCGGGACTGGGCGAAGAAGGAAAGTATCATGTAAAAGGGGATGGAAACCCTTTGCCGGAAAAGACGAGGCTTACATATGCGCTGGTGGGAAATCAGAATTGTGGAAAGACGACGCTGTTTAACCAGCTGACCGGTTCAAACCAGCATATCGGAAACTTTCCGGGGGTTACGGTTGACCGCAAGGATGGACCGATCAAAGGATACCCAGACACTTTGGTGACAGATCTGCCGGGAATCTATTCGATGTCCCCTTACAGCAGTGAGGAGATTGTTTCAAGAAATTTTGTGCTGGAGGATAAACCAAAGGCGATCATCAATATTATTGATGCAACCAATATCGAGCGGAATCTGTATCTGACGATGCAGCTGCTGGAAATGGATATCCCGATGGTTGTGGCACTCAATATGATGGATGAGATGACCGGAAATTCAGGATCGGTGGATGTAAACGGGATGGAAGCGATGCTGGGTGTGCCGGTGGTCCCGATTTCTGCTGCAAAAAATGAGGGAGTGGATGAACTGGTAAGGCATGCACTGCATATCGCAAAATATCAGGAGCGGCCGGGACGACAGGATTTCTGTAGTGAAAATGAGTTTGGTGGAGCCGTGCACCGCTGTATTCATGCAGTCAGCCATCTGATCGAGGATCACGCAGAGCATGCGGGAATTCCTCTGCGTTTTGCAGCTTCTAAGATCATTGAAGGGGATCATCTGATTCTGCAGAAACTGGAACTGGACGAGAATGAGCACGAAGCAATTGAACATCTGATTGTACAGATGGAAAAAGAGCGTGGGCTCGATCGCAGTGCGGCGATTGCGGATATGCGTTTTAATTTCATCGAAAAGGTGTGCGAGAAAACGGTAGTAAAGCCGAAGGCAAGCCGGGAGCGCATCCGCAGTGAGAAAATTGATCGGATTCTGACCGGAAAATATACAGCAATTCCATGTTTTATCGGTATTATGCTGTTGGTGTTCTTCCTTACGTTCCATGTGATCGGCGCTTTTTTACAGAACCTGCTTGCCATGGGGATTGACGCACTGTCTAATGTGACAGACCGTGCGCTGACGGCAGCGGGAGTCAATGAAGTGCTTCACGGACTGATCATTGACGGTATTTTTGCCGGAGTCGGAAGTGTACTGAGTTTCCTGCCAATTATCGTAACATTATTTTTCTTTCTGTCATTGATGGAAGACAGTGGTTACATTGCGCGAGTTGCATTTTTTATGGATAAACTTCTGCGAAAAATCGGACTTTCCGGACGAAGCATTGTACCGATGCTCATCGGATTTGGATGTACAGTTCCGGCGGTGATGTCGACCCGCACGCTGCCGAGTGAGAGAGACCGGAAGATGACGATTTTGCTGACTCCATTTATGAGCTGTTCGGCAAAACTGCCGATTTATGCATTTTTTACCAGCGCATTTTTCCCGGAGTATGGAGCACTCGTGATGTGTGCTTTGTATCTGACCGGAATTGTGATTGGGATCCTGGTTGCGTTGTTGTATCGGAAAACACTGTTCCGTGGAGATGCGGTTCCGTTTGTCATGGAGCTGCCAAATTATCGTCTGCCGGGGCTGAAAAATGTTATGCAGCTTTTGTGGGAGAAAGCAAAAGATTTCCTGCAGAAAGCATTTACCGTTATTTTTGTAGCAACGATCTGTATCTGGTTCTTACAGAAATTTGATTTGCATTTTAATCTGGTGGCAGATTCTAAAGACAGTATTCTTGCGATGATTTCAAACTGCCTGGTTCCAATTTTTGCACCGCTTGGACTGGGAGACTGGAGGATCTGTACTTCATTGATCAGCGGCGTTATGGCAAAGGAGAGCGTGATCTCAACTCTGGAAATTTTATTTGGAGGAGCAGTAAAGGATGCATTGACACCGGTAGCGGCAGCTTCACTTCTGGTATTTAGTCTGTTGTACACGCCGTGTATTGCAGCAATTGCTTCCATTCGCCGGGAACTTGGACGAAAATGGGCAGTTGGCATGGTGATCTGGCAGTGTATGATCGCCTGGGTGGCAGCATTTGCGGTAAGGTGGCTGATGGTTTTATTTATGAGATAATGAAAATAGAGCAGAAAGTACTTGAAGGAATCGGAAAGATAGAATAAAATAATAACAAAAAAGGATTATTTATTTATGCTCAGACAAATGTGGAAAAAGAGGGTTTGTTTTGTTCTGGCTGTGATTCTGGCAGTAATTGCTGTGACACCAATGGAAATGGAGCACACAGATGCAGCAATGGTACATTCGGTAACAGCATTGATGACGGGAAATCTGGTAAACAAGTCCAATGCGGACAAGCTGACTTACAGACAGCTGGAGACAAGCGCCTATGAGAGAAAACTGATTTCAAAAAGTGTGTATAATTACACGATGCAGCAGGTCCCGGCATTGTATGAGGGCAGGAACGTCATTAATGTGTCCGGTATGACCGGAAAAGCAAATACCAGTTATGTGGATGATGATGGTGTTGGTGAAAATGTCTCGTTTGTAAAATTTCAATGTAGAAAGAGCGGTAAATACCAGTTTACGGAAAGTGATTTTAAGGGAAAATCCAAGAATGAAGTGATCTATAATGATAACAATTATCTCATGTTTCTGCCAAAAGAGTTAAAAAGCGGGTATGAGATTTATGACCCATGGAACAGTACCTACTATCAGTTTCTTTCCAGAACTTTTGCAAGTGGTTATGGCAAAGTATGGTATGATGTCAACGCATCGAAAAAACTTACGAGAAGTGCGAAGCGTGCAATAAAAAATTCGGCAGGGTATACAAGCGCTATCCAGAGGGAACTGCAGAAGAAAAAAGACAGTATTTCCAGATACAGTATGGAATCTGAAAAAAATACGTATCGCTTAAAGAAAGGAAATACATATCTGCTTGTAATTTTTACGCCGGATTCCTTCCGCTTCCGGAAAAAAATAACAAACGGAAACAATTATTATAAGGAACAGTATCTTTCCGATATTCCATGGTCGTTCGATCTGAAAATTACTTATATGGATGAAAAAGCAGATTAGCAAAATTACCCTATTGTATTAGAAATCAGAACGTGGTACAATGCATAAGAATAGAAAAAAGCATTGACGGAACAAGTAGTGAAATTGAAACATACAGAGAGAACGGTAGATGGTGTGAGCCGTTTATGGAAAGATTTCATGAAGACCACTCCTGAGCTGTGCGCGAAAGAAGCGTCACCGTGTAGCTGCGTTATAAGCCAAAGAGTAAAAGAATTAAGGTGGAACCGTGTATAAAGCACCCTTAGATATGTCATGCATATCCGGGGTGCTTTTTTATTTCCATACCAAAAGAAGGAGAGTTAACGTAAAATGGTAAACTTTAAGGAAAATGAAGAATTAAAAACACTGAATCATTCCTGTGCACATCTGATGGCACAGGCAATCAAGCATCTGTACCCACAGGCAAAATTCTGGGTTGGACCGGTTGTTGCAGAGGGATTTTACTATGATGTAGATCTTGGGGAAGATGTAATCCGTGATGAGGATATCGAAAAGATCGAAAAAGAGATGAAAAAGATTGCAAAATCCGGAAAGAAAATCATGCGACGTGAAGTTTCTAAGGCAGAGGCTATGGAAATGTTCAAGAATGATGAGTATAAACTGGATCTGATCTCCGATCTGGAAGATGGAAATATTACCGTATATGATCAGGGCGATTTTACGGATCTGTGCCGTGGACCGCACGTAGACAATGTAAAACTTTGCAGAAACTTCAAGCTGATCCGTCACTCTGGTGCATACTGGAAAGGTGACAGCAAAAACAAAGTGCTGCAGAGAATTTATGGTGTATGTTTCCCGACCGCAGAGGAGCTGGAGGCACACCTTAAGCTTTTAGAGGAAGCAAAGGAAAGAGATCACAGAAAAATCGGAAAGGACATGAACCTGTTTATGGTTGATGATCTGGTTGGCCGTGGACTTCCGATGTTCCTTCCGAAGGGATATGTGATCTGGCAGGAGCTGGAGAATTATATCAAGAACAAGGAAAGAAAGCTGGGCTATCTGCATGTTATGACTCCTTGTGTCGGTACCGTAAATCTGTACAAGACATCCGGTCACTGGGATCACTACAAAGAAAACATGTTCCCACCAATGGAGATGGAGGGAGAGTCTTTCGTTCTTCGTCCGATGAACTGCCCGCATCATATGATGATCTATGCAAACAGAAGACATTCCTATAAGGATCTGCCGATCCGTATCGGTGAGATCGCACATGATTTCCGTTACGAATCCAGCGGAACGTTAAAGGGTATCGAGCGAGGCAGACATTTTTGTCAGAACGATGCGCATCTGTTTGTAACACCGGAGCAGATTGAGGATGAGTTTACCAAGGTTGTAGACTTGATTTTCAGTACCTACAAGGATTTCGGAATTACCAATTACCGTTGTGTACTGTCTCTGCGTGATCCGGCAAACAAAGAAAAGTATCATGATGATGATGCTATGTGGAACAAGGCAGAGGATGCACTCCGCACGGTATTGAATGATCTGAAAATTGATTATACAGAGGAAATTGGAGAGGCTGCTTTCTATGGACCAAAGCTGGATGTAAACGTACAGCCTGCAGTCGGCAATGAGATCACACTTTCTACCTGCCAGCTTGATTTCTGTCTCCCGGCAAAATTCAATCTGTCTTATGTAGACCGCGATGGCGAGAAGAAGACACCGGTTGTTCTGCACCGTGCAATTCTTGGTTCCCTTGATCGTTTCATGGCATATATTCTTGAGGAGACCAAGGGAAATCTGCCGACATGGCTGGCTCCGGTTCAGGTTCGTGTGATGCCGGTTAAGACAGACAACGAGGAACTGACTGCTTATGCAAAGGAAATCTGCGATGCATTAGAGGCAAAGGATGTCCGTGTAGAACTCGATGACAGATCCGAGAAGCTTGGCTATCGTATGCGTGAAGGACAGGTGCAGAAGGTGCCGTATCTTCTGGTTGTCGGCTTCAATGAGAAAGAAGACAGAACCGTATCCTTCCGTCTGCATGGAGAAAAAGATACCACAGTTCTTCCACTGGATGAGTTTGTGGAGAAGCTTGAGAATGAGATCAAAAATAAGCTGAGAACTCATATCGGGGCTGAAAAATAAATAAAAGCCGATTTGAAACAGTAAAAAATGCGCGCAGCAAAAAGTGGTGCCCCCCTTTTGCTGCGCGCTTTTTTGCAGGAAAATATATTTTTACTTTCATGTTAGAAAGTCGTTGTATTCTGTTCAGAAACTTCCAACTTCCGGATCAACTGGAATTCATGTATAACCATTGCCAGTCCAACTGCAAAAGATAACACATCCGCAACCGGACTCGCATAAAGAATTCCCTTAATTCCCCAGAAACGCGGGAAAAGCAAAAGCAAAGGAAGCAGGAATAAAATCTGTCTTGTCAGAGAAAGAAACGTTCCCTTATATGCTTTTCCGATCGAACTGAAAAACGTCGAGGAAATCGGCTGCATAAAATTAAGCCATGTAAACAGCAGGAAAATCCGGAAATAGTTTACACCGAAATCAAAATATTCTTTGCTTCCGCTGCCAAACAGACCGAGGATCTGTCGCGGAAAAATCTGAAACAGCAGAAAGGATACAATGGATACAATGGCACCGACCGTAATCGCCAGACGATATGATTCCTTTACCCGGTTGTACTGTTTTGCACCGTAGTTAAAACTCTGGATCGGCTGGCTGCCCTGTGACAGGCCGATAATCACGGAAAAGTAAAGCTGGTTGACTTTCATGACAATTCCGGAACAGGCAATCGGAATTGACTCTCCGTAAACGGACTGTGCACCGTAATGCTTTAGCAGGTTGTTCATCGTAATCTGCACGATCATCATGGCAACCTGGTTGATGGCAGAAGCCATGCCAAGTGAGCAGATCTGTGCCAGATGGGAAGCATTCGGCCGGAAATGCTCGGAGTGCAGGGTTACTGTGCGGTAGTGTGACAGATAGCAGACCGCAATAATCGCAGAGATGACCTGACCGATCACGGTTGCCGCTGCAGCACCGTACATGCCCCAGCGGAATCCCAGAACAAACACGGCATCCAATACAATGTTGATGACGGCGCCGGAAATGTTTACAAACATCGCCATCTTTGGGCTGCCGTCTGCACGGATTAAGTGTCCGCTTCCGATCGTAAGAATTAAAAAAGGAAAACCGATCGCCGTCACACGGACGTATTGCCGGGCAAGCGGGAGAACATCTGCAGGGGAACCAAATCCGACCAGCAGAGGATTCAAAAATAATTCGGTTATGGCAAAAAGAAGGATGCCAACGGTAAGAAGCATTGTGATGGCGTTTCCGACAAAATAGGGAGCTCTTTCTTTTTTGCCGGCACCCATGTGAAGGTTGAAGCTTGCCGCACCGCCGATTCCAAACAGAAGTCCAAGTCCTGTGCACATCATGGCAAGTGGGAATGCAATGTTGGTAGCGGCATTGCCGAGTGTGCCGACCGCATTTCCGATAAAAAGCTGGTCTGCAATGTTGTATACTGCACTGACAAGCATGGCGATAATGCTTGGTACGGAAAAGCGCAGAATCAGCGAAGAAATTTTGTCCACGGCAAGTGGATTTTGTTGTTCTGAAGTCATATGTTTCGCCCTTTCTTATGTTAATATCTGTATTTGCTTTTATATGGCAAACTTATATTATTATAGCTTTTTTCCTGTTTTTTTTCAATGAAGCCGGGCAGCAGGAAAATAAAATGGAAATTTTTGTATTTCTGAAACTTTTATGTGTGATGAATGGTCTAATAGATAGAAACAAAAAAGGAGGAAAATAAAATGAGTAAACTGAGTAGTGTATTAAAAAAGACAGGTATTGCAGTAGCTGCTGCGGCAATGCTGGTGACAATGGGAGCAGGAACGGTGGTTACACAGGCAAAAACAAGTCTGCCGGTTTATAAAGTATCGCTGGCAAAGAAGTATACCAACAACCAGAAGGGCAAACAGATGGAAGCCAGTGTAAAGATTCCGAAAGTGAAAATTACAGGTACAGACGGAAAAGTCATGAAAAGCGAAAGTGAAAAACTGAATGCTGCAATATCCAGTTATCAGAATAAATTTATCAAAGATTATAAAAAAGATGTGGCAGCCATAAAGAAGGGAGAGAAGGGAAATGAGAGCCTTACTTCCGGATATAAGGTTGTAACCGACAACGACAAGCTGTTTTGCCTGCGGATTGATACGGTAATTGCTATGGGCGGCTCCCAGAGTTATGCAAAGATTTTCAGTGTGGATAAAAAATCCGGAAAACAAATCACTCTGAAAAATCTGTTCAAAAAAGGAAGCGGCTATATTGACCGGATTTCCGACAATATCAAAGAACAGATGCGGGCACAGATGAAAGAGAATGCAGATGTTACCTATTTTGTGGACGATGAAAACAATAAGTTCAATTTCAAGTCCATCAGCAATAAGACGAATTTCTATGTCAATGAGAAGGGAAAACTTACCCTTGTATTTGATAAGTATGAAGTAGCACCGGGATATATGGGAATGGTCGAATTTTCCATTCCGACAGGTGAGATTGTAGATATGGTTACAAACGGATATCTGAAATAAAAGGCAAATAGAAAAAATGGCTCTGTGGGCAAATTCCACAGAGTCATTTTTTCTAGTTGGTGCAAAGGAAGAGGATGCAATTTCTGATTTTTATGGTATACTGTCTGTAGAAAATAAAATGACGTGAGAGTATACCTATGAAAAACAGGACAAAAGCATTTGATTCCGGAATGGACGGTTATATTTCAAAACCGATGACCATCGATGCATTGTTTACCACATTAGAAGAAGTCTTACATTTATAAAACAGGATGTTTTAAAACAGAAAGGAGTCTGCCATGGATATAACGGGAGTAGGAAGTTCATCATATTTATATGGTTATGGAATTTCAGACAGTGATACAAAGAATGTCACAGGAAAAGAAAATGGCAACGGAAGCGTAGATGAAAACGGGAAACAGAAGGAATGCCAGACCTGTAAAAACCGTAAATATGTCGACGGATCAGATGAAGCAAATGTATCGTTTAAGAGTGCCGCGCATGTTTCCCCGCAGGCTGCATCATCGGCAGTCCGTGCACATGAGGGGCAGCATGTATCCAATGCCTACAGCAAGGCATCCGAGGAAAATGGCAGGGTGATTTCGGCATCTGTGCAGATTCATACTTCGATCTGCCCGGAGTGCGGGAGGTCGTATGTGTCAGGCGGAGTGACCAATACGCAGATCAAATACTACAATGAATCAAATCCGTACCAGAAGGATTTAAAGGTAACCGACGGGATAAAGGCACGGGGCGATCATGTGGATATGCAGGTGTAGGGGATTGAAACATGCAGTTCGTGTTGACTAATTTGTATAACAGCTGATAAAATGATTGGGAAAATTACGGCATCTGATTCATTCATCTGCAGAGCATTTGGTGAAAAAGATACGACGGTAATTGTGTTGAACAATTTTAATATAAATGAATAAAAACTCTGACGGCAAGGATGATCCGAGCAGGAATAGTTAAGAAATAAGGATTTACAGAACCATCTTTCTGACAGATTGCCCGAAAGATGGTTTTTTGCGTTGAAAATAACAGGAGGATAGCATGTTAAAGGTAGCAGTATACGGAAAGGGCGGTATTGGAAAATCCACAGTGACTTCCAATCTTGCAGCAGCTTTTGCAAATATGGGAAAACGTGTCATTCAGATCGGATGCGATCCGAAAGCAGATTCCACCATTAATTTACTTGGTGGTGAGCCACTTCGTCCGGTAATGAATTATATGAGGGAAGAGGACGAGGAGCCGGATGAGCTGGCGCAGATTTCAAAGGAAGGCTATGGAGGAATCCTCTGCATTGAGACGGGCGGACCGACACCGGGACTTGGCTGTGCGGGGCGTGGAATTATTGCGACTTTTCAGCTTCTTGAAGATATGGAACTATTCGAACATTATAAACCCGATGTGGTTTTGTATGATGTATTAGGTGATGTTGTGTGCGGTGGATTTGCAGCACCGATTCGTGAGGGATATGCGGATAAGGTTCTGATCGTTACATCCGGTGAAAAAATGGCACTGTATGCTGCCAACAATATTTCCAGTGCAGTCAGAAATTTTGAGGATCGCAGTTATGCCCGGGTATTTGGCATCGTGTTAAATCACAGAAATGTGGAAAATGAGAAAGAAAAAGTACAGGCATTTTCAGAAAAGATCGGGGTGCCGATTGTGGGAGAAGTGCCGCGAAGTAATGAAATTATTCACTGGGAAGAGCAGGGAAAGACTGTGATCGAAGGAGATCCGGCCTCTGAAATCAGCAGATGTTTCTTTGATCTTGCCACATTGTTATGGAAAGAAGAGGAAAACGCATGAGACAGGAAGCATATTTTTGTACGGTAAAAGAGCTGGATGAGCTTGGAAAAAATAACATTCCCAGACAGCTTATTTCCCATACACATCTGATCTACAGTTCCCCTGCAACGCTGGCATTCAATTCTCCGGGAGCAGAAGGATTTGGTGTCAAACGTGCAGGTCTGGCGGTTCCGGATTCTGTTATGTTGATCGTGTCTCCGGGATGCTGTGGCCGCAATACCTCGGTGCTTAGTTCGATGCGGGCCTATCAGGACCGTTTTTATTATCTGTTGATGGATGAGACGGATATTGTGACCGGAAGGCACCTGAAAAAGATCCCTAAGGCAGTAGCGGAAATATGCGAAGGACTTAAGAAAAAGCCGTCTGTTGTGATGATATGTATTACCTGTGTGGATGCGCTGCTTGGCACGGATATGGAGCGTGTCTGTCACAAGGCAGAGGAATATGCAGGGGTTCCGGTAAGGCCATGTTATATGTATGCACTGACCAGAGAGGGCAGAAAACCACCGATGGTGCATGTGCGGCAGTCCGTTTATTCGTTGCTGGAACCGAAAAAGAAAAAAGCAAACGTGGTGAATTTACTGGGATATTTTTCACCGCTTACGGATGACTGTGAGCTGTATGATCTGCTTCATGGGGCAGGAGTAAAAACAATCCATGAGATTTCCAGGTGCAAGGATTATGCACAGTATCAGACCATGTCGGAAGCAAATTTTAATCTGGTACTGCATCCGGAAGCGCGCTTTGCGGCAGAGGATTTTCATGACCGGCTGAAAATTCCATATATCGAGCTGCGCAGATTATATCAGATCGATAAAATTGCCAGTCAGTATCGTGCTCTTGCCGCTGCACTGGGTGTGGAATTTGAGGATGAAATACCGCGTAAGGCAGCAGAGGAGGCGGTAGAAAAATTCCGGGAAATACATCCGGATGCAGTATTTGCCGTAGGAGAATGGATGAACGGAGATCCGTTCGAACTGGCACTTGCATTGGTACACTATGGATTTCGTGTGTCGGAGATTTATGGAACATTATCCGGTGAAAACTTTGTCTATGTAAAACAACTGGCAAAAATCAGTCCGGATACGAAAGTTTTTTCCAATCTGGAACCGACCATGCTGTATTATGACAAAAGTCAGTCCGGCGTCAATATGACCATAGGAAAAGATGCCGGCTATTATCATAAAGAATGTTCCAATGTGCTCTGGAATGAAGAACGGCAGCCATACGGTTATGCCGGTGTGCGCAGACTGTTTGAAGCATTGGCGGAGGTATAACACAATGAGAGGACTGAGAAAATATCTGACACCATTTACACCGGATCAGTCAGGTGCGGTGTCTGTATTATATGAATTTGGCGGTATTATCGTCATTTGCGATGCCGGTGGTTGTACCGGAAATATCTGTGGATTTGATGAGCCGCGGTGGTTTGAGAGCAAAAGCGCACTGTTTAGTGCAGGGCTTCGCGATATGGATGCAATTCTCGGCCGTGATGACAGGCTGGTGGCAAAGCTTGCAGATGCCGTGACAAAACTGGATGCAAAGTTTGCAGCGATTATCGGGACGCCGGTTCCGGCCGTTATCGGAACGGATTACCATGCCTTAAAGCGTATGACGGAGAAAAAAGTGGATCTGCCGATTCTGACTGTGGATACGGATGGAATGGAATTGTATGACAAGGGGGAAGAAAAAGCCTGGAAGGAACTGTTTTTGGTATTTGCAGGTGAAAAAGAAGACGTGATTTTGGGCAGAATCGGGATACTTGGCATGACACCACAGGATATCAGTGATCTGCGTGCAGCAGACCGTATCCGGGAGCATTTTGCGGCAGAAGGAAAAACTGCTGTCTGCTTTGGAATGGGAAATGGACTTGATGATGTAAAATCGGTTTCCAATGTGGAAAAAAATATCGTGGTATCGCCGGCTGCTTTAGAGGCAGCGAAATATCTGGAACGAACATATGGAACACCGTACGAGACAGGCTATCCGCTGGTGGATGAACTGGTTTACGATATGGATTATCATGGGAAAAAGGTACTTATTGTACAGCAGCAGGTGATCGGATCTGCAATCCGGGAAGAAATACAAAAAAAAGCAAAGGATGCACAGGTGACAGTTGCAAGCTGGTTTATGATAAAGCCAGAGCTTTGCAGTGACACAGATCTGCATCTGCGGGATGAAGAAGATTATATAAGGCTGGTGGAAAACATGGAATATGATGTGATTTACGCTGATCCATGTATGAAGCGTATGACACCGGAATTTGACGGAATCTTTGTGGATACGATACATTTTGCGGTGTCGGGGCATCTTGCAGAGATGAGATAACAGTTGCCGGTTGTCTTGTAAGATGTGACCCGCAATAAGGGAGTGTACGATTGGAGAAAAGTGTGTATAAGAATGAGATGACCTGGCGCATCCGGGTATACGGTATCGTTCAGGGTGTTGGTTTCCGGCCAACGGTAAGCCGCCATGCGACAAACCATGGAATTTACGGAACTGTTTGCAATAAAGGACCCTATGTGGAAATTTATGCACAGGGGACAAAAGAACAGATTGAAGGATTTTTAAACAGTCTGAAAGAACATCCACCGAAGCGTGCGGCTGTTTTGAAGATAAATACAGAGAATATCACCGCAGATACAACAGAACAGTTTGAACATTTTGACATTATCGAAAGTGAAAAAACAAAAGGGGAAATCTTTATTTCCCCGGATATTGCAATCTGCGATGAGTGCAAGGCAGAAATGTTTGACCCGAAAGACAGACGGTATCTGCATCCGTTTATCAACTGCACCTGCTGTGGACCAAGGCTTACGATTCTGGATGCTCTGCCGTATGACAGGGAACGCACAAGTATGAAAGAGTTTCCGATGTGCCCGGACTGTGCAAAAGAATACACGGATGAGAAAACCAGGCGGTATGACGCGCAGCCGGTGTGCTGCAACCAATGTGGACCACAGGTGTATCTGATCGGCAGACCCGAGCGGGGACGTGCCGCAATTACATATACACGCCGGCTTATTCGTGAAGGCAAAATTGTAGCAATCAAGGGAATCGGAGGGTTTCATCTGTGCTGTGATGCTACAAATGAAGAAGTGGTCTGCCGTCTTAGAACATTAAAAAACCGCCCGGCCAAGCCCTTTGCAGTTATGGCAAAAGATGAATCGGTTGTAAAACGGGAATGTGTGGTGACGCCGGAGCAGGAGGCGATTCTTACCGGACATCAGAAACCGATTCTGTTACTGGACAGACGAAGCGATGGCGGGCTGGCATCTTCGGTGGCACCGAACAATCCAAAAGTTGGTGTGATGCTTCCATATGCACCGGTGCAGTTATTGATTTTTCAGTATGATGATGGTATCGAGATGCCGGATCTTCTGGTGATGACCAGTGGAAATACTTCCGGTGCACCGATCTGTCGTGAGGATGAGGAAGCTGTTGCCGAATTATCCCATTTGTGTGATGCGATGCTGTCTCATAACCGCAAAATCAGGATACGGGCAGATGATACGGTGATGGATTTTTACAGAAATGAACCGTACATGATCCGGCGTTCCAGAGGCTATGCACCGCTGCCGTTTATGACAAAAGCAGACTGGAAAGGACAGGTGCTCGCGGTTGGCGGGGAATTGAAAAATACCTTTTGCATAGGTGTGGACAACAGGTTTTATCCGTCACCATATGTGGGAGATCTGGAGGACTTAAGAACGGTAAAGGCATTGCAGGAGACAATACACCGGTTTCAGACATTGCTGGAAGTAAAGCCACAGGCTGTGGTCTGTGATCTGCACCCAAAATACAATTCTACGGTTGTAGCGGAAGAACTTGGATATCCGGTGATAAGAGTGCAGCATCATTATGCACACATATTATCGTGTATGACAGAAAATGACTGTCATGATCCGGTCATCGGAGTCGCTTTTGACGGAACCGGATATGGAACGGATGGCACGATCTGGGGCGGAGAGATCCTGCTGGCGGATTATGGGAATTTTACAAGATTTGGAAGTATTACCCCGTTTTTACAGATGGGGGGCGATGCTTCTGCAAAAGAGGGCTGGCGTATTGCGGTCTCTATGATTTACGGATATACGAAAGATCGCAAAAGGGCATGGGAGATCATGGAAACACTGGGTCTTTGCAGCGAACAGGAAAGCAGGGTACAGTTCACCATGGCAGACCGGAAGATCAATGCGGTGGCTTCAACCAGTGCAGGACGGCTTTTTGATGCCGTCAGTGCGATACTCGGGATCAGGCGCAGGTCAGGATTTGAAGGGGAAGCATCGACGGCATTGCAGTTTGCAGCAGAGGCATATGAGCAGCAGAACCTCTCAAATATCTCACAGGAGCAAAAGGAAAATAAGGATATACTGCTGCATGAAACAAAAGAGCGTTTCGTTTTAAATACACAGATGTTGGTGCAGCAGATTACAGAAGCAAAAATGCGGGGCGAAGACACCGGGATGCTGGCATATCGGTTTCATCAGGTACTGGCAGAAATGATTACAGCTGCCTGTATCAAAGCAAAAGAAAGCAGTGGCAGGGATAAAGTTGCCTTAAGCGGTGGCGTATTCCAAAACCGGTTACTGCTGCGTCTGACAGAAGAACGACTGTTACAGGAAGGATTCGAAGTGCTGCGGCACCGTATGATTCCGCCGAATGACGGAGGAATTGCAATCGGACAGGCAGCATATGGGATGTATCAATTACAGAAATAGGAGGATAAAAAGATGTGTGTAGGTTTATCAGCTAAGGTAGTAAAAATCAGTAATGGCACGGCGGTCATTGATGCAGGCGGTGCCAAAAGAGAGGTTTCTTCCCAGCTTCTGGAAGATCTGGAGCCGGGAGATTATGTTATGGTGCATGCAGGTGTAGCAATTGCAAAAATCACCGATGAGGACGACAGTGAAACCGAGCAGCTCATGGAGGAATTTTTATAATGAAAACAGCCAGAGAGATCATTGAAAATTATGATGGCCCGGATGTGCGGATCATGGAAGTGTGCGGTACGCACACACATGAGATTTTCCGGCTGGGAATCCGTAAACTGCTGCCAAAACAGGTAGAATTGATTTCCGGACCGGGATGTCCGGTATGTGTAACACCGGTTAGTTTTATAGATGAAGCTATTTATCTGGCATTGGAAAAAGGAGTTACAATCTGTACATTTGGTGATCTGGTGCGAGTGCCGGGAACCAATATGAGCCTTGCGGGAGCCAGAGAACAGGGAGCGAAAATCCATGTTGTGTATTCTCCGGCAGATGCCAAAAAATATGCCGGAGAACATCCGGATGAGCAGGTGACATTTCTGTCGGTCGGATTTGAGACAACGACACCGGCAGGATGTCTTTCCGTAAAGGCGGCAAGAGAAGATGGACTGGATAATTACTCTATATTGGTGGCAAACAAAACCATGCCTCAGGCGTATGAGGCATTAAAGGACAGTGCAGATGTATTTTTATATCCGGGACATGTCAATGCCATTACGGGAACACGTCTTTGCGAAGCTCTGACCGAAGAAGGGGTCAGCGGTGTTGTGGCAGGATTTACGGCAAAAGAACTGATGACAGCACTGGCGGTTGCGCTGGTAAAATTCCAGGAAGGAAAGCCATTTTTTGTAAACTGCTATCCGCGAGTGGTGACACAGGATGGAAGCAGGGAGGCACAGCTGCTTGTAGATGAGATGATGGAAGCCTGTGACTGCGAATGGAGAGGGCTGGGTGTTATTCCGAAATCCGGCATGAAATTAAGACAGGAGTGGCAGGAGTTCGATGCACGTCTCAAATATCAGATGCCGAAAATTGAAGGAAAACCAAATCCGGCCTGCCGCTGTGGCGATGTACTTCAGGGGAAATGCAAACCATCCGATTGTAAAGTATTCGGAAAAGGCTGTACACCTCAGCATCCGATCGGCGCCTGCATGGTGTCCGGTGAGGGAGCCTGCTCTGCATATTATCAGTATTCATAAGAAAGAAGGAAAAAACATCATGGAAAATAAAACAGTAACGATGGCACATGGTGCCGGTGGAAAGCAGACATCCGAATTGATTGATCAGGTGTTTAAGGCACATTTTGTAAACAATGATCTGACGGCAGATGATGCAGCGGTATTAGTTCCGCCGGCAGGAAGAATGGCCGTATCTACAGATGGGTTTATTGTATCTCCGGCATTTTTTCCGGGGGGAAATATCGGCAAACTGTCTATCTGCGGAACGGTAAATGATCTTGCCTGTATGGGTGCAAAACCGCTTTATCTTACCTGCGCTTTTGTAATTGAAGAGGGATTTCCAATGGAAAAACTCGAAGAAATCGCAGCTGCCATGGAAAAAACAGCAAAAGAGGCCGGAGTACATATTGTATCGGGAGATACAAAGGTTGCCGGAAAAGGACAGGTGGATGGAATTTTTATCACCACGACCGGAATGGGGGAGATCGAAGAAGGAGTGACCGTCGGCGGAGAACTGGCAAAGCCCGGAGATGCAATCATCGTAACCGGTGATATCGGACGGCACGGATGTACGATCCTGTTAGAGCGGGAAGATTTTGGCATCGATGCGGATGTGACCAGTGACTGTGCACCTTTGTGGAAGACCGTAAAGGCAGTCATGGATACCACACACAACCTGCATGTGATACGTGATGCGACCAGAGGCGGCGTCGGAACAGTCCTGTATGAGATCGCAGGTCAGAGCAGCGTAGGCATCCGTTTAAATGCAGAGGCTGTTCCGGTACGGCCGGAAGTAAAAGGAGTCTGCGGGATGCTTGGACTTGAGCCTTTATATCTGGCATGCGAAGGAAGACTTGTCATCATGGCACCAAAGGAAGAGGCAGAGGGCATTGTAGAAACATTGAAAAAATGTCCATATTCCGCAGATGCAGCTATTATTGGTGAAGTGATCGCAGAGGAACCGGGAAGAGTTATAATGGAGACGGAAATCGGCACACAGGCACTTCTTCCACAGCCGGGGGGAGAGCTTTTACCAAGAATCTGTTAACAGGAGGAGTCAGGGCATGGAAACCAGAGTGGCAGTTATTTCAATTATTGTAGAACAGGAGGATGCCATTGAAGAATTAAATATCCTTCTTCATGAAGCACGTCAGTACATTGTAGGCAGAATGGGCATACCATACCGCGCAAAAGGAATCAGCATCATAAGCATTGTCATTGATGCACCACAGGACACGATCAGTGCACTTTCCGGAAAAATCGGACATTTAAAAGGCGTATTCGCAAAGACTGCATATTCGAATGTCATTACTCCGGCAGAAGGGGGAACACAGGATTGATCAGGATAGCAGTATATGGAAAAGGCGGAATCGGAAAATCCACTACCGTTTCAAATGTAGCGGCTGCATTGGCAGAAATGGGGCTTAAGGTGATGCAGATCGGATGCGATCCGAAAGCAGATTCTACCATATTGCTCCGTCATGGAGAGGCTGTGCCGGCCGTGCTCGACTTATATAATGAGAAAAAGCAGGCGTTGCAGCTGGAGGATATGATACGCATTGGGTATAACGGTGTTATCTGTGTGGAGGCCGGTGGACCGACACCGGGACTTGGCTGTGCCGGCCGTGGTATCATCACGGCACTGGAAAAGTTAAAAGAGCTTGGCGCATATGATGTATACAAACCGGATGTGGTTTTATATGATGTACTCGGAGATGTGGTATGCGGTGGATTTTCCATGCCGATGCGGGGCGGTTATGCGGACAAAATATTTATTATTACCTCCGGAGAAAACATGGCAATTCATGCAGCTGCAAATATTGCCATGGCAGTGGAAAATTTTAAAAACCGTGGATATGCCGGGCTTGGCGGACTCATTTTAAATCGCAGGGATGTCCCGCGGGAAGAGGAAAAGGTGGCAGAACTGGCAGACGATTTTCACACAGCTGTTATTGGTACACTATCACACAGCGGGCAGGTGGCACTGGCAGAGGAGCAGAAAAAAACATTGATGGAGTGTTATCCAACAGGTGAAATGGCAGACGAATACCGTGCGCTTGCCATGCAGATGTATCGCATATGCGGTGGCATTCTGGAAGCGAAAAGCGATAAGGTAAGGTCCGGATATATACAGGAGGAAGCGTAATGTTACGTCGTGTGGGGGAAACCGTTGATTCGAAAGATGCTGTGGTAAAAATAAAAGATGCCTCATTTCCAACACCATTTGTTTCGGCACTAGAGTATAATTCGCCGGTGCATGGCAACTGGAATATTGTGCATACGGGAATGCAGGTTCCAGAATCTATCCAGATCTATGTCTGTGCGGATAACTGTATGCGTGGTGTTGTACTGACTGCGGCAGAAATGAATGCAGCAGACCGTTTTTCTTTTGTTCTTGTGGAGGAGCAGAATCTGCTAAGCGGCAATCTGGAGGATATTACCATCGAGGGTGTGACGGATGTGTTGAATAAACGGAAGGACCATCCTGAGGCGGTTCTGCTTTTTACCGTTTGTCTGCATCATTTTGTGGGAAGTAATCTGAACTATATTTACAGGGAACTAGAGCATCGTTTTCCTGACATCTGCTTTATCCGCTGTTATATGGACCCGATTATGCAAAAACATGGACTGACACCGGACCAGAAGCTGCGGAAAGCAATGTATGATCCTCTTTTGGGCTGTGAGCCGGACGCTAAAACAGTATCTGTCTTTGGCAGTGATTTTGTTCTGGATGAGAACAGTGATATTAAGCGTCTGTTAAAACGATATGATTATAAGGTGCTGGAACTGCCCGGATGTAAAACCTGGCAGGAACTGTTGGATATGAGCAGGGGATGCCTGTTTATCGACTGCTATCCGGCTGGAAAATACGGGATGGAGGCACAGGCAGGCCGCCTGGGACGAAAATCTCTGTATCTGCCCGGCAGTTTTGACTATGATGAGATCAGAAAGCAGTTAAAGCAGCTGACCGATGCACTCGGACTGCCGGAACTGACAGAAGATGAGCTGGCCCGCGAGCAGGAGTCCTGTGAGGAGGCTCTGGCAAAAGCAAAAAATCTGATCGGGGATATGCCGGTCACTCTGGATTATCTGTATCATCCAAGACCACTTGGACTGGCAAAACTGCTTCTGACACATGGCTTTTGTGTGAAAGCTGTTTATCTGGACAGTATCAGTCCGGAAGAAAAAGCAGATTTTTTCTGGCTGCAGGAGCATGCACCGGAACTTGAGCTGATCGCAACGATTCAGGTGAAGATGCGTGTACTGCCAAGAGGTGCAAGCGGGGAAGTGCTGGCAATCGGACAGAAAGCGGCCTATTTTGGCCGAAGCCGTCACTTTGTCAATCTGGTACAGGGAGAAGGTCTGTATGGATTTGACGGTATTCGAAGAACCGCAGAGCTGATGATGGATGCATATCTCAATGAAAAGGATACAGAAAAACTTGTTGTACAAAAAGGATGGGGGTGTGAGTGCTGTCTATGAGACAATCTTATCGAATGATACCGGTTTATACGGCCGATGTGTCAGGGGTCTGTTCTGCACTGTATGAACTTGGCGGAATGACAGTTATGCATGATCCTTCCGGATGCAACTCTACTTACAATACGCATGATGAAATCCGCTGGTACGATCAGGACAGTCTTATTTTTATCTCGGGACTTACAGAAATTGACGCGATTATGGGAAATGACAGAAAATTTATTGATGATATCGAGTATGCAGCCCGTGAACTGCATCCCAAATTTATCGCGCTGGCAGGTTCGCCTATTCCATTTATGAATGGTACGGATTTTCCTGCAATTGCGCGTGTGATTGAGACAGAAACCGGAATTCCGGCATTTTCCGTGCCGACGAACGGGATGAATGATTATGTGTATGGAGCGGGCATTGCACTCGAAGAAATCGCAAAGCGGTTTGTCAGAGAACCGGACAGGCAGGAGAATAGAGATCCCTCTTCGCGCACGGTAAATCTGTTAGGTGTGACACCACTTGATTTCGGACCACAGAAAAATGCAGAAACCTTAAAAGAGAATCTGCAGAAATACGGATGGCAGGTTATGTCTGTGTGGGCGATGGGCGATGATTTGAAAACGTTGCAAAGATCAGCGGAGGCAGACGTTAATCTGGTTGTTTCGGCAGTAGGACTCCGTGTGGCAAAGATACTCTGGGAGAAGTACAAAATACCATATGTGATCGGAACACCAAACGAGTGGCTGGCAGAAGATATTTCAAATGCACTGGAGCGTGTAGCCACACGGCAGGCAGAGCCGGCGGTTGTATATTTGCAGAACCGCATGCAGCAGGAGGCAGATATCACGCTGGTCGGAGAACCTGTCACTATGGGATCATTAGCAGCAGGGATTGAAAAAAGATATGGTCGTGCCGCCCGCGTACTGTGTCCGTTAAAGGAATGTGCGGATTTGCTCGGTGAAAAAGATAAAATGGTGCTTGGAGAGGAAGCAATGGAAGAGGCACTTAAAAGTGCAGGGATCATTGTGGCTGATCCTCTGTATCGTCCGATCTGTCCGGGGGACAGTATTTTTTATGAATTACCGCATGTGGCATTTTCGGGGAGAATATATTTTTGAGAATACTACTTCTTTTTGCTGTTATGGTTATTCATGTAAGGCAGGACCAAAACAACCAGTGTCCTGAGACAGTCTCTGAAAAATTTTAAGACTGCATTACAACAAAAAAGGGCGGCAGATGCGATATTTTTCAGTTGCTGAAATAGCCAAAAAATGGGATGTATCTGAACGTAGTGTAAGAAATTATTGTGCCCATGGGCGTGTGTCGGGAGCATTTCTTACCGGAAAGACATGGAATATTCCGGAAAATGCCCAAAAGCCGGAGCGTTCTAACAAGAAGAAAGAAAAACCAACGACCTTGCTGGATATTTTGCAGGATGAGAAAGCAAATAAATACTCTGGAGGCATTTATCATAAGACGCAGATTGATTTAACATATAATTCAAACCATATGGAAGGCAGTCGGCTGACCCACGATCAGACTCGATATATCTTCGAGACGAATACCCTTGGTATAGAAAAAGAAGTGCTCAATGTAGATGATGTGATTGAAACGGCAAACCATTTCGGATGTATTGATATAGTTATTGATCACGCAAAATTGGCATTGACGGAAAAATTTATCAAGGAGCTGCATCTGATTCTGAAAAATGGCATCAGTGATTCCAGAAAGGATTGGTTTGCTGTCGGTGATTACAAGAAACTGGTAGTCATTAGGAATATCCTTTTGGCTACCATCTTTTTTGTTGAAAATTAAAGAGGAGCCGGATTACTCCGACTCCTCCAAGTATGTGTCCGCAAACACATACCCCAATTGCTATCTATAATATACTATATACAAGTGAAATATGCAAGCATTATATGGCATTTTTCAAGATTATTCTTTTTCTTAAATTGTTCTTGTACCGGATTGGTTTGTGTCCGTCCGAGATACCGATTAAGATTTTCCTGTTTCTGCTTCAAATCCCGCACCTCTTTTTCACAGTTTTTGTAGGTTGCGGTCAGTTCTTTTTTCTGCGTTTCCAATGCCTGATACTCGGCTCGCAGCTTATCCACATTCAATCCTTTTAGCTTGATGCTTGCCTGCTCCAGCATACGCCTTGCGCCACCATAGAGGATGATCTGGCTCTCATATCTGCGGAAATATGCGTCAGGATTTTTTGACTTTTTGTAGGCGATATGGTAGGAGCGGTTTTCTTTATACTGCTCGGCATATTTGATGATTTCCGCAAGGTCTTTCATGCGGTGTTCCAGTTCCACAACGCTCTGCTTGGCAGATCTTCCGGCTTCGGTTTTTACAGTAATCTTATGCTCCAGATCGGAGAGAGAACCGGCTTCGTTATAGCTTTGTGCGGCGATCTTCAGATTCTCGATTGCCGCCCACTGTTGCAGTCCGGGACTGTTCTGGAATTTCTCGTCCGAGGTGTCAATGATCCTGCGGGCAGAGTAGTCTTTTTTCGGGATCACTGCCTTTCGTTCCCGTTTCTTTTCGATGCGTTCCTGGATACGTTCCTTTGTGTATTCTTTTCCTAAAGACCTCGCACTGCCACGCACAAAACGCTCCTTGTCCAGAGGACGGAAAGAGATATATTTTGCGGCATCTTCTCCAAAAGTTTCCCCTTTGATTTCGTAACCTTTTGCCCGCATCAGAAGCAGAAATTCTTCGTAAGTGGAAGCTGACTTAATGCAAAAATTGATGTCCCGTCTGAGTTGTGTTTTCCAGGTCGAACCATTCTGCTCAGACTGCCATTCCTTGTATTTTTTGCCACGTTCACCACCGGGAATGATGACAGAAAGATTGTGTTCTTTGCACAGTTTATCACTCAGGTGGCGGATGCGGTGGTAGGTCTGTGTGCAGTCATGGTATTTATTGTATTCGATGTTATCAGCCGCACAGAAGATGATATGGTTGTGTATATGCCCCTTATCAATATGCGTGATGACAACATACGAATATTTCCCCTCTAAAACCTTGTCTGAAAGCTCTTTTCCGATGCGGTGTGCTTCCTCATAACCGACCTCGCCCGGAGCAAAAGCCTGTATGAGATGATAGGCTTTGTTGGGACTGTTTTCCCTGCAATGGTCAAGCGTATATTTAAAGTCAATCGCCGCAGTTTCGGGCGCACACGCATAAGACGAAACATAGATTTGTTCATCGGTTTTGTCCGGGTTACAGATATATTCTATGGCTTTATCAACGGTTGCTTTGATAGCATGGATTTTTGTGTATGCCATACTTCGTTCATCAACTCCTTTACTTCATCTATGTCCTCCTGATAAATGTTTCCGGTGCTGTTTACCCTCTTTGCGATCTGGTTTAAACTGGAGCTGATACGTCCCAGTTCCGTATTGTAATTTCGCAGGTAACTGTAATCGACTTCATACACATATCCATATAAAATCAGCTTGCGCAGGAAGGCAGACATACTCTTCATGCCGGATGCTTTGAACTTGGTGTTGAGGATGTACTGCTCATCATCGCTGAGATAAAATTGCACCGGATTGGTGCGGTTTCGCTTTGTCATTTCTGCCACTTCCTTTCTCATTTTTGGGTACAAAAAAACTGCTGTAAAATGTTCGATTTTACAACAGCCCGTTTCAGGTTTTATTCAGTTTTGGGCGCAATCACCCACAGCAGATTGTAGCAAAAGCGGCAGGAAAGGTCAAGGTATTCCGGTGCGGAACCGAAGAAAAGAGGGGTAGGGATACTTCCCTATGGAAATTGATCCGCACAGACGATGGGAAAGTGTGGGAAATTTCGCCTGTGTCATGACACAGGCAGTGCTTGCTAAGGTTGTACAGAACTATTTATTATACCGAACACAAGAAAAAAAGCCTTTATTTATGCCATTTGTTGCGAAAAAGTTTGGTATAACTTTTTGCTCGGTATAACCATGATTGTTTTGCCATTTAAAGAATGCAGAATAATAAAAAAATTAATGAAAACTTTTTGTGAAATGTAGTTGTTGACAATATAAGAAACATAGTATAGAATGTACTTAAACAATAATGACAATTTTATATAAAAAGAAATACAAATCTGGAAGGAACAATTTTTGTGGACATTATTATTAGTAGCAACACAAATAAGCCGATTTATGAGCAAATTTCAACGCAAATAAAAGCTATGATAATGAACGGAGAATTGAAGGCGGGAGATGCTATTCCACCAATGCGTGCAATGGCTAAATCACTTCGAGTAAGTGTTATTACTGTTCAACATGCGTATGAAGATTTACAACGTGAAGGATTTATAGAAACGATTATTGGGAGGGGGAGTTTTATAGCATCCCATGACATAAAGAAAATTAGAGAAGAGAATTTGAAAAAGATAGAGGAAATGCTTCAAGAGGTAGTGGAAGTTGGGAAAAATAATGGAATACCGATTGAAAAATTGCATGATTTATTAAATATGTATTATGGAGGATGAATTTATGAGTAGTGAAGGAAAAAGTATATTGGAGGTGAGAAGCCTAAAAAAAACTTTTCCTAAAAGTGGCTTTTCATTAGATGAGGTATCATTTTCACTGCCTTGTGGTTCAATAATGGGATTTGTAGGAGAAAATGGAGCCGGAAAGACAACAACAATTGGATGTATTTTAGGTACGTTAAAAAAGGACGCAGGTACTATAAAATTATTTGGAAAAGAAATAAGTGGAGATGATATTGGAACAGATATAAAGGAACAGTTAGGAGTAGCTTATGATGCGAGTAATTTTTCGGGAGATTTAACACCTCAAAGAATTTCAAAAATAATGCGAGGTATTTATAAGCAATGGGATAATGATGTTTTTACAAAATACTTAGAAAAATTACATTTGCCGCAAAAACAAAAAGTATCGACATTTTCGAAAGGGATGACAATGAAATTAGCATTTGCGGTGGCTGTATCACATTCTCCTAAATTGTTAATCCTTGATGAAGTTACAAGTGGTTTAGATCCAATTGCTCGTGATGAAATGTTAGATATGTTTTTAGATTTTGTTCAAGATGAAACCAAGTCAATTTTTATTTCTTCACATATAACAAGTGACCTTGAAAAAATAGCAGATTACATTACTTTTATTCACAACGGTAGAGTGTTGCTATCGGTATCTACGGATGATTTGTTATATAAATATGGTATTGTGAGGTGTAAAACGAAACAATTTGCGCAGATAGATAAAAAAGATGTTATTTCGTATATAAAAAAGGATTATCAAGTGGATGTACTTGTATCTGATATAGAGTATATTAAGCAGAAGTATAATGGATTAATAATTGATAATGTAACTATTGATAATATTTTATTGTTATTAGTAAAGGGGAGCAGGTGAATATGAAGGGATTATTTTTGGATTCTATATATAAAACAATAGATAGTATAAAACTATTAATTTTGATTCTTTTTGTTATTGGAGTTGGAATAATAAGTTTTGTAGATAGTCAATTTATTCTTCAGGCATTTGTTAGTTCCATTTTTTTAAGTATATCTGTTAGTGCGCTGATTAGTGTTCGTAAAGATATAAGTTCAAAGTGGTATAAATATGAAATGTCTTTGCCTGTAGATAAAAAAGTAATTGTAGAAAGTAAGTTTTTAGCCTTTTTATTTTGGTTGGTTATTTCAATAGCGTTAGCAGCCGGATTTGTAGGAATTGTTGTTTTTTTTAAAGGATATCGATATTTTGATCTTGGAATGCGCGATATTTTAACATTGTTTTTCATGGATGTTTCATTTTCTCTTTCGTTCTGTTCATTATTTTATGTAGGATTGTATTTATTAGGGTTAGAAAAATGTGATGTCTTAGTTATTATTTGTATTATTTTAGCAGTTGCATGTATGCTTGCTATAATATATCTACTAAATGTTATGCATGTTTCAATTGAAAATGGAAGAATGTTCATATTAGCAAGTGCAGTTATATTGTTTATTATTGGCATGAATATCTCACAAAAATTATATTGTTCAAAAGAATTGTAATAATAAAAAAATAACAAATAGAAGAAAATACCATTTTCTGTATAACAATAAGAGGGGAATGGTGTGGGATAAGGAGGATAATATGGCAACTATTAATTCTGATGCTATTCTTGAAGGATTTTACAATAGCAAAAATGCAACGCCAACCAGTTGGGGGAATGGTAATTATCTAAATGCAACATTTTGTGTAACAGAAGAATGTAATCTTGCATGTACATATTGTTATATGGTGGGGAAGAATAGCTTTTGAAAATTGCAAAGTTTAATTCTACCATCCATTTATACAGTGGAATTCTCTTCT
>ERZ1106964.409-NODE-409-length-48298-cov-13.134486_pt1 | contig 48298 bp, 48 predicted proteins | sample MGYA00403682_ERZ1106964 | MGnify/ENA primary metagenome ERZ1106964 (study PRJEB35170, sample SAMEA104062451) | human gut metagenome | biome: human gut; feature: human-associated habitat; material: faeces | place: Denmark | collected 2013-04-10 ...
AGTCTTCCGTATGGAATTTAAGTTTACGTGCGGAATTTACTTTTTCACTCAAGCATTTTTTACACTTTATATTTCAGCACCGCAGCCGAATGTGGCAGCAGCGTGACGGTGATCCTTCCATCTTCCACTTCATATTCTTTCGGCATGAGCGAATAGCCAGCCTCCGTGGTGATGATCAGACGCTCCATCTTACAATTTTTTGGAATACCGATACTCCATACTTCCTTTGTGATCTCCTTCTTCTCATCGCTATTATTCAGGATCACAACAAATTGCTGTGTCCGGTTAAACCTGCCGTAACATAATATGTCCTTTTCCCCTTGCAAAAGCTTTAAGGAACCGGTTCGTAAGGCTTCATTTTCCTTATGAATGCGGATCATATCCCGGTGGAAATCCACAAGCACCACATCTTCTTTTCCCCATGGATAGGTTCGGCGGTTATCAGGATCGGTGAATCCACACACGCCTGCTTCATCCCCATAATAAACCGTCGGTGCGCCCGGCCATGTCATCTGAACAACAACTGCTTCCCGGAAAATCCCAAAGTTGACGCCATACTCTGCGGCTTCCGATCCATGGGTTTCCACACGTCCTGCTGTTCCGTTGGTTCTTGTCAGGAATCTCGAATGATCGTGGTTGGATAATTCATTCATCGCACACTGTAACTGGGATGTCTGGAAACTTGCCATAAAGTGGCGCATAGCTCCCTCAAAATCATCCACCTTTCCCTTTTTCTCCGGGATATACTCGTCACTGTGTTTTTCCATTCCTGTCAGAAACCATGTCAAAGGTTCCATAAAGGCATCGTAATTCATGACTGTATCCCACTGGTCACCTTTTTCTAACCAGTCTTTCGGGTCGCCATAATGCTCCGCCAGAATAAGCGCTTCCGGGTTGGCTGTCTTAACTGCTTTTCGAAAATCTCTCCAAAATTTATGATTGAACTCTGAAGAATGACCTAAATCCGCCGCAACATCCAGACGCCAGCCATCTACATAATATGGTGCTGACACCCATTTTGCCGCGATGCCAAGAATGTAATCGTACAACTCTTTCGAGCCTTCATAATTTAATTTTGGCAGCGTGTCATAATCCCACCACCCCTCATAAGAGGTGTTATCCGGCCAGCCGTTTTCATCTTGGAAACCGAAGAAACTGCGGTAAGGGCTCTCTTTCGACAAAAATGCACCGTCCTCGTAACCTCCGTTTGCGTGATAGATTTTTTCCCTGTCTAACCATTTATTGAACGAACCGCAGTGGTTAAACACACCGTCTAAAATAACTTTCATTCCTCTGGCGTGGATCTCTCTGACCAGCTCCGCAAAAAAAGCATTACTTGCCTCTAAATTTTCCCGGTTTGTGACACGGTTTACATAACGTGTTGCCTTGCTGTTATCCGTTGTCCCGGATTGCAAAAGTTCCCCCTCATCGACCACAATTTTTCCATAATGTGGATCGATATGGTCATAGTCCTGAATATCATATTTGTGATTGGATGGTGACACAAAAAGCGGGTTAAAGTAAATGACTTCCACGCCAAGATTCTGTAAGTAATTTAACTTCTGTCTCACGCCCTCTAAATCTCCGCCGTAAAACTCTCCAACAGAAAAATCGGACGGACACTGATTCCAGTCCTCCATTTTTTTACTCGGTGTCTGGATATAATAGTACTCATCCGTCAGCACATCGTTAGCCGGATCACCATTGTAAAAACGATCCACAAGGATCTGGTACATGACGGCTCCCTTTGACCACTCCGGTGTGGAAAATCCCGGAATGATGCAGAACCGGTAAGCATCCCGCCGCTCCTTGCTCACACCATAACGGTCAAAAAAGACATGCAGCAGACCGGAAGCCACCTCGAAATAATAGTAAAACGGCTCCTCTCCCATTGTCATCTCAACCGCATAATAGTCAAATTCACGATCACTTTCTGTTTTTTTCATTTTATAATGTTCACAATCTGTGCAAAGCCAGACGATATCCACGTTATTCTTTCCGGTGCGGAAACGGATCGTCACCTTTTCTCCTGCCTCCGGTTCCGTCGGATCGCGGTAATCTTTTGTTCCATCCGAAAACAGCGCCTCCTTCTTCAAAACCGGCCGCATCTGCATAATGTATTGTTGAATACGATTTAATTCATATACTGAATGTTCTTTTGCCATGGTATTTGGCTCCCTTCAAAAAATCCTTATGATTATAACACAAAAGTATCTTTGCCGATGATTTTTCGCTAATTTTTTCGTTTTTTTTCGTATTTTTTAAAATTATAGCTAAAATATATTTATTTATTTTTTTAATTATATTACACTTTCACCAAAACCAGTTCATGTTATAAAAATATGCCAATCGAAACCAAACGTTATATGATTTTATTGGAAGGGAATGAGTATCCAATTATTATGCCAAATATTTATTCTACAGAAAAATTTGAAAAAGAATTTACTTACTCCGGCAGTGACTTAGGTGCCACTTATACACCGGAAAATTATAATGTCCCGGAAGGCTCCTATTCCACCGATCCTTACAACGGTGCTGTCCGTGTTTCCGAGATGAAACAGATGGTAAAAACACTTCACGACAACCAGATCAGTGTGATCATGGACGTGGTTTACAATCATGTATACAATGCGTCAGATTTCTGTGTAAATCAGATCGTACCGGGCTATTTTTCCCGTGTGGATGCGGATGGAAAATACTCCAACGGCTCCGACTGTGGAAATGACACCGCCTCCGAGCGTTCCATGGTGAGAAAATATATTGTAGACTCAGTCAAATACTGGGCAGATGAATACCACATCGACGGTTTCCGTTTTGACCTTGTCGGACTGATCGACACCGAAACGATCAACGAGGTCGTCACAGAAGTTCACAAAACCCATCCGGATGTCATTTTCTATGGAGAGGGATGGACCATGGATACCGCTGTGACCAAAGACGGCTATAAAATGACCACGCAGCCAAATTCCACCGATGTTCCGTGATTTGCATTTTTCAGCGATACGCTCCGCGATGCTTTGAAAGGCCACGTCTTTTACACCACAAGGAAAGGTTATGTCTCGGGAGCCGCTGATCTTGCCGATACCGTCAAAGGCTGCTTTTTAGGTCAGGCAGGTGACTGGTGTACCACACCGGCTCAGAGCATTAACTACGCCTCCTGTCACGACAATATGACACTGTTAGACCGCATCTCACGATCAACGCCATGTGTCTCAGAAGAGGACCGTATCCGCATGAACAATCTCTCTGCCGTCATTTACATGACCGCACAGGGCATTCCATTCCTGCAGGCAGGCGAAGAAATGCTCCGCACCAAAATCGATGCCTCCGGCGGTTTTGTGGAAAACAGCTACAATTCCCCGGATTATGTCAACAGTATCAAATGGGATACGTTAGAAGATGAGGCTTATCAGAATGTTTATAACTATTACAAGGGACTGATCGCCTTCCGCAAAGCCCATGCGGCGCTTCGCCTTACCAATGCAACTGATGTCAACGCAAACATCACTTCCGTGGACGGTCTCGACGAAAATGTGCTTGCATTCCGGATCAACGGCGGCGTGAATGGGGAAACGTCCGACGGCATTTTTGTGATCTTCAATCCAAACAGTACAGAGACATCTGTCACACTGCCAGATGGTGCATGGGATGTATGTGTCAACGCTGATCATGCCGGAACCGAAGCACTGACAACCGTTTCCGGTTCTGTTTCCGTGGAACCAATTTCTGCCATGGTACTCGTAAAAAAGGAATCATAAAAAAATAGACAATTGCGATTCTATAAGTTTCGCAATTGTCTATTTTGTCTTTACTCCGTAATCTCGATCTGGTTATCTTCCGGTCCTAACACAGTGCTCTCGTAATAGCCATCCCCGGTAATACGCGGACCACTTAAAACTTCGTAACCTGCCTCATACAGTTTTTCGGTGATGGCATCCACTTTCTCTCTGCTTCCCACTGAAATTGCGATATGGATATAGCCCATCCGCACCAGCACTTTCTTCTGATCCTGCATTTCCGGCAGATTCATCAGTTCCAGCCTTGTTCCCTCATCAAACGACAGAAAATAGCTTTTCAGTCCTGTTTTTGGATTATGATATAACTCTCCCGCTTTTGCCCCAAAAAAGCGGATGTAAAACTCCTTTACCACTTCCAGATCTCGTACATACATTGCAATATGTGATATTCTCATGTCCTTTTCCCCCTTCCGGCGTTACTGTTTCTCATACCCCGTTCCAGTAACAATAAGCTTCCTTGATTCCTTCTCCTGCCCGGATACCCGATTTTACTCTGCCCGGACTGCCCAGCGCATCTTCGTAGATCTCGCTCTTCCGTTCTGTGCACATTCCTCTGCGGATGGTCTCACAACATCATTTGCGATTTCAGAATAAACACCTTCTTTGTATCCCTGTTTTAACGCTTTTTTTACAAGTTTATCTTCCCCGGAGTGAAATGTTAAGATTGCTGCTCTTCCACCCGGTTTCAAGGCACCCGGCAATTTTTCCATAAATTCGTATAACACTTCAAACTCGTTGTTCACGTCAATGCGGAGCGCCTGAAATGTTCTCTGACAGGTTTTCTTAACCGTATCCTTTTTCTCCTTCTCCGGAAGAAAACTTAAGGTCTCCTCGATCACCTCACGAAGCCTCGTTGTTGTGTCGATCGGCTTTCCATGTTTCCGCTCAGTCACAATCGCATGTGCCAGTTCCTCTGCATATGGTTCATCGGAATTTTCCCAGAGCATGCCTGCAAGTTCGCCCTCGTCGATCTGTGCCAGACGTTCCGCTGCACTGATTCCCTTTTCCGGATTCAGCCTGAGATCCAATGGTCCGTCCACTTTAAATGAAAATCCGCGGTCCGGGTTATCAATCTGCATGGACGACACTCCAAGATCAGCCAGCACAAAATCAAATCCTCCGGCTTCTTTTGCGATCTCATCGATCGTGCAGAAATTCTGCAGCCTGATAGTCAGAATGTCTTCCCCAAACCCGGCATCCGCCAGACGCTTTTTTGTCTTTGCAGACTCGATGGGATCAACATCTGTCGCATACATATGTCCCTGCCCTTTTAAGCATTCCAGCATCGCTTTTGTGTGTCCGCCATAACCTAATGTTGCGTCAAACCCGGTCTGCCCAGGTTTGATCTTCAGAAAATCGATGATCTCCCTCACCATAATGGAAATATGCATTCCCGCCGGTGTACTGCCTTTCCGGATCACTTTCTCGATCGTATCCTGATACTTCTCCGGGTTCAGTTCCTTGTATTTTTCCTTATAATTTCTCGGATACTTTCCCTTGTACCGCACACGCCTCTTGTGCGGTTCTTCCTGTATATTCTGGTTTTCCTGACTCATATCTTCTCCTGTTATCATTTAAAGTATAGATAATTACAAAACTCATAAGATATTATATGGATTGCGAAAATTTTGTTAATTTTGAGCAATTAAAATATGCTTGGGAGGAGTTTTGTAATTATTTATTTAACCAATTATTAAAGCGAGATATCCCCAATCCCAGACTAACTCCTCAAAACTGTTCTCCAGATATTCGTAGATATCTTCCTCATCATAACCTGTCATACGGCAGATAATAACAATATAATCTCTGACCGTCTCATATGCAATCTCTTTTTGTCCATCCAACAGCCAGCGCAGAAAAATGCTGTGTCTGATCACACCATACTCCATGGCGATCCACTGATATTGCACCAGCAGACTCTCCAGATCTCCTTCTGGCATCAAAAGGTCTGCGTTGAACTCATTGATAAGGAATTTCCGCATCAGTGGGTTGTATGCCTGAAATTCACTTTCAAATGCATGCATCCTGTCTGCCATTTCAGTTTTCAGATCTGCATTCTGTTCTGCCGCATCTGCCGGATTTCCTATATTTTCAAACAAACCCGAAAGTTCTTCCGCTTTCTCAATGACTGGGTTCAGATAATTCCGGTATAATCCCTCTTTCCGGTAATTGACGGCAAGATCCTGTAAGAGCTCATTCCGTTCCTCGATCGTCGCAAATGAATCACGCTCTATCTCCTCAATTGCCCTCCTAAGCTGCTGCTGATTTTCTGTGGAAAAATAATCTTCGGCAAGCTCTGATAATTTTTCATCCTGCCCACACTTATCGAAAAGTTCCCTTATGATATAAAATCCACAGAGCAGGGATTCCTCCACACGATAGTCCTCATCCAGAAATAACTCTGTCAGCTTTTCCCGGATATAAAAACGTGCGGTTTCCCCGGCATAAATTCTCTGCGGTCCTTCTTCCCGCAACAGGTCAATGACTGCCGGACAACAAGGCATTAATGCCTCTTCCTCATGCGTCTTAAAACGGTGTACTTCCCTCGGAAATACTGCGCAGGTTTCCGATAACACGTTATCTCCATATGCAGTCACAAGTTTACATAACTTGTTTTTATTCAAAAAAGGACATTTGTGTTCTCCGGTCAGTTCAATCACCCGTCCGCCGTCTTTTTCCGTTGTATAGGCACTCAGATTCTTTTTCTGTGGTGAGACATCCTCTGGTGGAAAAATCTTCTTCCATTTCCGGTTTGTATCTGCGTCTACGCCGATCTTCCACTCCTGACAGCAGGTGATGGAACACTGATCTGCGATGCATGCAAATTTATCGTAATAATCCGGGCGGATTCTTTTCATAGTGTGTAACTCCTTGTACTTCCTAAATCATTGTATTACCGATCCAATACCATCCACTCTTACATTCTTTTCCTTAAAAATTGTTACCTACATTCAATATACCACTTTACACATTTAAAGTGTCTTAATATTTCATTAACTTCCATTTTTGCATAGTAAAAAGGACAGCCTGTCGATCAGCTGTCCTCTTAGGAGAAGGTATTTTTACTATGGGGTATAGCAAAAACTATATATAATGTATTGGGGGGTTTTTACGGTTATTATAATATCATGATTGTGCGAATAAGTGTGCACAAAGTTCACAAAAATTGTAAGTTATTTTTGTGCAATTTTACATATTTTTTGTAGTTTTGTGTGCTGCTAACGAATGCATAAAAACCACCACATTAATTCTATACTATACGTCAATTTTTTCAAACAGATAGTAATTATCACTAATCCTTTTCACCTATATTTTATCAATTTTTCTTTATATTCAAACTAAACCGGAGCGCCAAGTGAGGAGCGACGTAAATGATGGAATACTTTTTTATACTCCTTTTACACATGAAAAAAACGCCTGTATTTCTACAAGCGGTTCAATGATTTATCATTTATTTATCTGTTGTACTGTCTCCGAACAAAATCCGCATGTAATCACGGCGGGCATAGAGAATACGGTCAATATAAACTTCGCTTCCGTAAGCACGGTAGAAGCTAATGTAATTGTCACTTATAATAAAACGATAATCACTCTCTATATCCGCAATCGAAGATAGCGGAGCTCCGGTCTGTGCATAGTTTTGTAAAATGCGGAGGCTCTTTGTAATTCGACTTACGGTTGCTAATGCTGCGGATGGGTTCAGTAACTCTTCCTCATTATAGGATTTGATTTCAAAAAGATCATTTTGAGCTTCTTCTGATAAATGCAAATTATTCATTAACAATCCCGAGGTTCTTCTCCACGGCTTCCAATGTCAGCCAGCCTTTCTCTTCGCCAGATTTTCGACCTTTTGCAAGTTCATTCATCAGCCGGAGGGTTGCCTGTGTCTTTTCAAAGTCCTGCATATCGAGAATTACATATCTGCCGCGCCCGTTCTTTGTCAGAAAAACCGGAGCGTCAACAGCCACATCATGCAGCACGTCGCTGTAATTTCGCAAATCGGAAATAGGTTTGATATTTGGCATATTGCTCAACTCCTTTCAACCATAATATATCCCAATCTAATAATTCATCTACTGTATCTGGCAACAATTATTGTATTCCTCCGCCTGGTTCATCAAACCAAGATGCTATACTACCCGATTTTACATTAATTGGTTCAACAACCTCAAATACACTATATGGTCTTTGGACTGTTCCTGGTGCAACCGCTCTCATTTCATACGGAGTTCCTTCTAGCAAAGTAAATGAACCATAATCACTTCCATACCTATCTATTCTTGTTCCTGGTTGTAACACTTTATCCATTCAGTAAAATTAACAAGTGTCTATTAATTAACTTCATGGATTCTTAATTGCTTCTGGGCAATCATGACGGTTAATTAATAGATGCACAGGAGTTATAGGTTGTTAGATGTCCGAAAGTATAACCATAATTAAATACTATAATTTGAATATTTTCCCTGTATTACTATCTAAAAAGAATTTCTTTCCATTCTCTTCTACTAATTCTATATCCGTTCCAACTTTGCAATTATATATTGCAATGATTGCTGGTTCAATATTGGCAACTGTATTAAAATCACATATACACATATTATCCGCTTTACTCAAATACTCCTCTGTGTCAATATCAGAAAAAAATCTCCAACCATTATCGACATCATTTACAGATTCTTCTCTAACACACCATCTCAACTTTCCCTTATGGCTCAATATATTTTTTGAAACAATACTTCCACCAGCATCGGTTATAAAAGTGACTACTTTATTCATACTTTTTCATCCTTTCCAATAAACTTGCCCTATACGGCATTTGCTCAGCAATTTCCAATGGTGTTTTTCCCCATGCATTCTTGTGATTAACCAAAATACTGTTCTGTGCAAACCAGATTTGATATAACGGTTCAAGTTCCTCATCTGTATATTTTAGGTTAATCAAATACTGTAAGGGCACTCTTTCCTTTTCATCTAATTGATTAATATTTACTCCCTTATCAATTAATTTTTTCAATTGCATTACCGGTGCTATCAATCAATCCATTACTTGCTGCAGTAACTAAAAGTCCCGCTCCTGTTCCTGTAATGGCTCCTTTTGACGCTCCAAGTATTATCTTTTTTAGATTAATGTCTTCTCCACTTAATACTTCACTTCCGATTTCAATAGCGCCACTTACAATACCGCCTCCTGCATATAGCTCGCTTATCTTCTATCCACTAATTTTAAAATCACTTCTATAACCGAATATGCCACACAATTTAAAATCATTCCATTATATACCATCTCAACAGTGTTGAAATTTTTACGACTTCTTTTTCAGCTGTTGGAATTCCGATGAGGATAACATCAATTCACATTTTCACTAACTAAAAAACTAAGGAAAAGATAATCGTTCATAACTTTTTATACATTTTTAAATCAATATCACCCGCATTTGCTTTCTAACCAATCTAATATTATTTCTGGTATAGTGGCATTTAGTTCTGCATTTCCTGTCAAAATCTCTTTTACAGGACGTCCATCATATGTTACTTTTCTATTTGCGCAACAAGTTCTCAATATAAAATCCGTATTTTCAAAATAATGACAGGTTACATGTTCTAAATTATTCATTTCAATTTTTTTCACATTTTCAGCAGAAGTATAAGGATCCTGCTCCACACTTCCTATAAAAATCGGAATACCTTTGGAAATTGTTTTTATTTCCTTTACGTAGTGTCTGCTGATTAAATATAGTCTTTCATAATGTTCCAAACCTTTTTCACTTTGTCATTATACTTCTCATTCAACTGATTTCTTAATTGAACATCTGCATCATAAATAATGAAATCGCTCAATCCACCTCTCAAAGCAAACAGTTTACTATAGCTTTCTGTCAAGTATTTCATTTTTTTACCATCGTTCTCATCCGAGTCAATACAATTAACTTGTCCCATAAGAATTCTTAATATCCCGTTATATTGTCCATATCCATATTTTTGTACCATTTTGCCAATCTCTATATACGACTCTCGTAACTCCAAAAAATCTTCATTTCTTAACATTCTTCTATCTCCAATCTATTGTAACGGTATTTTTTCTACAACTTCAAAAGTCCACGATACATCTATATAAGTTTGCATAACATTATATCCTCACTCGTATACCATCTTCCATATGGATTTTGAACATTACCTGCTCGATACATTATTCTATCTTCCTGTAATACTTCCATATTGTATCTGCCATTTCCACTCCTGCCAGTTCGGCACCTGTCAATCCTTCTCTGCTTCCATTCTCCAGAAAATCCAAATATCTTTTTGCATCCTCCGGTGACATCATATCGGCAAATGATTCGTATACTGTCTGGCTTTCCTTTAACAGCTTTTCTCCGGATGCCACTGCTTCGGCTGTCTCATCCGAATACCTGAACACTTTTACCCCGTGCAGCCATGCTCCTGTCTCATCTGCATGCTTTGCCAGCATACCGGCACCATCTGTACTTCCCGCCACTACACTGACTTTATCTGCATTTTTGAACAGTGTTCCATCCCTGATCCTGCCAAGTATTTCCCCCACATTTCCATACGGGAGAAATGTACTATCACATAACCTTCTCTTTGACCAAAGAACTTTTTATGACGCAGCTCTGTTTTTGCCTACTAATAAAGTTAGCGTACTTATAAAAATGAACAAAAGAGAATCAGCTGTATTTCATGGCTTTTGAAAGTCTTATAAATACCGCTGATACTGTGTTTTTGTCATATTTTCCTGATACTATATCGTAATACAATTTCATCTCAGTTGAAATCAACATATTTTATTTTCTGTGCCGACCTTTAAAAATTATTTTTCATTACTTTTTTCTAACTGATACCATTCATCTAAAACATCATATGCTGTCTTGTTTTGATCATCACTAAATATTATATCATAACTATAATCGGCATTTATTCTATTAGATATAACATCATATACTAATTTAATCTGTGTTGGCATTTCTTTTTGATGCTCTTGACATAATCTCTTAAGAGCCTTTATATCATCATTAATAATATTAATAGCTCCCTTTTGTCTAGGTATTGAGACATCATATTTTTTTTGCCCATCTACTATAACGTCATTTAGTTTGTTCTTCTTTACAATTTTACTATTAACTTTATAAAAGAAACCACTGGATATCATACCATCTTCAAAAGAACAATAAATATAAATCTTCTCAGCTCTTTTTTCCACATATTCCAAGCAAATTGACACCATGTCCGCTTGTATTTCTGAAAAATAGTCTTCAAACATTTTTCCCATTGCATTTCCTCCATTAATTTAGGATACTTTGACTAAAGAAGTCACCATCAATTGTATATTCTACATTAAATTCTATAGGACGGAAACCGTCTCCATCATACTTAATATCAATATTTACCGTTACCTCTTTTCCTTCACTTATAGCTTTTGCCCATTGATTTTCAATTTTTTTATATTGACTTAAATTAACATTTTGTGATTGAGATACAATATTATCCAGTTCTGGTGAGCCACCAAACCTATCTCCTGCTATGTGTCCTGCATGATCTCCTTCAATTTTTCCTAGAGAATCTGAGTTATAATTTAGTCGACCATCTCGCTCCGTTAATTGCAGATTATCAGTATTCCAATTAGATATCCTTCCATTAGCATCTGTTTCATAATTATACTTGAATTCACCCGTTTGATATTTAATATTATGTTTTAAATTTCCCGCTTCATCAAAAGGATTATCTGTAAGGACTTTTTGAACTGTTGATGTGCCACCCTTACTACCACTCTCCAGCAAATCACCTGCATTCCTTAAATCCCATACATCCTCATATCCAACTTTCTGGGATACCAGCAATGCATCTGCCTTTTCCACTCCTGCGAGTTCGGCACCTGTCAATCCTTCTCTGCTTCCATTCTCCAGAAAATCCAAATATCTTTTTGCATCCTCCGGTGACATCATATCGGCAAATGATTCGTATACTGTCTGGCTTTCCTTTAACAGCTTTTCTCCGGATGCCACTGCTTCGGCTGTCTCATCCGAATACCTGAACACTTTTCCCCCGTGCAGCCATGCTCCAGCCTCATCTGCATGCTTTGCCAGCACACCGGCACCATCTGTACTTCTCGCCACCACACTGACTTTATCTGCATTTTTGAACAGTGTTCCTTCATGCCGCTTTGCTTTTGGCTGGCATAGCTCAACTTGTTACAGTAATTGTTGCTGATAAAATTCATCAACATCAATACATTCGAAGTCTTAAGCCTTTGATTGCTTAAAATTGAGATTTTATAAATTTTTCTGCTTCATACTAACTATGAAACCTTTTTGTCATGCCCTAAATGAATGACTGCCACCTTCCATTCCAAGAATCCTGCATTGCAGGATTCTATCCTTGTTTTCAATCAAGATTGCGAACTTGTTTCGCAATTACCTAATAATATTCTGATTATGATCTTTTCAACTGATACTACACATGATAATCCTCTAATCTTTCTACTATCTGTATATGTGGATTTTTTTTTAATAATATATCCATAATTGATGATTTTTCTCTAAAAGAAAACAGATATTTTTTGTCTTTATTATATACATTAATGTATCTACCAAACTCTTTCACCATCTGTTCTCTTGTCGTGCCATACGGATAAATCACCGGTTCCTCTCTTCCTCTTTCAACATAACCTATATCCTGATACATCATCCTAGTTTTTCTAAATAAATTATTTATTCTTCCGCTACAAACAATGCACATATCTTTTAACTGAATATAATATGCTTTCTTATAATTCTTTACTGCTATAGGAATTCCTGGGAAAAAAAGTAATCCTGCTAATACTAATAATATAGGTAATTGTTTTTCAGTTATAAATCCAATTACTGCTATAATGCTCATCATCATTGCAAACGAAAGCCACAAATAGGTGGCTTTATATTGAAAAATAGTTTTATTATGATTTTTCTCATAAAATAAATAATGTTTCATTATTCTTTTTCCTCATCTTTTTTCATATCTGAAATTTGCTCTTTAATATGAGTTGGTAAATTTGTAAACATATTTCCAGTGCTATCAGCTGCTAGAAGTCCATTATCAATAAGACCATAAAATAATCCATACACATTCGTCGAATTTGTATTATAACCCCTCCTTAAAGCTTGAGCTGTTGTATTGTCTGGTCCTGTTGCCCATTGCATAAACCCTCCTGCACTATCCATCTGATACCCCGTAAAACCAAAGTTTTGTAAGGAATCCTTAAAGATATCTTTTGCCGTTCGGATATCATTACCAAATTCATCAAATCCATAGGTTTCCTCACTTCTTCCTGCTTCATCTGCAAGCCGCATCGTACTTTCCAGATCATCCTGAAAATAGAAGTGCTCCCTTCCTTCTTCTTCCATTCCTTCTCCTTTATGTTTATGTGAAATAATATGACCTACAGCATTCACATAACATGCACACTTTCGCTATAATTTAATATCTCTTTATCCTTTTTTTCTATCTGTAATTAGATTTACTTGCAAATAGCCTTTTTCCTTTATTAGTCTCTCTGCTTCTTCACTTCTTTTCATCATTCCTGTTTCAATATAAATTTTTTTATTCGTCCGGATAAGAATCCTATCTGCCCCTCTTCCTGTTGACTTGTAACACACGGATTTGACATCTTTCCAAGAATATTTTCTCTCTAATCCCCAAATCGAACGATACATAATTTCATTCCATGTAACAATGATTCTTTTGTTATACCAATATAAAAGAAAATAGCTTCCCTCTACTCCACATAATATTAAAAATAGAATGAATACACCTATCACTTCATATGTTGCCTCTGCGCCAATATACTTTATTAATAATGCCAAAGCTTCTTTAGAATCTGGAGCGCAACTTCCCGCATATTTTACAAGCCGATCTGCTACTTTTCCAATTTCTTCATGTGAAATCAATTTTTTTAATATGGTGCAAATTTTGAACATAATTTTGGTGCAATATTACCTATTATTTTTCCATTATCTTTTCTCTAATTCATCCAGCGTATCTTGTATAAATGCAACTGCATCGACCATGTTTACGGATACTGCAAACAATTGTTGATTCTGTTTATTCATAAAACCGTACCGCACATGATTCTGATCACTTGTAATTTGGCCTATCTCCTGCCTGTCAATCATTCTCCTCTTTCCAAAAAAATTACAAATGACAATTTCCTTTTCTCTCACTATGATCTTTTGCTCTCGGTACATGGAAAACCAGAAAAAAGAAATTATCAACAGACAACTGGTACAGCAAGCCATATATATAAACGCTATATAACTCATTTCTAAAAAATTCAAAGTCAGTAAAAACACACAAACTGTCACACAATAAGTTACAATGCCTAAAATACAAATTCCTTTTGTTCCATTATATTACCTCCAAAAATTCTCGTATCTGTGATACCATCCAAATAGTCGGCGCAATTATCATAATGATTCCAAATAGAAACCAAAAAATTTTCTGCCCTTTTTTCTCTTGTATTTTGCATTCTGCCAGTGACTCAACTCCTGCACCAATAAATACAAAAAATATTTTTATATGATCCATTGGTCTGTTCCAACTCCGGCATCATTACCATCCCAGAATCTTCCCGATTTATACAATCTGTTCATTTTCTGTTTCCATTGTGCAATAAATATTTTACCATAAAGCCCTCCATGTGTCATAACGTTTTACATCTATTATTTCAATTTCTGAAATCCATTTTCACCTCCACAAGTATATACGTTCAAAAAAAAGCTGGATGATATACATCCAGCTCTGTGTCAATATAATTTCCTGTAAATGCTTTTATAAAACAACATGATCCGTTTCAAAGAGCGCTTCAAACTCTTTCTGGCTGATTTTTTCTTTTTCCAGCAGAAGTTTGGCGCAGGCATCTAAAACACTGCGGTTTTCTGTAATGATCTGTCTTGCCTTGGCATAACACTCATCAATGATACGTTTTACTTCCTGGTCGATCGCAGTTGCCACACCTTCCCCATAGCCTCTGGTGTGTGCCAGATCTCTTCCGATGAACACTTCATCATCATCATTATCATAGCAGATCAGTCCGACATTCTCCGACATACCATAGCGTGTCACCATCGCTTTTGCCATCTTGGTTGCCTGTTTGATATCCTGGGAAGCACCGGTTGTGATATCGTCAAAGACAAGTTCCTCCGCCACGCGTCCTCCGAGTGAAACGGTGATATCCTGTAACATCTTGCCCTTGGTATTAAACATCTCATCTTTTTCCGGGAGTGGCATGGTATATCCCGCTGCACCTGCTCCGGTAGGGATAATGGATACAGAATACACAGGTCCTACATCCGGCAGTACATGGAATAAGATCGCATGACCAGCTTCATGGAATGCAGTGATCCGTTTTTCCTTGTCGGAAATGATACGGCTCTTCTTCTCTGCTCCGATCCCCACTTTTACAAAGGATTTCTTAATATCATTCTGTGTGATGTACGCACGGTTTTCTTTTGCCGCGATGATCGCCGCCTCATTCAGAAGATTTTCCAGATCAGCTCCGGTAAACCCGGCGGTTGTCTGTGCGATCTGTTTTAAATCTACATCATCGCCAAGCGGTTTATTCTTAGCATGCACGGCAAGGATCTCCTCTCTGCCGCCGATATCCGGACGACCGACATACACTTTGCGGTCAAAACGTCCCGGTCGCATGATAGCCGGGTCTAAAATATCCACACGGTTTGTCGCTGCCATGACGATAATTCCCTCATTGACACCAAAACCGTCCATCTCAACCAACATCTGGTTTAACGTCTGCTCGCGCTCGTCATGACCGCCGCCCATACCGGTTCCACGGCGTCTTGCCACCGCATCGATCTCGTCAATAAATACGATACACGGTGCATTTTTCTTCGCTTCTTCAAAAAGGTCACGCACACGGGATGCACCGACACCGACAAACATCTCCACGAAATCAGAACCAGAAATACTGAAAAACGGCACGCCCGCCTCCCCAGCGATCGCTTTTGCGAGCAATGTTTTACCGGTTCCAGGAGGTCCGACTAAAAGGACACCCTTCGGGATTCTTGCACCGAGTGCGGTATATTTCTGCGGCGCACGAAGGAAATCCACGATCTCCTCCAACTCCTCTTTTTCCTCTTTCAAACCTGCGACATTGGCAAATGTCACTTTTTTGGCATCCGGCTGCATCAGCTTTGCACGGCTCTTACCAAAATTCATCATCTTGCTGCTACCGCCGCCCGCGTTTGCCGCTGCCTGATTGGTCATGATCATGAAGAAAATAAACATTGCCCCGAATATGATCAGATATGGAAGCAGTGTCATGATCCAGCTCTCCGCCGGAACATTCTCCATCGTATAATAAGTGATATCCTGATCCTGCAGATAAGATACGATTTCATTTACATCTGACACGATCAGCACCTTCTGTGTGGAATCCGAGAATGTAAGATTCACACTTCCGGTCGGAATCTCACGATTCTGCACAATATCAATGGCTGTTACATCCCCTGACTGGATGTCTTTCTCAAAAGCTGCTCTTGTATAAGAATTTGTGGTTGTATTTCCATCCAGGAAATACCAGACACCAACTACGATCAGAATGAGCACCAGATAAAACCCAAAGCCTCTGTAACTATTATTCCTACTATTCAAAGCTGCTCTCCTTTATTCTTCGTCCTCAAGTTCCACACATCCAATGTATGGCAAATTTCTGTACTGCTGGTCAAGGTCTAATCCAAAACCTACTACAAACTCATCCGGGATCTCAAAACCGACATAATCCACCTTCACATCACACACGCGCCGGTCCGGTTTATCTAACAGTGTGCATAACTTCAGGCTCTTTGGATTTCTTGTTTTCAGGTTCTGAAGCAGATAACTCAGTGTTCTTCCGGAATCAATGATGTCCTCGACCACAAGGACATTCTTTCCCTCAATTGTAGTATCAAGATCTTTTCCGATCTTGACAACACCGCTGGAACTTGTGCCGGCACCATAACTGGAAACAGACATAAAATCGATCTCTACCGGAGAGGTGATCCGCTTAGCAAGTTCACAGGTAAAGAAAATCGATCCCTTTAAAATGCAGATCAGATATACGGTCTCACCGCCATAATCTTTGCTGATCTGTTCTCCCATTGCTTTTACGCGCTCTGTGATCTGTTCTTCTGTCAGATACTTTCTAATATTCTTTACTTTCATGATAATTTCCTCCAAAAAAATGTACTTCTAATATCTTTTTTGTATTTTCATCGATTTTATAATCTGCACTGATCCGCTGTCCGACCGCCCATATAACATGAGAGTCTTCCGTCAGGAGCAGCATGGTATCCCGCATCTCTTTTGGGACTTTTTCGTTAATAAAATACTCTTTCAGTTTCTTTGTGTGTCCCCTGTCATCCACCGTAAGATAATCTCCTGCGGTTCTGGTTCTGATTTGCAGTCCAACTTTGATTTTATCATAATTCAGCCATTTCGTATATGATTTTTTATCAATTTCCCCGATTTTCCCATCCGGGCTGAGTCCGCAAAACCTTACTCTGCCTCCCGGCACTTCCAGTTCCAGTGTCTCTCCATCAAAAACTTTTTGCAGGCTCTCCTTTGGTATTTCTATCAAAAAGGTGTTATCCGCCCTCTTTTTTTCCGTCTCTTTTCTCAGCAAAATACCATGATAATTGCGCTCCGCCAGCACCTGATATGGCAGTTCCACATATCGTCCAACCTGTGAAAAATAAAGGTTTCTCACGCTCTCTACATGTTTTCTCGTAATATCTTTTTTCGATCCTGCCACCTGTCCGATTGCCTTATGGAGAACCTCCCGCTGCACAACTTCGTGGCACTCCTCCCACACGCCCGGATAAAGCTGTATGCCATCGCTTTTTTCAACCACATACATTTCCCGGATATGCTCTGCCTCCTCATTGAGAAAATCTCTCATTTCCTGCAGAAGCGCCGCACTCTGGTTGATATGTGCCACCGCCTGCCCATTAATCTGCTTTAGTTCCGGCAGCACCTGATGCCGGATACGGTTTCTGCTGTATTCTGTATCCAGATTTGTCTCATCCATACAATAGGACTGCCCGCATTCCCTTAAAAATGCCTCGATCTCTTCCCGCGGCTGCGCAAGCAGAGGACGGATCAATTCGTAAATCCCCTCATCCCTGCGGCGGCTCATGCCACACAGCCCATCCAGTCCGCTTCCGCGCACCATCTGAAACAAAACCGTTTCTGCGTTATCCTCCGCATGATGTGCCAGCGCAAGTTTAATCTTCTTTTCCGGAAATTCCTTTTTTACGCTTTCTGCCGCTTTCTTATAACAGTCATATCTTAAAATGCGCGCTGCTTCCTCCAACCCAAGACCATGTTTCTCCGCAAATAGAGGAACTTCCACTGAAAATATATGACATCTGATCCCATGATCCTGACACAGGGTTTTCACAAACGCAGCGTCTTTCCGGCTCTCTTCCCCACGGATGCCATGCTCCACATGGACTGCTTCCAATAAAAAATCTGTTTTTTTCTGTAACTGCTCCAGCATCAACAGGAGGCAGACGGAATCAGCACCGCCGGATACCCCTGCGAGTACTATGTCCCCGTCTTCCACTATTTTTTCTTTTTTCCATTCGTTTAAAAGTTCATTTGTCATCTATTTCTCCCAGATGCAGGTTGCAAGAATGGTCATATCATCCGAAACCTTTCCCCCTGTAAAAAGAAGCACCCGCTCCAAAATCTTTTTCGCCAGGATGCCCGGATGATTGGTGTTGATACTCTCGATGATCTCCTGCATTGTTTCTTCCGGATTTGGTACATGCAGATATTCTAACACACCATCCGTGACCATGACAACAAAATCGCCGTTTTTCAGGGTTATCTTTTTATGCTCGATCTCGGGGTTTGTCCCGACGCCCACCGGCAGGGAATCCGGGGCAAAACTTGTCACCTCCTGCCCGTGCCTGATAAAGCTTCCCGCTGCTCCGATCTTGTAAAAATCCGCCGCCCCATCATAGAGGTTCACCATGCACAGGTCGACGGTCGAATACAGATCACTCTCCCCTTTCATCACCATCGCCGAGTTCATCATACGGATCGCTGTCTCCACCGAAAAACCGGCTTCCAAAAAGCGTTCCACAAGATCTAACACCATCTCACTCTCCTTGCATGCGGCACTGCCGGAGCCCATGCCATCTGAGAGTCCGAGCAGAAGATCGCCGCGCTCCAGCTCCAGAAACGAGAAATTGTCCCCGGAAATCTGTGCACCGTCTTTTTTCAGCCGTGCGATTCCCTGCACACTGCGGTATTTTGTATCCTCGTAAAACAAAAAATCGGTGCGTTCCTTTGAGATAAATGAACGGCAGTCTGCGGCAGCACGGATATCTTTTCCAAGCGCATGGCTGACCGCTGCGAGAAATGATTTCACAGAAACACAGCCGCCCATTTTACTGCGCAGTCCCGCTGTCAGCCGCAGACGTCCCTCCTGATTCTCATACAAATGCATTTCCTCAATGACGATCCCGCTCTCTTTTGCCCGGTAGCGTATCTCTGCCAACGCCTTTTTCTCCTGCGTATCCAGCAGTTTTTCCTCCTTCGCACAGTCTTTCATAATGTACGCCATCGCATCGAGCTGTTCTGCGATCGTCTGACGGTTTTCCAACAGACGGTTGTACCACGCACGGTTTAAGCTTGCCTTCTCAAACACACGCACTGCCTCCTCCACCATATCTTTGCTGTGTTTGCAGTAGTGGCTTAGTTCCTCCTCACTTTCTTTTGCCGGGATCCCCACATTCAGGATCGACGTGATCATGTTAGACAAAATTCCATACAGCGGTGTAGATTCCTGCTCCCAGCATATCGCACAGCAGTCACAGTTTGCACAGAGCCGCCCGGTCAGCTCATTTTGCATTTGTCCGAGTTCCTCCGCCGTGTACTGCTCCTTTTTTTTACTCATATTCATAAAAATCTGTGACAATCCCTGAAACGATTCCGCATACCCCGAAAGGCGTTCCTCCTTGCCTCTGTCCACGGGCTCCTGCTCTATCCTGTTTCCACGCCCCTGCCACTCCATAAAAAAATGAATGCCGCGGTTTAAAAGGATCACCGCGCCGAATACAAAGATCCCTTCCAGAAACACCGCCAGTACCTCCGGCTGGTCTTTCCATTCCAGCAGTCCGCCACAGAAAGACAGAATCATCGTCGTGATTGCTGTCAGGATTGCAGCCAGAAATGCGGGGCAGCCCTCGTTCGCCCACTCTACCAGTTTGATCGCACCTGCGGTCACAAGAAGCGCCACTGCGTATTTTACCGTTGCCGTCAATGGCATAAAATAAAGCATTCCTATGTACATTGCAGCTGTCAGCCACACGCCGCTTACTCCCTCCAAAAATGCTGCCGCAAAATACGCCGGGGCAAGTGGATAGCAGCCCATCATTTGCATACTGCATGCAAGAACGCCTCCCGCAATCGTTATCATCTGTTTACCTGCACTTTTTTTCATGACATAATCTCCTTTTATTGTTTCTGTACGCATAGATAATTGCGCAACTCTTCCAAGTCTATTACAAATTGTTCAAAATTAACAAAAACATTCAAGACACGCTTCCGCTACGTGTCGCTCGCAACGGTACTAAGAAGCCAGTCACAACTTACCGTTGTGCCTGCCTTCTAAGTGCCGGCGGCTCCCCAGTGTCTTTCATGTCTTTTGTCAATTTTTCACAATTCATTTTAGGCTTTTATGAGTTTCGCAATTATCTATTTCTGTACGCCGGACAACTTTGAAGTTTTCATGTATCTATGCTTCGCAGTTGTCCTGCAACCGTGTCCACGATTATAGGAGTTGTCCATGAAAATGTTTGTCAAAGGAACGTCGTGGCAAAAAAAAGTTTTCGCCAAAAATTCCGCTCAAATGTCTGTTTGTGGTGCTTGAAGGGAGTTCGGGTTTTTTAGGAGGCTAAGGTACTAAACCATTCAAAATAAGTTACAGAAACGAAATTTTGACACTATACACCAGAGCTCACGTGAAGTAAAATACTTATAAACCATTTTGAAAGGAGATTTTGTAATGTATATTGCAGATGAAAAAAGATATGACACGATGGTTTACAACCGCTGCGGCAACAGTGGTTTAAAGCTTCCATTAGTATCTTTAGGCTTATGGCATAATTTTGGAGACACGGGTGTTTACGAAAACATGAAGCAGATGTGTTTCACCGCATTTGATCACGGAATCACACATTTTGATCTCGCCAATAATTATGGTCCTGCTTACGGAAGCGCAGAGCGCAACTTCGGAAAGATCATGAAGGAGGAACTTCATCCTTACCGTGATGAACTTCTCATCAGTACAAAGGCCGGTTTTGATATGTGGAAAGGTCCTTACGGCAACTGGGGAAGCCGCAAATATCTGATCGCAAGTCTTGACCAGAGTTTGAAACGTCTCGGTTTGGATTATGTTGATATTTTCTATCATCACAGAATGGATCCGGAGACACCACTGGAAGAGACGATGGGCGCCTTAGATTCTATCGTAAAGAGCGGAAAGGCACTTTATGTCGGTCTTTCCAATTATGATGGTCCGACTTTAAGAAAAGCAACTGCAATCTTAAGTGACTTAAAGTGTCCATTTATCATTAACCAGAATCGTTACTCTATTTTTGACCGCACCATTGAAAATAATGCATTAAAAGATACCGCTTATGAACTTAAGAAGGGAATTATCGCATTCTCTCCTCTGGCTCAGGGACTTCTGACAAACCGTTACTTAAATGGTATCCCAACCGACAGCCGCATTGCCACAGACGGACGTTTCTTAAAGGAATCCGCCCTGACTCCTGAAAAGCTTGCACAGATCCAGGCTTTAAATGTACTTGCCGGAGAACGTGGCCAGACCCTTGCTGAGATGGCTTTAAGCTGGATCTTAAGGGATGATAAAGTAACCAGCGTTTTAATTGGCGCTTCCAAACCGGAACAGATTTTAGACAACATTAAGATCATCGGACACACAGACTTCACAGAAGAAGAATTACAAAAGATAGAGACGATTGCTCAAGGTTGACATTGAAGTACAAAAATGGGACTGTACAAAAAACAGTCCCATTTTTTTATCTATCACGCTCACGATCCAACGAATGCGATCGTTACTTTTGTTCTTTAAATACAACCTCATTATCATAAAGCAGCCCCAATTTGCTCTTGGCGACATCTTCGACATACTGCTGTGATTTTGTATAAGTCTCGTATGCTTCTAACTCTTTTTGTCTGTCCTGTTCTGCGGAAAGCTGCTGTTCTAAGTCCGCCTGTTTGGCAATATATTCCTGATCCTTCTGGTATACCTTAATGATCTGTGTTGACATAACAATTGCAAACACAAATACAATACAGGTAATGCACATTCTTCCAGCTCTGTTTCCGTTTTTTCTACGTCTTCTTTTCGCGTTTGCCATGATGAACCCCTCTAAATCTACGCATTAAAGCTTACATAAACTCATTTTAATCATTTTTATCCATTTTTTCAACTGTTTACATAAAAAACTTATGATTTTCCTGCCAATCTTTCGAAAAGGTTTTGTCACAAAACCGGTTATCCTTCCCGCAATGCCAAGTATTTTCTTCAAAATACACACATTGATCTTTACAACAAATCTGCTGAGGAGGAAAAAATACAGTATCATGCCAAAAATAACACCACCAATGGCAAATCCCCGGATCATACCGTCATTCTCCTGATACAGCATCAGAAAAACCGCAGCAGTGCATAGTAACCAATAACAGAAGTCTTCCACTCCAATCCAGATTGCGCCATGTGGCACGATTCTTCGGAAAATACGAAAAATATCGTACAGCAGGAATAGTCCCATCCCCACCAGAACCGAGATTCCGAGAAAAACTGCCTCTGTGAAAATCCCCTCGCTCACCCTGCTTCCGGTCTCCTGCACCTGCCAAAACAGGATTCCTTCCGCCAGCCGCACAAATCCAGACATTATTTAAAAAGCCTTCCAAGAAGAGATTCCGTCTGTTTTGCAACATTTTTCGGCTCTGAATAGGTCAGGGAATCGATCCGTCCCTCAATATCGATTTCTCCCTTTTCCAGTGAAAGGCGGTTTACATGAAGGTCATGTCCTTTTATTAGAAGCATCCCAAGCTCCGTCTCCAGCAATATCTCTGCCACATCAAAAGACAGTACATCCACCACACCACTGAATGCGCCATTTTTCCGGTTTGCCAAAAGCACTTTGTGGGATTTTGTCACATTATTCTTCTCATCCATAAATCTCCTCCTCATATATACAGGTAATTGCGAACCTCCTACTTACGTTTTGAATGTTTTCTATGAGTTCCGCACTTGTCTATATTCTATATATGAGAAGGTTCCCTGATTTATGCCCTCAAAAATAACTGCCCTGGCTAATGTGTGTATGGAATATATTTAGGATACATATTCAAACAGGTCTTTTGCTTCCTCTTTCTTCGTTGTATCCTGAAGATCAAGCACACGCACTTTCACACTTTTTGTTCCAAATGCGATCTCGATCACATCCCCGACTTTCACATTGACGGAAGCCTTTGCCGGTTTTCCGTTCACCATCACACGTCCTGCATCACACGCTTCATTCGCCACCGTTCTTCTCTTGATGAGTCGTGACACTTTCAAGAATTTATCTAATCTCATTGTTTTTATTTTCCCCTCTTGCTTTTTATTCCGCAGGCTACACATCCCTGCGGCATGTTTTTTATCCAACAGAAACGATGCCTCCTGCTGCACAAAAAACGAGCCCGGAAAATCCGAGCCCGCTAAACATTCATATTTAAAAAAGAATTATGCGTTAACCATATCTTTTAAAGCTTTTCCTGCTTTGAATTTAGGAGCTTTAGAAGCTGGGATAACCATCTCTTTACCGCTCTGTGGGTTACGTCCTGTTCTCTCTGCTCTCTCAGAAACTTCGAATGTTCCGAATCCAACTAACTGGATTTTCTCACCTTTTTTTAATTCTTCTGCAACAACATCTGTGAATGCTTTTAATGCTGCTTCTGCGTCTTTTTTGCTTAATTCAGCTTTCTCAGCCATAGCTGCAACTAATTCTGCTTTGTTCATGTTAAAAATTCCTCCTCTGGATTTTCACTTTATGATATATGAGGTTTTTTCTTTTCCAAAATACCTACATCCATATTTATACTTGTTTTCTATGTCTTTGTCAAGAAATTTTCCCATTTTGGGGCATTTTTAGGCATTTTCCATATGTTATAACATTTTTCCGATCATTGCATGGACAGCTTCGGACAATGCCTTGGATTTTGCATCTGCATCCTCTAAAGACGTTCCCTTTACACCGAGATAGAATTTTACTTTCGGCTCTGTTCCGGAAGGTCTTACACATACCCATGCATCATCCTCCAACTCATAATATAAAACATTGGAAGCCGGAAGACCGGTCGGTTTTACAGCGCCTGTTGCCGTATCTGTAATGGTGTCCTTCTTATAATCACGCACTGCCGTTACTTTGTAACCGCCAATCTCTGCCGGAGCATTCTCTCTCAGTGTATTCATGATCTCCTGGATCTTGGCAAGTCCCTCGATACCTTTTAAAGTGATAGCAGTCACATCATCTTTGTAGTATCCGTAACGCTCATACATTGCAAGCATAGCATCCCAGAGTGTCATATTCTTCGTCTTATAGTAAGCTGCTGCCTCGCACAGTGTCATGGAAGCATCGACAGCATCTTTATCTCTTGCATATGTTCCGGTCAGACAGCCATAGCTTTCCTCCATACCAAAGAGGTAGGTTCCTTTTCCGGTTTTTTCAAACTCGAGGATCTTCTGTCCGATAAATTTAAATCCTGTTAAAACTTCTACAAGCTGGATTCCATAATATTTTGCAATTGCATCTGCCATATTGGTGGAAACGATCGAGCGGATAAATGCTCCATCTTCCGGCAGTCCGTACAGGGCTTTTCTCTGACCGATCACATAATCACCGATCAGGCATCCGGACATGTTACCTGTCAGGCTGTGGTACTCCCCGGTCTTGGAATCTTTTACATAAACGCCCAGTCTGTCTGCATCCGGGTCTGTTGCAAGGATGAGATCTGCATCCACTTTTTTACCTAAGGCAAGTCCTAATTCAAATGCTTCTGCTGCCTCCGGGTTTGGATAACTTACGGTTGGGAAATCTCCATCCGGGAGTTCCTGCTCCGGAACGACATATACATTTTTGAATCCAAGTTCTTTTAACACGCGGCGCACCGGGATATTTCCGGTTCCGTGAAGTGGAGAGTACACGATTTTTAACTCTCCTGCCACTTTGTCAATACAATCCTGATGAAGGATCAGTTTTTTCAGTTCTTCTATGTATGGATCATCGATATCTGCTCCGATCACCTGATAAAGACCTGCTGCAACTGCGGCAGCTTTGTCCATCGTCTTAACGGCTGCATAATCCGTTACTTTCTTCACCTCTGCCATAATTCCGGTATCGTGAGGCGGCGTGATCTGTGCGCCATCCTCCCAATATACCTTGTATCCATTATATTCCGGTGGGTTATGGCTGGCTGTGATATTGATTCCTGCGGTGCATCCTAATCTGCGGACTGCATAGGAAAGTTCCGGTGTCGGACGGAGCGACTCGAACACATACGCCTTAATTCCGTTTGCAGCAAGGCATAAAGCCGCAACATCTGCAAATTCCGGCGACATATGTCTGGAATCATATGCAATTGCTACCCCTTTCTCCTGTGCATGCACATTGTTGATATAATTTGCAAGTCCCTGTGTTGCCTTGCGGACTGTATAGACATTCATACGGTTTGTTCCGGCACCGATTACGCCGCGGAGACCTGCCGTACCAAACTCAAGATCCATATAAAAACGGTCTTCGATTTCTTTTTCGTTCCCCTCGATCGCTTTTAATTCTGCTTTTGTTGCATCGTCAAAGTATGGATTGTTTAACCATTCTTCATACATTTCTTTGTATCCCATAATTATTTCCTCCCTGTATTAATCTCGTTTATAGTTTAGCTTTGTCAGCCGCTATTTTCAAGTTATTTTTTTGTAACTATTCAGAGCCAGGGCAATTTTCAAAAATTTGCGAATCATGCTTGCATGAATGAGCATAATTTTGAAAATTTCTTTGGCGAAGTAACCACAATGAGCAAATAACAAGCATGCTTGTTATTCAAGGAAAGCTCCGAAAGAGCGATTTTGCGAATGAGGTTCTGAATAGTTACATCTTCTTACTTATTCAACGATGTGATGAGATCTGAAAGTGTTGCCAGATAATCGGATGTGACATCTTTGTCCGTGGACTTGTCTGTCGTCTCCGAATCTTTTTCTGTACTCTTTGTCTCCTCCTCACTGTCTTTTGTCTCTGTCTCAGCAGTTTCGGTCTCTTCCACAGACTCTGTGCCCTCTGTCATGTCATTGTCTGACGTAGTACCGTCTCCGGTAAGAGAGATATCGATATTCGCTGCCGCAGAGTTAACAAAAAGCTTTTTATCAAAATCGTCGTATCCCTCTGCCTCCGCATGCAATGTGTGCACGCCATAGGTCAGTACCACAGGTGCGCTGTAATCCACAGTATCCCCATCAATGGAAAGCGTTGCTCCCTCCACATCAATATAAAATATGATACTTCCAGTCTTAGGGCCCTCACCTTTTAATTCATCCAGATCAAGCGTGCAGGTCTCCCCTCTTGCGATCTCCACCTCTGTGCTGCCGCCATATCCTTCATTTGCAACGGTAACCGTATAAGTTCCCTCCGGGATCTCCAGCTTCATATTGTGTGTGATCTGTGCAAAAATCTTACTTCCCACCTGAATAAAACTTCCCTCAAATACGGATGTATTCTTTAACTCCAGAGTTCCCTGTCCGGTAGTGACGGATACGGATAATATTTTTGTTCCGATTCCAACGACACGGATCTCATCTTTTTCGTTCAGGTCGGACAGACGGATTTTTTCTCCATTCGATTCCACGAACAAATCTGCGTCATACGAATACTTGGAATCCGCAATTTTGAAAATCCCACGCTCTGTATCTACCGAATATTTTGTGATATCCGAATATTCCCAGACTTCATCCGCGATCCGGGCCTGCAAGAGCCGTCCTTCGCCATCTTTTTTTCCAATATGGATCACCCTGCCCGGCTCAAAATCCACCGTCGTTGCACTGTTTCCGTATTTATCCAGAAAGTCTGTAGACAATGAATAAACATACAGATACTGCTTTCCTGATGCAAGCTGCTTTAAATTCAACTGTTCATTGGTCATGTCATTGCCAATGATCAGATAGAGATCGGTTCCGATCGATGTCTCCGCCCCTGCACCCTCTGCTTCCTCAGTATCTGCCGCTGTCTCTTTCGCCGGATTATAATACTGTGCAGTCGAGACCGGTCTTGTCTGCTGTCCACATCCCGCTAATAAAATCATACTTAAAATAATGCTATAATACATGTATCTTAATTTTCTCAACGTATCACCTCTTATGTAAATTGCGAAACTCATCAAAGCGTAAATAGAATTGTGAAAAAAAAGTTTCGCTGTTACCTAATTATATCCTATTTTCTACTTTCCCTGCAAGCGTCTGCAAAAAATGCTCCCTCGCCCCCTCCTGTGTGATCACCTTGTTGAGTTTTTCGGTGTTTCTGCCGGAAAGCCAGGCTTTGTGGGACTGGCTATAATGATTTGCAATTTTCCAGAATTTCTCGGGATACGCAAGGTAAAAATACAAATATGAAAATTCCTGCGGCTTTAGTTTACGCACAGAATCATATGCCCCGATCAACTCCATTCCAAGCGACGTGTTCCAATTATTTTTTTCCATCATCTTCCGCACAAAATTTGAGAGGTCACTCACCCGGATCTGATAGGAAAAATTAAGGAAATTGACGATTGCCACGCCCTCTCTCGAAAAAATGACATTGTGCTGGTTATAATCCCCATGGCAGAAGCCAGTCAACTCCTCACGAATCTCCATATTTTGTAACTGCTCTGTGACAGCTTGTGCCTTTTCAAAAAAGCCTGCAAACTGACGCATAAACATTTCCTCAAACTCATTTTTCTGTTTTCTGCCACGGATATAGTTGCGCACCTGCCGCAATTCACGGTTATGTTTTTCATAAAGCAAAAGCAGGGCGTTAGGATTCATTTTTACAAACTCAGGCACCTCGTCCGGATACTGTTCAGTTGCATTATGTAAACCAGCAAGCAATCTTACCGCATATACCATGTCCTCCCTGCTCTTCGTATCACACTCGGCTCCACGGAAAACTGACAACAACAGATAATTCTGTTCCTCTTCGTCCCTGGCAAAAATTTCCCCCTCTTTTGTATAAAAGATCTGCTCTGCCACAATATTCTGCCCCTTCAGGAAATCAAGCATTCCAGCCAGAAATTCCGCACGCTCCACAGAGCCCCTATACTCCTTCAGCGCGCGCATTCCGAGATCTGTTTCACACAAAAAACATTCCCTTCCCTTCGAAATAGACTTTACCTCCATCTCATATTGTTCTGCTATCTGTTCCGGCCTGATATACATGAAAATCCCCTCCATACGATGAATCTGCGATAAGAGAGCAAATGCTCTCCTGCCGTGTCAATTCATCATATGTGAGGGGATGCGATATTATGAACCTGTTCCATTAATTTTTCTTTCGTGTTGTCCTCCGGGTGTTCCAGCACATAGTCTAAAAGCTGTTTCAGCGTCTCACCGATCGCCTTTCCCGGCTGCATTCCATCTGCGATCAGATCCGTTCCCGTAACCGCAAGTTCCTTTATGGAAAGGCACTGCCGCTTCGCCATGATCTGCTCATATATTTCTTCGTATTCCTTTAAATACTCTGCTTTTTCCTCCCGCCTGTATGCACTCTGTGCCAGCATGTCCGCTCTTTTTACTGCAAAAAGCAGCGGATACTGATCCACACCGTTCCGGTAGATTGCTCTGCGGACCGTCCGCTCCTGCAAAGGCGGATTATCGTCGTGGCATAAGATCAGTCTGCATACCCGGTCGGTTGTATCATTGTCAAACTTCAGCCGCCGCAAAATCTTCCTTGCCACAAGACTTCCTTCCTGTGGGTGTCCATAAAAGTGATCCACGCCATGTTCGTCCGTGGTTCTGCACATCGGTTTTGCCACATCATGTAACAGCATTGTAATACGCGCCACTTTATCTGCCTGTATCTCCATCAGGGCATGCAGTGTGTGCTCTCCCACGGAATAGCAGTGATGCGGATTATTCTGCGGTGTTTTCATCATCTCATCAAATTCCGGCAGAAAAACTGCGGTAAGTCCTGTCTCATAGGCCGTGCGCAGCAATTCCGGATGTCCGGACGTGAGAAGTTTTACCATTTCGATCTGAATACGTTCTGCACTCACTTTTGCAATGTTTGGTGCCAGGGAAACAATCGCCTCTCTTGTCCGGTCTTCAATCGTAAATCCCAGCTGCGATGCGAAACGCACTGCACGCAGCATACGAAGTGCATCCTCTGCAAACCGCTCCACAGCAGCTCCCACGCACCGGATCACACCGCGCTCTAAATCTCCCACGCCATCAAACGCATCGACCAGCCCATCCCTATCATTGTAAGCCATGGCATTGATCGTAAAATCACGGCGCTTCAGATCTTCTAACAGATTGGAAGTAAACTGTACCTCTTTAGGATGTCTTGCATCCTCATATTCCCCGTCAATACGGTATGTGGTCACCTCGAACCCCTCATGGTCGATCATCACCGTAACCGTTCCATGCTGGATCCCAGTATCTATGGTATGCCGGAATAACGCTTTTACCTGTTCCGGTTTTGCTGATGTCGTGATGTCCCAGTCCATGGGAATCCTCCCCAGCATCGTATCACGGACGCACCCACCTACAGCATAGGCCTCAAAGCCATGCTGTGTCAGTGTGTCAATAATATAAGTTACTTTCTCAGGTAAAACGATTTTCATATACGATAGGTTCCTTTTGTCGTTGTTTTGATCGAATATAACAGATCATCCGCCTTCTTGATCATCTCTGTCATATCATTTTCCGTACAGATATGGTCTCCGGCTGCAATACCGATGGAGCAGGAGATCTGATGCTGTTTATCGATTGAGAATGACTGTCCGAGTTTTTCACTGATCTCCGCCGAAAATCCGTCTGCCTCATCAATAATCTGATAGATACGCTCTGCCTTTTCTTTGAAAATATCCCTGTCATCGGTATAAAGGAAGATCAGGAACTCATCCCCGCCATAACGGCACACAAAACCATCTTTTCCACAGACTTCCGTAAAAATATCAGCCATTTTGATCAGAACGAAATCGCCCACATCATGTCCGTACGTATCATTATAGTGTTTGAAATTGTCCAGGTCAATAAACATCACTCCCAGCTTTGGTTTTCTTTTTTCCCCTGCAATCTCTTTCAGAAGTGCGTCTAATTTGCGGTAGAACCCTTCACGGTTATAGCATCCTGTCAGCTGGTCTGTAACTGCCGACATATACAGTTTTGTATTCATCTCATAAATCTTGTCATAGGCATCAAGCCTGTTCAATGCATAACGCACCTCACAGAACAGAAGCTGATAAAAGTTCAGATCGTCCTCATCCAGCATATAACGGTTCACCGAGGAATGCCAGTTATCCTTCATCAGCACATAGGTGATGACAATATTCTCGATTTTTGCGTTGTTAAAAAATGGGATCGCCACCATGGAACACACATCTTCATCACCAAAAATCGATGTGATATCCTGATGTTCAGAATAATTGCTGCTGATCTTGGAGATCACAAATCCACCCGCATTTTTCCGCATGGATTTTTCCATGATCTTCATGATCTCCGGCGTCATCTCTTTCTCTGTGTCATTGTAAAGTACCTGCGGCACCCTCTCGCTATAGCGGATATAGACTGCCCGGTCGACGTCAAAATGATTTAAAAATGTCTTCATGACCATATTGAGCATCTCTTTTGCAGTGATACCATTTACATTGATCAGTTTCTGCCAGATAGAAATAAAGTCGAGCTGTTCTTTCTTACTCTTATATGCCCGCTCCACGCTCTCCTGCTTTAACAGATCCTCGATTTCCCTGGTTGATAATTCCTCACAGTCGTCATCTACCGGTGGCAGAAGATCTTTCATATCCTCCGCGTACTCATGGAACATGATACGATGTGTCTCTTCATACTGTTTTAAAATAAACTCTTCCTGCTCATAAAGGATCTCTTTTCCTGCATTCCTGAAGCATTCCATCCTGTTCCTTCGGAACAGCACATAACAGAAAAACTGGTTTCCCTCTGCTCTCTTTAAATAAATATCTGCCTGCTCATATAATTTTAGCGCCTCCTCGTTGTCTCCGTCATGCTGTGCTAATAATGCCTTGGAAAACGTATAGAGGAACATATCATCATCTGCCTTTGCGTAGTCATGCACAGTGGCGAGGTTGTTTTCTGTCTTTTCCTTCTCGAAAATATAATTCAAAAACTGGCGGCAGCTATACAGATACCTCTCACAGTTAAAACGGTTTCCCTGTAAAATGGAAACCAGAGCAAACAATCCATACAGTTTGGACAGGTTGCAGACACGCAGACTGTTCAGATGCAGCTTTTCGATCGCTTTCATACACTGTGTCAGGTATTCCTGCGCCTTGTCATACTGCCCCAGCATAACGCAGTTCAATGACATATTATAATGTACTTCTGCAATATCCTCCGGCTTTCTCAGTTTACATAATATCTTAATTGCCTTGTTGTAATAGCTCTGGGCTCTCTCATTTTCTCCCATTGCACATAAATTATACGCAATACCGGAATAGATCCTTCCGCCCTCCACGCTGTCAACATCTTTCATCGCCTCATAGGTACGGATCGAATATAACAGGGAAACTTCGTACTCGCCATTTGTGGATGCTATCATGATATTTTTCCGATATGCAATGCTGATAAGCTGCTCATTGCCAATCTCTTTTGCAAGCGCAACGCCCTTGGAAAAATAAATCAGAAATGCTTCCGACCGGTACGCTTTTGCCACGATCTCCGGTTTATTGTCGTATGCATAAATATAAATATGCGCCAGATGATTTTTGTAATGGTACGCATTCAGCTTCTCGATCAGTTTATCGCTGATCTCAATATCCTGGGCACAGAAGAAAATATTGCACCAGCCGGACATCTGGTTCTGCGCTTTTAAAAGTTCTGCACGGAACACTAAAAAATCATCCCCCAGCGCTTCTCCGCACTCCTTTGCCTTCTGTACATAAATCATGGCTTCCTCTAACTTTCCAAGATACATGTAAGAAGTTGCCATCCAGAAATTATAATAAAATGCTCCCTCTTTCTCCTGATCCTGCAGTTTTTCCAGATCTTCGCAGGATTCCAGAGCCTTCGCAATATCTCTTTGCAACACCGACACCATAATCTGTAACAGCAAAAGCTGATAATGCTTTTTCTCAGAAATCGTAAAGTTATCAAACTTGATCCGGCGCTCAATCTTGCTCAGATGATGGTTTGCCTGATCAAAATCCAGAAAGTATACCAGATTATTCAGTTTCCGATAGCCATCGTCACTCTCATAATCAGAGTAATAGTCCATGACATCCGGTTCCATGTTCCTGCCTGCATTTCCGATATGGTACACCATGTTCCGGTCATCCATACTCTCACAGATCGCATCCCACTCTTCATGTGCAAATTCCGGAATCGACTGCACATCATTGACTCCCAAGACAATGCCGATATTTTTATTCTTCACCTGAAGCAGGCTGTTGGTAAGCTGCATGGTGCTTTTCGAAGCAAGCTGGAAACGGTTCAACACAATGACGACCGGACGGATCTCTGATAATTTCTGAAGCATCGTCACGATCGAATTGCACATGCGCTCCTGCTCATACTCTACCTCATCGATCAGGATCTGTTCCGTTCTCTCGCAAAATCCCTTTTCAAAATAACTTTCAAACACAGGTCTCTGAAGCTTGTAGACATCACATTCTTCCATAAACTCTTCCAGTGTGCCACTGCAATACCTGTGAAACATCTGCCGGATCAGTCCCAGATACGGTTCATAAGCCTCTGCAATCTTATTATAAGAAAACTCATGACAGGTAAAAAAGATGTCTGACTGATCCTTGTAATGATTGACACTCTCTAAATCCCATATGGAAAAATCATTGCTATACCGCACAAGGATACTGTTATGTTCTACATTCCCAATTCCACTTACAACCTGTTCAATAACCCCGTTATAATACTTATCTATCATACGATTCCCTTTTGCTCCCAAAACACGCTTGCTGTTTTGTCACATTCTATATCAATATCCCATATCCGTTAAACAATAAAACGTTCCACATTTTTCTGCAGTTTTTCAGCAGAACGATAGGTTGTCTCTGCCTTCTGTTTAATTGCCTCTGCCTCCTGCACAACAATTCCTACTTTTTCAGCAATATCCGTTGTTCCGGTAGCTCCCTCTGTCGCAGTCTTGCTGACATCGGAGATAGCATCCATCACTCCGTTAATGGATGCGAGCAGCTGCTCCGATGACGCTGAGAAATCTGTTACAAGGGAATCTACATTGGCAGCATCACTATTATAGGAATTTGCCATTTCTGCAAATCCTCCAAGACTCTCCACAACATCATTTCCGACAAACTCCAGCAGCCTCTCTGCATCATTTGCAAGATTCTCAACGGCTGCGGTCACATTGCCAGTCACTTCCTGAATATGGGCAACTGCTGCTTTGGACTGCTCTGCCAATACTCGGATTTCATCCGCAACAACCGCAAATCCTTTTCCTGCCTCTCCCGCTCTGGCAGCCTCAATGGATGCGTTCAAAGCCAGAAGGTTCGTCTGTCCGGTAATATCCATGATTGATTTGGCAAGAACATTGATCTGATCCACAACCTTAATATCTTCGAGTGCTTTGGTCAGGCTCTCATTAATCTCCTCATGAATCGATCTGGTACGTCTGTCATTTTCGTCTGTATCTTTTTTGATTTTCACAGCACGATCCCTGATCTCATCTGCCTCAGTAGCGCCATCCTGAGATCTCTCTGCAATACTCTTCGCAGCGCTCTCAATCTCATGTGACATTGCATTCATCTCTTCCGAAGATGCTGCTGTCTCCTCCATACCTGCCGCAAGTTCCTCCGTTGTCGCAGATACATTTTCAATCTGATCATCTAATGCCTGAAGACTTGTATCAATCTCCTGCACCATGCCGGTGATCTCTAATGCTTCTGATTTTACCTCTCCGATCAGTTCCTTCATCTCAGAGCGCATTTTCTCAAGTGAATCTGCCAGTTGTCCAAAATCATCTTTTCTCTTTAACAGATCCTGTTCAAATTCTTTTGAAAAATCGCCCTGCGCTATCTCGTCAATATGGGTAAGACTCTTTTTCAATGGCTTCACAATGCTGGCTGTGATCAGTGTCAGAACTAAAATTAAGATTACTTCCATGACAACAGCGATTCCGATGATCGCCATTCTGCTGTTGGATTCATAGGAAGAAAATTCATTTTTCACACCCAATACGTCCTCATCAATATCGTCCGTGTAGTTTCCGGTTCCAAGTACCCAGCCAAATGGTTCAAATGCCTTGCTGTAAGCACGTTTTGGAGATGGTTCCGTCTCACCCTCTCTCGGGAATACATAATCCGTAAAACCGCCGTTTTCCTGCCTTCCTGCACTGATGATTGCCTGCATATACGCAAATCCATTGGTGTCCACTGCATCCATACGATTTGTTCCCTCTGTGTCATTGCCGAGAAGGACTACGTTTGTTCCATCATAGGTATCTACCCAGAAATATCCATTATTGCCGTAACGCAGATCACGAATCTGGTCTGCTGCAAGTTTTTCTGCCTCGTCTAAGGTATATTCACCTTTTTCATACCGATTGTAAATGCTCTGGCAAAGAGATATTACATTATCTACCTGTGCCTTGATCTGTTCATCATACGAGGAACGCATATCATTCTCGATAATGTCTAACGCATTATTTCCAAGTCCTGACAGGCTTGTGTTGGAAATGACGGCGCATAGTGCCAGTGCGATCAGTGCGATCACCATTACAATGACTAATTTTGTTCTCACCTTAATATTGTTCATACCCATACCTCCCACTACATCTTTTTTATTTTATGAACCCAATTTTAAATCCTATTTGTATTTTAGCACATTATGCTTATTTTACCACTCTATTTTCGACATTTTTCGTGATTTTATTCTATTTTTCGCTGCTGTTTACTCATACTTCGCCCAGTAACGATTTACCTCTTACTTTCAGAGACATGACTGTCTATTTTTCTTTTTGTGAGAAAAAAACTCAGAAGTCCTTTGTAGCTCCTGCGTTTCTGTCTCAGATGAGAAATGGATTCCTGATTTCGAACTCCATTTTTTTATGTGTCTTTGGATGTTTAAATCCGATTTTATAAGAACAGAGTAAAAGACCGTTTCCACTCCGTGTCATCGCCTCTTTAAAGTTATACTTCGCATCCCCCACGATTGGGATTCCTGCATTTGCTAACTGTACCCGGATCTGATGATGTCTTCCGGTGTCTAACCGGATCCGGAGAACGGCGTTCGTTTTATTCTGTGCGGTCACTTCATAGTTCAGCCTTGCTGCCTTTGCGCCCTCCGTACTTTTAGATACCACTTTTGAAGTGTTTGTTTTTCCATCCCGGAGTAAGTAATCCTCCAATGTACCTTTTTTCTGTTCCGGCACACCGTCTGTCACTGCATAATAGAATTTATCTGCCATTTTTGTCTGCACCTGACGGCTTAAATCCGCCGCAGCTTCTTTTGTTTTGGCAAAAACCATCACTCCGCGCACCGGCTGATCCAGCCTGTGTACCACCCCGATATACGGCTGTTCTCCCTTTCCTGCCCGGTAATTTTTCAGAAGGCTTTCCATGTCCGCCTGTCCTAACCGTCTTGTCTGCGCCGCAACCCCCGCCGGTTTTTCACAGACGATAATCTCCTCATCTTCATATAAAATATTTATGTTCATGTCTGATGGTCTCCTTCGTTATTCTATGGCATTACTGCTGTTTTTATCTTCCTTGGTTCATTGTAGCATGATTCTTTTGTTTGGGCTACTGTTGCGGAGATTTGAATGAATGCTTTTATTCATTTTTTTAGTACTCATAATATTTAAAATTTTACTATTTTCTCCATTGCATTTTCTGATGTTGGTATGATACAATATCCCAAAGCATATTTTACAAAATCTTTGTGGCTGATGAGCCATCTGTATTCTAGGAAGCACTCGATTATCAAAAACAATCGGTGTCATTCATTTCGTATCTATGCTTTTATTACCCATTAACCAATTTAAAAGCAGGAGACGATTATGGATACTATTTTACAGAAATTGATCTTCCTGCTGCGAGGCATAATGCAATATGTGCTACATTTATTGCAGCTGCCTCATCGTAACAAGGAGGACACCCTATGGCAAAATCAAAGAGAACCCAAGACAAACTGACCAAAACCAGCTTTCCACTTGTAAACCGAAACTACAAAGATACTGTTTTTCGAATGCTATTTTCAGACAGAAAGAATCTGCTCTCGCTTTACAATGCAGTAAACAGCAGAGACTATACGAATCCGGATGATTTAGAGATTGTTACTTTGGAAAACGCTATCTATATGGGAATGAAAAACGATCTGGCATTTATCATTGACACGAATTTATACCTGTACGAACATCAGTCGACTTACAATCCAAATATGCCACTTCGTGATTTATTTTACATTAGCAGTGAATATCAAAAAATGCTGGATCAAAAATCTTTATACTCATCCAGCCTGCAAAAGATACCTACTCCTAATTTTATTGAGTTTTATAATGGTTCTGATCCAGTTTGCGATGTTTTTGAGCACAGACTTTCCTCTGCTTTTGAACATCTGTCGGGTGAGCCAAAACTGGAACTGATCGTAACTGTCTTAAATATCAACGAGGGGCACAATGCCCTTCTTATGGAACATTGCAAAACATTAAGGGAATATGCACAATATGTTGCAAAGGTGCGAAAATACACAGCCGACATGTCTCTGAACGAGGCAGTGGAATGCGCTGTTGATGAATGTATCAAAGAAAATATTCTTGCGGATTTTCTTCGAAAGAACCGCGCGGAGGTTATCAGTATGAGTATATTTGAATATGACAAGGAAGAAGAAGAAAAGAAGCTTCGGAAAGCGGAGTATGAAGCTGGCGTTGAAGCTGGTGAAAAAAGTGGAATTCAAAAGGGCGTCCTTAACACTGCGCGTCATCTATTGGAACTTAATCTGCTGTCTTTAGAGAATATTTCTCGTGCTACCGGTCTGTCAATCGATGAATTGAAGGAGCTCCAACAGTAGCTTAGTGGATATAAAAAAAGATTCTTCTTGCAGATTTTAATTTAAAAACCATGTGGGAGATTATCAGAATGAGTATATTCGAATATAACAAGGAAGAGGAAGAAAAGAAACTTCGGAAAGCGGAGTATGAAGCTGGCGAAAAAAGTGGCATTCGAAATACTGCACGTCATCTATTGGAACTTAACCTACTGTCTTTAGAGAATATTTCTCGTGCTACCGGTCTGTCAATCGATGAATTAAAAAAGCTACAGCAATAGCTTAGTAAAAGAAGCCCGCAAAACTGCGAGCTTCTTTTTTGTACAATTTTACACAAATTACTGTAACAGAGAAAGCACTCCCTGAGTAGACTGATTAGCCTGTGCAAGCATAGACTGTCCAGCCTGAGCAAGAATGTTGTTCTTGCTGTAGTTAACCATCTCTTCAGCCATATCTGTATCACGGATACGGGATTCTGCTGCTGTTGTGTTCTCTACAACGTTGTCTAAGTTGTCGATGGTATGCTCGAGTCTGTTCTGAACTGCACCGAGAGCGGAACGCTGAGAAGAAACTTTCTGGATTGCTGCTGCAATTGTATCAATTGCTACTGTAGCATCGTCTTCTGTACTCACTTTCAAATCTTTAACACCAATTCCCAATGAACTCATAGTCTCAATGCTGACACCGATTTTATTATCCGCTTCTGAATCTGCACCAACATGAAGATTAAATGATAATTCACCATTTACAGTATTTGTTGTAAGATAATCAGTCTTGGTTTTAACCTTTACGGTATGCTCTTTATTGGCAAATAAATCACCAGTGGCTTTTTTAGCTTCTTCTGCTGACAATTCCTTACCGGTATTATCGTAAATCTTAGTAAGATAAGCGTAATCAGTACCTTTTTTGGCCAACTTATCATCCGCTTGTTTTTGACCTGCCGCTTTTGCTGCTTCTGTATAAAGTTTTTTTCCAGAAGCAACTGCATCTGCAATATCCTTTTTGTCTATGGCAGTCGTGGATCCTTCAAGGAATAAGTCCATATCATCATTTGTTACATATCCTGATTTATAGAATGTAACATCTTTTGTAGTTTTACTATCACCTTTGAGCAAATAAATCTCATTAAATTTTGTCGTTTCAGATACACGGTCAATTTCAGTTGTCAACTGTGTAATTTCTGCCTGAATCGCATCTCTGTCAGACTGTGCATTCGTTCCATTTGCAGACTGAACTGCCAACTCATTCATTCTCTGTAACATGGAGTGAACTTCTGTCAAAGCACCCTCGGCTGTCTGTACAGAAGATACGCCGTCCTGTGCGTTTGTGGAAGCCTGATCAAGACCACGGATCTGTTTTCTCATTTTTTCAGAAATTGTTAATCCTGCCGCATCATCTGCTGCACGGTTGATTCTGTAACCGGAAGATAACTTCTCTGTGGACTTTGCCTGCTGTCCTGTTGTTACATTTAACATTCTGTTCGCGTTCATTGCCTGTAAATTGTGTTGTACTACCATAATATAATCCTCCTTGTCTCATCCTTATGATGAGTTATTATGTTTTTGACCGGACTTCCTTTTCCGGCATTATTTATAACAAACAAAGCATCCCGGGTTGTGCCTTGTCTATTACCAGATGATTGTGCGATGTTTTTAATGAGCTTAATGGCTCATTCTTTCTGCATCTTTTTTTGTTTCCGCTTTCATGCGTTCATTCCATAAAATCTTCTTGATCTCGTCCTGCGCTTCTTTTGAGATCGCAGGTTCCGGATAATAAGTATCTTTCCTGCGCTCCGGATTTTGTTCCACGGTGCTCCTTGCGATTTTGACCTCTTTTGGCGCATCGATCATAAGCCTTCCATGATTTCCTGTTCCACCCACATAAACTACGCGGATGTTATCTCCGATATTTACATACTGACCTTGTTTCAGTGAAATCTTTAACATAATCCTCCTTGTTTTTCCGAAGGAAAAATCCGAACCTTTTGGTGAGGAGAGGATTTAGCCTCCTTGTTTTTCATCGCAATTCCATTTGCTACGTTTTGTATCATTTATATCGTCTTTTCGCTACAATTTGTTAACATCTATTTTTACATTTTGCTACAGTTTGTTACATTTTTACAATCAACAATCTATTTTTCCAGTGAATAAATGTTGTTATTTTGTGCATAATTAATAGTAACTTTATTTTTTCCGCAACATTTTGTTACAATTGCAATGTCAATCAACGTTAACATTTTAACTTTTGTTGTCTGATATGCTACACCTTGCTACATCTAAGGCACAAATAAAAATATACTAATAGCGATAGTGTCAAATGACCTATGAAAAAACGAGCCAAAGAAAAAGGGCTCAAATGAACCTTGAAAACTGTAGATATTTTATGTTGTGGTAGCTTACCGCCACCCTTGACAGCACGAAAAAGAACTGCTGTAGGTGAATCACCGACGGCGAAGAACTCAAGAACAGTTTGAATTTTCCGTCGTTTACAGCAGTGTAGCAGTTCTTTTTCGTGCCATCAAGGGCAGGCCGCTTTGCGGTGGCTGGGATAATTACCTCTGGCTCTGAATCTAAGAACAGTTAGCGGCTTCGCCGTGTTGCAGGTTCAGAATCGTCTGTTGACCAAGGAAGATGAGAAGCTGCCATTTGCCCAGCATCGTGTCAGCCTGAGACAGCATTTCGACTTCATTTAAGACTTTATAGTTGTTGTGTTTGTGTGGTCTTAGGAAGTTGTAATAAGCAACCCAGAGGGCGAGATCATAGTTGGCTCCATCGATGTTATCAAAGCCGTTGGTTTTACGATAGGAAGCTTTGTATGTACGGTTTAAGCGCTCAATCATCTGTTTGTAAGGCCTGAATTCTTTAGAAACCTCATTGTCATTGGTGAGTCCGATTACCTGTGTGATTTCAAACTTAAACTTATCACCGAATTCATGGAAGAACTGCTGGGCGGCAAGGGGATATGCACTGTAGCCATCTGCAATGAACTTAAAGTTCTTAGGCAGTTCTTTTAGATGTTGGAATGCCATCCGCATTGCCAGAATGCATGGACCAACACCACGATTATCAGATACCTGATAGCCGATAACAGAGCGTTTGGCAGCATCCATGATAAACCAGATATAGGTTTTGATACCACGGATTTTGATGTATGTCTCATCAGCAGTAAATACATTGCCAGTTTTGTAATCGTAGTTGTCTACGAAAGGTTTTATGCAGACAGAGGCGGTTTTGCAATAGTTGGCAACTTGCTGGTGTGAGATGCTGATGCCGTGTATGTCCTTCAACGCCTGAGCGGTTTTACGAAGCGATAACCCAAGATTCACTTTGTAGGTAAGACAAAGTGACATGACATGCTGGTCATGTTTACTGAATTTTAGGGAAGAAGCATTCTTGGGAAGAGTGTTTAAATCCATGCGAAAGAAATCTATCTGGAATTCCCGGTAGATGTAATGGAGTTTATATTTGTTCTTGCCATAGTCCTCCTTAAGGTCTTTTTTATCAACCTTGTTTAGATTGTGGAGGTAGTAAGGACATTTTGGATTTACGCATTTGTGGACAACAAAGTGTTTGCGGTCTTTCTTATGAGCCAGCGAGTGATTGCAGTGCGGGCATTTGAGGGAGTAGGACTTTGAAAAACGGTTTTCTTCCGGAGAGAATGCGGTGGAGCATACTTTGCACAGGATCTGTCCTTTTGAACCATTATTCTTGTAGAGATAAGGCTTTGGAGCATTGCAACGTGGACAGCTACAGTTGTCATCAATATCACATTCAGAACGGCGGCTGACAGGTTTGATTTTCTTGCCATACTTCCATTCGAGGTAAGGAATGTAGTCTTTGTAATCCCATTTTTCGTAATAGATTATTTTTGGGAGCTTATCAATCTTGAATTTTTGATATTTGGGAGAATGGGAATCATCGAAGACCCACTGCTTAAGGGGAATATATCTGCAGATAAAATTAAAAAGCCAGCAGATTTGTTTATGTTGGTATTGAATAAATAGAAGTAAATAAAGTATAATGTCCATGAGCATTGTCTCCTTGTTGATAATGGTGTTTGTGGTGAACTCATTATACTTCTTTTGGGAGGTCAATGCTCTTTTTATTTGCAAACCTCCAATAAATCAAGGTTTTAAAAGAATTTTAGAACAATAAAATGGGTAGTTTTTGACACTACCCTAATAGCAAAGGTGGTATTTATATGAAAAACAAACTACTTCCACAGAAGTTAAAAGAATTGCGCAAAGTCAATAACTACACACAGGATTATGTTGCGGAGGTATTGGGTGTTGTACGGCAGACATACAGCCATTATGAAACCGGAAAACGCACACCGGATGCGGAAGCCTTTTACAAATTAGCAGGGCTTTATAATATTTCCGTTGATGATCTGCTTCATCTGACAATCGATATTGACAGGGAGGAATCTTACGATGCGCCTGCGCCAACACAGGCAAGCACCGATTTATCGGAATTTCTTGAATTTTTTAATGATCCTTCTAATAAGAAAAAATATATGTTTAACACAAATTTGGAACGGGAATTACTCTTCTATTTTGATAAAATATCTGATGAAGACAAAAAAGAAATTATAGAATTTACGAAAATCAAGGCGAGAAAGCCTTTATAAAACAAGAAGCAATGTGCCACAAAACACATTGCTTCTTGTTTTATAATTTAAATCTGTACCCAACCCCCCAGATTGTTTCTATATACTGCGGTTTGTTGGTATTCATCTCGATCTTTTCGCGGATCTTCTTGATATGCACGGTAACTGTTGCAATATCTCCGACGGATTCCATATCCCAGATTTCCCGGAACAATTCTTCCTTTGTAAACACATGGTTTGGATTTTCTGCCAAAAAGGTAAGAAGATCAAATTCTTTTGTTGTAAACTGTTTTTCCTCGTCGTTCACCCAGACACGGCGTGCTGTCTTGTCAATGCGGATACCGCGGATCTCAATGATATCATTTTTTGCCTCACTGCTTCCGATCAGGCGCTCATATCGGGCGAGATGTGCTTTCACCCGCGCTACCAGCTCACTTGGAGAAAATGGTTTTGTGATGTAATCGTCCGCACCAAGTCCAAGACCTCTGATCTTGTCAATATCATCTTTTTTGGCTGAAACCATAAGAATTGGTGTATTTTTTTCCTCACGGATCTTTTTGCAGATTTCAAATCCATCCGTTCCCGGAAGCATAAGATCTAAAATGAACATGTCAAATTCCTCGGACAATGCTCTTTTCAATCCTGCTGTTCCGTTATTCTCGATCTCTACGGTAAATCCGCTCAATTCCAGATAATCTTTTTCAAGATCTGCGATCGCTTCTTCATCTTCAACTATTAATACTCTGCTCATTTGGCACCTCCTGATATTTTCTGATTACAAAATACATAACGGTTCCGATGGACTCCTTGCTGGTCGCCCATATTTTACCACCGTGGTCTTCGATAATTTTTTTCACAATTGACAATCCGATTCCGCTGCCTCCGGTTGCAGAATTTCTCGAAGCATCCGTCCGGTAGAAACGATCAAAAATATATGGCAGATCCGCTGCTGCAATACCCCTGCCATTATCCTCGATCTCCACCTGGATAAAATCGCCAACATCCTTGATACGGATGTTGATAAGCCCTCTCTGCTTGTCCAGATATTTAATGGAATTTCCAATAATATTGTGGATCACTCTGCGAAGCTGTTCCGGATCCGCAATGATCTGTGTCGATCCATCCGTATAATTAAAGTATGCCAGTCCGATATTTTTTGACTCAAGATCCAGTCCGATCTCCTCAATGCAGTCATTGAAGTATTCACCAACATTGATTTTGGCAAAATTGTACGGTATACGGTTCGTATCGATCTTCGCATAGAGCGTCAGCTCATTGATAAGCGTATCCATCTCATTTGCTTTATTATAAATTGTCCGGATATACTTATCCCGTTTTTCCGGGGTATCCGCAACACCGTCCATCAATCCTTCCGCATATCCTTTTACCGCAGTGATCGGCGTTTTCAGATCGTGTGCAATGTTGCTGATCAACATTTTATTTTCTTTCTCGCTGTTGATTTTCTCTTCGGCATTGTCTTTCAGCCTCTGCCGCATCTCTTCAAAACTTGTGCAGAGTTCCCCGATCTCATCCCTGCTCTCTGCCTCGATCGTAAAATCAAGATTGCCCTCCTTGATATTCTGTGCGGCAGCCTGCAATTTTTTGATTGGATTGATCAGGCTGGTATAAATCCATACCGTCAGCATACATGCTGTCAGAACAAGGATCAGCACAATGGAAACCATAATATCGATCAGAAGACTTTTTAATTCAGGAACCATCTCCTCTAATCTGGTCACGATAAAAATGCTGCCCTTTGCACTATCCGGATAAACAAAATCAATCTGTTTTACCAGTGCCTGCTCCTCACCATCCATGTATGTCCCGGAATCCGCATTGCCATCGGCACTTCCATACTCCGGAAGCTCCGTCAAAAGCGATGTCCCTGCGCTTTTTCCTATATATACCAGCTCCTGTCCTTTCCTGACGATCAGATAGGATGCTTTTTCTTCCAACTGCTGGTTGATCTTCTCAAGGTATGCTCCATCCTCCAGTTTCTCAGGCTGGTTGTCTGCCACCTTGTATACTTCCCGATAAATCTCCCTTGTAAACCGGCTCAGAAGCTGGACAGAATTGGAAAAATAACTGTATCCGTCCCCTTCGACACCATAGGTCTGCTCGATTGCCCGCATCTGAATGTGCTGCATACTGAACAAAACCAGCGTCGCAAGGAAAATCGGTACAAATATAATGATGCAGAATGAAATAATAATCTTATTCTTAAACTTCATACGCTTTCCTTCTATGAATGTCTGTGTTTCTACCCATGTTCCCCCACTTTTGTATCCATAGAAATAATAGAATGCACACTTCGTGAACATTCTATTATTATGAATAAAAATAGGTCACAAGGATAAACCCTATGACCTATTATAGCATGAACCGTCCGAAATCCTATGACATTTTCCGAAAAAGATTCTAAACTTTTCATAAATTAATCTGCTCAACGCTGATTATAAATATTTCTTTAATGCTTCCGCCTTATCTGTTGCTTCCCAAGGAAGATTTAAGTCTGTACGTCCGAAATGTCCGTATGCTGCTGTTCCACGGTAAATTGGTCTTCTTAAGTCAAGCATTTTGATGATTCCTGCCGGGCGGAGATCAAAGTTCTCACGAACGATCTCAACCAGTTTTTCATCAGAAAGTTTTCCTGTTCCAAAAGTATCTACCATGATAGAGGTTGGCTGTGCAACACCGATTGCGTAAGACAACTGAATCTCACATTTTTCTGCAAGACCTGCTGCTACAATGTTCTTTGCAACGTAACGTGCTGCGTAAGCTGCAGAACGGTCAACCTTTGTACAGTCTTTTCCGGAGAAAGCTCCGCCGCCGTGACGGGCATATCCACCGTAGGTATCTACGATAATTTTACGTCCGGTAAGACCTGCATCACCGTGTGGTCCACCGATCACAAAACGTCCGGTTGGGTTGATGAAGAATTTTGTCTCTGCATCTACTAATTCTGTTGGAAGAATTGGATCAAATACATATTTTTTGATATCCTCATGGACCTGTTCCTGTGTAACGTCCTCATCATGCTGGGTGGATAATACAACTGCCTCTAATCTCTTTGGCTTGCCATTCTCATCATACTCTACGGAAACCTGTGTTTTTCCGTCTGGTCTTAAATATTTTAATGTGCCGTCTTTGCGCACTTTTGTAAGCTGTAAAGCAAGTTTGTGTGCAAGGGAGATCGGATATGGCATTAACTCCGGTGTCTCATTTGTTGCGTAACCAAACATCATACCCTGATCGCCGGCACCAATTGCCTCTAACTGCTCGTCAGACATTTTGTTTTCTTTTGCTTCTAATGCTTTGTCAACACCCATAGCGATATCCGGAGACTGCTGGTCAAGCGCTACCATCACTGCACATGTATGTCCGTCAAAACCTGTTTTTGCGTCGTTGTATCCGATCTCATTGACTGTTTTACGAACGATGGAAGGAATATCTAACTGTGCTTTTGTTGTAATCTCACCTGTTACAAGCACAAATCCTGTACAGCTTGCTGTCTCACATGCTACACGGCTCATTGGATCCTGTTCCATACATGCATCAAGGATGGCATCAGAGATGGCATCACACATTTTGTCCGGATGTCCTTCTGTAACGGACTCGGATGTGAATAATAATTTTTCCATTTGTTCTTTCCTTTCTTCTGGCTGTTCATTTGGTAACTAAAAAACTCCGCTGTCACAAACAAGCGGAGTTAATAAATCATCAGATTATCAAATCCTCTTATTGTTCGAACTATAAAATATAGTCTTGGATAAATCATCCAATTATTTGCTCGCTCAGGTAGGCACCTTCCGTAGAGGGGTTGCCGTGACTTCATAGATCCTATGTATCTCCATCACTCTGAATAAGAAAATTTTCCGTAATTAAAAATCTCTTTCTAATTACATCTTATACAATATTGAATTTTCAAATCTGTTTACACAGACTGAAACATAAACTGTTTCAAATCTCACGTGCTATACAATACTATCTAACCGCCTCTCTGTCAAGAGTTTTTTCAAAATGATATACAAACCATGTGGAATGTATACTACTATTTGTTCTTTCTAAAAAACTATATTTTATGGGAATTTCTGCCAGCAGTATCTATTGACTTTCATTTTGTGCAATCTTATACTATTTTATAATAAAATGTATAGATTGGGGTATGCAAATGACAAAATATTATCCAACGGATGAATTAGTACCAGGGATGGTAACTGCTGGAGAAGTCCGTACCAAAGGCGGTCAGTTGATCGTTGAAAATGGAGTTTCTCTCACGGATCGTCTCATTTCCCGCATTAAATTTTATGCGATCCCGCAGGTATCGGTCACAGAAGATCCAATTCCTGCCACAAAAAAAGAGGAACAAGTCGAAGTTCCTTCCCATGTTGTAAAACCGGAAGCCCAGGCACCTTCTTATTCGCAGAAGGTTGTCTGCTCTAAAGAATTCCAGAATTTTCAGATTTCCTATTCCAGAGTAATCGCCACTTACCGCACGGTTCTGGAAGATTGTGTCATCTATCATAAGTCTTTAAATTATGAACAGCTTCTGTCTGATACGAAGGAATTATATTATTCCTGCAAAACATCCTTAGAACTTTTTGATATGCTTCACAATATGCGCTCCGTGGAGGATTCCGTTTATGCCCATTCATTGAATGTCTCACTGATCAGCCGCAGACTTGGACGCTGGTTAAAGTTTTCACCCGAAGAATTAGACACACTGACCTTAGCAGGCGCCTTACATGATATTGGAAAATTAAAAATTCCTGCCGAAGTTCTCAATAAGCCTGGAAAATATACCGATGAGGAATTTGCCCTTGTAAAACAGCATCCAAAATTTGGTTATGACATATTAAAATCACTCCCATTAGACTCTCACGTGAAAAAAGCAGTTCTCTGCCATCACGAGAGAAGTGACGGCAGTGGTTATCCAACCGGTTTGTCTCAATCCGATATTGATGAATATGCGGCAATTGTTTCCATCGCAGACGTATACGATGCCATGACCGCTGCGCGCTCATACCGCGCACCGCTCTGTGTCTTCCAGGTAATTAACAATTTTGAACATGATGGTCTTTCCAAATATAATCCAAAATTTATTCTGACATTCCTGTCCCACATTGCAGGCACTTATCAGAATAATCGTGTTCTCCTCAATGACGGAAGAGTCGCTAATATTGTAATGCTAAACCGTAACCGCTTATCAAAACCGATCATCCAGCTGATGGATGGAAGCTGCATTGATCTTTCGACTCAGCCTGACCTTCACATCCAATCGGTGTTATAACCGGAGTTTAACGGACGTAGTGCCGCAGATTCTGCAGTGCTTTCTCAGGGTTTGAAGGGCAGATATAAGCGTCCTCTCACAAGTCATGATCTTATAGGTTTATGAAAAGGAAAACGGTACAGACGAAATATGATGTTCCTGCTCGCCGGGCATTCCGACAAGCCTCGGAAGAGTCTTGTCTCCATGGCTCACAAAGGAAATCATATTTGTCTGTACCGTTTTTCTTTCATTTACGCTGTGAATGACTTGTGAGAGGACGCTTATATTTGCCCAATCAACATCATGAATCGCACCACAAAATCTGCAATTTACGTTATGGAACTCACGGTTATGGGATGAGTGCCTATAGGATCAAAACTCAATCTGCATTCTTGAAATAAATGAATTAGGTTTTTTTAATGAATTTTAACGGAATAAAATAGAATTGTATATGTAATTATGGTAGAATATGACATTAATGATTTTGTCAATCGGAATTTACAGGAAGGAAATTAGACACATGGCTGTCGGATTCAAAGTTGCGTTCTTTTACTATCAAATAGGACATGGAGATTTTCTACACTCCTTTTTCTCAACAGTTTCTTATAATTTAGAAAACGGGAAATGGGGTAGCAGATTCCCAACGATTATGAATGAGCTATATCAAGGAACATTGGATAAAGATAACGTCGAAACAGCCATAGAGGAACTGAAAAAGATTCAGTTAGAGCTCCAAGCGTTTAGTCCGGATAAGGTGGTTTGGGATATTGACGATTTGTCTAATCAACCGCCTTGGGGCAAAAATATCAGCAATGATATTACCAACCTATCTAATTACTTTGTGACAAGCGATGGAGAAGACTTCATTACGATATTTTTCAACGCCTTGGAAAAAGCAAAAAAAATGCAAATTGATTTGACTATTGAGAACGTATAAGGAGAGCGCAGACAGATTCCAGTTTGGAGAATTGAAAAAAACGGAATTTACCTATTAAGACATATAAACTCTTGACAATAAAGCTCCTATATAGTATGTTTTTAATAAACTACTATATAGGAGCTTTTGTATGGAAATGAATGGAGGATTTCTTGTCACCAAAATAAAACAGCTTGGAGACCGGATTTTCGAGAAGATTCTCAGTGAAAAGAATATTGATGCGTTTAATGGAGCCCAGGGGCGTATTCTTTATGTGCTGTGGCAGGAGGATGGTATCTCAATCAGGTCACTCTCGACTAAATGCGGATTAGCGATAACATCTCTTACTACGATGCTGGAAAGAATGGAAAATCAAGGGCTGATAAGCCGTGTTCAGTCTGAAA
>ERZ1106964.431-NODE-431-length-45872-cov-4.687125_pt1 | contig 45872 bp, 36 predicted proteins | sample MGYA00403682_ERZ1106964 | MGnify/ENA primary metagenome ERZ1106964 (study PRJEB35170, sample SAMEA104062451) | human gut metagenome | biome: human gut; feature: human-associated habitat; material: faeces | place: Denmark | collected 2013-04-10 ...
TCGAAGTTCCGATTTACTCTTCCTTCCGTGAAGGTCTGAATGTGTCCGAGTTCTTTATCTCCACTCACGGCGTGCGGAAAGGTCTGACCGATACCGCCCTGAAGACGGCTGAATCGGGTTACCTGACCCGTCGTCTGGTCGACGTAGCTCAGGATGTCGTCATCATTGAGGAAGACTGCGGAACCGACCGCGGCTATCTGGTTGAGGATATTGTTGACCGCAAGACCAACACGATCCTTGAACCGCTGGCTGAACGCTTAATCGGCCGTTACAGCCAGGATGCGATCGTCGATCCGAACACCGGCGAAATTCTGGTTGAAGCGGATACCTACATGGATGAAGCGATGGCGCAGAAGGTGGTCAATGCCGGCGTCACCAAGGCTTATATCCGCAATACGTTCACCTGCGAAAGCGTCAACGGCGTCTGCCGCAAGTGCTATGGCCGCAACATGGCGACTGGCAAACTGGCGGAAGCCGGCGAAGCGATCGGCATCATGGCCGCGCAGTCCATTGGTGAACCGGGCACACAGCTGACCATGCGTACGTTCCATACCGGCGGCGTAGCCGGCGGCGATATCACACAGGGTCTTCCCCGTGTCGAGGAGCTTTTCGAGGCAAGACGCCCGAAGGGACTTGCGATCATTGCTGAATTTGGTGGTGTTGTCACAATTAAAGATACCAAGAAGAAACGTGAGATCATCGTTACTGATCCGGAGACCGGAAACTCCAAGACTTATCTGATCCCGTATGGTTCCAGAATCAAAGTTACGGACGGACAGGTTCTCGAGGCCGGTGACGTTCTCACAGAAGGTAGCATCAACCCGCACGACCTGTTAAAGGTTAAGGGCGTTCGTGCCGTACAGGATTACATGATCCGTGAGGTACAGCGTGTTTACCGTTTACAGGGTGTAGAGATCAACGATAAGCATATCGAGATGATCGTGCGTCAGATGTTAAAGAAGATCCGTATCGAGGAGAGCGGCGATTCCGACGTTCTTCCGGGCGTATCCATGGATGTTCTTGATTTCAACGAGATGAACGAGGAGCTCATCGCTGCAGGCAAACAGCCGGCAGAGGGCAAACAGGTCATGCTCGGTATCACAAAGGCATCCCTTGCAACCGATTCCTTCTTATCCGCTGCATCCTTCCAGGAGACCACAAAGGTTCTTACTGAGGCTGCGATCAACGGCAAAGTAGATCACCTGATCGGTCTGAAAGAGAATGTTATCATCGGTAAGCTCATCCCGGCTGGTACCGGTATGAAGCGTTACCGCAACATCAAGCTCAGCACCGGCGAGATCGAGGAGAAGAAGCCGGAGCCGGAAGTTCAGACTGCTGCTGAGCCGCAGGAGGAGACAGAAGCTCCGATTGAAGAGGCTGAGAAGATCATTCTCAACGAGGATGACACACAGGAAGTTGATGAATAATCGATTATAATGTGTAAAGTTTTATGAAAACAGGCGATCGTGCAGGTTTTCAGAACAGACAAGTTTATATTGTGGGGAAGTTCCTGGAAACAGGAACTTTCCCATAGGCTGATGCATACTCAAACAGCGAGGAGAACATGCGAGATCATGTTTTTCCTCGCTGTTTGAGTATACGGAAGGTTAGAGACAGGCAACTTTTACCAGGGGATATCTGGAAGGATTTCTTTCATTTGCGGATCTTATGATGGTTCGACCTGAATTTCAGGCTTATGTTTTATAGTCTGTATGCAAAGTGCAGACTGATTGGAGTGTTTTATATGATTACAATATTATCGAGCTTATTTATAAAAAACAGAGATCAGGTCGGAGACGGCAATGTGCGCCGCGCCTACGGAATGCTCTGCAGCATCGTCGGGATCGCACTCAACGTCTGCCTGTTTGCCGGCAAGTACCTGGCGGGAGTGATCAGCGGATCGATCGCCATCACGGCGGATGCGTTTAACAACCTGTCAGATGCAGGATCATCATTTATCTCCCTGGTGGGGTTCAAATTTTCGGGCATGAAGGCAGATGCGGACCATCCGTTCGGACACGGTAGGATCGAGTATGTGTCCGGCTTCGGCGTTTCCATGATCATCATCCTGATGGGATTTGAGCTCTTAAAGACATCGGTCGGGAAGATCTTTCATCCGGAACCGGTCGAGACAAGCACTCTGGCGGTCGGAATCCTCATTGTCTCTATCTGCGTGAAGGCATATATGTTCTTCTATAACCGTTCCGTGGGAACGAAGATCCAGTCGGAGACGATGAAGGCGACAGCGATGGACAGTATGAGTGACTCCATCGCGACAACGGCAGTCCTGGTCTCGATGGGGATCGCGTATGCGACGGGAGTCAACGTGGACGGATGGTGCGGATGTCTGGTTGCATGCTTTGTTCTCTACGCGGGATATGGCGCTGCGAAGGATACTTTAAATCCACTCCTCGGAGAGGCACCGTCAAAAGAATTTGTCGATGAGATCAAGTCCATCGTACTCGCGCATCCGGAGATCCTTGGGATCCACGATCTTGTGGTACATGACTACGGCCCGGGAAGACGCATGATCTCCCTGCACGGGGAAGTATCCGGTGACAGCGATATTTTTGAGATCCACGATGTGATCGACAGGATCGAGAAAGAATTAAAGAGAAAACTCGGCTGTGAAGCTGTGATCCATATGGACCCGATCGTTGTCAATGACGAGAAGATTAACGAGACGAAAAAAGAGGTCGTGGAGATGATCCGGGAAAATTTCCCGGGTGTCACGATCCACGATTTCCGGATGGTGCAGGGACCAACCCACACGAACCTGATCTTCGACGCAGCCGTTCCGTTCCAATATGGAAAGACAAACGAGGAAGTAAAGAAAGGGATCGCGAAGCTGATCACAGAGAAGTGGAGCAACTATTATGCGGTGATCCAGGCGGAGCAGTCGTATACGGAATAGGAAAGAAATGATAACAGAATCCTGAAGAATTACGGAAAAAATATAAATCCGACATACAAATGAATTGCGGAAGAGAGCGGAACCTGTTATATTGTCAATAGATGCTGCCTGAAGATACAGGCGAAAAAGGTCTTGCGCCGGAAAGGCGTCCGGACGGTAAAAACAAGGAGGTCTCTCTTATGAAAAAGTGGAAAATGGTCCTGACAGCTGCGATGCCGCTTGCAATGGCACTCTCGTTCCCTGCATTTGCGGGTGAGTGGCAGGAAGACATGAACGGCTGGAAATACCAGAATGATGACGGTTCCTACTGTAGAAACGGCTGGTACTGGCTGGATGGTGATCATGACGGCTGGGCACAGTGCTATTATTTCGGAAATACCGGATATGCGATGACTGATTACGGTCGTGCGGACGGTTATGAGATCGACAAGAATGGCGCGTGGAGCGTAAACAGTGTAACCCAGGTGAAGTCGGTTCTGACTGATGTGGAAGAGAATGATCCGGAGGCCATGGAAGTTTACGAGGAAGCGCAGCAGTTAAATGAAACGCTCAAGAGCGAAAATATCGATGTGAACTACCGGATTACAACATCTTATCTTGATGAAACTCTGGATATGACTATGGACATGAACATCAAGATGAGGGAGACGGAAGACGGAAACATCGAATTCCTCTGCGACGGAACATCCAATACACTGGGAACAGAGGTGCCGATCGAGATGTTCTATACGGGCGGCAACATGTATGTGGACATGATGGGAATTAAATATAAGCAGCCGATGTCTTTGGAAGATGCTGCAAAGCAGGCGACCCAGCTCGATATGAACCTGGGTACAGATGTGATCAAAGGTCTAAGAATGTATCAGAACGGCGATACAAAGAAACTTGCCTACAACATCAACGAAGATAAGATCAATGAAGTGATCCAGGCGATCACCGGTGCGACAGCAGAGACATATGCGACTCTCGGTGTTGGCATGGACATGAAGGTCAACGAGGCAAACGGCGAGATGACGATCAACAAAGATGGCTACTACGAGAACATGAAGATCTTCATGGATGTTACAATGAACATTACAGATATGGAGACATCTGAGGTCGATGTGATGAACTACAAGATCGACATGAACATGGACTGCAAGAATCCGGGTAAGGAAGTTCTCTTTGAACTCCCGTCCACAGACGGATTTGAGGAGCTGAATCTTCTGGATCTGACAGGTGAGGAGCAGGAGTAAAAACGGTACATCAGTCTGGGCTCTGCGGATAGACGGCAGACGGGACAAACCTGTAATAAATACAAATGAAGAGTGAATGCCGGAAATAATGCCGGAGAAAACGGGCGCTGCCTTTGAATCCTTATGGATCCAGGCAGCGCCTGTTTATATACGGTGCGCCGGGGGCAGATGGATTCACACAATGGATTCACACAACATGAGAGAACTTTAAGAGAGCTGCCGGTATAAAATATGAAATATTCGGACAGATTTTACAGGATCTCATATATTGATAAAAAGGGACAACAGAGGGAATGTATGGCTTCTGTCAGTTTATGCATGATCGTCCGCAATGAAGAACAGGTCCTTGGAAGATGCCTTTCCGGTGTGAAAGATTTTGCGGATGAGATCATCATTGTCGATACCGGTTCAAACGACAAAACAAAGGAAATCGCGTCATTGTTTACGGATCAGATCTATGATTTTCCCTGGATCGATGATTTTGCGGCGGCGAGGAATTTTGCGTTTCAGAAAGGAACGGGAGACTATCTTTTCTGGCTGGATGCGGATGATGTGATCACGGAAGAAGAGCAAAAGAAACTGATGAAACTAAAAATGCGTCTGGATCAGGAGAAACCGGACGTGGTGATGATGAAATATGCAGTTGGATATGACGGAAGCGGAAGTCCGTCATTTTTCTTTTATCGGGAACGTCTTCTGAGAAGATGCGAAAGAGCGGTATGGAAAGGGCGGATCCATGAGGTGATCGAACCGTTTGGAAAGACAGTGCGGGAAGATATTCTGATCGAACATCGGAAGATCGGGACGGGAGATCCAGACCGCAATCTCAGGATCTTTGAAAAGATGATACGGGAGAAGGGAAAAATCGCGGGCCTGACTGCGCGTGAACACTATTACTATGGAAAGGAACTGTATTACCATAAACGATATAAAGAGGCGGCCGGTGTGTTTTTGACTTATCTGGAAAGGTCTGACGGCTGGCACATCGACCGGATAGACGCGTGCAGGCACGGGGCATTTTGCATGTATCAGCTGGGAAAGCGGGATGAGGCACTTTCTTTTCTGCTCATGGGTCTGCGGGAAGGAATTCCGGGACCGGAACTCTGCTGTGATCTTGGATGGTGGTTCTTTTCCGGAAAGCGGTATGCGGATGCGGAATTCTGGTACCGCCAGGCACTGAAAACGGGAAGATTGGCCGGGGAGGAAGGATTTATCATGCCGGAATACCGCGGGTATATTCCGTATCTCCAGCTTTGCGTATGCCTTGACCGGATGGGGGAGAGAAAAAAAGCGTGCTGGTATAACGAGCTGGCGGAACGATGCCATCCGGGAACGGAGGCGTGCAGAAAGAACCGGGAATATTTTGCACGGATCGGAATGAGAAAATAAAAATGCTGCGGCAGGATCAAGGCCGCGGATGGAGCGATAAAGAGAGCAGGAACGAATATGGACGGGCAGCATAAAGTATAGTAAACGGATATCCGGTTACGGAATATTCGTGAAAAATAAGGAGAAGGAGATTCAGATATGAGAAATATGGATTATGATCCTTATCGTGATGCCGGCTGTATAGGGGAGCGAAATCGCTGTGAAAATGGATGCCAGGGCGCGGGATGCGGCGGAAACTGCGGACGGCCGGGTGGAAACTGCTGCTGCAGAGGTCCGATGGGGCCGAGAGGTCCGCAGGGATGCCCGGGGCCGATGGGGCCGATAGGGCCACAGGGACCGACCGGTCCGCAGGGATTTCCTGGATATGACGGTGCGCAGGGGCCGATTGGTCCGACAGGGGCGCAGGGCCCGGTGGGAGCGACAGGAGCGCAAGGTCCGGTAGGAGCGACTGGTCCAACCGGAGCAGCAGGCCCGGCAGGCCCAGCTGGAGAGGCAGGAGCGCAGGGCCCGGTGGGAGCAACAGGAGCAACCGGAGCAGCAGGTCCGGCGGGTCCGGCTGGAGCGACAGGAGCGCAGGGTCCGGCGGGAGCGACGGGACCGACAGGAGCAACCGGAGCGGTAGGCCCGACAGGACCGACTGGAGCAACCGGCCCGGCAGGCCCAACAGGGGCGACAGGCCCAACGGGAGCAACTGGTCCAACAGGCCCGGCAGGAACCGTGACAGCGGCAGCTCCGGTCGCGGACGCGACGAGCACGGAAGATGTGGTAGCTCAGCTGAATGCCCTGATGGCAAGCCTTCGGACTGCAGGTCTTCTGGCAGTCGATGATTGAGAATGCCCGGAGAGGAGATCTACAGCCGGATCTCCTCTCCGGTTCTTGCATGGAAGAACTACATATGATAAAATGCAGTAGGAGACAGCAGGTGAACATGCGTGTTTCATGACAGCAGAAAACTGCGCAGCACGTTATGACAGAATTTCAGGAGGCAGAAATGAGTGAAAAGATACAGTACGGGATCGATCCGGACGAATATGTAAAAAATAATCCCTTTATGGAATATACGAATATGAAGATCGAAAAGATCTCACCGGAGTGCAGCGAGATCAGCATGAAGATCACACATGGCGTCACAAATCTGATGGGAATGGTACATGGCGGAATGCTCTATGCACTCGCAGATGTGGTCACGGGACTGACGGCGAGAGCAGATGGAAAGAAGTATGTGACTCAGAGCGCACATGTGAATTTTATCCGGAACGTATCGGAGGGGACTGTCCATGCGAAGGGGATCCTGGTCCGCCGTGGCCGTACGATCACGATCGTGCGGAGTGAGGTGACAGATGAGAAAGGAAATCTCCTTGCAGATGTGACGGTGGACATGTTCTGCCTGGGAGAAAAATAATGGTAAGAAAATACTGTGAACGGCAGCATGGTACTGGACCATGGATGCGGTACCTGACAACACAGGCGCATGCCCGGGATGTGCGGCTGTGGAATGGGGCAGGAAACGGATGATCCCGAGAGATAAAAATGATGGAAAATCCGCTTGGAAAACAGACAAAAACAGCAAAAATCACAAAGGTTAAAAATGAGACAACTCATCCAGGCGTGTCATGGTCGGAAAATGCCGTATTTTCAAAGAAAATTTAAGGTTTCACCTTGACATGCGGAAAATCTCTGTATATAATAATGGGGCGTGCATCGGGTACGTCCCGTTTTTTTGTGCGCATAAAGGCTGAAAGCAGCAACCAACAGTCAATATCACAGGAGGTGAAAAGAATGCCAACATTTAACCAGTTAGTAAGAAAAGGTAGAGAGACTGCTGTAAAGAAATCTACAGCTCCGGCACTCCAGAAAGGATACAATTCCCTTCATAAGAAAGCCACAGATACATCTGCTCCGCAGAAGAGAGGTGTATGCACAGCTGTTAAGACTGCAACTCCTAAGAAGCCGAACTCCGCTCTTAGAAAGATTGCCAGAGTACGTCTTTCCAACGGTATTGAAGTAACAAGCTATATCCCGGGTGAGGGACATAACCTTCAGGAGCACTCCGTTGTTCTGATCCGTGGTGGTCGTGTTAAGGACCTTCCGGGTACCAGATACCACATCATCAGAGGTACTCTTGATACTGCAGGCGTTGCCAACAGAAGACAGGCTCGCTCCAAGTACGGCGCAAAGAGACCGAAAGATAAGAAGTAATTGCTTCGCAATTACTGCTACTCAAACGTAGCGGAGTTCGAGTTTCCCGTCTTAACTGGCGGCAGATAAAGACTTGAACAACCGCATAGGGATCACTAACAGGAATAAAGTGAATGCGAATAACGCATATTAGTGCCGGTGGTATTTGACCTGTGGTTGCAGGAAATAGATAGAAAACCGCGCGCGAACACATTTTATGGAAACATGTGAGTACCGATGATATAATTTTTATAATTAAGGAGGGAAGTAACGTGCCACGTAAAGGACATACTCAGAAAAGAGACGTATTAGCAGACCCGCTTTACAGCAACAAAGTTGTAACCAAGCTGATCAACAACATCATGCTTGATGGTAAGAGGGGCGTTGCTCAGAAGATTGTTTATGGCGCTTTCGAAGAGGTCGCTGAGAAGACCGGTAAGGACGCTGTAGAAGTATTCGAAGAGGCTATGAACAACATCATGCCGGTTCTCGAAGTTAAGGCAAAACGTATCGGTGGTGCAACATACCAGGTACCGATCGAGGTCAAGCCGGAGAGAAGACAGGCATTAGGCCTTCGCTGGATCACTCTCTATTCCCGTAAGAGAAGCGAGAAGACCCAGGTAGAGAGACTTGCAAACGAGATTATGGATGCAGCTAACAACACAGGCGCATCTGTAAAGAAGAAAGAGGAAATGCATAAGATGGCTGAGGCTAACAAGGCATTTGCTCACTACAGATTCTAATAGGAGGAAAAATCCTTGGCTGGAAGAGAATATCCGTTAGAGAGAACCAGAAATATCGGAATCATGGCTCATATCGATGCTGGTAAGACAACAACGACAGAGCGTATCCTTTATTATACTGGTATTAACTATAAGATCGGTGATACTCACGAAGGTACAGCTACCATGGACTGGATGGAGCAGGAGCAGGAGAGAGGTATCACAATCACATCCGCAGCTACGACTTGTCACTGGACACTCCAGGAAAAGACAAAGCCGAAGGCTGGCGCACTTGAGCACCGTATCAACATCATCGATACACCAGGCCACGTAGACTTCACTGTTGAGGTTGAGCGTTCCCTCCGTGTACTTGATGGCGCTGTCGGCGTTTTCTGCGCAAAGGGTGGTGTAGAGCCGCAGTCTGAGAATGTATGGCGTCAGGCTGATACCTACAATGTACCGAGAATGGCATTCGTCAACAAGATGGATATCCTTGGTGCAAACTTCTACGCTTGTGTAGATCAGATTCGCAACAGACTTGGCAAGAATGCAATCTGCATTCAGCTCCCGATCGGTAAGGAAGACGAGTTCAAGGGAATCATCGACCTGTTCGAAATGCAGGCTTACATCTACAACGATGAAAAGGGTGATGATATCTCCGTAACAGACATTCCGGAAGATATGAAGGATGATGCAGAGCTTTACCACAGCGAGCTCGTTGAGAAGATCTGCGAGCTTGATGATGACCTCATGATGCAGTATCTTGAGGGTGAAGAGCCGACCGTTGACGAGATGAAGAAGGTTCTTCGTAAAGCTACATGTGAGTGTGATGCAGTTCCGGTATGCTGCGGTACAGCATACAGAAACAAGGGCGTACAGAAGCTCCTTGATGCGATCATCGAGTACATGCCGTCTCCGCTTGACATCCCGCCGATCAAAGGTGTTGACCTTGAGGGCAACGAGGTTGTTCGTCATTCTTCCGATGATGAGCCGTTCTCCGCACTTGCATTCAAGATCATGACAGACCCGTTCGTAGGTAAGCTTGCATTCTTCCGTGTTTACTCCGGTACAATGAATTCCGGTTCCTACGTATTAAATGCAACAAAAGACAAAAAAGAGCGTGTTGGCCGTATTCTTCAGATGCATGCAAACAAGAGACACGAGCTTGACAAGGTTTACTCCGGTGATATCGCAGCAGCTGTTGGCTTCAAGTCCACAACGACTGGTGATACAATCTGTGACGAGCAGCATCCGGTAATCCTTGAGTCCATGGTATTCCCAGAGCCGGTTATCGATATCGCAATCGAGCCGAAGACAAAAGCCGGACAGGATAAGATGGGCGAGGCTCTTGCAAAGCTTGCTGAAGAGGATCCGACATTCCGTGTTCATACAGATACAGAAACAGGCCAGACAATCATCTCCGGTATGGGTGAGCTTCACCTCGAGATCATCGTTGACCGTCTCCTTCGTGAATTCAAGGTAGAGGCAAACGTTGGTGCTCCGCAGGTAGCTTACAAGGAGACAATGACTAAGGCTGTTGATGTAGACAGCAAGTACGCGAAGCAGTCCGGTGGTCGTGGTCAGTACGGTCACTGTAAAGTACACTTCACACCGATGGATCCGAACGGCGAAGAGACATTCAAGTTCACTTCTTCCGTTGTCGGCGGTGCTATTCCGAAGGAATACATCCCGGCTGTCGGCGAAGGTATCGAGGAGGCTACAAAGGCTGGTATCCTTGGCGGATTCCCGGTACTCGGCGTAGCTGCAGATGTATACGACGGATCTTACCACGAGGTCGACTCTTCCGAGATGGCATTCCACATTGCCGGATCCATGGCATTCAAGGATGCTATGGCGAAAGGCAACCCGGTACTTCTTGAGCCGATCATGAAGGTTGAGGTTACAATGCCTGAGGAGTACATGGGCGACGTTATCGGTGACGTTAACGCACGTCGTGGACGTATCGAGGGTATGGAAGATATCGGCGGCGGCAAGATGGTTAAGGCATATGTTCCGCTTGCTGAGATGTTTGGCTACTCCACAGACCTTCGTTCCAGAACACAGGGTCGTGGTAACTACTCCATGTTCTTCGAGAAGTACGAGCAGGTACCGAAGAGCGTTCAGGAGAAGATCATCGCTGAGAGAAAGGGCGCTGCGAAATAATCCCGTGGGATTATTTCCGGTTTCCTCTTGCATATAGCAAGAATAGGCTTGAAAAACTTTTTCGAATAGAATATAATAGTATTCAGCCTAAGTTAAATATAATAGCCCAATGGGCGCAAATTAAGGAGGACGTTTTAAAATGGCAAAAGCTAAGTTTGAAAGAACCAAACCGCATTGTAACATTGGTACCATTGGACACGTTGACCATGGTAAAACAACATTAACAGCAGCAATCACAAAAGTTCTTGCAGCAAGAGTTGCAGGTAACACAGCTGAGAACTTTGAAGATATCGATAAAGCTCCGGAAGAGAGAGAGCGTGGAATCACAATCTCCACAGCTCACGTTGAGTATCAGACAGAGAAGAGACACTATGCACACGTTGACTGCCCAGGCCATGCTGACTATGTAAAGAACATGATCACTGGTGCTGCTCAGATGGATGGTGCTATCCTCGTTGTAGCTGCTACTGATGGTGTTATGGCTCAGACAAGAGAGCACATCCTGCTTTCCCGTCAGGTAGGCGTACCGTACATCGTAGTATTCATGAACAAGTGCGATATGGTTGACGATCCGGAGCTTCTTGAGCTCGTAGAGATGGAGATCAGAGACCTTCTTAACGAGTACGAGTTCCCGGGCGATGACACTCCGATCATCCAGGGTTCCGCTCTTAAGGCTCTTGAGGATCCGAACGGTCCGTGGGGCGACAAGATCATGGAACTTATGGACGCTGTAGATAGCTACATTCCGGATCCGGTTCGTGACACAGATAAGCCGTTCCTTATGCCGATCGAGGATGTATTCACAATCACAGGTCGTGGTACAGTTGCTACAGGCCGTGTAGAGCGTGGTACTCTTAAACTCAACGATGAGGTAGAGATCGTTGGTATTCACGAGGAGACTCGTAAGACAGTTGTAACTGGTATCGAGATGTTCCGTAAGCTCCTTGACCAGGCTCAGGCTGGTGATAACATCGGTGCTCTTCTTCGTGGCGTTCAGAGAACAGAGATCCAGAGAGGTCAGTGTCTTGTTAAACCGGGTTCCGTAACCTGCCACAAGAAATTCACAGCTCAGGTTTACGTTCTTACTAAAGACGAGGGTGGCCGTCATACACCGTTCTTCAACAACTATCGTCCGCAGTTCTACTTCAGAACAACAGACGTTACAGGCGTTTGCGAGCTTCCGGAAGGTACAGAGATGTGCATGCCGGGCGACAACGTTGAGATGACAATCGAGCTTATCCATCCGGTAGCTATGGAGCAGGGTCTTCGTTTCGCTATCCGTGAGGGCGGCAGAACTGTTGGTTCCGGTAGAGTTGCTACAATCATCGAGTAATTAATTCGAAATTTAATATATAGTATCTCCGTGAGATATTTGTGTCCAAGCGTAAGAGACCCGCAGAACAAAGTTCTGCGGGTTTTTCTGTATTTTGAAAAAACATCAACAGAACGCTTGATCCGCATCCTTGGAGAACCAACCAGAACCTACAAAGATCGGATTTTCGAATGCTATTATCGGACCGAAAAACGGCATTGGAAGTTTATAATGCGATGGAGCATGTTATGTCACAGCTGATATAGAAGATAAGAGTGTATCTGTCCAAAATGCACATAGATAAAGAAGAAGTGTTGTTTCATAGAGCGTGAAAAGATTATCTGCCCCTAACTGGTTTTATGCTTGACTAACCGATAGTTTGAAGAGTATCCTGTAAAAGAAGATACAAAAAGAATAATGCAGAGAAAGATGTCAGACAATATATAGCGAACATAAAAGGAAACTTATTGTAGAGTATAGAACCAGGGGGCGTAATCATGCAGGCTTTATCAACAGCGAAATCCGGGGAACGGTACACGATTAAATGGATGCTTGGAAATCAGCAGGTGATGGATTTTCTTCACCGCCACGATTTCTGCGAGGGGAATGCGGTTGACGTGATTCAGCAGAACAATGACTGGATGATCATCGGAAATGATGGATGCAGACTTGCAATCGGATGCGAGGTTGCAGACCGGATCCAGGTGTAAAAGAAAGTAAAAGAGTGAGAACGGCGGTTGGAATTTCGATCATGAGATCGGATAGATCCGGCTGCCGTTTCTCTATGTGTAACGGAATGAGAAGAAAACCATATTTATGTGGATCCAAGGTGCCGGAAGCAATCATGTACAAAATTCGAAACGGATGATTTGCCACGTTTGAAAACTGTTTTTACGAAATTCGAATAACAGATGGTTCCTGCTCGGAAAATCCGGGATCGCGAAGGATCGTTGATGCAACTGCGCAGAGTTACCTGTTTACCAGATGTGAGTGACAAGTGCGATGCCTTATGTTATTCTTGGAACAGAATGGTTATCAGGAGAGTGGGGGAAGAATTACAATGGTAAAAATCTATGGAACACTGGGGCCTGCATGTCAGGATGAAAAGATCCTGACGGAAATGTTTGCGCTTGGAATGACCGGAATGAGGTTGAATTTATCCCATGTGACACTGGCAGAATCCGGGGAGCTGATCGGGAAGATGAAGTGGGCGGCAGAATCATGCGGGGTGAAGCCGCAGCTCCTGATCGATCTTCAGGGACCGGAGCTTCGCACAGGGGCGGTTGCGGAGCCAATCCTGCTGAAGAATGAAGAAATCGTGGAGATCTGTGCGGCGGCTGATTGGAAGACTGAAAATGAAAGAAATGACAGATGTGGGGATATGGATCTGATTCGTTCAGCAACGGATCAGAAAGATCAGAAGGTTGTTGAATTTTTAGAAAAAAACAGCAGAGAAGAATTAACGGAAACGGCCGATAAAAAGAAAAACAGTGAAAGTTCGCCGGTGCAAAACCGGACATCTGCTCAGAGGATGTCTGCCCGGATCGAGCTGCCGGATATTACGATCCCATACCTGATTCCAGGGCAGGAGATTCTCCTCGATGATGGGAAAATTCACCTGAAGGTTGTGGAAAATTCGGAGAATATAAAGCCGGGAAGTGGAGAAAAACGGAGATATTTCGCAAAGGTACTCTGGGGTGGACTGTTGAAGAGCAGAAAGAGTGCAGCATTTCCGGGAGCGAAGATCAATTCTCCGACACTGACAAAAGCTGATCTTGAAAATATCCGGCTCGCGAAAGAGATGGGCGTAACAGGAGTCATGCAGCCGTTTGTGCGGGGACGGGAAGATCTGGAATGTGTAAAAAATGCTCTGCAGGAAGCCGGAGCTGAGGATGTGAAGCTTTTTGCAAAGATCGAGAATCTGGACGGAGTACGGAAACTGGAAGAGCTGCTTCCGGGAGCCGATGAGATCGTAATTGCCAGAGGAGATCTTGGAAATGCGGTCCATCTTTGGGACCTTCCCAGTGTGCAGAGAGAAATCTCGCAGAAATGCCAGGCGACCGGAAAACCGTTTATGGTGGTGACGCAGATGCTTGCGTCCATGGAGCGGAACCCTGTTCCGACCCGCGCGGAGGTGAATGATATCTTCCACGCGGTGCTGGACGGTGCTTCGTCCGTTATGGTGACTGGGGAGACTGCGGCCGGAGATTATCCGGTGGAGGTGATCCGGTATCTGGTCAATACGGTGAGAAGTGCGGAACTTGTGAGACACGGGTAGAAAAATGAAGTCAAAAGGCTCTATATCGATCGGTGGTGGATTCCTGGAATCCCACCTGATTGTTGATATAGAGCCTTTATTTACGCGAACAACGAGCCAATGTCCGCGCTTGCGTGAGACCTTGGCAACTGTCCGGATAGATCCGGAAAATATGTGGAGTAACGATGCAGTTCAGTGTGGATCAAAGTGGATTGTCTGCGCTGACCGGTGTTTGGTGGAGACAATACCGGGAACGGTTACGGTTGCGGCAGCGTTTTTGGATTTCACATGCAGGTCCATACAGATTCCGTAAATGTGAGAACAAAAATTACCGGAGTTGCTCCTGACTGCCCGCGAGGAAAATCCGAAGAACATTTTCAGCAGTCCGCTCCAGATTCTCCTTTGCATGCTCCATGGCCTCTTCAAGTGTTATGATGCCGGGGACAGTATCGAAGATCGCGTCAATCCCAAATTTATAGAGAGCTTCACAGCCCTCGCCTTTTGCACCGGCGATCGCAACGACAGGGACGTTCCTGATCTTTTTTGCGCGGGAGGCAACGCCAACCGGGACTTTTCCGAGTGCGGACTGGGAGTCGATCCGGCCTTCTCCGGTGATGACAAGGTCTGCGAGTTTCACGTGCTTATCGAAATTTGTGAGATCCAGGACGAGATCAATCCCGGAACAGATCGTAACCGGAAAATACGGGATAATTCCGCAGAGAAGGCCGCCTGCAGCACCGCTGCCATCGGTTTCCGCTGTGCTGCATTTCAGTTGATCTTTTAATACAGATGCATAGTGATCCAGAGCTGAATCCAGGATCCTGACCTGATCAGGAGTGGCTCCCTTTTGCGGACCGAAAATGGCAGCGGCTCCGGAAGATCCACAGAGTCGGTTTTTCACATCGCATGCAATGACAAATTCACATTCGCTTGCCTCAGTCAGCAGACCAGCTGTGGAGATCTGAGCAAGTTCGCTTAGATGAACACCGCCAGGGGCGAGTTCTTTTCCGGTCTTGTCGAGAAAGGAAATTCCAAGCGCCTGAGCCAGTCCGGCACCGCCATCGGTCGTGGCGCTTCCTCCGAGACCTAAAATGATCTTTTTTACGCCATGTTCCAACGCATGTCGGATCAGCTCTCCGGTTCCGAATGTGGAAGCGCGAAGAGCATCCCGCTCCTTAGGCTTTAACAAGGTAAGTCCGGAGGCTGCCGCAGTCTCGATCACAGCGCTCCCATCCGGCAAAAGTCCATATTCGGCTGTGATAGCCCGTCCCAACGGATCATGCGCGGGAACGCGGACCTTTGTTCCATTCATGGCTGCAACGAGGGCATCTACAGTTCCCTCACCGCCGTCAGCGACGGGAATTTTCGTGACAGCCACATCGGGGATCACGGCTTTTGCGGCAGATTCGATGGTGTCAGTGACTTCACGGGCAGAGCAGCTTCCCTTAAAGGAATCCGCGGCGATCAGTATATTCATGGTTAATTCCTCCTAAAATTGAAGCAAAGATGCCAGGGCAGATCCTCTTTATATGAATTTTAGTATGTATCAAGCGGCGGCTGCACGGAATCCGGCAGCGGGCAGGTGTAGTGTCCGCCGTTTCGCTTTGTGACTTCCTTCTTTGCCGCTTCGATCACGTCCGGGCGGTCCATCGTTCGGATGCAGGAGAGAGCCAGGACTTTTGCGGCAGTCAAGAGACCTTTGTGGGCCAGCGGGCTGCAGGACTGGGCAACCATCTGCCAGGAATGTCCTACATTTCCGACGCACGCGGTAGCAATGTTGATGTTTAAGGTCGGTGCTGCATAGCCGACATCGCCGACATCGGTGGAACCGGCGGTCAGTTTGATCTTATCCGGGTTGAACGGATGGATCTCGGAATCCAGCGGTTTTTCGAGGATCTCTTCGAGACGGTCTTCCCCGTAAGTCTCGATGATCTGTGCGCGGATATTTTCCATTGTGGTTTCCGGATAGGTATTTAAGAATTCTTTCGCCATCGCGTAATCTGCATCATCCCATTTCGGAGCACCGACTTCCTGTAAACACTCATCGGCAACTTTTGCGAGGGCATTGTTCGGAAGGTATTCCGTGAATGCCATGGAAAGTTCACACTCCACGGAGGTATCGGTCATGATGGAGGCGCCGCGGGCAACGTTTTTCACGCGCTCGAAGAGCTCTTTTACCTGGTATACCCACGGGGAACGGACCTCGTAGCGGATCGTTGCGTGATCCTGGACAACGTTCGGGGCAGTTCCGCCTGCATCAATGTAGGCATAATGGATTCTTGCCTCCGGGATCATGTGTTCTCTTAAGTAGTTGCAGCCGACGTTCATGAGTTCTACGGCATCCAGAGCGCTTCTTCCGAGATACGGGGTCGCGCCGGCATGGGAGGCAACGCCTTTAAAATAGAAGTTTGCACCCATGATCGCATTGCTGTGGTTACATTCGACGGCGTTTTTTGTTGCCGGATGCCAGGAGTATACGAAATCAACGTTGTCGAACATTCCGGCGCGGGCCATGAACTGTTTGGCACCGGCACCTTCCTCAGCAGGGCAGCCGAAGTAGATGATCGTTCCGTCTTTCTTATTTGCGATCAGGTATTCTTTCACAGCGATCGCTGCTGCGAGCGCACCGGTTCCGAGTGCGCAGTGACCGCATCCATGGCCGGGAGCGCCTTCCGTCAGAGGTTCTTTGTGCGGATCTGCTGCTTTCTGGCTTAAGGACGAGAGTGCATCGTACTCTCCGAGAATTCCCATGACCGGTTTTCCGGTTCCGTAGGAAAAGGTTCCGGTAAAGCAGGTCGGGATTCCGGCGTCGCCCTCGGTCAGGGTAAAGCCTTCTTCTTTTAAGATGGATTTTAACAGGGCTGCTGATCTTGTCTCGTGGAAAGCGAGTTCCGCGTATTCCCAGATCTTATCGTTGGCATCCAGGATTTTTGCAGATTTCTCGTCGATCACACGGGTGAGAAGTTCCAGGTCTTTGTTCATGTGGGGTCCGTCCTTTCTTTTAGGGTGTGGGCGATGCCGGAGTCTTTTACACTGCACCGCATTATAGGGATAGTTTACTACAGTTTCTGGAAAAGTACAATGGGAAATATGATATGATTGTATTGGCGAAAGTACGCGGTGAGCTTCCGAGCAGGAGCACTCAGGGATGCGGGGATGGTTCCTCTAAGCTCCCGGGAGACTGCTAAAGACGGAAAAACGATGACACAACTCGCTGCGCTCAAACAAGTGTCATCTTTTTTCCAACGCAGTCACCCGGGACCTAAGAGGAGCCAGATCCCCGGATCAAGGTGCTCCTGTTCGGAAGCTCACCGCTGGTAGTTATTGGGAAAATGGAAAAAGCACAGAGGGCAATACTCCTGTGTCTTGCGGCAATTCTGCGGCAGATATTTACCATGCGAGGAAGAACGTGATATAATCGTGACAGTAATGCGAGAAAACTATCTGGATAGATAAAAATCAGGAGGAAATATATATGTCAAAACTGATCTATGTCGCGGATGATGAGAAAAACATCTGTTTTCTGATAGAGAATTTCCTGGAAAAAGAGGGATATGAGGTGGAGTGTTTCGGGGATGGAGAGTCTCTTCTGGAGGCGTTTGAGAAAAAAGCTCCGGATCTCTGTATCCTGGACATTATGATGCCGGGAATGGACGGACTGACGGTCTGCACGCAGATCCGGAAGACGAGCCATGTTCCGATCATCATCGTTTCCGCAAAGGATTCCCCGCTGGACCGCATCACGGGGATCACTCTCGGAAGTGATGACTATATGGTGAAACCGTTCCTGCCGCTGGAACTCGTGACGAGAGTCAAAGCGTTGTTCCGCCGCGTGGATGCGTTCTCCGGACAGGAGGAAGAGTCGAAGGATTCCTATGAGATCGGGGATATCAGACTTTACCCGAAGCGCCGCGCTGCGAAGTTAAAGGATGAAGATTTTGCCTTGACTCCGCTGGAATTTGATTTTCTGTGCCACATGCTGGAGCGGAAGGAACATGCGGCGAGCCGCGATGACCTCTTAAAATCCCTGTGGAAGGTGGACAGCAAGGAAGTAGACACGAGAGCTGTGGATGATATGGTGAAACGTCTCAGAAAGAAGCTGAAGGACCAGAAGAGTACTGTGAAGATCGAGACGGTATGGGGATATGGCTTCCGCCTGACGAGTGGAGGAGAGGAATGAAATTAAGTATCCGGATGAAGATCTTCCTCCCGGTGATGCTGCTTTTGATCGCGTTTCCGGTGGCGGCATGGTTCGTGTTCAGCTATGCGCTGGACGGACATATGATCTACAATGCGAAGCGGGATCTGGGGCAGATGGTGAAGACCGTGGAGGAACTTACGGAGGAGTACAGCAACGTGGATGTGCCGGATGAGAACAGCGCACAGGATGACCGCGGAAGTCTCCTGAATGCCCTGAGAAACTCGGCCCAGACGGAGTCCGGTGAGACGAAGATGCTGGTGATCGGAAAGAATTACCGCGTACTGTATCCGAAAAACTACGATGATCAGCCGGAGATGACCCAGATGTACTCGGAATTCCTGATAAGAATGACAGGAAATGATCCTTCGTTTGAAAGCGGGGAGATCTCCGAGGAGATGATCGGAGATACGAGATATATGCTCTATTTTCTTGATGTGGGGCAGAAACGGTCGGGGCGTGTCCAGAATATCCTGCTGTACTGTCCGATCCATGATACAAGCGTGATCTTACATGAAGTGTCGAGACTGGTGCTCATGATCATGGGGGTCATGGCGGGAGTCTCCATCGTGCTGTTCTGGTTTGTAGCTGGAAGTATCTCAAATCCGGTGAGCCGCCTCTGTGAGGCAGCGCGCGGGATCGGTGAAAAGAAGTTTAAAAAGGTGGAGACCGGGACAAACGTAAAAGAGCTTTATGAACTGGAGAATGAGATCAACCAGATGCAGGACAATCTTTTGAAGGCGGACGAGGCGGAGCGCGTCTTTTTCCAGAATGCGTCCCATGAACTCCGTACCCCGCTCATGTCCATCAGCGGCTATGCCCAGGGGATCCAGCGAGGTGTCTTTGAAGATACATCCCAGGCAGCAGGAGTGATCCTGGATGAGAGCAGCCGTCTGACGGAGGTGGTCGACGGGATCCTGACGCTCACGAGAATGGACCAGATGCGCTACCAGGTTGTTCCGGTGGAGCTGGGGATCCGGGAATATATCGAGGATCAGATCGAGCGGCTGGAAGGTCTTGCTTACCAGAAAAAAATAAAACTGGAATTTTTGCCGGGAGACGAGCATAAGATTATCTCGGATGTGATGCTGCTCGGGCGGGCGTTCTCAAATGTGACATCAAACTGTATCCGCTATGCAAAGGAGACGGTTCAGATTTCTGTGGAAGAGTCGGGGGATCAGCTGAAACTTACGATCCGCGACGATGGACCGGGGATTGCAGAGAATGATCTGCCGCATCTGTTCGACCGTTTTTATAAAGGAAAGAACGGAAATCACGGGCTGGGGCTTTCCATCGCGAAGCGTTCCATGGAATATATGGGAGGCGATATCGCGGCAGAAAGCTCGCCGGACGGTGCCGTGTTTACGATCATACTGCCGCAGGATTGCCGCAGCTTTGCCGTAGAAGAATGGACGGAAGTGTGATAAGATGGTAACAGTTCAGAGGAAGGATTCTCTGTACATGAAAACATGGAAAATATCTGCGGATTTTTGGAAATCTGTTATCAGCTTACATCACAGGAGGACACAATGATGAAGAAGATTTTATTTTTATTCGGTCTTCTGGTATGTCTTGCGGGAATGCCGCTTACGGCCTTTGCGGATAATAAGACTGCGAAGCAGACGTATGAGACAGCAATCTCAGACAACTGGAAAACGATGTTAAAGAACAGTATCGCTCTGGATACGATCAATGCGGAGAATAATACGCATCTGCTGGAATGGCAGGATGTGAAGAATCCGTCGGATGAGGCGGTAAAACTTGTGGATAAGATCCAGAAGCTCCAGGCGGAGCAGGAAGAAGATCAGGAGAGTATGGACCCTTACACAAAGGCGAAGAAATCCTGTGACGCGAAATTAAACGCGGACGGCGCGAATGCGGCGCTCGAGAACATTATCCGGATCCAGAAGGACCGTCTGAGCGATCAGAAGGAACTGCAGGCGCTGTGGGCGAAGGTTGATAAACTGTTAAAGTAGAGCGCAGGTTCAGCTCTGAAAACCGCCTGCCCGGTGGAACAAAGATCTGACAGGAACGGGTTCCGGTGAGCAGGTCCAGAAAAATAACCTGAAACATGGTTTCTTACGAAAGAAAAACGGCTGTGAAGAAAAGAATCACTTCACAGCCGTTTTTGTGCTCATTTTTCTGTAAAAAACATCGGTTTATGGATCTCGCTGGCGGGGCAGGAGAATTTCTGCCATTTCGATACGAGATGTTCAGCCCTGAAAATCCGCCAGGTCCGGGATATATTCCTTCAGGATCTCCGGGTGATAGTTCGCGATGAGTGTTTCCGGGAAGTTTAACTCTTTTAAGAGGGCCTCCGCGCGCGCGTGGTCGCCGACCGATGTCGTAAAGTGTGCATCGCTGTTCATGATGACCGGAACCTTGTAGCTGGCACAGAGCGGGAGAATGATCCTGTCATTTTCATATGCGTGGATGCGGGAACTGCCTGGTGTCAGGGAGGTGTTGTTGAGCTCGATCATGCGGTGGTTGTCCTTTGCGGCTTTTACGACCGCCTCATAGTCCAGTGGAAATTTTCCATCATCCGGATGTCCGAGGATCGTGACATACGGATTTTTTAACGCTGTGAGCACCGCGAAGGTGTTGTCTTCCATTGTTCCCGGTTTCAGGCAGAGGTCATGGAGACTGACGACTGTGTAGGATAAGCGCTTTAACATCCGCTCTGACAGGTCGATGGTTCCGCTGTAGTCCACGATGTTTAATTCACATCCGAATAAAAGACGGACACCCTCTAAGACCGGCGGGATCACATTGAAGTTGCAGAATTGCATTTCCCCGCAGCTTCCCGGCATGGACGGGGCGTGCTCGGTGATGCCGAGGATCGGCAGGTTCTTTAATGCAGCGGCATGGACCATCTCCGTGATGGTTCCGTAGGCATGTCCGCTCGCGATGGTATGGGTATGCAGATCAGCATAATCTTTCATGGTAAATGCCTCCAAAAATATCAGAAAATTCCTGTTTCAGTTCAGAAAAATTTCTACCTGTGTACAGTAATCACTATGCGTTACAGTCTACGGGCATTTCATGCTCGCACACTGTAACGGGATTTTGCCGATGCTTCGCATTCCGAATCGGCAAAATCTGCGACCATAACGGTGTCATACGGAATTTTCAGTTCAGAAAATTCCTACCTGTGTACAGTAATCACTATGCACATTTTATCATAAAATTTTTATGAAAACTATGGCAAATATTCACAGAATATGGTTAAATAGAGGAAGAAATTATCATCCATTCTTATGGCCTTTTTATAGAAATAAGCGGAATAAAAATGGAGGATGAGAAAAGGAGAGATGAAATATGGAATCCATGGACGATTACAAAAAGGAGTTAGAAGCTTCCCTTAAAAAAATTAGAGTTGGCGATGTTGTGACTGGTACCGTGCTTGATGTGACAGATGACGCGGTGATCGTGGACTTAAAGACCTACGCGGACGGCGTGATCCGCAAAGAAGATCTGAGCGAAGATCCTGATTTCAACATGGCGGAGATGATCCATCCGGGTGATGAGATCACGGCGACCGTGATGGCGACAAATGACGGGGAAGGAAACATGGTCCTCTCCAAAAAGGAGGCAAACCAGGTCCTTGCGTGGGATAAACTGAAGACCATGATGGAAGAGCGCACGGTCGTTCCGGTAAAGATCTCTGAGATCGTAAACGCAGGTGCTGTCGCATATCTGGAAGGGATCCGCGGCTTTATCCCGGCTTCCCGCCTCAGCGACGAGTATGTGGAAGATTTAAAGGAATTCGACGGAAAGACGATCGAAGTGACCGTGATCACGGCAGATGAGGAGACACACCGTCTCGTATTATCCGGACGCGAAGCAGCGAGAGAGAAAAAACAGGAAGAGACAAATAAAAAGATCGCAAAATGTGAAGTCGGCGCTGTCATGAACGGCACGGTCGAGACCTTAAAGGATTACGGTGCATTTGTTGAGCTGGAAAACGGACTTACCGGTCTCCTTCACATCTCCCAGATCAGCACAAAGCGGATCAAACATCCGGGTGCGGTGCTGAAAGAGGGACAGAACGTAAAAGTAAAGATCATCTCCACCGCGAACAGCAAGATCAGTCTGTCCATGAAAGAGCTGATCGAGGAGGAAGCGGAGAGAGAAGCTGAGGACACCTACGGATATAAGGAAGAAGGTCAGGCAAGCACAGGTCTTGCGGATCTCTTAAAGGGTCTGAAGCTGTAGCAGGAAAGCGTGAAGACATGGTCGCATGGACGGAACGTTCCCGGCTGCAAAGAAAGGGGGCGTCAGCATGACGAAAGAGTCTGGAGAGTTTGATCAGATCGATCAGTGGAAATCAACGATGTTTTTATACAGCTCCGCGTTAAAATCCATCAACACGAAGATCGAGATCTTAAATAATGAATTTATCCAGTTATACAATTACAACCCGATCGAACACATCACTTCCCGGTTAAAGACGCCGGAGAGCATCGTGAAAAAGCTGAAGCACGATGGATGTGAGGTCACGATCGATAACATGGTGGAGCACTTAAACGACATCGCGGGGATCCGGATCATCTGTTCCTTTATGTCCGATATTTATCCCATCGCGGATATGATCGCCAGACAGGCGGATATTACAGTCCTGCATGTCAAGGACTACATTAAATATCCGAAGGCGAACGGATATAAGAGCTACCATATGGTGGTGACGATCCCGGTCTATCTGTCGGAGGGAAAGAGAGATACGAAGGTTGAGATCCAGATCCGCACCATCGCGATGGACTTCTGGGCGTCCCTGGAACACAAGATCGCTTATAAGTTTGAGGGAAAGGCACCGGATTATCTGGAACGGGAGTTAAAGTCCTGTGCAGATATGGTGGATATGCTGGATATGAAGATGTTCTCCTTAAACCAGGCGATCATGGCCGTCGAGGAGGAAGAGCGCAGGCGTGAGGAAGAAAAGCGCCGCGAGCGTGAGAAAGCAGAAAGAAAACAGGAGGAACTTGCAGGAAACGGTCCGACATAGACCGTTTTCGGCTGTTTTGATGACAGAAAGTTCCAAGACGAAAGATCTGCACTCCGGAAAAGCGGATGCAGAGCGGCCAGTCTGGAGGAAAGATAGATGAGAGTCGTACTACAGAGAGTAAAACATGCGTCGGTACATGTGGACGGGCGGGAGACCGGTTCCATCGGACAGGGATTCCTGATCCTTCTCGGTGTATCTGATGAGGATGATGAGACGATCGCAGATAAAATGGCGGACAAGATCTGCAGACTCCGCATTTTTGAGGATGAGAACGGAAAGACGAACCGCTCTCTTCAGGATGTGGGCGGCGAGATCCTTGTGGTGAGCCAGTTTACACTGTATGCAGACTGCCGGAAGGGCAACCGTCCGAGCTTTACCGGTGCAGGAGCGCCGGACCATGCGAACCGTCTCTATGAATATTTTATGGAACAGTGCAAAAAGCATGTGGAAAAAGTGGCGCACGGGGAGTTTGGAGCGGATATGAAGGTGGATCTGCTGAATGACGGACCGTTTACACTGATGCTGGACAGCAAAGAGCTGTTCTCGAAATAGGATACTATTACACATACGGAGGATTTTTAGAATGAACGGCAAAGATCTTGAAAAAGCACTTCTCTGGGAAGCTCCGCATATCGGCGAAAAAGCGCCGGAGCAGATCCCGGAGGCACAGGATTTCTGTGAGGGATATAAGACATTCTTAAATGAGGGAAAAACAGAGAGAGAATGCGTGAAAAAAGCAGTTACACTCCTGGAAAACGCAGGATATCAGAAATTTGATCCGAAAGCTTCCTACAAAGCAGGGGATAAGATCTACTGGAACAACCGGAAGAAGGCGATCATTGCTTCCACAATCGGAACAAAAGATCTGAACGAGGGATTGAGGATGAACGGTGCCCACATCGATTCCCCGCGCCTGGATTTAAAACCGAATCCGCTGTTTGAGAAGGATGAGATCGCATATTTAAAACCGCACTATTACGGCGGGATCCGCAAATACCAGTGGGGGACCGTGCCGTTATCCATGCATGGCGTCGTTGTAAAAGCTGACGGAGAGGTCGTTGAGATCTCCATCGGCGAAAATGAGGGCGATCCGCAATTCTGCGTGACAGATCTTCTCCCTCATCTCGCTTCCGAACAGAACGGGAGAAAGCTCGCGGAAGGTTTAAAGGGCGAGGAACTCAATATTATCATCGGTTCGATCCCGTACCATGACGAGGAGAACGAGAAAATCAAAAATCCGGCAAAGCTTCTTGCGATGAAGTTACTGAACGAGCGCTACGGGATCACGGAAAAAGATTTCACCCGTGCGGAGATCGAGATGGTCCCGGCATACAAGGCAGTCGATATCGGACTTGACCGCGGACTTGTGGGAGCTTACGGCCAGGATGACCGCGTCTGCGCGTACACAGCTCTGATGGCGGAGATCGGGACAAAGAATCCGGAACACACGACATTTACGATCCTTACGGACAAAGAGGAGATCGGTTCTGTCGGGAATACGGGACTTCACTCGGACTATGTCCATCATGCGGTCGAGGACCTCGCGGAGAGCTTCGGGGCGGACACAAAGACTGTGCTGCGCCATTCCATCTGCCTTTCTTCCGATGTAAACGCGGCTTATGATCCGACGTTCGCGAGTGTATACGAGAGCAGAAACTCGAGTTATGTAAACAAAGGCTGCGTGCTCACAAAATATACAGGCGCGAGAGGAAAGTCCGGCAGCAGCGATGCAAGCGCGGAGACGATGGCAAAGGTCATCGGCATCATGGAAGAGAACGGTGTGTACTGGCAGACCGGTGAGCTCGGTGCAGTTGATGCGGGCGGTGGCGGAACGATCGCCCAGTATGTGGCGATGATGGATGTGGATGTTGTGGACCTCGGCGTTCCGATCCTTTCCATGCACGCACCGTTTGAGCTGGCTTCGAAGCTTGATGTATATAATACATATAAGGCGTTCTGTGCGTTCTATAAATAAATGCGGATGACGGCTGGACCGGCAGGAGCTGTGTCCAGGAGTCGGAAGGACATTTCTAACGCCCCGTTTTGAAAAAATTGAAACATTATTGAAAAACACTCTGGAAGAGATCCTGATGGACGTAAGACATGGAAGATCTTTGCAGAGTGTTTTTATTTACGCGAACGACGAGTCAAAGTCCGCGCTTGCGCGAGACCTTGGCGACTGTCGCGATAACAAGGGGAAACTCGTGAAGCGTTTTTTCACTTGTTTTCTAACACATGTCTTAAATTTCTGTGAACACTCTTTTTTTTCGCGTGACGGTATGTTAGAATGAGTATTACGCGCGGATGTTCCGGAAAACGGGAGACACGCGGGAAATATGAGACAGAATGGAAGGAAAAAGAAAACATGAAAAAAATCATAAAAGCAGGTCTCTGTGTTGCAGCAGCGGCTGTGATCGTAACAGGATGCGGAAATAAGAGTCAGAACACAGAGAGCAGCTCTGCGTCTGAGGAGCAGTCAGCAGCTGCAACTGTTGAGACGGAGACAAAATCCGAGGAAGAGCTTCACGACGAGGAGAGCGTGACTCTCGGAGATTATAAGAACCTGACTTATTCTGCAAAGGTAGAGGAAGTGACGGATGAACAGGTCCAGACAAGATTAAAGGAGCTCTGCGCAGAGTATCCGGTAACGATCGAGGGACGCCCGGCTGCGGAAGGCGATACCGCGAATATCGATTATTCCGGAACAAAGGACGGCGTTGCGTTTGACGGCGGAACTGCAGAAGGTTACGATCTGAAGCTTGGAAGCGGAACTTTCATTGACGGCTTTGAGGACGGTGTGATCGGCATGAACGTCGGAGATGAGAAAGACTTAAACTTAAAGTTCCCGGATAACTACGGAAGCGCAGATCTTGCAGGACAGGAAGTCGTATTCCATGTGAAATTAAACCAGTTAAAATCTGAGTCCGAGAGCAAGGTGGACGATGACCTCGCAAAACGTTATTACAACGATAATACAGCGACTCTTGATCAGTTAAAAGAGGAAGTGTGTGCGGATCTCCAGGCGGAGGCCGACAGCCAGTTCTTCAACGCAGCCGGAAGTGAGCTCTTAAATGAAGTGATCAATAACTCCGAAGTCACAGCAGATCCGGACGCTGTTGATGACATGTTCAACCAGTTAAAGACCACATACTCCAGCTATGCGAGCAGCTATGGTATGGACTTTGACCAGTTCCTCAGCATGTTCCTCGGAACGGATGAGGACGGACTTCGCGATACTGCTGAAAACCTTGTAAAACAGCAGCTCGTTTTAGACGCGATTCAGGCACAGGAAAATCTCTCTGCGACTGAAGATCAGAAAGATAAGCTCGCTGTTATGAATTACTTCAAGAATGCAGCGCAGATGACGGCAACATACGGTGAGGACTCCGCAAACCAGATCTTTGATATGGGTGCTGTCTACTACTACCTGATCGGCAATTCTACTTACGTTGAAGCGCCGGAGACTACTGCAGAGACAACGGAAGCAGAGAATATCTTAGAAGAAGCAGAGACTGTTGCAGAGGAAAGCGAAAGCAGTACGGAAGCAAAATAATACGGACAGGAAATGGTCCGGCTATTCTGCAAAGTGCTGAGCAGAGATACTGACAGCAGAAATGCGATAAGAGAACAATATGAAAAGAAAAGCATTATTTTTTGACATTGACGGAACGCTCTTAGTGGATGCGTCGAAAGAGCTTCCGAAGAGCGCGGCGGCTGCGATCACCGAGGCGCGCCGCGCCGGACATCTGATATTCATCAATTCCGGGCGGACGAGATGCCTGATGAAGGACGTTGAGGGGAAAGTACCGGTCGACGGTTACCTCTGCGGATGCGGAACCTACATAGAAGCGGAAGGAAAAGCCCTGCTTCACAGAAAGATCTCCGCGAAGCGCCGGATGGAGCTCCAGAGAGCGATCCTCGCGTGCAGACTCGACGGGATCCTTGAGGGACCGAAGGTTTGTACGGTCCAGGTCGGCGTCTCCCACATGGAAGAGATCGAACATGTGAAGAATGTGGTATATAAAAACCAGGGACTTGCGAGTGCAGACTGGAATACGGAAGAAGTCGACTTTGATAAGTTCTGTGTGCTGGCGGATGAGAATAGTGATGCGGAGAGCTTCTTAAAGATCCTGGCGCCGGATATGACCGCGATCGACCGGGGACACGGACTCTATGAGTGTGTGCCGACGGGCTATGATAAGGCGACGGCGATGGAAGTGATCCTGAAACACTATGGGGTCGCGAGAGAAGATTCCTACGCCTTCGGTGACAGTATGAATGACCTGGCGATGATCCGCTATGCCGGAAACAGTATCATCATGGAAAAACACGCGAAAGGCCTGGAACCTTACGCGACCTTTATCACGAAGGACGTGGAGGACGACGGGATCGCATGGGCATTTGAAAAACTTCATATCATATAAAAGATGAGTTTTGCGGCAGTTCTGCTTTTGAGTGGGACTGTCGCTTTGCGTTTTCGAAAGCTGTCGAAACTTGCGTTCAAAAACTACTTTTCAATTCTGGAAAAATGTATTATATATTTAAGAAAAAGGAAGCAGACGCGGGAAAGGGCGGCTGCGGACGAGGCGTAAGGGGGACGAAAACAATGAGCATGGAACGACATTACAAAAGTGCTCTGGAAGAAGAAAACCAAAGGCTTCGCGAAGAGAACGACAGGCTGATGGACATTGTGGTACAGATGAAAGGTACACTGAACCGCCTGGTAAAAGCGTATATTACAGAAAGTAAATAGGAGAATGCGGCTGCACAGAACTGATCGGGCAGCCGTGGATAGAAATAACCGCGGATGGCTGCGAAAAGCAGCAGGTCCGCGGTTATTTCGCAGGAATTCAATGTCCTGTTTACTGGACGACACCGGCCGTATTTACAGTCCAGATCGTTCCGTTCGCATCTTTGATATCCTTATATCCACGTCCAAGCTCCGGTTTCGCTGTGGAAGTGGAGGAAGCGGACGCTTTCTGTACATTTCCGGCTGTTCCGACAAGGTAGGTGGTGCCGTTTAAGTCCGCCGGTGCATATCTCTGGTCGGCAGTGGCGTCCTGTCTCTTTCCGTATACATAGAGGATGCCGTCGCGGAGTCCATGGTATCCCTGACCTTTCTTGTCGCCGTCGGTGTGGAAGAACCAGTTCTCGGTTTCACCCGTCTCCTCATTGAAGATCGTCTGTTTTCCTGTCTTCATGATGCCGTCCTCGCCGAAGCAGAAGTTCGCGATCTCATCGTTCGCCACATTCACGACCTGTCTTCCGGTCTTCATGATGCCGAGATCACTGAAAGCGTATTTTTTCGCGTTGATCGTGAAGAGAGAATTCCCCTTTTTCGTGGAAACGTATGGTTTACCTGCTTTAAAGCAGAAGGTGTACACCTCGTCGGCTTCGTGGATCCCGGAAATCCCCTCAATGGAGTGAAAACCTTCGGCGCGTTTTCCGTCTCCGGCCGGCCCGTAGTACTGATAATCTGTGACGTTCGGGACAGCTGCATTGCTGCCGGTTGCGTCAGCATCGCTCCCGGACGGCATCAGGACCCAGCCTGTCTGCATTTTTCCGTCGATGAAGGTGTAGTAATTTCCATCGATCTTCTTGTCATACTGGGTGTTCACCATCTTTCCGTCGGAGTTAAAGTAGTACCAGCTCTCAGAAGATCCCGGCACATGACTGTTTTCCTCCAGGCGGATCCATCCGGTCTTCATCGCCCCGTCTTTTTCTGTTCCAAGATAGTAAGTAGCTCCGTCGATCTCCGTCTTTCCTGTCGCCATATGGCCGGACTCGTCAAAATAGTACCATTTAGAGTCAAATTTTACCCATTTGGAGACAGCGGACTTTCCATCCTTTTCAAAGTAGTACCAGAAGGTATCGGGAGTCTCCGGGGAGTCCGGATCTTCCTCATTCTTTAATTCTACCCATGCACTTGTCACCATTTTTCCTTCGCTGTCCACATAATATTCGTCGATCTTCGCATCGGTCACGATCTGACCGTTCTCACCAAGATAGTACCAGTCTTCCCCGCGCTTTCTCCATGCATCGGTGGTGAGGTACCCGTCTTCATCGTAATAGACCTTCGCATCTCCTTCTGTCACCCATCCGTGGGATGCAGCGTAAGCCGGCAGCCCGGAGACCATTGTCATGAATGCTGCTGCGGATAAGACAGCGGCGATCCTTGTCTGTTTTTTCATAATATCCTTCTCTCCTTTTTGATATGAAATCATGCTCTTGTCCGGCAGGTCAGAAGCTTGTGGACAGGACGGATCGGCAGCAGCTCCTGAGATCATGCCGTACAGTTGTTTTTGTTTACCGGCTGATTATAACAGTCTGTGATGACGGAATTCCAGTGTGGGTTCCTGGCATATCTGGAACACCGTGGAAAGGATTTCACCGGGTGGAAAAAACGGAAAACAAAGGGGAAAAAATGCCCCGGGGATCCCCTGAAAATCCCGTTAAAAACATGATTTACTGGACTGTATGCGGTCCGCATGGTATAATCGAGGAAGGTATACCCGGCGCAGACTCAGCCATGTGTCTGGGGGAAAAGGAAGGTCAATATGGCTGGGATCTGACAGTTTGAGAGAGGAGAAGATTTCACTTATGAGAATGAAAGTTTCTGATTATATTGCCCAGAAGCTGGTAGACGAGGGGATCACCGATGCATTTATGGTGACCGGAGGCGGTGCGATGCACCTGGATGACGGACTCGGACATCAGCCGGGACTTCACTGCTATTTTAACCACCATGAACAGGCATGCGCCATCGCTGCGGAGGCGTATGCGAGAATCCACAACAAGATCGCCGCGCTCTGCGTGACGACAGGCCCTGGCGGAACAAACGCGATCACGGGCGTTGTCGGCGGCTGGCTCGACTCGATCCCGATGCTCGTTTTATCCGGACAGGTCCGCTACGACACGACGGCCCACAGCACAGGTCTGGGGATCCGCGCGATGGGAGATCAGGAATTTGAGATCACAAAGGCAATCGACTGTATGACAAAGTACAGCGAGATGGTGCTGGATCCGATGCGGATCCGCTTCTGCCTGGAAAAGGCCCTTTATCTGGCACAGACAGGAAGACCTGGTCCGTGCTGGCTGGACATCCCGTTAAATGTCCAGGGCGCGTATATCGAGACGGAATCCTTACTGGGATTCGACAAAGATGATTACGAGACGGGCGGCACCGGCTGGTCCGGACATGGAACCGGATGTTCCGGCTGCACGATCTGCATGATGAATAAAATTGAAGGAAAACCGGCGATGATCCCGTCTGATGTGAGCGGACAGGGAGAAAAGCGCGTGAAACTTCCGGATCCTGTGACAGTAGAACAGGCGAGAGAGATCTTAAAGAAGGTCCGCGAGGCAAAACGTCCGGTGATCAATGCCGGAAACGGGATCCGGATCGGAAAAGCGTTTGATGTATTTACAAGAGTCGTGAAAAAGCTCGGGATCCCGGTTGTTACCGGCTGGAACAGCATCGACTGCATGTACGATACAGATCCGCTCTATGTGGGACGTGCCGGACATATGGGCGACCGCGCCGGAAACTTTGCGGTTCAGAACAGTGACCTCTTATTATCGCTGGGAAGCCGTCTTTCCATCCGCCAGGTTGGCTACAATTACCCGACATGGGCGAGAGCAGCGTATGTGATCTACAATGACATCGACGCGGAAGAGTTAAAGAAACCGACGGTCCACGTTGATATGCCGGTCCATGCGGACGTAAAGGATCTTCTCGAGAAGCTGGAACTCGTTCTCGATGAGGAAGAATTTGATCCGAACGGCGGTGCAAAGGACAAAGAGGCAGTGGACAGCTGGATCCGTCAGTGCCAGACCTGGAAAGAAAAATATCCGGTCGTTCTGCCGAAACATTATGAGGCCGGAGATGATGAGCCGGCAAACGTCTACGCGGCGATCAAGGAGATCAGCAAGCGCGTGGAGGAGGATGTGATCACGGTTGTGGGCAACGGCTCCGCGTGCGTGGTAGGCGGACATGCCTATGAGATGAAGAAAGGACAGCGGTTTATCAGCAACTCTGCGATCGCTTCCATGGGTTACGACCTCCCGGCGGCGATCGGTGCATGGGTGGCGGACCATACAAAGGATATTATCCTTGTGACCGGTGACGGAAGCATCCAGATGAACCTTCAGGAACTCCAGACGATCATCCATCACCATATGGGGATCAAGATCTTCCTGATCAACAACGGCGGCTACCACTCCATCCGTCAGACCCAGAGGACCCATTTCCATGAGCCGCTCATCGGAATCGGCGTGGACAGCCATGACTTAAGCTTCCCGAGTATGGAGAAACTTGCCTGGGCTTACGGCTATCCGTATGTGGCGGCGCATCACAACAGCGAGCTTGATGCTGCTGTGGAGAAGACACTTGCGACGGAAGGTCCGGTGATCTGTGAGATCTTTGTTGATATGAAGCAGGGATTTGAGCCAAAGGCATCTGCGAAGATGCTGCCGGACGGAACGATGGTATCTGTACCGCTTGAGGATCTTGCGCCGTTCCTTCCGGAGGAGGAACTCAAGGAGAATATGTATATCCCGCTGGTGGAAAATAAGTAGGTTTGTCAGTGACGCAGGTCTGCGCACTTGCTGCGCAGACCTTAATAAAGGATAGGAATGAAGGCAAAAATCCCATCGGCGCAGCCGATTTGGAATGGATTTTTGCTCGTAGCTGTGAAGGCACTGAACAGCTGCGTTTGTCAGAGGAAAGGGGCAGCATAATATGAATATCATCATGACAGGCGCGACGAGTTTTGTCGGCGCGACGACAGTTCGGGAACTCTTGCGGAGAGGACATATGGTGACTGCCATCGCGCGCCCCGCGTCCTCAAAACTCGGCACGATCCTTGACGGAAACGAGGAGGCGCTTTTATCCGGGCGGCTTCTCGTGACTGAAAACGATCTCTCCGAGCCGGAACAGCTTCTGGAAAAAGTGACAAAGCCGCAGGATGTCTTCTGCCACTTCGGCTGGGGCGGTTCCGGAAGTGCGTCGAGAACAGACCGGGCGCTTCAGAAAAAAAATCTGGAGATCTCCCTGGAGACGATCCGGACTGCGAAGGCACTGGGATGTAAAAAGTTCCTGTTCTCCGGATCCCAGGCAGAATACGGAATGCACCGGGATCTGATCACGGAGGAGACGGCCTGCGAGCCGAAATCCCTCTACGGCGAAGCGAAGCTCGCGATGCGCGAAAAGGGCGAAACGCTCTGCGGGGAGCTCGGCCTGCGTTACATTCACGCGCGGATCTTCAGCGCCTACGGACCGGGAGACCACCCGTGGACGTTAGTCGAATCCTGTCTGGACGCATTTTTGAACAACAGGGAGATGTCCCTCGGCGCCTGCACGCAGAACTGGAATTTCCTCTATATCGATGATCTGGCGAGAGGAATGGCGGCGCTCTGCGAGGCGGAGGAAACGGCATTTGAGGGGATTTCAAATCCTGTCTTTAACTTCGGAGGCGCGGAGACAAAGGTATTAAAGGATTTCGTGGAGGAGATCCATACACTCTGCGGCGGAAAGGGCGAAACCCGATACAATACCCGCGGGGAAAATGCGGAAGGTCTGATCAACCTGATGCCGTCCATTGAGAAATTAAAGGCGGTGACGGGATGGAAGCCGGAAGTCGACTTTAAGACCGGCATTACCCGGATGATCGCACTCAGGAAAAGGACCGTATAGAGAGGAAAAACGGGGAAACTCGGGCAGGACCGGCTGCGGTGGTGCATAGCGGATCCGGATCGACAAAAAATGCCGTGAACACTGCCCGGTATTGACAAAACAGAAAAAATGGTTACAATGATAAAAGTTAAAGATCAGGTAACAATTATTTAAGGAAGAAGAAAATATAACATGAAAAAAATCAGCGTTTTGATTCCATGCTATAACGAGGAGGAGAATGTCGTTCCGATCAGTGAAGCGGTCATCGGCATCATCACAAAAGAGCTGCCGCAGTACGACTACGAGCTGGTCTTTATCGACAATGACTCCACGGATAAGACGAGAGAACTGCTCAGGATGCTCTGTGCAAAGAACCCGAAGATCAAGGCGATCTTCAATGCGAGAAACTTTGGACAGTTCAACTCCCCATATTATGGAATCCTTCAGGTAACCGGTGACTGCGTGATCTCCATGGTCGCAGATTTCCAGGATCCGGTGGAATTGATCCCGAAGTATGTCCATGAATGGGAGAATGGCTATAAGATCGTTATCGGGATCAAGACGAGCAGCAAAGAAAATCCGGTCATGTACTGGCTCAGAAGCTGCTATTACAAACTGATCCGTAAATTGTCTGATGTAGAGCAGATCGAACATTTCACGGGATCCGGTCTCTATGACAGACAGTTTATCGAAGTGTTAAGAAATTTGAATGATCCGACTCCGTTCCTTCGCGGAATTGTCGCGGAGCTTGGATTTAAGAGAAAAGAGATCCCGTATGAACAGCCGAAGCGCCGCGCGGGGAAGACTCACAATGACTTCTATAAATTATACGATGCGGCGATGTTAAGCTTCACCTCCTACACGAAAGCGGGACTGCGCCTTGCGACATTCTTTGGCGCATTTTGCGGCGGGATCAGTTTTCTTGTCGGAATGGTATATCTGATCATGAAGCTCCTCTACTGGGACCGCTTTGCGGCAGGTATGGCGCCGCTTCTGATCGGAATGTGTTTCCTTGGTTCGGTCCAGATCTTCTTTATCGGACTGCTCGGCGAGTATATCATGAGCATCAATACCCGTGTGATGCACCGTCCGCTTGTTGTCGAGGAGGAGCGGATCAATTTTGACACGCCGGCTGCGCAGGAGGAAGTATGAAATACAGTGTTGAAGTGATGAGAGTCCGTGAGCAGACGATCCAGTTAAATGGCTGGGCTGTGGAAAATGACCCGGATTCCGTGATCACATACCGGATCGAGGACGAAGCGGGGAATCCGGTGGATGCGAAGATCGTTCCGACAAGGCGGGACGACGTGAGCCAGATCTACTACAAAAAGATCATCGACCGCGATCTCGGGTTTGATATCCGTTTCCCGTATGAACATGGAAAGATCTACTATCTTGTAATCTGCGGGGAGAAGAAGACGACTCGCGTGAAATACAGCGATATGATGATCCGCAAAAAGACAGGAGCGGCGAACCGCAAAGTCCAGAAACTCATGAACCTGATGAATATGGAGACGGTTCATGTTGCCTGGGATTTCCTGAAAGAGAATGGTCTGAAGGCCCTGATCTTAAAATCGAAGCATAAGATCCAGGGAATCGATGACGATTACGACTACGCAGAGTGGTGGAATCTCACAAAACCGTCGGAGGAAGAGCTGGAAGCGCAGAAAAAAGAGACCTTTGAGTATATGCCGAAGTTCTCCATCGTGATCCCAGTCTATAAGACTCCGGAGAAGTTTTTAAAGGAAATGCTGGATTCCATCGTGGAGCAGACCTACGCAAACTGGGAACTCTGCATCGCGGACGGCAGTCCGGCCGGAGAGAGCGTTGAGAATGTATTAAAGAAATATGCGGAGAAGGATTCCAGGATCCGGTATAAGGTTCTGGGCGAAAATCTCGGAATTTCCGGTAATACCAACGCGGCTCTCGAGATGGCGGAGGGCGATTTTGTTGTCCTTGCGGACCATGATGACCGTCTGACACCGAATGCGCTCTTCGAGTGCGCGAAAAAACTGAATGAAAACAGATCATGTGATGTCCTCTATTCCGATGAGGACAAGCTGGATATGGATGGAGATGAACTGTTTGACCCGCATTTTAAGCCGGATTTCAATCCGGACCTGTTGACGAGCGTCAACTATATCTGCCATCTGTTCGTGGTGAAGAAAGAACTGCTTGATAAAGTCGGCGGTTTCCGGGCGGAGTATGACGGAGCCCAGGATTATGACTTTATCTTCCGCTGTACGGAGAATGCAGAGAAGATCTGCCATATCCCGAAGGTCTTATACCACTGGCGCTGCCATCCGAATTCCACGGCGAGCAACCCGGAGAGCAAGCTTTACGCCTTCACAGCCGGTTCCCGCGCGATCATGGACCACTATAAGAGAGTGGGGATCGAGGCGGAAAAAGTGGAAAAAGGCGTGGACTACGGCATTTATCACACGACATTTAAGATCAAGGGAGATCCGCTTGTCTCCGTGATCATCCCGAACAAGGATCACACCGTCGATCTCGACAACTGTATCCGCCCGATGCTGACGGAAGGGACGTACAAGAACCTCGAGTTTGTCATCGTGGAGAACAACAGCACAGAACAGGCGACATGGACTTACTATGAGAAGATCCAGAAGGAATTCCCGAATGTACGCGTTGTCCGCTGGGAGCGGGAGTTCAACTACTCCGCGATCAACAACTTCGGCGTACAGCATGCAAAGGGCGAATACCTTCTGTTCATGAACAACGATATCGAGCTGATCGCAAAGAACTTTGTCGAGGAGATGCTTGGCTTTGCCCAGAGAGAGGACGTCGGAATTGTCGGCGCAAGACTTCTCTATGAGGATGATACGATCCAGCACGCCGGCGTTGTCATCGGATTCGGAGGCATTGCGGGACACACGTTTATCGGTCTCCACAAATCTGAGAACAGCTACTTCAACCGGGCAATGTGCGCCCAGGATTACAGCGCCGTCACAGCGGCCTGCATGATGAGCAAGCGCTCCGTATTTGACGCCGTGGGCGGATTTACGGAGGAACTTGCCGTCGCATTCAATGATATCGACTATTGCATGAAGGTCAGAAAGCTCGGAAAACTCGTGGTCTATGCTCCGTATGCGGTGCTGCATCATTACGAATCGAAGTCCCGCGGTCTTGAGGACACTCCGGAGAAAGTGGCGAGATTCAACCGCGAGATCGCAACCTTCGCGAAGCGCTGGCCGGATATCTTAAAGAACGGAGATCCTTATTACAACCCGAACCTGACGCTGCGGAAATCAAATTTTGCTCTGCGGGACCTGAAAAAGGAGAAGATCGGGGAACCATATAAACTGGAGGTACCGTTAGACGAATGAAGACAACGATCATAATCCCGAATTATAACGGACTCTCGTTTATGGAACCGTGCTTTGAGGCTCTGGATAGACAGACGACAAAGGATTTTAAGATCCTTGTGGTGGACAACGGATCCACGGACGGAAGTGTGGAGTGGCTGAAGGAGAAACAGATCCCGTCGATCTTTCTTCCGGAGAACACCGGCTTTTCCGGTGCGGTCAATGTCGGGATCAAGGCGGCGGATACTCCGTATGTGATCCTCTTAAATAACGATACGAAAGTGGCTCCGCACTATGTGGAAGCGTTGGAGCGGGCCATGGACCGGTCGGAGAAGATCTTTTCCGTCAGCAGCAAGATGATCCAGATGTATCATCCGGATCTCATGGACGATGCCGGAGATATGTACAGCGTTCTCGGCTGGGCATTCCAGCGAGGCGTTGGACGTCCGGAAGGTCTTTATAAAAAAAGCTGCCGCGTGTTTACGGCCTGTGCCGGCGCGGCGATCTACCGCAGGGAAGTGTTTGAGACGATCGGATACTTCGATGAGATGCACTTCGCGTATCTTGAGGATATCGATGTGGGATATCGTGCGAAGCTTTACGGATATGACAATGTGTTCTGTCCGGAAGCGGTGGTGTACCATGTGGGAAGCGGGACCAGTGGTTCCAAGTATAACTCCTTCAAGGTAAAGCTTGCGGCGAGAAACAATGTCTATTTAAATTATAAGAATATGCGGGGGTGGCAGCTGCTCTTGAATTCCCCGTGTCTTCTGGCCGGTACTTTTGTGAAATTCCTGTTCTTTAAGAAGATGGGATTCGGAAAAGATTATGTGGCCGGGTTCCTTGAGGGGATCAGAACACTGAAAAACTGTAAGCGTGTTCCTTCCTTTAAGGGAAGATTAAAGCGGGAGATCGGGATCCAGATCGAGCTGATCGCCGGCACCGCGGTTTATATTTATGAGTTTTCCAGGAGACAGGCAGCAAAGCTGAAAGTCAAAGCCTGAATTGCAATTCAACGGTTGCTGCAGTGCGCGGGCAGGGAATGTCCGCGTACTGTAACCGATATTTTACGGAAATCTCAGATTTTCTTAAGAAAACGTTTATTTGCAAACAGGAAAAATTTATGTATACTATGTATGCATAATTTTACGATGGCGGTACTATGCTCTGACCGGGCTGTCACCATTACAATGCTGCGGGACAATAAAACCGGCAGCATCTTCCTTGGAAAACAGGGTGAAATCATATGATCAAAGACAATCAAAAGAGCCTCAACCGTTTTCATGTGGTGCTTGATGCCTGCGTGACCGCGTTCTCTTATCTGCTCGCATGGTTTATCGTGATCGGAAGCGGATGGGCGAACCAGCTTGGAAAACGGACACTTGAGGTCGGATTTTATTTTGGCGCGCTGCTCGTTATTATTCCGGCGTATCTGCTTTTGTACTCCTTATTTGGACTGTACACCCCAAAGCGTGTGCTTGGGCGCAGAAACGAATTCGGAAAGATCTTTAAGGCAAACTCGATCGGATTTTTAATTTTCGGTCTTGTCCTGTACCTGGGAAGAAAAGAGCCGCACCTCTACAACTTCTCCCAGAGGCTGGTTGTATATTTCTACGTCCTGAACGTGGCATTTATGACGATCGAGCGGAACGGGATCCGGATCGTGCTCCGGTCCATGCGCTCGAAAGGATACAATCAGAAACATATCCTTTTGGTAGGATATTCCTCCGCGGCAGAAGGTTTTATCGACCGGGTGAATAAGAATCCGGAATGGGGATACAAGATCCGCGGGATCATCGATGATACGAAGGAACGCGGAAGTGAGTATAAGGGAGTTAAGGTCATCGGCTGTGTCGAGGACCTTGATTATATTTTAGAGCAGAACAGTCTTGATGAGATCGCCGTCACACTGAGCCTTGGCGAATATGAAAAGCTCCGCCATATTGTTGCGCTCTGTGAAAAATCCGGCGTACACACGAAATTTATCCCGGATTATGGGAATATTATCCCGACGATCCCCTATATGGAGGATCTCCAGGGACTACCGGTGATCCACATCCGCCGTGTTCCGCTAAATGATCCGGTGAATGCAGCGATCAAGAGAGCTGTGGATATCGTGGGTGCGATCGTGGGGATCGTTTTATTCTCCCCGATCATGCTGATCGTGGCACTGCTCATCAAACTGACATCTCCGGGACCGATCATTTTCTGTCAGGAACGGGTCGGACTTCACAACCGCCCGTTTAAGATGTATAAGTTCCGTTCCATGACGGTCCAGGATCCAAGTAAGGAAAAGAGCCGCTGGACGACAAAGGGAGATGCCCGTGTAACTCTCATCGGAAAAATCATCCGCCGTACAAGCATCGATGAGGTTCCACAGTTTTTCAATATTCTCATGGGGGATATGAGTCTTGTGGGACCGAGACCGGAACGGCCGTTTTTCGTTGAAAAATTTAAGGAAGAAATCCCGCGATATATGATCAAACATCAAGTCCGTCCCGGTCTTACCGGTTGGGCACAGGTGAATGGTTATCGTGGAGATACCTCGATCATTAAGCGGATCGAGCACGATCTCTACTATATCGAGAACTGGACGCTTGGTCTTGATTTCAAGATCATGTTCTTAACAGTTTTCAAGGGATTCATCAATAAAAACGCTTACTAATACGAGGACAAATGACATGAATTATGAAGACGAATTAGACCGTTCGCGCGCAAGAAAAAGCAGACGGCGTGAGAGCGAAAGGGAGACATCCGCAAAACGCCGCACTCACAGGACGGAAGATCTGTATTCCATGAGTGCTGACCCGGGAAGCCGTGCAGGCCGTGCCGCAGCAAAGAGCCATGGGGCAGCTTCCCACAATCACAGAAGACGGAAAAACGGAAACAAGAAGAAAAAGATCATCATCGGTGTTCTGATCGCACTGATCGTTCTGGTGCTTGGGTTCTCCGGAGCTGTCTACGCATATATCCAGCACAACTTCGGAAAAATGAACGGACAGAATGAGTTCGATCTGAAAGATGTTCTGAATGAGAATATCTCTCTGGAAATGAGGGATAAGATGGAAAAAGGATACTGGACCATCGCCGTGTTTGGTCTGGATTCCCGTGACGGATCGACCGGAAAGGGAAGCCAGTCCGACGTTATCATGATCGCAAACTTAAATCGTGAGACAGGTGAGATCAAACTGGCATCCGTATTCCGTGATACTTACCTGAATGTGAACGATAAGAACACATACAATAAGATCAATGCGGCATACGCCCAGGGCGGTCCGGAACAGGCTGTCAAGGCATTAAATAAGAATCTGGATCTCAATATCACGCACTATGTTGCATTCAACTGGAAAGCAGTCGCGACTGCGATCAATATCCTTGGCGGTGTTGATATCGATATCAGTAAATCTGAGTTTTATTATATTAACGCATTTATCACAGAGACTGTAAAAGGTACCGGAATCGGATCTGTTCAGTTGAAGAGCGCCGGTGTGAACCACTTAGACGGTGTCCAGGCCGTTGCTTACGGACGTCTCCGTCTGATGGACAGTGACTACGCGCGTACCGAGCGTCAGAGACTTGTCATCCAGAAGGCATTTGAGAAGGCAAAGAAAGCAGATTTCGCGACCTTAAACAGCCTTGTGGGAAATATGTCCGCAATGTGTGCAACAAACATCAATGTCAATGATCTTCTTCCGATGGTGAAGAATATCACAAAGTATCATCTCGGCGACAGCATGGGATTCCCGGCAGCACGCGGAGAGAAGAAGATCAAGATCGGAAAAAACAACGCGGCCTGCGTTATCCCGCAGACGCTTGTCAGCAACGTGACAAGTCTCCATAACTTCCTCTATGCGGAGGAGAACTACACACCGTCGAGCACTGTTCAGACGATCAGCAGCAAGATCGCCTCGGCTACAGGACTCAGCAAGGCAGGCAAGGAGATCGACCATGTAGCGACTGATCAGGGCTATATCCCGAAGGGAGCGACAGAGTCTACGACACTTTCTGCCGAGGAAGAGAGCAAGAAGGAGAGTCAGGAAGAGTCCCAGATGGAATCCATGCTCAATGAGTCGAGAAAAGAATCGGAGAGCACAAAGGAGACTGAGACGGGACCAGATGGAAAGCCGATCGAGACTTCTTCCGGAAGTCATGAGAGCAGCAGCGCGGCTTATGAGACGGATGAGCATGGAAATATCTATGTGAAACCGACGGAGAGTCATGCGGCGAGCCCGACGGATGAAGCAGAGACCTCCACAGAGGCATTCCATCCGTCAAATCCGCAGGAGACAACAGCGGAAGTTCCGGTCGGACCGGGATATGAGCATTCCACCGCGGCAGTACCGGAGGCGACAACGAGCGCCGGTCCGGCATCCCAGTCAGAAGCACAGAGCTCCGTGACGGTTCCAGGTGGTGCAGTCGCACCGGAAGGTCCGGCAGCAGGAGTATAAGGAGCGCAGGAGGGCCGGAAAGCCGCTCCTGTAGGATCATGGTGATCGAATGGCTGCGGGAAGCTGCTATGGCGGACCGAAGAATGTAAAAAGTTCAGGATCATAAAGAGAAAAGACGCATCGTCTGATGAGTCCGGAGTGAAAATTCCGGGCGGTCAGGCGGTGCGTTTTTTTCTGTATTTACGCGAACAACGAGCCAAAGTCCGCGCTTGCGCGAGACCTTGGCGACTGTCGCGATAACAAGGGGAAACTCGCGAAGCGTGTTTTCACTTGTTTGAGAGAACTGGTTTTACCCGGCTATATTTTTAAATGAAATTTTGAATTTACAATTTACATAGATTATACAAACTAGTTACCGAATCATGGTTTTTGCATTTTTTGTTTCGTGATAAAAATATTACTGTACAGAGAAAGAAAAACAAAAACAAAGACCTTTTGAGGAGGAGAAAGAAATTATGAAAACAGGAAAAGTAATGGCACTTGCAGGTGCAGGAGTATTAGCAGTCAGCATGATGACAGGATGCGGAAGCAGCAGTAGTACAGCATCCACGACAGCAGCGACAACAACTGCGGCAGCAGCAGAGACAACAAAAGAAACAGCGACAGCAGCAGAGAAAACTGCAGATCTTACAGGATCAATTACAGCGGCAGGTTCTTCCGCATTAAAACCGCTGGTTGATGATGCGGCAGACATGTTTATCGAGAAATACCCGGACGTTTCCATCACGATCGATGCAGGCGGATCCGGAGAGGGCTTAAAGCAGGTTTCCGAGGGAACCGTAAATATTGGTAACTCCGATGTTGAGGCATCCGCAAAGCTTGACGAAGCACAGGCAAAAGAGCTTGTTGATCATCAGGTATGCGTAGTCACAATGGCTCCAATCGTAAATAACGATGTAAAAGAAGGCGGCGTTGAGGATCTTACAAAACAGCAGCTCATCGACATATTCACAGGAAAGACAACAAACTGGAAAGAGGTTGGCGGACCGGACGAGAGCATTGTTCTTGTAACAAGACCGACATCTTCCGGTACAAGAGCAACCTTCCAGAAATACGCGCTTGACGGAAACGAGGAAGCTTCCAACACTTCCATGGAAACAGATGATTCCGGTGTTCTTCTTCAGAATGTAAAAGATACGAAGGGTGCGATCGGATATGTAGCACTTTCTTATCTGACAGGTGATGCGGGAGTTGCAACCGTAGCGATCGATGGCGCAGAGCCGACACTTGAAAATACATACGCTGGAAAATATCCGGTATGGACATTTGAGCATATGTACACAAAGGGTGAGCCGGACGAAGTTGTAAGCGCATTCCTTGACTACATCATGTCCGATGAGTACGGCGCAAAGATGGAATCCTTAGGATACGGCGTATCTTCCAAGATGACAAATACCGAGCATTAAGACAAAACTTAAGACCGGGCAGTGAGCCATGATCCGACCGTATGAAAGAAAAAGAGGACATGGACAAGAGAACTGCGAAACAAGGGCGGGGCAGACGAATCTGGCCCGCCCCGATATGATTTATGATAGAATTTGCTTCGAATATAGGAAGCAGGAGGACTTATGAAGAATGGTAAAGAAAAAAGCATGTTCGTCAGAGAATATCTGTGGCGGGATCTGATGACCGTCTGTGGACTGTTCGTAATTCTTCTGACGATCGTGATCGGCGCGTTCCTTGTATACAAGGGATCATCCACATTCCTGGTTTACAGACATTCCTTCCTGGAATTCTTAGGATCTGCAGACTGGGCACCGGAGGACAATATGGCAGGCGGCGGCAGCATCGGTGCGCTGATCTTCATCGCTGGGTCGCTCTGCACCTGCGGCCTGGCGCTTCTCATCGCGACTCCGTTTTCCCTGGGATCAGCGATCTTCATCACGGAGATCTCCCCGGAGTTTGGCGAGAAATTCTACCGCCCGGTAGTCGAGATCTTCGCCGGGATCCCGTCTGTTGTCTATGGCTGGGTGGGACTTACGGTGCTTGTACCGGCGATCAAGATCTTGTTTGACCGTCAGGTGGGACATTCCATCTTGGCAGCAGGTCTGGTCTTAGCGGTCATGATCTTCCCGACGATCACAAGTGTTGCGGCGGATGCCCTTCACTCCGTACCGAAGGAATGCAGAATGGCGGCGTACGGACTCGGCTCTACCCGCTGGCAGACCATATACCGGATCGTAGTTCCGGCGGCAGCGCCTGGAATCATTTCCGGTGTGATCTTAGGTCTCGCGAGAGCCTTCGGTGAGGCCCTGGCGGTTGCCATGGTCATCGGTCAGACAACAGCGCTTCCCACAAGCATTTTTTCAACGACAAAGACTCTGACCACCGAGATCGCGGCCCAGATGGGCAACGCCATGGAGGGCGGCGAGATGAAATCCGCCCTCTGGACCATGGCACTGTTGTTATTTGCAATCTCCCTGTTCTTCATCTTCCTGATCCATCATGTGACAGCGGTAAAGCCGGAGAAAGAAGAAAAAACAAGCACTTCTGTGAAAACCAGCACGACGGCAGTGCCGGTAAAGCAGTTCGCAGCAAAGGGGGAAAATTAGACCATGGAAAGTAAGATCAGACGTTCACGCGGTGTGGACCGCGTTATGACAGTCATTTTCTACCTGGTTGCGATCTTCTTCTTCGCTCTTCTGATCGGCTTTGCGGGCAAGGTCATCATCGGCGGTCTCATGGGGGCAAAGCCGGAGATGTTCCGCTTCGCGAGAAAAGGAAGCATCGGAAACCAGTTGTTCAACACGATCTATCTCGTATTTATCTCCCTGCTGGTATCCATCCCCCTCGGTGTCTGCGCCGGAATTTATCTGGCCATGTACGCGAAACAGGGAAAAATGACAAAGTTTCTGAGAATGTGTATCGAGACACTTTCTTCCCTTCCGTCCATCGTTGTGGGTCTGTTCGGATACCTGGTATTCCTCGTATTCTTCGGAATGGGAAAGAGCCTGATGGCGGGTGCCCTCTCCGTATCGATCCTGACACTTCCGCTTATCACGACGACCACCGAGGATGCCATCAAGGGACTCCCGGCGGGATATTTTCAGGCGAGTTTAGGTCTTGGAGCGACAAAATGGCAGTCCATCTTCCATGTACTTCTCCCGGCATGTCTCCCGCGCATCATGACAGGCGTCATCCTGGCGGCGGGACGTGGATTCGGTGAGGCGGCAGCGCTCCTCTACACCACAGGATCCGGAAGTGACCTGCGCTGGGGCAACTGGAACCTGGCAGCCCCGACCTGCCCGTTCAACCCGTTCCGCCCGGCAGAGACATTGTCGATCCAGATCTGGAACCTTCAGGTAAACGGTCAGGATAAGGCACTGGCGAACACCGCCTCCGCGGTCCTTATGATCCTGGTTCTGGCATTCAGCATCGGTGCGAATGTGTGGAGCCATCACTTAAAGAAGAAGAATTCCGGCGAGGAAGCGTAAGGAGACGCCGTACAGCCGAAACAATACATGAGACCGGCATATGACAGTTTTAGAGAGGAAAAATATATGACAGCGATAAAACCGAAATTTGATATCGAAAAGCTGAATCTGCATTACGGCGCCTTCCACGCGTTGAAGGATATCAACATGCAGATCGATGAACATAAGATCACAGCTTTCATCGGACCGTCCGGATGCGGAAAGTCCACATTTTTAAAGACCTTAAACCGCATGAATGATCTTGTGGAGGGTGTGAAGATCGAGGGAAAAGTAGAACTTGACGGAAAGAACATATTTAAAGATATGGATGCCATCACACTGCGTCACAAGGTCGGCATGGTCTTCCAGCAGCCGAATCCGTTTCCGAAGAGCATCTACGACAATGTGGCTTACGGCCCGAGAATCTTCGGAATCACAAAAAAAGCAGATCTCGATGAGATCGTTGAGAGAAGCTTACGGCAGGCGGCGATCTGGGATGAACTGAAGGATCGCCTAAATAAAAGTGCTCTGGGACTCTCCGGCGGACAGCAGCAGAGACTCTGCATCGCAAGAACTCTGGCAGTAGAGCCGGAGGTCATCCTGATGGATGAGCCGACCTCTGCTCTGGATCCGATCTCCACATCAAAAATTGAAGATCTGGCGATGGAGTTAAAGGATAAGTACACGATCGTGATCGTCACCCACAACATGCAGCAGGCAGCGCGTATTTCTGATAAGACCGCGTTCTTCCTGTTAGGTGAGGTCGTCGAGTACAATAATACAGGCGATCTGTTCGCGAACCCGAGAGATGAGCGCACAGAGAGTTACATCACAGGGAGGTTTGGCTGATTATGAGAGATGCATTTTTAAAACAGTTGGAAGAGCTGCATAAGATGCTCGCGGAGATGGGAAATCTTTGCGAGAGCATGATCGACGGAGCATACGAAGCACTGATGAACATGGATCGGGAACAGGCAGCGAAGATTCTGGCAGCGGACGCGAATGTCGATTTAAAGGAGAGGGACATCGAGAGCAAATGCTTGAAGCTCCTGTTAGAGCAGCAGCCAGTGGCAAGTGATCTCAGAACGATTTCCTCCACCTTAAAAATGATCACGGATCTGGAGCGGATCGGTGATCAGGCAGGCGATATCGCTGAGATCGTAAAGACGACCGATCTTTCCGCTCCGGTAAAGGCCACAAGACTTGGCGAGATGGCAAAAGCCGTTGCGTCCATGGTCCGCGAGAGCATTGAGAGCTTCGCAAACGAGGACCTCAAGAAGACAAAGGAAGTCATCGCCTACGATGACGTGATCGACGATATGTTCTCCCAGGTAAAGAAAGAACTGGCAGACGGTATCTTAAACGGCGAGGCCACCCAGGAACAGATCCTGGACATCCTCATGATCGCCAAATACTACGAGCGCATCGGCGACCACGCCACAAATATCGCGGAGTGGGCAGAGTATGCGATCACTGGGGTACATAGGAACAGTGAGTTGGAAGAGCATCTGTAGGGAAAATAATAGGTAGAAAAATAGAGACTGATGAAATGGCAAAATAATTTTGCTGTTCATCAGTCTTTTTTTGTTTATTTGCGTCAAGGATATCAAAATTTCTGGACTTAATATAAGAAAAACTGCGT